>JACXTT010002232.1_pt1 | contig 31007 bp, 28 predicted proteins | sample 9270951 | NCBI WGS metagenome assembly JACXTT01 (sample SAMN15532306, study PRJNA645909) | rock metagenome | isolation source: weathered quartz diorite | place: Puerto Rico | collected 2017-06-21
TACGTAATGCTGTTGCTGGTGGAGCTCATTCGTGATTCCGCAAGTTCGCGCTTTGCTTGGGAGCGATCAGGGAAACGGTAAGAGTCGGCCCTCGCGTTGCGCCACAATCGCACCGTCCAACGTTCGCACCGGCGCGCCGAGCGAGGCTTCGCGAGCGACGGAACCCGGGCCTGGGAAGCGAGCGGGTGGGTATACGAGCACTGTTACGTCTGCGGTGAGAGTGAAGGCCGATAACTTGTCGGCCTGAACTTCGGTCCGCAGCTTCTCTTGCCGTATCTCAAGGAGCACATGGTCGTCTGGCTTAGTGCGGACCAGCTCATCGAGGGCAAAGAGAAGCTCGCGAAAATCGAGGGACAGGCGGTTTCGGTTGCTCAACGGGTTCTCGGTACGACCCGCCACGTTCCGGCCTTGATCTCGTGCGGATAGCGAAAAATGGCGCTGGGCGGGTATTCAGCTTCGAGTCGCGCCTTAGCTGCGGGCAAATCAGCAGACGCCTCGGGAATGCTTGCGTACGCGCCGCGGTCAAGCGTCACCTCCCCGTTCTGCGAGGTCCAAATCAGCATGAATGGCCTCTCGCTCGCGATTCTCACGGTCGGCGTCCTTGCGCGGCTTACCGGTGTCTACCGCGTGCGCGGGGTGCGTTGTTCGGGCGTGCGGCCGTCTTTACAGGGCCAAGCTCAACGCGCGGCCACTGGATCGGGAGCGCTCGCAGCCCATCGGCTATCTCAGCTCTCTCGTCCTCGGATAACAGCCACACTATTCGACAAGCTCCATCTGCCGGATTGCCGTATTCGGCGAGCACTCGACCGGCGGCGGGGAAGTCGCCCGCTACCTTCGCAACAACCAACTGATGCTATTGCACTAAGCGATACGAACGAGAAGCGCGTGATGCGCTGCCGCATCTAAAGCTGGGTCAGCGACGAGCAACAGAAAGAAATTACTTTCAAATCCCGCTGCACACCGACGCCAAGGTGTAATAGACCTTCGTCGGCAGCGCGCGCATCGTAGAGTGACGGCGGACCTCACGGGAGATTAAAATGAACGTCGAAGCCAGCCGCCCTCGCACGCACGAATCTCTGGCGCTGCGGGCAAGAACTGCAATTCATGATTAGGTTCACCAAACGCGCTCGCCTCTTGAGCGCGCGGGTCCTCGTGATTGCTGCCTTGTCGGGCTGCGAGCGCAGCGTGCTCGACCCGGCGGGCCCGGTCGGCGAGGGAGAGCGCATCATTCTGCTCGATTCGCTCGCCATCATGCTCGCTATCGTCATTCCGACCATCGTCACGATACTCGCCTTCGCGTATTGGTTTCGTGCTTCCAATACCCGTGCGCAGTACCTGCCAAATTGGGCCTACTCCGGACGGCTCGAGCTCATCGTCTGGTCGATTCCCGCGCTCGTCGTCTTCTTCCTGGGTGGCATCGCCTGGGTCAGCGCCCATCTGCTTGACCCGGCCGAGCCGTTGAAGTCCAAGGCCGAGCCTCTAGAGGTCGAGGTGGTGTCGCTCGACTGGAAGTGGCTGTTCATTTATCCGCAGCAGAATGTGGCTAGCGTGAACCGGATGGTCGTTCCGGCAGGCGTACCGCTCGATTTGAAGATTACGTCGGCGAGTGTTTTCAACGTGTTTTTCGTGCCGCAGCTGGGGAGCGAGATCTACTCCATGTATGGCATGACCACACGGCTCAACCTGCAGGCCGACCGCCCCGGAGTCTACTTCGGTCTCTCGGCCCACTTCAGCGGCGACGGCTTTCCCGGCATGGCGTTCGACGTGCATGCCGTGTCGCCCGAGCAATTCACTGCCTGGGCGGCGACCACGCGCGGTCGGGGTCCGGTACTCGATGATGCCGCCTACGGCAGCCTCCTCAAGCAGAGTCAGGACGTGAGCCCCTATACCTATCGTGCGGTGCAGGCCGGACTGTTCGAGGAGATCGTCGGGCAGAAGTTGCCCCCCGGTGAGGGACCGCAAACGACGCAGACCGCTGCTGCCGCTTCCGCGGTGATGGCGCAGAGGCAGCGCTGACATGTTGGGAAAACTAACCTGGCAGGCCATTCCCTTCGATCAGCCGATTCCGCTCGCAGTCGGGGCGTTCGTGGTGCTCGGCATCGCCGCCGTACTGATCTGGGTCGCGGCGAAAGGCTATATCCCGTACCTGTGGGGCGAATGGATCACCAGTGTCGACCACAAGCGCATCGGCATCATGTACTGCCTGCTGGCGGCCGTCATGCTGCTGCGCGGCTTCAGCGACGCGCTGATGATGCGCTCGCAGCAGGCTATGGCGTTTCACGCTCCGGGATATCTGCCACCCGAGCACTACGATCAGATCTTCTCCGCGCACGGCACGATCATGATCTTCTTCGTCGCGATGCCGTTCGTCATCGGGCTCATGAACTTCGCCGTGCCTCTGCAGCTCGGGGTGCGGGACGTGGCGTTCCCGACGCTGAACTCGGTCGGTTTCTGGCTCACCGCGGCGGGGGCACTGCTGGTCAACATCTCCCTCGTGGTCGGGGAGTTTGCCCGCACCGGGTGGCTGCCGTTCCCGCCCCTGTCTGAGCTCAGCTATTCCCCCGGGGTCGGCGTCGACTATTACCTCTGGGCGATCGAGATATCCGGCATCGGCACGCTGATGACGGGCATCAACTTCGTGACGACCATCCTCAAGATACGTGCGCCTGGCATGAGCTACGCGCGCATGCCGATCTTCTGCTGGACCGCGCTCGCATCGAACCTCCTGATCGTAGCCGCCTTCCCGATTCTCACGGCAACGCTCGCCATGCTGCTGCTCGATCGTTACGCCGGGTTTCACTTCTTCACCAATGAGGCGGGCGGCAACGCGATGATGTTCATGAACCTCATCTGGGCGTGGGGACACCCGGAAGTCTACATTCTCGTCCTGCCTGCGTTCGGGGTTTTCTCCGAGGTGGTCCCGACTTTCTCCGGGAAGCCGCTCTTCGGCCGTCGCTCGATGATTGTCGCCACCATGGCGATCTGCATCCTGGCGTACAGCGTCTGGCTGCATCACTTCTTTACGATGGGGGCAGGCGGCGATGTCAACGGCGTCTTTGGCATCGCCAGCATGATCATCGCGGTGCCCACGGGCGTGAAAATCTTCAACTGGCTTTTCACCATGTATGGCGGCCGCGTCCGCTTCAGCTCCGCCATGCTCTGGGCGATCGGCTTCATGGTGACCTTCGTCATCGGCGGCATGACCGGGGTGCTGCTGGCGTCCCCTGCGGCGGACTTCGTGCTGCACAACAGCCTGTTCCTGGTGGCGCACTTTCACAACGTGATCATCGGCGCTGTGCTGTTCGGCGCCTTCGCGGGCTATACCTTCTGGTTCCCCAAGGCCTTCGGCTTCGGCCTCGATGAGCGGCTTGGGAAAGCCGCGTTCTGGTGCTGGCTGGTCGGTTTCTACGTCGCCTTCGTGCCGCTCTACGTCGTCGGTCTCGAGGGCATGACGCGGCGTATGCAGCACTACGATCGGCCCGAGTGGTACCCCTGGCTCCTGGTCGCCGGAGTGGGCGCGCTCATCATCCTGTGCGGTATCGCCCTGCAGATCGCTCAGCTCTGGGTCTCCATTCGCGGCCGAGAGCGAAGGCGTGAACCGACCGGCGATCCCTGGGACGGTCGCTCGCTGGAATGGTCGACCTCCTCACCCCCGCCCGCCTTCAATTTCGCGGTGTTGCCTCAGGTCACCCATAACGACCCGTACTGGGCGATCAAGCAGCGGGCTCGTGCCATCGGGCCTCCGGTGAACGCCGAGCCGGAGTACTCGGCCATTGAGATGCCGCGCAACAGTGCGACCGGATTCGTCACGGCGTTCTTCGCCGTCGTGACCGGGTTCTCCCTGATCTGGCAGATCTGGTGGCTGGTGATACTCGGACTCATTGGCGCCTACGTGACGTTCGTGGTCTTCGCCTGGCGTGATATCGCCGAGACCGAAATCCCTGCCGAGGAGGTGGCCCGAATCGATCGCGCCAACCGCGCTGTGCGCGTTGCGGTGCTGCACGAGGAGCCGGCGCGATGAGCACGGCGGCGCTGCGCCTCGCAGACGATCCCTCATTCGGTCGACCGGAGATCTCTCCTCGGGAGGCGAGCGGTTATGGCATCGGCGGGCCGGCGCCCAAACGCATCGTCGTCGGCTATGGCTTCTGGATCTTCCTGCTCTCGGACGTGATCATGTTCTCGGCGTTCTTCGCCGCTTACGCGGTGCTGTTCAAAAACACCGCGGGTGGCCCAACCGCGCGCGAGCTGTTTGACCTGCGCAACACCGCCGCGGAGACCGGTTGCCTGCTCGCCTCGAGCTTCACGTGCGGCATGGCGAGCCTTGCAGTAGGACATCGCAGCCAGAAATGGATGCAGCTCGCCCTTCTGGTCACCGGGCTTCTCGGCCTCGCTTTCATCGTCCTGGAGGTGCACGAATTCGCCGGCTTCATCGGCCGGGGCGCCGGGCCAGGCCGCAGCGCATTCCTCTCGTCGTTCTTTACCCTCGTGGGATGCCACGGTGTGCACGTGAGCGCCGGACTTCTCTGGCTCGGCACGACGATGGCTCAGTTCTCGGCCAAGGGATTCCGCCCGGATATCCGCCACCGCTTCCTCTGCTTCAGCCTCTTCTGGCATGCCTTGGACATCATCTGGGTCGCTATCTTCAGTCTGGTCTACCTGGTCGGCACTCTGCCACCGGAGCTTTTGCCATGAGTGAACAGTTTGAACACGACGCGGGCTCCTACGTGGGCGTCGACCGCGTGCCGGGTGAGCCCATTCGAGAGGAACGAACTCTTCGGCTCGAAGTGAGCGGATATCTTCTCGGCCTCGCACTCGCCGTCGCTCTGACGGTCGCCTCGTTCTGGGCCGTGGGCACGCATGCGATCTATCGGCCTGGGGCGGCGATTGCGCTGCTGGTGCTGGCGGTGGCGCAGATAGGCATCCATCTCATCTTCTTCCTGCACATCACGACGGCACCCGACAATGCCAACAACGTCCTCGCCCTGGCCTTCGGCGTGCTGATCGTGTGCCTGGTCGTGTTTGGCTCGCTCTGGGTCATGGGGCACCTCAATCACATGACGGTGCCGATGGATCAGCTGATGCGTATGCAGAGGTGACGGAAATGCTAATCGCTGGATCAACCGTGAGTGAATGACCGAGACCTCGATGCATTGCAGACGGAGGAACAACACATGATGACGCAAGTCGGCGGACGTCAGGCAGCGGCACAGTTTCACACGACCACGATTGACGGAGTAGATGTCGGGGGCTTCTACCGCGAGGCCCGGGAGCCGTCGAAGCCGCCCATCGTACTGCTGCACGGTTTTCCCTCGTCGTCGTACCAGCCTCAAGCTGAGCGCAGCGAGCCTTATGGCGTTGCTATTGCCGATTCCGGCGCTGGCCGTGGCGCGAGCTAAATTCAAAAGGAGGACACCATGAGCCAAACCAGTGCTGACCAGAATGCGATTCGTCCGTTTCGTGTCAGTGTTGCGGAAGCGGACCTTGCCGACTTGCGTCGGCGCATTCATGCGACCAGGTGGCCTGACCGGGAAACGGCCACGGATGCATCGCAAGGCGTGCAGTCCGCGACGCTGCGGAAACTCGCGCGTTATTGGACCGAGTATGATTGGCGCCAGTGCGAGGCGAGGCTGAACGCGCTCCCGCAATTTATGACCGAGATCGATGGGCTCGACATTCACTTCATCCATGTTCGTTCGAAGCATGAGAATGCTCTGCCGCTCATCGTCACGCATGGATGGCTCGGCTCGATCATCGAGCAGCTGAAGATCATCGATCCACTGACCAACCCCACCGCGCATGGTGCAAGCGCAGCGGATGCGTTTCACCTGGTGATTCCTTCGCTCCCGGGCCACGGGTTTTCAGCCAAGCCGACCACAACCGGCTGGGACCCCATCCGCATTGCCAGTGCCTGGATAGTGCTGATGAAGCGCCTGGGATACGCGCGATACGTGGCGCAGGGCGGTGATTGGGGAAATGCGGTCACCGAGCAGATGGCGCTGCAGAAACCTCCGGGATTGGTGGCCATTCACACCAACATGCCGGCGACCGTTCCGGATGCCGTTGCCAAGGCACTGCAGCTCCGCGGCCCGCCCCCGGCCGGCCTCTCACCCGACGAAAAACGCGCGTACGACGAGCTCGACTCTTTCTACCAGCACGGCCTGGGCTACGCCATCGAGATGGTGAATCGCCCGCAGACGCTCTACGGGATTTCGGACTCACCCGTCGGTCTGGCAGCCTGGATGCTCGACCACGATGCGCGCAGCTACGACCTGATCGCGCGCGCCTTCGATGGGAATGCCGGGGGCATTACGCGGGAGGACGTCCTGGACAACGTCACGCTCTACTGGTTGACAAACACCGGGATCTCGTCGGCCCGGCTCTATTGGAAAAGCAAGCTGGCGTTCTTCGCGGTCAAAGGCGTCTCCATCCCAGTTGCCGTGAGCGTCTTTCCCGACGAGCTCTATGAAGCCCCGCGGACCTGGGCGGAGCGGGCGTACCCCAAACTCATCCATTACAACAGGCTCGACCAGGGCGGGCATTTCGCAGCCTGGGAACAGCCGCAACTCCTTTCACAGGAGCTGCGAGCCGCGTTCAAATCGCTCCGTTAACCCGCACGGATCTGGCCTGCCCGCGGGTGGGCGGGCCTTTTCGCGCCTGGAAGCAATCGATGTCCGCAGAGATGGAAAGCACGCAACATGAAAGTCCCTCTGATTTGGCTCGTCCCAGCGCTTGCCTGCGCGATGAGCGCGAGCTCGGCCGATCTCCAGCATAAGGTGCGGCTCGTGGCGCAGACCGACGCATTACCGATCGAGGGTCAATTGCCTGCTCTCGACGGTGCAATCGAATGGATCAATTCTCCACCGCTGACCGTAACGGCGCTTCGTGGAAAGGTCGTGTTGATCGACTTTTGGACATACACCTGTATCAACTGGCGACGCACCCTCCCCTATACGCGTGCCTGGACGGAGAAATACAAAGACCACGGCCTCATCATCATCGGAGTGCACACCCCGGAATTCGGCTTCGAGAAAGACCTCGACAACGTGCACCGCGCGATGGGCTCGCTCGCGATCCCCTATCCGGTCGCTGTCGACAGTAACTACGACATCTGGCGTGCTTTCAGGAACCAGTACTGGCCCGCGCTTTACATCGCAGATGCGCAAGGACGCATCCGGCACCACCAGTTCGGTGAAGGAGGCTACGAGCAGAGTGAAAGGGTTATTCAGCAGCTGCTAACGGACGCTGGTAACAACCTCTCCCGCGAGTTGGTTTCCGTCGATCCCAAGGGCGTAGAACAAGCAGCGGACTGGGGGAGCCTCAAGTCCCCTGAAACCTATGTCGGCTATGAGCAGGCCAAGTCCTTTGCGTCACCGGGCGATGCGCTCCGGGACAAACCGCACGTCTACACAGCTCCGTCTCGATTGACGCTCAACGAGTGGGCGCTCGTGGGCGACTGGACGATCGGAGCTGAGTATGCGGCACTCAACCGCGCGAGCGGGCGGATTGTGTATCGCTTTCATGCCCGCGATGTGAATCTCATCATGGGGCCAACCGCGCGAGGCACGCCGGTCAACTTCCGCGTGCGAGTCGATGGCGAGCCCCCAGGCACCTCTCACGGGATCGACGTCGACCAGCAGGGCAACGGGACGGTGAACGCGCCGCGGATGTACCAGTTGATCCGGCAGCCCGGACCGATCGCGGATCGACTGTTCGAGATTGAGTTTGTCGGTCCGGGCATTCAGGTTTTCGACTTCACCTTTGGTTGAGCTGCACTGGGAGTCAGAACCGTGTCCCCGACACATGTCCTCGGCCCTGCGCTTCACATCAGAGCTTCGAACCTAACTGGGACCCGCGGAGCACACGCCTGACCCCCTGGGGCTCTGCTCCGTCACTTTGCCGGCGGGTCGAATGACGATCCGCCGGCGTTTTGTCTCGAGGTACGACGCGTGAAGTGGCGAGCGCGGTGAATCACCGGCCTCAGGCCAACCGCGCAGGCCGATCGAGATAAGGCCAATCCGACGAGCCGTGGTTCGCCGCTGATTCAGTATCTCGACACGACCCACTCCCTGCCGCTCCTTCTGCGCATCCCGCAGCCTGCTCTGCGTACTGCGGTTGAAGGTGATAATGCTGCGCTGCGGTATCTGATGGAAGGTTCAGTGATCGGCAACCAAAAAATGCTTCAATCTCGCCGCACACCGACACCAAGCTGTAATAGACGCTCGTCGGTAGCGGGCGCACCATAGAGCGGTTCTCGCGGGGGGATAAAAAATGAACGTCGAAGCCAGCCGCGTGGTCGATGCGCTTCCCGGTTTGGTCTGGACTGCACTCCCTGACGGGCAGATCGACTTCGTTAATCAGCGCTGGTGCGAGTTTACCAACCTCGGCGTTGGCGAATCCTATGGGCGGGGGTGGCAGACGGCGGTCCACCCCGAAGACCTGCCGGACCTGCTCGAACGCTGGCGATCCATTGTGGCTTCTGCCGAGCCAGGTGAAATGGAAGCGCGCCTCCAGCGCTTCGACGGGCAGTACCGTCGGTTCCTGTTCCGTGCTCGTCCGTTGGCCGACGAGACCGGACAGCTCGTGAAATGGTGCGGCGTCAATACTGAAATCGAGGACCCGAGGCAGGCCGAGGAAGCCGTGTGTGCGCCCTGGTGGCTTCAATCCTTCGCGAGCGAACATCATTTTCGCTCGATCGGCGACCACATTGCGGGCCTTGTGGCTCTCTTGACGCCAGCCGGTCGGTTCGAGCTCGTCAATAACCAAACCCTGGGATTTTTCGGCGTGCCGCTCGAGGAACTGAAGCGTTGGGCGATTGCCGACATCGTTCATCCGGATGACCTGCCAAACGTTCTCGCCGCGTGGAGCGAGGCAGCCGAAACCGGCCGTCCGTACGATGTCGAGGAGCGTCTGCGCCGTGCGGATGGAGCCTACCGCTGGTTCCATACGCGAGGCTTCCCGTTACGAGACATGGAAGGGCAGATCGTCCGTTGGTACGTGATGCGAGCGGATGTCGACGATCAGAAGCGGGGAGAAGCTCTGCTCGCCGGTGAAAAGCACTTGTTCGAACTGGTGGCAAGTGGCCACTCGACGTCGGAGGTACTCGAAGCGATCTGTCGGCTTGTCGAAAGCATGGCTAGCGGGTGTTACTGCAGTGTCGTGTTGGTCGATCCGAGCGGAGCGCGTCTGGCACACGGCGCCGCACCGAGCCTACCCGGGAGCTTCATCACCTCCATTATTGGCCGCCCGGTAAACGTGGATTCGGGTCCCTGCGCGATGGCGGTGTACCTGAACGAACAAGTCATTGCGCCCAACCTCACGACCGAGACACGTTGGGCGGACTACCAGTGGTGCCCAATGGCCTTGGCGCATGGGCTGCAGTCCTGCTGGTCAACGCCGATTGCGTCCGCGGCGGGCAAGATCCTGGGCGCCTTCGCGCTCTACCACAATGAGCCCAGAACGCCCACGTCACTTCATCAAAGCCTCATCGAGCAGCTCACGCACATTGCGAGCATCGCGATCGAGCGTCAACTCTCGGATGAGACCCTCAACAGGGTGCGATCGGAACTAGCACGTGTGGCGAGCATCAACAGCCTGGGGGTTTTGACGGCCTCGGTTGCACACGAAGTCAACCAGCCGCTGTCGGGCATCATCACAAACGCCAATACCTGTTTGCGGATGCTCGCCGCCGATCCCCCGAATGTCGAGGGCGCACGGGAAACTGTGCGGCGGGCGATTCGCGACGGCAACCGTGCGTCGGAGGTGATCACGAGGTTGCGGACGCTTTTCAGCAAGAAAGAGGCCACGACAGAATCGGTAGACCTGAACGAAGCTACACGAGAGGTGCTGGCCCTGTCGTTGAGTGAGCTTCAGGGCACCCGGGTGATTTTGCGGACGGAGCTTGCCGAGGACCTCCCCCTGATCACCGGCGATCGTGTGCAGCTTCAGCAAGTCATCCTGAACCTGGTACGTAATGCGTCAGACGCGATGAGCGCCGTCGACGATCGTCCCAGGGAGTTGCTGGTCAGAAGCGAACGGGACGCACACAAGGGTGTGCGCCTGACCGTCAAAGACACGGGAGTCGGTTTCGACGGCGAAGGCGCGAACAGGCTCTTCCAAGCCTTCTACACAACCAAGAGCGACGGTATGGGCATCGGACTCTCCGTCAGTCGCTCCATCATCGAGAGTCATCACGGCCGCCTATGGGCAACACCGAATGATGGCCCCGGAGCCACGTTTTCATTCTCAGTGCCTCTCGGACTCGAAGGTTTGCCGACTGCCGATAGGCAGGACATTCGGATCTTGGCCAGTTAAGCAACGCCCCGATCACCGGAGCTTCAGATCGGTCAGCTCGTACCCGCGGTTTCAAAGCCGAGGCGGGACGCCATGTTCACCAGCTCCGGCAGTGATCTGGCGTGCATCTTGCGCATGACCCGCCCTCGGTGGGCCTTCACGGTGATCTCGCTGATCCCGAGCTCACCGCCGACCTGCTTGTTCAATTGGCCACGAACCACCAGCGCCATCACCTCCTGTTCGCGACGGCTGAGCGACTGGTGCCGATCACGGAGCGCCTGCAGGCTCGCCTCCTCATCGAGGGATGCATGGCTGCGTTCGATCGCTCTCTGGATCGCGTCCAAGAGGACCTCCGGTGCAAAGGGTTTCGTCAGAAACTCGACGGCTCCCGCTTTCATTGCCTGAACCGTCATCGGGATATCGCCGCGGCCGGTGATGAAAATGATCGGCATGTCCGCACGATCCCCAGCAATGCGCTTCTGAAGCTCGAGACCATTGAGGTCGGGCAGCCTAACATCGAGTACCAAGCAGCTGGGGCACGCTGGTCGTGGCCGGGCGAGAAACTCCTGGGCAGACGCGAAGAGTTCCGGTTGCCAGCCGGCGTCCGCGATGAGGAGCTCGAGCGACTCGCGTATGGAAATGTCGTCATCGACCACGAACACGATGGGTTTGAGAACTGCCATGGAACAGGATCTCAGGCCTGTGACGAAGGTGATCCTTCTGTTCATTCGTATGTCCCCCGTATATCCCCATTATCCCGAGTGGACAAGCCCCTTTGCTGACTCAGGTCCGTGCGCGCGCGGCAGCAAGCGCCGCCCTCAGGTCCTGCTCGCTGAACGGCTTAAGCAAACACGCGACGGCCCCCTGTTGGAGAAGGCCGGCAGGGATACTCTTATCCGCCAGAGCCGTAATGAAAATGATCGGAATCGTCTCTCCGCAAAGGACAAGCTCCCGCTGCAGCTCCGGTCCGGTTGTGCCGGGCATGGCGATGTCAAGGATCAGGCACCGCGTGTCGGGGACGCAGCCGGAGGCCAGGAACTCTTCCGCAGATGCGAAGGCCATTGCCGCGTAGCCCAGCTCCCGCAGCAGGTCCGGCAGCGACTCGCGCACCGACACGTCATCATCAACCACCGCGACGAGTGTCCGCGGAAGCATCACGCATTCCGCGACCCAGCGAAATCGATGCACCCGTCGCGCAGGACCATGCACGCTAGTGCAAGGAGTGCGGCCAAACGGCGGGGCTCGCTCTGCATTCGGTCCTCTTCGTGGTCAGGTCCGAGGATGCGCCAGTCCGAATGTTATTGCGCTGATACCTTGGTATCGGCTTGTCGCGAGAAGACAATGGCGTGCCTCAAGCGGCAGCCCGATTCACCGGAACTCGCCGCGACGATGACAGCAGGTACTACAGCGAGATCCGCAGCGACTCGACTCCGCGCATGTCCAGCCAATACTCCGGTTCACGCGCGACCACGCGAATGAGCACGGCGCTACAGTGCGGACACCGCAGAATGCTTCCCATCGGTTGTCCATAGAGCAGGAGCCCCGCCAAGGGGTGGGCGCTCGCGCAGCCATTGCACACGATACGTGCAACGGTCACGTCGAACGCGAACAGCTGCCGCAGCAATCCCGCGGCCGCATTGCCGTCGAGCGCCATCATGTCCGCGTCGCCGGGGGTCTCTTGTGTCGGAGTCATGATGGCTCTCCCGAAGGCCCAAAGCGCTCGGTGCGAACGCGCGAAGGAGGATAGCCCAGCGTCACCAGATGATCGGCAGTCTTCTCGACCATCGACGTGGGGCCGCATACGTAGGCGACTGGAGCTCGCGTGGCGGGGAATGCCACCTCGCGCAACATGTCCAGGTCGATCCGCCGCTGGTACCCGTTCCAGCCGCCCGGCACGGCTCGCGTCAGGGTGAAGGATACTGCAAGAGCCGGATCTTTCTCGGCCCAGGCGTGCAGCTGCGAATGGAAGATGATGTCTTCCGCAGTACGTGCCGAATACAGGAGACGTGTCGGCAGGCCCGCGGCCGCCCCGGTCCGATAGGCGAGCATGGACGCGAGTGGCGCAATTCCCGAGCCCGCGCCAACAAGCAGCAGCGGTCCCCCCTCTGGGGCACTCCAAACGAAATACCCGCCGATCGGTCCCCGCAGCTCGATGCGATCTCCTGGCCGCGCCACCTCGGTGAGGTAGGGCGAGACTTCACCGTTCGCAATACGCTCGATGAGCAGCTCGAGCTGCGAGTTTTGTGGGGCGGAGGCGATCGAGTAACTCCGCTGTGCCTGATAGCCATCCGCCGCTGTCAATCTTAGGTCGACGTGCTGACCGGCAATGTGCCCCGGCCAGTCCTCGACATTCAGGACCAAGGTGCGCGCGCGCGGCGTTTCCTCGCGAGTCGAGGTGATCTCGGCGATGCGCCATGGTAGTCGGGTTACCGCGGTCCGCTCAGTCACCGCTGTAGCGCTGTTCCTTCCAGGGGTCGCCGTACATGTGGTAGCCGAGGGACTCCCAGAATCCTGCCTTGTCCTCGGCCGTGAAACTGAGTCCGCGGACCCACTTCGCGCTCTTCCAGAAATACAAGTGCGGCACGAGGAGACGGGCAGGACCCCCGTGCCCGGGCAGGACAGGCTTGCCGTCGAACCGGGTCGCAATCATGGCCTGTCCACTCAACAGATCGGCGATGGGAAGGTTGGTCGTGTAGCCGCCGTCGCAGTACGCGGTGACATAGGCGGTCGGCGGATGCTCGAGGCCAGCGGCTTTCAGCAAGGCATCAATCGTGACGCCTTGCCAATTTGTGTCGAGCTTGCTCCATTTCGTGACGCAATGGATGTCGACGGTCACGGTCGTCTGGGGCAGTACTTCGAACTGCTGCCAATTCCACTCTGCCAGACGGCTCTTTCCCTCCTGCAGGGCGAATGACCACTCCTCGAGCCGGGTATGCGGCGTCGGTCCGGCGGAGAGGATTGGGAAATCCAGGGTCACATACTGCCCGGGGGGCACGCGCTCGGCCTGAGCGGGCGCGCGGCGGCGCCCCACAAAGCCTCGGCTCACGGGGGATTGATGGTCGCCGGTCATCGACTGTGCCCTCTGGACACTGACCCGATGATTCTCCACCAACTCGGCCGGGCGAACCCCGATGACACGCCGGCTCCCTCGCTGCCCCGCACTGGTTGACGCAGCAGGCGCGGTGGTTCAGCCGCGAAAGACACTTGGGCGGTTCGTGCAGTCAGGTGACCTATGCGAGAAATCTCACGAGTTCCGAATTGATCTGGTCGGCATGAGTCCACAGCACACCGTGAGGGCCTCCCTTGAGTTCCACGAATTTGACGTTCTTGATCATCTTCGCTTGCCGTCGGGACGAGGCCTCCGGCGGCAAAATCCGATCGGCATCCCCATGCAGAATGAGCGTGGGCACAGTGTTCTCGGCAACGTCACGACGGAAGTCCTCGATCCACGCATCGACGCAGGCTACCGTCCCGATGGCCGATGCGCCCGCGGCCACATTCCAGTTGTCTTCCAGCACGCGCTCGCTCACAAGCTTCCCACCGGTGACATCGTAGTTGTAGAAGTTGCGCAGGAACTCCATGAGGAAGGCGGGCCGGTCTGCTTTGATCGCCGTCTTGATGCCCTCAAAGACGCCGCGGTCCACACCTTCCGGATTGTCGGTCGTCTTCACGAGATAGGGGCCGAGCGTACCGATGAGCACGGCCTTGCGTACCCGCTTCGCGCCATACTTGCCCAGGTAGCGGGTGACTTCACCGGTGCCCATCGAAAAACCCACCAGGGCGACATCTGTGAGCTTGAGCGTGGTGAGTACGGTGTCGAGATCAGCCGCGAAGGTGTCGTAGTTGTAACCGACGCCCGGCCTGCTCGATCGGCCAAACCCTCTGCGGTCGTAGGTAATGACCCGATGACCGGCGGCCAGCAGCGCGGCGGTCTGCTTCTCCCACGACGCGCCGCTGAGAGGCCAGCCATGAATGAGCACGGCGGGAGATCCTGAGCCATGGTCTTCATAGTAGAGCTCGATGGGAGTGGAGTTCTCCTGTCCGACCTTGATGAAGCTGCTCATGGAGTCTCTCTGTTTGGCCTATGAAGTCGAATGCGTTGGTCGAAACTCAGCTGAACCATGGCGTTGGGGGGTTCAGTGGGAAGACCACTGGCGAAACTGAGCCACATCCTGAGCGGTCAGGTGAGACGGCGTGGCGCCGAAGCGGGCAGTCACGTAGTTGGCGACCGCCGCGATCTCCGTATCGGAGTAGGCGTCTCCAAAAGCGGGCATCGGCACGAGACCGTCCTTCGTCTGCTCGCGCGCACCAGACAAGACGATCTGGGCGACGTTGATCGCGCTCGGGTCGTTGACTGCCCGACCCCCGGTCAGCGTGGCGTAGCGGGTGAGAAGGCTGACACCACTCCAGCCGTGGCAGCTCGCACACGCTCCCTCGAAGATCTCTCTGCCAAGCGGGTCAACAGCCGCCTGGATCTGATTCGGCGAATCCGACGCCGGATCCGTCTTGACCGCGGGCAGGTCCCGCGTCCGGATCGCCGGAATGCTGCGCAAATAAGTGACGACCGCGTGGAGATCTCCCGATGTCAGGGTGCTCGAGGACACAGCGATTTCCTCTTCCATCGGTCCGCCGGCTGACCCGTGTCCGACGGCGTGGCCCGATTGCAAGTAGTCGGCGAGCTCCTCGTCGCTCCAGGTCCCGATACCCGAAACAGGATCGGGTGTGATGTTGTAGGCGCGCCAGCCGGAGATCGAAGTGCCGCCGAACTTGCGCCGGTTGTCGAGCGCCTGGGCGATATTGCGCGGCGTATGACAGTCGCCGCAGTGCCCGAGGGCTTCCACCAGGTAGGCTCCGCGGTTCCACTCGGGGCTGCGGTCCTCGTGGGGCTGAAATCGTTGATCCGGATTGTAGAGCGTCCCCCATATCCCCATCAGCCAACGCTGGTTGAAGGGGAACCGCAGGCCGTTGGAAGGTGCAGCCGCATGCGAGCTCGGCAGACTCAAGAGGTAGGCTTTGATCGCGAGAACATCGTCGTCAGGAATGAGGGTGTAGGATTCGTAAGGGAATGCCGGGTAGAGCCGCTCGCCGTCCTTGCCGACTCCCTCGTGCACGGCGCGCAGGAAGTCCCCATCGCTCCACGCGCCGATCCCGGTCTCTCGATCCGCGGTGATGTTCGGTGAATAGAGGACACCGAATGGTGTCTTGAACGCCCGCCCGCCGGCAAAGGGTTGACCTCCTTCGCGGGTGTGGCAAACCTCGCAGTCTGCCGCCTGCGTCAGATACTTGCCGCGAGCGATGAGATCGCCCGAGCCAAGCTCTGCGGGCACCCCGACCGGACTTGGGCCCTTGTAGGCCGCGAGGCTGACGGTATGCCCTCCCGCGAAACCCAGCGCTCGAGGCGGCAGCAACACCCAGGCCGCCACGGCACCGACCAGAACGATCACCAGGCCCGCAATGACCCGGACTCGCAAGCGAGGAGACGCGGGTTTCATGTCCGCTCGGTCCCGGCCAGCAGCTTGCGGTCAATCGGCATGCGCCGCAGCGCCACACCGGTGGCAGCATAGATCGCGTTCCGCAGCGCTGGGAGGGCGGCGGTCGTGCCGGCCTCGCCCATGCCCCCTGGCGGCGCATCGCTCTTGATCACATGGATGTCGATCGGTGGGATCTGGTCGATGCGCAGCATCCGGTAGTCGTGGAAATTCGACTGTTGCACGCGACCTTTCTCCAGCGTGATTTCCCCGTAGAGTGCCGCGGTCAGCCCGAAGATATGACCGCCTTGCAGCTGCGCGATGACGGTGTCCGGGTTCACCGCTATCCCGGTGTCGACGGCGGTGGTCACCCGGCGCAGCTTCACTTCGCCCGTCTTCCCCACCTCGCACTCCACGACGGTCGCAATGAAGCTCGCGAAGGAGACTTGCGCCGAAACCCCGCGTCCGCAGCGCGCCGGCAATGGCGAGCCCCAGCCTGATTTTTCTCGCACGAGCTCGAGCGCCGCCTGCAGGCGAGGAGTCTTACTGAGATGAGCGCGCCGAAAGGCGATCGGATCCTTTCCCGCCTTACGCGCCAGTTCATCCATGAAGCTCTCGATGGCGAACACGGTATTGTTGGGGCCCACGCCGCGCCAGAACCCGGTGATCACCCCTGGCGGCTCTTCCTGATTGAATTCGACGCGAAGATTCGGAATGTCGTAAGGGATGTCCTGGGCGGAATCGACTCCATCGGGGTCTACCCCCTTCTGAAAAGCGGGGGGCGCCCAGCGGGCGAGCACGGACGAGCCCGACACGCGGTGCTTCCAGCCGACGATACGATCACCCTCGAGCCGAGCCCAAAGACGGTCATGGTAGGCAGGTCGGTAGATGTCGTGGCGGATGTCCTCCTCGCGAGTCCACACGACTTTCACTGGACCTTCGACCTGCCTGGCGATCCGCGCAGCCGCGTACGCCATGTCGGGCTCCAGCCGCCGGCCGAAGCCCCCGCCTATCAAATGATTGTGGACAGTCACCCGACTCTCGGGCAGTTCGGCCGCTTTCGCCACCGCGGCATGCACGCGCTCCATCACCTGGGTTCCGATCCACGCTTCGGCGAAGGTTGGTGTCACGTGCACCGTGCAGTTCAATGGCTCCATGCAGGCGTGCGCGAGCAGTGGCATCTCGAACGTGGCGCTGATGACGTCACTCGAGGGAGCGCTGCTGGATCCGAGCGTCCGGTCCACGTCACCGACTTCCTTCGCGACCGCGCCATCCCGCAGGCTGGCCTTGCGCAGCCGCGACCAGATCAGCTCGGACGACACCTCGCCGTTCGGCCCGTCGTCCCAGGTGATATCCAGCGCCTCGAGTCCGCGCTTGGCCGCCCACATGTGATCACCGACCACCGCAACGAGATCGTCGAGCACCACGACTTGCCGGACTCCTGGAATCGCTCTCGCCCGATGGTCATCCACCTGGACCGCCTTACCGCCGAGCACCGGGCTGGCCGCAAGCGTTGCGAACTTCACCCCCGGCGGCATGACATCGATGCCGTACTGGGTCTTGCCGTTGGTCTTTTCCGGGGTGTCCAGCCGCTTCAACGGGCGTCCGATCAGCCGGAAGGCGCTGATGTTCTTGAGCGGCGGGTCCTTCGGCGGCGCTATGCCTGATGCCCGGCCCACCAGGGCGCCGTAGGCACTTTTACGGCCGCTGCGATCGTGAATGACGGTGCTCTCTTGCGTCCGACACTCCGCAGCCGGCACACCCCAGCTGCGCGCGGCAGCTTCGACGAAGCAGGCGCGCGTGCTGGCGCCGGCCTGGCGCATCGGCTTCCAGAAGGCGCGGATCGAGTTCGAGTTGCCGGTGGCTTGGAGTCCAAGCATCGGGTTGGCGTAGTGCTTCTCGTCGGCCGGTGCGTGCTCCACCCTCACCCGGCTCCAATCCGCATCCAGCTCCTCTGCCATGACCATCGAGAGGGAGGTGTAAACACCCTGCCCCATCTCGACTTGCGGCATGATGAGTGTCACCTCACCCTGCTGGTCGATCCTGATAAAGGCATTCGGAGCATAGCTCCCACTTCCCGCAGCTTCGCTGGTCCTGCGAAGCGCTACGTAAAAGCCCAGGACGAACGCCGTCCCGGCCGTCAACCTGACGAAGCTCCGGCGCGACAGGCTGCTGGCTCGCTCGGAAACGAGGCCAGACACCGAGTGAGCGCCGGGCTGCTCGGGGTTCATGACGATTGGGTCCCCGCTGCCGCGTTCTTAATGGCTTGCCGAATGCGCACATAGGTCCCGCACCGACAGATGTTGCCGGCCATGGCCGCGTCGATGTCGGCATCGTCGGGATTGGGGACAGCGTCGAGCAAGGCGGTCGCCGACATGATCTGGCCCGACTGACAGTAGCCGCACTGAATCACTTCCAGGTCCAACCAGGCCTTCTGTACCTTCGCGCCGTTAGGCGTGGCGCCGATGGCCTCGATGGTCGTGATCGCGCGCGCACCGATCGTGCCCACCGGCAAAAGACAGGATCGGACCGGCTTGCCGTCAAGGTGGACTGTGCAGGCGCCGCACTGGGCTATACCGCACCCGAACTTCGTGCCCGTGAGACCCAACACGTCGCGCAGCACCCAGAGAAGCGGCATATCAACTGGGACGTCGAACTCTCGTCGTTCACCGTTCACGATGAGGGTGACCATGAGTGTCCCTCCTCCGCGGGCGCTGCTTCTGCGTGCACGATCTCTTGGCTGTTATTAGCTGATGGATCGGGGTCGGCCAATTAGACGATGGTATTGCTGATCCTCGGACGCGCTAAGTTCAGACTCGGCGATGCCATCGCAGCCGCCCCTTCCGCCGGGCCAAGGGAATTCCGTTGCGCACCGGACGAACTTGGCTGTTGTCGCAGTGCGCCAACTGGAGGACATCGCCGCCCAGCTCCGCCACCGGGTCGCTGAACGTTTCGAACTGCTGGCTCGCCCGATGGACGACCGTGCCAGGCGGGTTCAGACTTTGGAACGTCGTCGACCCGCACCCAATCAATGCTTCCAATGAGGTCGACAGCACATACGCCGGGGATCAAGGTCATGAAGGTCGCCAGCTTCTCCATTGCGCGCAAGCGGCAGGTAAGACGGGTTCGGTACGGCGGCCTCGCTTTGACTGCAGTAGGCCTGGTTGCCGGTTGCGGCCGTTCCGGACCGCCTCCACCGAGTCCTGTGCCGGTCACGGCCATTCGGCTCACCGCACAGCCAGCGGCCATTACCGAGGAATACCCGGCACAACTTGAGGCTTCCAACACCGTGGAGATACGCCCACGAGTAGGTGGCGTCCTGGAACGGCAGGCGACGGTCGAAGGCGAGACGGTGAAGGCCGGACAGGTCCTGTTCGTGATCGATCGGCAGCCCTATGAGGCGGCCTTGGCGCAAGCAAAAGCGGCTCTGGCGCAAGCCGAGGCGGCTCAGGCACAGGCTCAAAGGGATTTGGCTCGCGCCCAGCCCTTGTCGCAGGCCGATGCGTTGAGTCAACGGGAGCTCGATGCTGCGGTAGCCGCGAACGATGCGACCGCGGCGCAAGTTCGCGCCGCACAAGCGGCGGTCAAAACGGCCGAGCTCAATCTCGGTTACACCCTCGTGAGCGCCCCGATTGACGGCGTGATGAGCCGCGCACAGATCCGCCTCGGCGGCCTGGTGAGCGCGTACACCACGCTCCTCACCACCGTGTACCAGACGGATCCCATGTACGTGAATTTCAGCCTGGGCGAGCAGCGTCTGCTCGAGCTGCAGCGCGAGCTCGGCCGGCCGCCGGACCAGCGTAACCGGAGTCAGCGCATCTTCCGTGTCTACATGGCGGACGGGCAGGAGCTGCCTACTCCCGCATCCCTCAACTTCGTTGACGCGGCGGTCGACTTGAGAACCGATACCTTGGCCATCCGCCTGACCGTCCCGAATCCCAACGGACTCCTGCGCGCAGGCCAGTACGTCAAGGTCTCCGTATCGACGGCGACTCAGCCGGCGGCCCTTCTCATTCCGCAACGTGCCGTGCTGGAGCTGCAGGACAAGAACTTTGTCTGGATCGTCGGCGCCGATGGCAAGGTGCAGCCGCGCGATGTCCTCCTGGGTGCGCGCATCGGGTCGGACCGGTTGGTGGAAAAAGGCCTCACCGCCGGCGATCTGGTCGTCATTGATGGCGTCCAGAAGCTCAAGCCCGGAACGCCGGTCAGTCCCGCACCCCCTGCCCTGGCCAAACAGACTTCATGAGTAATTTCTTCATCGATCGCCCGATCTTCGCGACCGTGCTCGCGATCATGATCACGCTCGCCGGCTCGATCGCGTTCCTGCTCCTGCCGGTCGCCCGCTTTCCTCAGATTACCCCTCCGAGCGTGGTTGTTTCAGCAACATTCCCGGGAGCGGACGCGCACACGGTCGAGCAGTCGGTAGCGGCACCCATCGAGACTCAGGTCAATGGGGTGCCCAACATGCTGTACCTGGACTCCAAGAGTGCCAATGACGGCAGTTACACCCTGACGGTCACGTTCGAAGTGGGCACGGCTCAAGATATCGCGGCCGTGGACGTGCAGAACCAGGTCGCCATTGCCCAGCGTCAGCTGCCCGCCGATGTGCTGCGCCAGGGGCTCACCATCACCAAGCGCCAGCCTCAAGCGCTGCTCTATATCGCGATCAAAGCGACGGATCCCCGCTACGATTATCTGTTCCTCAGCAACTTCACGACCCTCCAGATCGTCGATTCCCTGGCGCGCATTCGCGGTGTAGGCCAGGTCCAGCAGTTTGGTGCGCGGGATTACGGCATGCGCATCTGGCTCGATCCCGGAAAGATGTCCCGCTTGGGGGTGACGACTCAGGACATCACAAACGCGCTCAACGAGCAGAACGTGGTGGCCCCCGCCGGAATCGTCGGCGCTGAGCCCGCACCGCCGGGTCAACAGATGACCTACACGGTAACCGTACACGGTCGCCTGGCTTCGGTGGCGGAGTACGAGAATATCGTGCTCCGCACCGGTGCCAACCGCGCCATCGTGCGCCTGAAAGACGTTGCCCGGATTCAGCTCGCCGCGACGGACTACACGCGATCGAGTCGCTTCATGGGCCAGCCGGTCGCGTTGCTCGGTGTTTACCAGCTGCCCGAGGCCAACGCACTGAATGTCGCACGGGAGGTACGGGCCACGCTCGCGCAGCTGGCTGGGCGATTCCCCCCGGGAGTGACCTACGAGATCCCGCTCGATACCACCGAATTCGTCAGCGAGTCGATCAGGGAGGTGGAGATCACGCTGTTTATTGCCGCGGGACTGGTGCTGGCGGTCGTGTTTCTGTTCCTCGAGAGCTGGCGCGCCACGTTGATTCCCATGCTGGCCGTGCCGGTCTCGCTCCTTGGCACGTTCACGCTGTTCGTCGCTCTAGGCTTCTCGGTCAACACGCTGACGCTCTTTGCGCTGGTGCTCGCGATCGGTCTCGTGGTGGACGATGCCATCGTCGTCGTCGAAGCGGTGACTGAGAAGATGGAGGAGCACGGCATGAACGCCCGTGATGCGACCCGGGCGGCGATGGCCGATGTCTCAGGTCCAGTGATCGCCATTGCCCTCGTGCTGACCGCCGTGTTTGTGCCGGTCGCCTTTCTCGGCGGGCTTACCGGACAGTTCTATCGGCAGTTTGCGCTGACGCTGTCCGCGTCCGTGCTGATTTCCGCATTCTTGGCATTGACCTTCACGCCGGCGCTCTGCGCTTTACTGCTCAAGCCTCGCGAGCAGCGAAAGTCGGGCGGGCTTGTGGGTCGCTTCTTCGCCTGGTTCGACCGCTGGTTCGACGGCGCGCGGCATCGCTATACGACAGTGGTCAGGCGCGCCATTGGCCATTCGGCACGAGCGCTCGCGGTGTTTGGCGTCATCGTGATCGCTGTCGTCGTGCTCATCGAGCGCCGTCCGTCCGGCTTTCTTCCCGAGGACGATCAAGGCTATCTGTTCATTGTGGCGCAACTGCCCCCCGGCGCCTCCTTTCAGCGCACCGAGGCGGTGCTCGAGCAGATCCGCGCCGTGACGGTGCATCAGCCCGAGACGGCTGGGATGATCGCCATCTCCGGGTTCAATCTGCTTGCCGGCGTCAACACCCCCTTCACGGGCTCGGTGGTGGTGACGCTCAAACCCTGGCGGGCGCGTTCCGGTAAGCAGAGCTCTGCGCAGGCGCTGGTTGCCCGGCTGTACAAACTGCTCGGGGGACTCAAGGAAGCGAATCTCATCATCGTCCCGCCGCCCGCCATCCCTGGCATCGGTCAGGCGGGTGGCTTCGAATTCATCGTCGCCGATACCTCCGGCGGCAGCATCGATGCGTTCAACGCCGGGCTGCAGGAGTTCCTCGCGGCAGCCAACAAGAGGCCCGAGCTCACGCGAGTCTCGACGCAGTTCAACAATCGCGTCCCGCAGATTGAATACGCGATCGATCGCGATCGCGCCAAGTCCCTCGGCATTCCGATCTCGGATATCTTCAGCACGCTGCAGACCTTCCTCGGCGGCAATTACATCAATGACTTCAACCTTTTCGGGCGCACGTACCGAGTGACCGCCGAGGCGGAAGGTCGCGCGCGCGCTTTCCCCGACGCCGTCAACACGCTCTACGTGCGCACCCAGGCCGGAGACATGGCTCCGCTGTCCTCCCTCGTGACCATCAAATCCGCGCACGGACCCACCTACATAGAGCGCTACAACGTCTACCGTGCGGTGACGGTGAACGGCGCGCCTGCCGCAGGCTACAGCCAGGGAGAGGCGATCAGTGCGATCGAGGAAGTCGCGCGCTCGCTGCCCGACAATTTCACGACGTTCTGGACCGGATCCGTGCTGCAGCAGAAGCGCGCCGGCAGCCAGGCGCCGTATGTTTTTGCCATGGCGATGGTATTCGTCTTTCTGGTGCTGGCCGCTCAATACGAGAGCTGGGGCGTGCCATTTGCCGTGATCTTGTGCATTCCGTTTGCGGTATTCGGCGCATTCGTGGGGCTCACGCTGCGCAGCATGGCCAATGACATCTATGCGCAGGTCGGGCTCGTGATGCTCATCGGACTTGCCGCCAAGAATGCCATTCTGATCGTCGAATTCGCCAAGCTCGCTCACGAGCGCGGACTGTCCGTGCTCGAGGCCGCGGTGGAAGGCGCACGCTTGAGGCTGCGACCGATCCTGATGACATCCTTCGCCTTCATTCTGGGAGCCGTGCCGCTTGCGATCGCCACGGGCGCAGGCGCGACCTCCCGCGAGGTGCTCGGGACGACCGTCGTGTTCGGGATGACGGCCGCGACCCTCATCGGCATCTTCATCGTGCCGGTGTTCTATCTTGTCATCGAGAGCAGCATTGAGCGCTGGCGGCCGCCGCAGGCCGCGGCGTCAGACGATGTGCAGCTCGCTCCGCCGGCGGAGAGCAAATGAGCAGGGCCGGCTACTGCGGGCTCGTGCTGTGGCTGGCCGGCTGTGCCGTCGGCCCCAACTACCATCGGCCCGCGGTCGAAGTCCCCGATCGCTTTCGGAACGGTCCAGCTACGGCAGGTGCGGAATCGGTGGCCGATACCGGTTGGCGGAACGTCTATCAGGACTTGAAGCTTCAGGAACTGATCTCAACTGCGTTACGCAACAACTTTGATCTCAAGACTGCGGTCGCGCGCATCGATGAAGCTCGGGCTGCCTTGGGTCAGACGCGCCTCGACTTCCTCCCCACCATCGACGCAAAAGGCACGATCACTCGCACCAAGAGCTCCGCAAATACCCAGCTCCCAGGCCAGCCGCGCATTCGCAATGCGGAGGAGGTCGGCGTCAACGCGGCCTACGAGCTCGATTTCTGGGGTCGATTGCGGCGCGCCAACGAGTCTGCGCGCGCCACTCTTTTATCGTCCGAGTACGCCAGACGCGCCGTCACCGTGGGTCTGGTCGCAGAGGTGGCCAGCACCTACTTCACGCTTCTGAGCCTCGATAGTCAGCTCGAGATTGCGAGGCGTACCGTCGGAACTCGCGAGAAGTTCGTGGAGCTTACGAGGACGCGGCACGAACGTGGCTACGCGACGGGACTCGACGAGGCCACCGCGGAGGCCCAAGCGGCCGTCGCGCGCGCCACGGTGCCGGACCTCGAGCGGCAGATCGGTCAGTTCGAGGATCAGCTGTGCGTGCTGCTCGGGGAGATTCCGCATTCGATCGATCGGCAGCACCAGGGAGAAACCATGCCGACGGTCCCGCCTCTACCACCCCCTGGACTGCCTTCGCAGCTGCTGGAACGCCGCCCGGATGTGCGAGAGGCCGAGGAGGCACTCCGTGCGGCGAACGCCAATGTCGGTGCGGCGAAGGCTGCGCTCTTCCCTACGATCTCCCTGACCGGGCTCGCGGGTTCACTCAGCGCGCCCCTCGGTAACCTCTTCAAAGCCTCTACCGCAGAATGGAGCGCTGCAGCCTCGGCGATCCAACCGCTCCTAGACTCGCAGCGGAGCATTTATCAGGTCGAGCTGGCCGATGCCCGTAAGCGCGAGGCGCTGTTCGCGTACCAGAAGGCCGTGCAAACGGCCTTCCAGGAAGTGGCTGACGCACTGCTCGCGTACGACAAGTTTGTCGCGTTCGAGCGCGAACAGAGCACCCAGGTTGAGGCGCTGCGGCGGGCCGATGCCATTGCGCTCTCACGCTACCGCGTCGGTTACGCGTCCTATTTCGATGTCATCAATGCCGATCGCGATCTCTTTGCCGCTGAGCTGACCTTGAGTCAGGCATATGCCAACAATCTCATCGCGCTCGTCCGGCTCTACGAAGTGCTCGGGGGTGGGTGGCAAGATGTTCCTCAGAGCCGGTAGCCACCGCATCCCGTCTGTCGGGCGGCGGTCGCGAGCAGGAAGGCGCCCACATCCTGGCCGCAGGATCTGAACTAGACGGGGTTCGGTTGGGATGAGCAGCCAGAAAAAGACGGCATTTGTCCTTGCCGGCGGCGGCAGTCTTGGTGCGATCCAGGTGGGCATGCTGCGCGAGTTGGTCGCTACCGGTGTGAGACCGGATTTCGTCGTGGGCTCGTCGGTGGGAGCACTCAACGGCGCCTATTTCGCCGGTGATCCCACGGCTGCGGGCGTTGCACGGCTGGAAAGCATCTGGTATGGACTCAAGCGCCAGGATGTCTTTCCGGTGACCCTGCGCCGCATGATCGGGCTGCTCTTACAGTCAGCGGCCTTGGTTGACCCCCGTGGGCTACGCCGCCTCGTTGAGCAGCACATTCCCTACCGGACCCTTGAAGAGGCACTTATCCCCATCCACGTCTCGGCAACCGAAGTACTGAGCGGCGCATCGGTGCAGTTTTCCGCGGGCCCTGCCGTCGAGGCGATCCTGGCCAGTTGCGCGATACCGGCCGCGTTCCCGCCGGTTCGCATCGGGGACCACTACCTCATGGACGGGGCGATTGCGAACGATACCCCCATCATGACGGCCGTCGAACTCGGGGCGAGCCGGCTCATTGTGCTGCCCACGGGCTTCGCGTGCTCCCTGAAGGCGCCGCCCACGACGGCGCTTGGCAACGCATTGCATGCGCTCAATCTGTTAATCGCGCGACAACTGGTACGAGATCTGGAGCAGCTGATCGACCGAGCCGAGGTGATTACCGTCCCGCCCTTGTGCCCGATCGCGGTGTCTTCTTATGATTTCTCGCGCGCCCACGAGTTGATCGAGCGGGCTGCCGAGAGCACGCGAAGCTGGTTGCAAAGCGGCGGCCTGTCCCGCCAACGCATTCCCGGCGCGTTGCGCCCTCATACGGACTGATCGGCAAATTAGATACGCTTAACGCCCGTCCTCAACCCCGGTTAGGTCGCGCTTCAGCACCACCGAGCTGTTCATAACTTTACCCCGACGTCTTACTGGTGTGCGCCGGGGTGCCTCAATGCGAGCAGCTCCTCAATGCATGGCCAGGTCTTGCCGGGGATCCGCATCGGCACGTTCCTTGAGGCACTGGTGCACGAACTGCACGCAGCTCGACCCTTCTCCTACGGCGGATGCGATGCGCTTAGTGCTCCCAGCCCTCGCATCGCCCGCGGCAAACACCCCCGGTGCGCTGGTCTCCAGCAAATACGGCCGGCGCGGCAGCGGCCAAGCACCGCTCGCGAGATCCTCTGCCTGAAGTTGCGTTCCAGTCTTTACGAAGCCGTGGTCGTCAAGCTCGACACAACCGGCAAGCCACGCGGTGTTCGGCTCCGCGCCGGTCATCAAAAATACATGCTTGATTTCGTGTTGCTCCGCACTCCGCCCGGGGCCGCGGGTCCAGGTGACCTGGCCAACTCGGTCCGAACCGGTCAGTTCGGTGAGTTCCGTGCGGGTGTGCAGGGTAATGTTAGGTGTTTCCTCGATTCTCCAGGCCAAATAGCGGGACATACTGTCGGCCAACCCGTCGCCGCGCACCAGGATGTGCACGTGACGACACGTTCCCGCGAGAAATACTGCCGCCTGGCCCGCTGAATTGCCACCGCCGACCACAACGATCTCCTCGTCCTTGCAAAGCATTGCTTCGATGTGAGTTGCCGCGAAGTAGATCCCCGTACCGAGAAAACGCTCTACATTTTCGAGCCTCAGCGAACGGTACCGCACACCACAGGCGATCAGAATACTTCGCGCTCTCACGATCCTGCCGTCGTCCATCTCCACACGGTACGGCCAGTGCTGGCACTCGAGTCGGGCGGCGGTCCAGGCTACGGTGAGGTGGGCGCCGAACTTCTGCGCCTGCGAGAGCGCTCGACCCGCGAGAGCCCGACCCGAAATGCCGGTGGGGAAGCCGAGATAGTTCTCGATGCGTGAACTCGTTCCTGCCTGTCCTCCGGCTGCGAAGGACTCGACGAGTCGCACATCCAAGCCTTCGGACGCGGCATAAACGGCGGCCGCAAGGCCCGCCGGTCCGGCGCCCACAATCAAAAGGTCATGGACGGCGTCATCGTCAACGACGGGATTTAGGCCGAGAGACTCGGCAAGCTGCCGGTTACTTGGATTTCTGAAAAGCTCATTGCCGTTGCAGATCACGACCGGGAGTTCCCCGGGCTGCGCGGGAAAGCGCTCGAGCCATGTCTGTGCGTCGGCGTCGCTCTCCATGTCCACGTACAGGTATGGACGAGCGTTTCGCGACAAGAACTCCTGCAAACGCAGCGTGTCGGCCGAGTGCGACGAACCCAAAACCACCACTTCGTATTGAGCCGTCTCCAGCAGATCCATGCGGCGCAAAATAAACGCCCGCATGAAGATCTCACTCAGTTCCGCATCCGTCTGCATGATCATCCGTAGCTTATCCGGATCAACCACGATGACCCGACCCGCGTCACGCACACGGATGCGTGCAAAACCCGCGCTGCCACGCAGCGTACTCATCTCGCCAGTGAAATCAGCCGCCTCGAGTACGTAGAGCACCTCCTCACTTGCCGAGCGGTCGCGCGTACGTGGTCGATCGACGAGAATCTCGATGCTGCCGGTCAGCACGACGAATAGACCACGCGGTCTATCCCCGATCTCGACGAGAATCTCACCGTGATGGGTGTCTCGGCACTCGCCGTAGGAGCGCAGACGCTCGAGTTGCCCCGCCGTAAGCTTCGGAAACATCTGCTCACGGCGCCGCTGTAACAGACTACTCGTCATACCCGGCTCCCACATTTATCGGTCCCGCTCGTGGTCGCAGACGAGGAGCAACTATCACGATCGCTTTGTCCATTCAGGAGGCATCGATATCGAGGATCGCCTGGGCAAAGGCTTGCGGGGCTTCCTGCGGCAGATTGTGTCCCACTCCGCCATTGATCGTTCGGTGTTCGTACTTGCCGGAGAACTTCTTGGCATAAGCACCGGGCTCCGGGTGTGGCGCGCCATTGGCATCACCCTCAAGCGTAATCGTGGGCACCGTGATGTTGGGGGCGGTGGCAAGACGCGCTTCTAGTTCGTCATATTGGGCCTCGCCCTCGGCCAGGCCAAGCCGCCATCGATAGTTGTGAATCACAATGCTGACATGATCGGGATTGTCTAGCGCGGCTGCACTGCGAGCAAACGTGGCCTCATCGAAGTTCCATTTTGGCGAGGCCAGCTGCCAGATGAGTCTCGAAAACTCGCGGCGGTACTTGTCGTACCCTTCCCTGCCGCGCTCGGTGGCGAAATAGTACTGGTACCACCATTGGAGCTCCGCCTGCGGGGGCAACGGCACCTTGCCGGCCTTTTGGTTACCGATCAGATAACCACTCACCGAGACGAGCGCCTTGCAGCGTTCCGGCCAGAGAGCCGCAATGATGTCCGCTGTGCGCGCCCCCCAATCGAAGCCACCCAGTGTCGCCCTCTGGATTTTGAGCGCGTCCATCAAGTCGACAATGTCGTGAGCCAGCACCGATTGCTGGCCGTTGCGCAACGTCGCGCTGGAAAGAAAATGGGTAGTGCCATAGCCGCGCAAATAGGGAACGATGACCCGGTAACCGGCCGAGGCGAGCACAGGCGTTACATCGACAAAGCTGTGGATGTCGTAGGGCCACCCGTGCAGCAGCACGACCGCGGGGCCCTTGCTCGGGCCCGCTTCGGCGTACCCAACGCTTAACACCCCCGCATCGACCTGCTTCAGCGAAGCGAACGAGGTGTTCCTCCCTGGGTCGGGCGCCGAGGACCTCGGCCCCTTAGAGGCGTCAGTTTGTGCGTTAGCCCGAGTGCCTATATCGAGCTGGGACGCCGCCAGGGCCATGGCGGCTGCGCCAAAGAACCAGCGACGATCGGTGTTAGCCGTGGACACCATGAGTCCCTCCCAAATAGCGCAGTGCGTGCACCAGACACAGCTCCCCCAAATGAGATCAGATGTCCATCACACTGCCGATTGGACCATGGTATCGGCCGAAACCGCGCAACGAATGCTTCTTAGCGAGTCCTGGGAAACTACAGTCGGGAGCGCGTGTCATGACCAACACCATCGTGTAATAGCCGACGCATGAAACGTCTGGTTTCATGGAGTACCAGTCTGCAAATCAGTGGGGGACCTGATGAACAGCTTTCGGCTTGCCTTTTCCGTATTCGCGATCCTCTTGACGTCGTTAGCTCAGGCCGCCATCAAGAATGTCGTCCTGGTTCACGGAGCGTTCGCCGACGGTTCGGGCTGGAAGCCGGTTGCAGATATTCTGCGGCGCGACGGCTACACCGTGTACGTCGTGCAGGAGCCCGAAACCACCTTCGAGGCGGACCTCGCTGCCACGCGAGCGGTTCTGGACCGCTCGGGACCGTGCGTACTCGTCGGCCATAGCTACGGCGGAATGATCATTTCCGAGGTCGGGACCCACCCCTCCGTTCGCAGCCTCGTGTACGTGGCAGCGTTTGAACCCGAAGTCGGCGAGACCGCTGGCGGGCTTCAGACCAAGACACAGCCGGCAGCCAACAGTGTCGTCCCTGCCGGTGGGGGGTTTGTGCAGGTAAAGCCCGACGTATTCCCTTTGGACTTCGCCGCTGACGTCCCCCGCCCCATCGCACAGTTCATGGCGATCTCTCAAGTACCGATCTCAGCCCAGATCTTCGACGTCAAGGCGACCGTCGCCGCCTGGTCGAAGAAGCCCAGCTATGCGGTGATCGCAACCGAGGATCGCATGATCAACCCCGAGCTTCAACGGTTCATGAGTGGAAGAGCCAAGTCGCAAGCGATCGAGCTTCGCGGAAGCCATGCCATTTTTCTCTCGCATCCAAAGGAAGTTGCATCCCTGATCGAGAAAGCAGCGAAAGCGGCTGACTAGTCGCACCCCTCGCCGTCTTGAGCACACACCGCGAAGTTACCTATCACGGGAGGTGCCTATGAGCACATCAACCGCCGCCGTGCGCCCTTCTGCTAGCGTCGCTACCACTCCACAGTTCTGGGAGCGCCTGTGGCGTACCGCCGGGGTGCAGTCTGTGGGCCTGTTCATCGTCGCGTACTTCGTATACGGAGATCAGCCGCATGTAGGCGCATCGGCAGAGGCACTCGTCGCGTTCTACCAAGGCGATCGCATGCGGATCCTCATCGCGGCCATCCTCAGTGGCTTTGCGGTCCTCAATCTCATGTGGTTCGCCGCGGCGCTGAGAACCACCCTTGCGGAGGCTGGACAGGACGGTTGGGGTGCGGCAGCGACGGCCTCGAGCGCAGCGCTCGGGGGTGTGCTCATGTTGCTCATCACGGTGAGCGCAGCCCTTGCGTACTCGATCGCGGGGTCGGGAACTCCCGCGCTCCTGGGGGGGCTCAACGACTTCGCATGGGCCGGCCTTGTGTTGAGCTCCTTCCCGCGCGCCATGCTGATCATGGCCGCGGCGTTTGGGCTCTGGCGGGCCGGACTAATCTCGAACCGCCTGTTCGGGGTAGGCGTTGCGGCCGTTGTGCTCGTTCTGCTGGGCGCGACCACCTGGGTGAGCGGCGGATTCTGGGCACCCGACGGAGCTTTTTCCCGGATCGTCTCGCCGCTTATTGGCGTACTGTGGATCGTGATCGTCAGCCGCGTTCTCTTGACCCGCAGTTCCCCTGCGCGCGCCGGATGGTGATGCCGATGCTACCCCCGGTATAGGGTTCTGAACGTGCTCGGGGAGCGGCGGTCGCGGGCCGCTCCTGACCGCACAGACCGTGACGTTTAATCGCCGGGAAAGGATCAGCCATGAAGCGCAAAAGCACGCTCACGATTGCAATAGCCATGGCAGCCATCGTGGGCGGCGCGGTCGTTTACGCCCAGGACAGGTACGCGCTGAAATCGCCGAGCGGAATCGCGTTCTCCGACTTCAGGGGATACGAGGACTGGGCGGTGGTCTCTTCCGCCCGGACCGATGAAGTGCTCAAGGTGATCATCGCCAACCCGACCATAATCAAGGCGTACAAGGCCGGCGTTCCGGGCAACGGCCAGCCCTTCCCGGATGGCTCCAAGATCGTGAAGCTCCAGTGGAAGCCGAAGAAGAGCACGGAGGCCCCCTTCGTCGTGGATGTCCCAAACGTCTTCACGCAGGCCTTCGTCATCGAAAAGGACAGCAAGAGATTTCCGAAAAGCGGCGGATGGGGATACGCGCTGTTCAACTACGACGCCACATCTGCTTAAGCAGGAGCGCCCCAGGGGGTAATTCAGCGGGTAATTCTCGGCCTCGCTCCAGCAAGGCATTGAATCCTTTGCCGAATTCGACTGAGTTAGGTTCCTCTCCCGGGCACCATATTTTTGTTACTAATCAAGTTATTACGACTCTTTTCGAGGTTGGTTCGAGGTCCTTAATGGGTCTCGGCTTGTGTGCGGACTATAGATGATTCGTGCACCAATGACC
>JACXTT010002233.1_pt1 | contig 31006 bp, 20 predicted proteins | sample 9270951 | NCBI WGS metagenome assembly JACXTT01 (sample SAMN15532306, study PRJNA645909) | rock metagenome | isolation source: weathered quartz diorite | place: Puerto Rico | collected 2017-06-21
GCCTGCCGGGAAATTGCCGCTCCCAAATTGTTAATCCTGCTGAGCATACTGGCGGTGTTTGTGCCGGCCTTGTTTATGACGGGCGTTCCGCGGGCCTTGTTTATGCCGCTGGCGCTGGCGGTGGGTTTTGCTATGATAGCGTCTTTTTTGCTTTCACAGACCTTTGTACCGGTAGTGGCCAACTGGTTGTTAAAAGAGCATGCGGGACCAGCAAAGCAAAGCCGTTTTGAACGTATGCGTGAACGTTATTACCGTACAGGCAAAAAATGGGATAAAAGTCACGGCATTACCAGCGTTGCTTTTATTGCGGCGGGCATTGGCTTATGTGTTGTATTACTTTACGCCATTGGCACGGAACTGTTTCCGCCTGCCGACAGCGGGCAAACACAGGTGCGGCTGCGCCTGCCGGCAGGCACGAGGCTGGAACGCACCGAAGATGCTACCCATACCTTGCTGCAATTATCGGACAGCATTGCCGGAAAGGGGGCCATTGAAATCAGCTCTGCCTTTATTGGAACGCAACCTTCCAGCTATCCGATCAATAATATTCATTTGTGGACCAGCGGGCCGCAGGAAGCGGTGATTAAGTTAAAGCTAAAACGGAATGCACTGCCCATTACCCGTTTCCAGGAGCAGTTACGGGCAGCAGTAAAAAAAACGCTGCCGCATGCGGCTATTTCCTTTGAGCCAGGCGATATAGCAGAGCAGGTGTTGAACCTGGGCAGCAGCAACCCGCTGGAGATAATTGTAGTAAACCGTAACCTGCAGCAGGGAAGGCAAACCGCGGAGGCTTTGCTGAAACAATTATCGGGTATTGCGTCATTAAGAGATTTGCAGATTGCCACCCCGCTGGGTTACCCGGCAGTTAAACTAACCATCGACCGGGCAAGGGCCGGGCAACTGGGTCTCAGCGCGGAGCAGGTATCCAATGCCGCCGTAGTGGCCACTACTTCCAGCAGGTTTACCGCACCCAGTTACTGGCTGGACAGGACTACCGGAACGGCTTACCAGGTGCAGGTGCAATACCCGGAGTACCGGATGAACAGTACGGAGCAGCTGGAGAATATTCCTGTGTCTTCCGGGGTTGGGCATACGCATTTTCTCAGCGAAGTGGCTTCGTGGAGCCGCGGGTCGGTGCCGGGAGAATATGACCGGCTTAACCAGCAGCGCTACATTACCATTACCGCCAACGTATACAAACAGGATTTGGGAACGGTGTTTGGCAAAGTACGAGCCATTACCGGTAAAATGAGCGGGCAGGCGGGCGGCAGCAAAATCATGTTGCGCGGGCAACCTGAATTATTGCAGCAAACTATCAGCAGCCTGCAATTTGGATTGCTGATAGCCGTGGTGGTGATTTTCCTGGTAATGGCAGTTTTTTTCCAGTCGTTCCGCATAGCGATGACCACGTTGAGCGTGGTGCCGTTTGTTGTGGGTGGGTCGTTGCTGCTGCTGCTGGCTACCGGTAAAAGCCTGGATATACAATCGTATATGGGCGCTATTATGAGCATTGGCGTTGCCATAGCCAATACGGTACTTTATATTACCACTGCCGAGCAGTTGAGAAGAAAGGATGCTGCCGGAAAAGCCTGGCTGGAAGCGGCTTCTTCGCGTCTTCGTCCTATTTTAATGACCGGCCTGGCCATGATAGCCGGGATGATACCGATGGCGCTTGGGCTGGCAGAAGGGGGCAACCAGGCTGCGGCATTGGGCACGGCTGTTATAGGCGGCCTTATATTTTCCATTATCGGTGTATTGTTTTTCCTGCCGCATGTGTACCAGTGGAGTGTGGGCAGGAAAAAATACCGGCCGGTTTCACTGGACCCGGACGACCAGGACAGCGTTCATTATGAAGAAAAATAAAACCGGAGTATGAAACAGGGATATAGTTATTGGTTTCTTTTGGCTTTTAGTACAGTCATGGTATCCTGCGGGAATGCGCCCGACAGCAATGCGCATAATGCAGCTGCTGCCGGCGCCCCGGATACGGTGCCGGTGCTGCTGCTGGCAAAGAAAAAAGTGGAGAAGAAAACAACGCTTACCGCAGAGCTGCTGCCGTACGAGCAGGCGGATCTTTCTGCAAAAGTGCAGGGTTATATCAGGGAAATGAAAGCAGACATTGGCGACTATGTGCACAAGGGACAAACGCTGGTGGTGCTGGAAGCGCCGGAAGTGAATACGCGGTATACCGAATCGGAAGCCAGCCTGGAAGCCGCCAAAGCAAAATACAATGCAAGCGCCGACCAGTACCAGCGCCTGTATCGCGCTTCGCAGGCAAAGACACCAGGTATTGTGGCGCCGGTGGACCTGGAGCGGAGCCGGCAGCAAATGCTGGCAGACAGCGCTTCGTGGAATGCGGCACGCAGGCAGGCGCAATCGTTTCACGAAGTATCGGGCTACCTGTTGCTCAAAGCTCCTTTCGACGGTGTTATAACGGCGCGGAAAGCTGACCCCGGAAACCTGGCAGGAGCAGGTAATGCCCTGTTGAGCATACAAAACAACCGCGTATTGCGGCTGCGTGTAGCCGTGCCGGAAGCATTTGTCAATTCCAATACATCGGCTGATACCATTCATTTTAAAACAGATGCTTTCCCGGAAAAACTGTTTTCAGCAAGGCTTTCGAGAAAAACAGAAACCATCGACCCGGTAACCCGTACCGAATTATGGGAATACGATTATGACAACCGGAATAAAGAATTGAAAGCGGGCACGTTTACGTATGTGCAATTAACTATAGCAAGATCTACCCCCTCACTGGTAGTACCCTTTTCTGCAATAGTAACCAGCCAGGAACGACGGTTTGTAATAAGAATAAAAAGCGGGAAAGCGGAATGGGTGGATGTACGGAAGGGCATAACCCTGGATGATGGCAACGAGATTTTTGGCAACCTGGCCGCAGGCGATACATTGGTGATCAATGCAACGGATGAAAGAAAGCCCGGCAGCAGCGCATACTGGAAACTGAAATAAACAGGTATGCCCTACTTTAAAAGCATGGCATACCTGTTTTATGGCTTCCTGTCAATATTATATTTTATCGTCAATAACTCCCCGGTGTTTTGTATCTATTTTGCGATAGGCCCAGTTAAAAAACAGCGGGAACACCAGCAGGGAGAACATCATAGCGCAAAGGATGCCACCGATTACTACTCTTGCCAGCGGCCTGGAACTTTCTGAACCAATACCGGTAGAGATGGCAGCCGGGAAGAGGCCGATGGCGGCCATCAGCGCCGTCATGATAACCGGTCTTATCCGTGAATTGACTCCCAGCTTGATAGCGGTATAGAGTGCATGGCTTTGCCCTTCTATATGCTCCAGGTTTTGTTTGAATACGGTTATCAGCAATACACCGTCCTGTATACAAATGCCAAACAGGGCAATGAACCCGATACCCGCCGATATACTGAAATGTGTACCTGTAATCACCAGCGCCAGGATACCGCCCACGATAGCAAAGGGCACGTTGAGGAAAACCAGCAGAGCATCTTTCAGGTTGCCGAACATAATGAACAGCAACATGAAAATCAGCACCAGGCTGATGGGCACTACCTGTTGTAAACGTTCGGTAGCCCGGCGCTGGTTTTCAAAATCGCCCTGCCAGACCATGGTGTAGCCTCTTTTAAGCGTTACCGTCTTGTTCACTTTGTCCTGCGCTTCTGAGATAACGCTGCCCATATCACGGCCGCGTATGGAAAATTTCAGGGCAGCATACCGTTCATTGTCGTCGCGGAAAATCAGGCAGGGGCCGGTTTTACGGGTGATAGTGGCAATTTCCCGGATGGGTACTTTGGAGCCGCTTTGCGTGGGCACCAGTATATTGCCGATATCGGCCTCAGAACGGCGGAAATCTTCGGGGAACCGGATGCGGATATCAAACTTTTTTATACCCTCGTACAGCTGGCTGGCGGCTTTTCCGCCGATAGCCATGGCAATAACGGCATTGGCATCGGCAGTGGCAACACCGTAGAGCGCCATTTTGGTTTGGTCCAGGTCGATGTCCAGCTCCGGCTGCCCCAGGTTTTTAATCACACCGAGGTCTTCAATGCCCTTTACCTTTCTGAGGATTTCATTTACTTCATCCACTTTTTGCTCCATGTAGTTCAGCGAATCGCCGAAAATTTTTACGCAGATAGATCCTTTTACGCCCGATACGGCTTCTTCCACGTTATCCATGATGGGCTGCGAGAAGTTGAGGTTGATACCGGGAACGGCCGACAGGCTTTCCTGCATGTTGTCAATCAGCTTCTCCTTGCTGATTTCATGCTTCCAGTTGTCTTCCGGGTAAAGAATGACATCAAATTCATTGTTGTAAAAACCAGTTACATCCGTTCCATCGTCGGGGCGACCGGTTTGAGAAGCCACGCTTTTTACCTGCGGGAAGGCAATGATCTTTTTGCGTAGGGTATTGGATACTTCGTTTGATTTCTGGAGCGAGACGCTGTAAGGAAGCTGCGCCCGTATCCAGATAGAGCCTTCGTCCAGTTCCGGTAAAAATTCACTGCCCAGGAATTTAAAGCAATACAGCCCCGCTGCCACGGCTACGATAGACAACGTGATGGCAGTACGCCGGTGGGCGTAGGTGTATTTGAACGCTTTCAGGATGATGGCGGTAATAAAATGTAAAATGGGGTTGTGCTTTTCTCTTACATTTTTTCGCAACAACAAATTAATAAGTACCGGTACAAGGGTAAGGGTAGTGATCAGCGCCCCCAGCAGGGCAAAGCCGAGGGTATAGGCCAGGGGTGAAAACATTTTACCTTCTACCTTCTGGAAGGCAAAAATGGGCAGCAGGCCGGTAATAATGATTACTTTGGCAAAGAAAATGGCCTTGCCCAGTTCGGCCCCTTTATGCTTGATAAGGCCCATCTTGGCCAGCTTGTTGAAGCGCTCCATGCCCAGTTCTTCGGCCCTGTGATGCAGTATCACAAAAAGCCCTTCTACCATTACCACCGCACCGTCGATAATGATACCGAAATCCACCGCGCCGAGCGACAGCAGGTTGGCCGACATGCCCATGAGGTGCAGGCAGATAAAGGAAAACAGGAGCGAGAGGGGGATGATGATGGATACGATAAGCGTGGTGCGCCAGTTGAACATAAAAAGCGATACCAGCAGCGTTACCAGCAATATGCCTTCTACCAGGTTATGCAGTACAGTATGGGTGGCATACCCAATCAGGTCTTCGCGGTTGTAATAAGGTGCGATGCGGGTATCTGGCGGCAGTACTTTTTCGTTTATCTTTTGTATTTTCTTTTTCAGCGCGGTGATGACGGTACTGGGGTTTTCGCCTTTGCGCATGAGCACGATGGCTTCCACCACATCATCCTCGTTCTTTACCGTGCGTTTGCCGTTTATTATTATGGCATCTGAACGACCCACCTGGCCAAGGCGGGGCTGGTTGGAAATTTCCACATCCGCCACGTCTTTTACCAGCACGGGAATGCCGTTGATGTTTTGAACGATAACGTTTTTTATTTCATTAACGTTGTTCAGCAAACCAATGCCCCGCACTACATAAGCCTGTGAATTGTCCACAATCACATCTCCACCGATATTGATATTGCTCCTGCTAACGGCATTGTACACATCGAGGGCGGTTATACCAAGGTTGGTGAGCTTTTGCGGGTTAACACGTATTTCATAAGCTTTTACCATGCCACCGAAGCTGACAATGTCGGCTACGCCAGGCACGGAACGCAGCTCACGGTCAATAACCCAGTCCTGCATGGTTTTCAGTTCGCGCGGGTCGCGCAGGCTGCTTTCAAGCGTATAGCGGTATATTTCGCCGGTGGGGCCGGTAGGGGGCTGTACCTGCGGCCCGATATTATCGGGGAGGGAAGCGTTCGACAATAAATTGTTGACCTGCATGCGCGCATAGGTATCGGCTACATCGTCATCAAAAATCAGTTTTACCATCGACAACCCGAATATGCTGGTAGAACGGAGGCTGATTTTTTTCTGTACAGGGTTCAGGGCAATTTCAATAGGAATGGTCACAAATTTTTCTACTTCCTCGGCGCTTCGGCCAGGCCATTGGGTAATAATGGTGATTTCGGTATTGGTAACATCGGGGAAGGCCTCGATAGACATGTTCCTGAATGTAATGATACCTGAAATGACCAAAATAGCCGTCAGCGAAAAAATGAAGTATTTATTCTTTAATGAAAAAGCCAGTATCCCTTTTAGTATTTTGTTCATGGTGTTGTTTTTGAAGGTGGTGATGGCATCAGCTGTTCAACTCCTGGTAAATTAAAAGGGCCTGCGAGGTAATGATCTGTTCCCCATCGGCGAGGCCGGACGTAATGTATGCGTTGCCGCCTGCCGTACTGGCCACCTGCACGGGCCGTATGCTGATGTCGGCGGCGCTTTTATAGATCAATACATAATACTGGTTGTTGTCGAATATCAGGGCATCGGAAGGAATGCAGGGCAGGTGCGTATCTTCTTTGGCCCGCACCGTTACATTGGCAAACATTTCGGGTTTGAGCAGGTAGCCGGGGTTGGCCAGTACGATGCGTACTTTCATGACCTTATTGGTGGGGTCGAGCACGTTCATGATTTTATCTACTTTCCCGTGAAATACTTTGTCGGGATAGGAGAGGGTGGTTACTTCCACCACATCGCCATTTTTTACATAGCTGATGCCCGATTCATATACATTCGCCATTATCCACACATTTTTGAGATCAGAAATGGTAAAGAGGTTACCGCCGTTGTCGGAGCGGATGGCCATATTGTTGGTCACGAACTTTTCTACAACGAAACCATCTATGGGGGCTTTTACCTGGAACTCTCCATTGGTATTACCCCCGTTGATCTGCAGTACGCGTTCGGCTTTTTCAAGCGCGGCTTTTGCCTGTTCATAGCCGGACTGGGCGGCCAGGAGGTCTTTGGCAGATACCAGGCCGCTTTTACTCATGTCTTCAGTGGCGTCGAGATTTTTTTTGGCCAGCTTCAGGTTGGTTTGCGCATTGATAAGGTCGTTGCTGTAACCGGCCATTTCAGAGCTTTTAATAATGGCCAGTACCTGCCCCCTGTGCACATAATCGCCAAGCATTACTTTGATGTTTTGGGCATTACCGCTTACCATCGGGTATATTTTAAGCACGTTGTCGTCGTTGAAGGCCACCTTACCGGTAAGGGTAAGGGCGTTTTCGAGCCGGCTGGACTTTACCGCCTGTACTTTCAGTGACTTAACCAGCGAGTCGGGCAGGTTTACTTTTTGTTTGTCGGCTTCTGTAGTGGTTTCATCGCTGCTGTTGCAGGAGGTGAGCAGGAGACTGCCCAGTAAGCAAAATACGGTGGCGGAATGCAGGAGCTTTTGGAAACTATATTGTTTCATCTGTAGTTATTTTACTTATTATAAAAGTCGGTTCCGGTTAGAAAGTTTACATTTTCGAGTGCGCTGGCTTTATTAAGCAGGATATTGTTCAGCTGCACAATGTTCTGCTTGTAGGAATCGTAAAAGGTCAGGAAATCGAGCAGGCCAATATTTCTTTTCATATAATTTTCTTCAACTGCTTTTGATAGTTGTGAAAATTCGCCGGCGAAGGCGGGGTCGATATCCCGGTACAACTTATCGGCATCGATGGCTTTTTGCAGTCCCCGGCTTACCTGCTCTTCCAGCGATTTATGCGTGCTTTCAAGCATGGTGCGGTTATAGTCGGTTAAAATCTTAGCGGATTTAATATTGCCCTGGTTGCGGTTGAAAATGGGTATGTTAAAACCCAGGTTGACAAGGTTTGAATTATGTACATAGCTGCCGTTTTTATCGTAGGTGGCCCCGAGGGTGATATCTGGTACGGCTAATGCCTTCTGGTAGATATAGTTTTGCTGGCTTGCGAGTACGCTGAGGCTGGCCAGTTTCAGGTCGGTGCGGTTTTGATAGGCAGAGTCCAGCAACGCCTGCAGCGGGTATTGCAAGGGGTTTTGCTGTTGCAGCACAACGGTATCTGCCAGGGGAATGACATAGAGGGAGCCAGGGGCCTGCAGCAGCAGCCGCAGCTCGCTTTCTTTGTCGTTGACCTGGTTCATAAGGTCGTTGTATTCGCTTCGGAGGCTATAGAGTTGTGCCTTGATGCGTACTACCTCCGTTTTGGCGAGGTAGCCTTTGCTGACCTGCTGTTCGAAGGCATTGGAAATAATTTGCAGCGAACTAATTTCTTCGTGGTATACAGCAGCTGTTTGCTGCAGGTAATAGATAGTATAGAAATCACTGCGCAGGGTAAACTTTAATGAACGGAGCATGTCCAGCAGGGTGTACTGCGCCAGCTGAACATTGGTTTTGGCAATATCTACCTGCTTGCGGATTTTGCCCGCCAGTACAATAAGCTGGTCAATGGAAAACGCCGTTTCACCGTTGTTTTTATCGAACGAAAACCAGTCTTTCGTTTCAGGGTTGTATACGCCCTGCGAGAGGTTGAACTGGGGATTGCTCCATAGCCTGGCCTGGATAACCAGCGCGCTGGTGGCATCTACGTTGAGCTTTTGCGCCAGGAGCAGGAGATTGTTTTTAAGGAACGTGTTTTCCGCTGCCGGCAGTGTTAGCTGAAGGGTGTCGGGCTTTTGTTGTGCTCTACCTGTGGTGATTAACAAAGCCAGCACTACCACAAGGCTGATTCGTATTTTCATTTTTCCATTTTTTAATCCTGGACAAAAAATACCCGCATCCGCCATAATGATGACGAATGATGGATGAGGGCGGCAATCGGTAAAGATTAGGTGAAACAGTTTTCCCGGGAATAACTTATTGCCGGGAGGTTTATTTTTACTTCCCGCTTAATGAAATGTTAAGCGGGGGTGTTGACGCAACGTTTTGGTCGTTAATTGTTGGTTAAAAATTCCTGGTATCAGCCGGGGCCTGCTTTTACCGGGATGATTACCTTTAGCATACAACCTTTTCCCTGGGCTGAATTGAGGTAAGCATAACCATGATACAGGCCCGCGGTATAAAAAATCTTCCGGATGCCCGTCCCTTTTTCTACTTTGTCCGGCTGAAACCCTTTGCCATTATCGGTTATGGTTAGGGTAATTCTCTTTTTCTGGTTGCGCAGGTCAATAGTAACAAAGCCCGCTTCTGCGTGCTTCAATATATTTTCCATTTGCTCCTGTACGATGCGGTAAAGCGCCAGTTGCAGTTCATGGCCTGCATGCAATGTTTTCGGCACACAGGTAAAACGTAGGCGCATTTTTTTTTGCAGCTTTATTTTTTCAACCAGTTCCCGGATGGCGGCCGGAAGATTGCCCGAAAGCACGGTATCGGGGTTAATGCGAAGGCTTATATCTTTTATGTCGGCCAGCGCATTTTGCAGGTACTGCTCGCTTTCAAGTACGAATGAATTCCTGCCTTCCTTTCCTGCATTTTGAAGCAATGCAATGGCCGCGGTAAGCGCCTGGCCTACCTGGTCCTGTAAGGTGACGGAAATGCTTCTTTTTTCTTTTTCCTGGCTGTCTACAATGGCTTTTACGATAGCGGCTTCGGTTTCTTTTTGTTTGGACAGGTCGTAGGTTACCTGTGAAAACCCGATAATGTGGCCGTCTTTTTCATAAAGGGCGGTTAATAATACGTTTGCCCAGAAAAGGCTGCCGTTTTTACGCACCCTCCATCCTTCATAATGAGCTTTTCCTTTGCTGGCGGCCTTTGCCAGTAAATCATCCGGGCTATGGCCGGAACGTTCTTCACGGGGATAGAAAATGCGCACGTTTTTCCCGATGATTTCTTCCGCCTTATAGCCGTTGATTTTTTCTGCGCCTTTATTCCAGTTTTGTATCAGCCCGTTTTTATCCAGCAGGATGATAGCATAATCTTCTATCTCTTCTATTATTTTATGGTAAATAATATCAGAAATGATTAACGGGTGCATCCTTTCCCGCGATATAGCGGAAAACGACGGTGCAGGTGGTAGGTTAGCCATAATAATGCAAAGCGGTTTTCATCGTAGGGAGGGCACTGCCAGGGTGAAAGGGTTATTCCGGGTTGCATGTCGAAATAACCCGCGCAAAAATAGAAATATTTACTCCCGGCAGAAGTAAATGAGTTGTTATGACGGCTGTTTAACATTTGTTAAATGGTCGTTTTTTATTTGTTAACGGCACAAAATAAAAGAGCCCGGTGCTCTTTAAAGCACCGGGCAAAGCCGGGAGGGGATAAAAATTATTGGATTATTTTGGCTGGTAAAGCACCCGGTATACGCTCCCTTTTACATCATCCGTAATGTACAGGGAGCCATCCGGCCCCTGGGCAAGGCCACAGGGCCTGTGTTGCGCCTGGCGGGGGCTCATAACGGTATCAATACCCGAAAACCCGTCGGCAAACACTTCCCACTCGCCGGTGGGCCTGCCGTTTTTAAAAGGAGCAAATACTACATAATAACCTTCCTGTTTTTCCGGAGCCCGGTTCCATGAGCCATGAAAGGCTATAAAAGCACCGTTTTTATATTTTTCGGGAAACATGGAGCCGGTATAAAACAATAAAGCATTAGGGGCCATGTGAGCGGGAAAGGCAATAACCGGGGGCGTAAAGGCATCGCAGCGTTCGGTACTTTTACCATCGCCACCGTATTCGGGCGCCAGCACGTTTTTCTTTTGCTGGTAATCGTAAAAGCAATAAGGCCAGCCGTAGTTGGCGCCGGGTTTTATTTCATACATTACTTCGGCGGGAAGCTCGGCGTTTTGCCGGGGCGTAAAGTATTGCGGGAACATATCCAGCTGGTCGCGGCCATGCTGCATTACAAACAGCTCATTGGTTTGATAATTCCAGTCCAGCCCCATCACATTGCGGATACCGGTAGCGTAACGAACGCCTTCTGCGTACGACTGGTTGAGCTTATCGGCTTTAAACTGCCATACACCGCCCGATTTTTCCAATACCGGGCAGGGGTCCTGTCCTTTTGAACCGGCCACCCTGTCCTGCAACTGACAGGAATTTAATGGTGAGCCGATGTTGACATAAATATTTCCTTTGTCGTCCAGCACCAGCGATTTGGTATTGTGCTGTTTCCCGTTTACCAGCGCTGTAATGATTTTTTCGGGGGCATCGGGATGGATAACATCTCCCGCGGCATTTAATTTATACCGGAACACTTCTTCGTTGGAGGAGGCGTACAGGTACCCGTCTTTTATAGTAATGCCGGTACCGGTGTAGGCGCCGAAAGCGGTAACGCTGTCGGCACGGCCGTCGCCGTTCAAATCCCTTAATTCGAAGATCCCTTTGCCGCCTTTGAGCTTATCCAGCTTTATATAAATATTGCCCTGTGGGTTTACCACAATATGGCGGGCTTTGCCAAGGCTGTCGGTTACTTTAAGCGCGGTAAACCCCGGCGGCAGTTTTAAGCCGGCATTGTCTTTATCGGGCACAATGCGGCCGGTTTTTTTTATCAGCGTGGAATCATTGGCAGTAGCGAGGACAGATGCAGCAAGCAGTACAAACAGGGAGGAAGCAATTTTACGCATAAGTAATACTGGTTTAATATCCTATTATAGAATGTATTCCGCCGTTACTATTTTTCTTTTCGCACATTCAGCATGAGGACCCCGTGTTTGGGAATCTCCGCTGTGTATTCACGATCAAAACTACCAATATCTTTCTGGCGCCAGCTATCCCGCAGGATGTATTTTCCCTGGATGCCAAGGTCCTGCCATTTCAGCGTCATGTGCTGTGTGCTGTCGCTGGTATTGAACAGGCCGACTGCTTTTGTGCCGTCTGCCAGCTCTTTTGCGAGGATGCCGGTTTCGCCGTCATGGGCTACCAGGGTAGCCTGCCTGCCCAGCGGGTCCTGGCTTACGGCCAGCACTTCATCATTGGTGAGCAGGCTGATGGTGAAGGCATCCAGCCTGGTAAGGTCGCAGCCCAGGAGCAGGGGCACCGACATCAGGCACCAGGCGCTTACATGCGTGTATTGCTCATCGGGAGTTAGTTGTGTAGGCCTCGGGGGCTTGCCCCAGCCCACATATCCCACCACCATCATATCGGGGTCGTTCCAGTGGCCGGGCTTTGCGTAAGGGGCCCATTTGTCCTGCGTAAGAATGCGGCCTTTCAGGCTTTTCCAGCTATCGCGGATATCGCCCCCGGTGCGCCAGCAGTTGGATACTTTCGACAGGTCGCCAATAGCAACAAAGGGCGTACTATTGGAAAGGCTTAGCGCAATATCGCGGCCGCTTGCGCGCAGCGCATCGTACATGGCTTTTGTTTCGGGCAGCTCGTTGGGGCTCCAGTCGTATTTCAGGTAATCAATATCCCACTGCACGTATTGCTTTACATCGTTGCCAACAAACGAGTAGGTGCCAATAGCGTAAGGCAGCATTTTTTTATTGCGGGGTATGTTTTCCTTTGTTTTTTCAAACGTTCCTTCGGGGTTCATGGCAGAGCCGCCTACATGGTGGCCGTACGATTCTACCCAGGGTGTGGAATAAATACCCAGCCTGAGGCCAAGGCCATGCACATCCTTACTTAGTTGCGTCATGTCGGGGAAAGTAGCAGGACTGGACTGGATAGCGTTCAACGAGCCGCCGCGGCTGCCCTGCCAGGCATCGTCGATGTTCATGTAGCTCCATCCATGATCGGCCAGCCCGCTGCTTACCATTGCTTTTGCATTGGCCAGCACCAGGTCCTGCGTAACCTGTGTGCCGTAAATATTCCAGCTGTTCCAACCCATGGGCGGTGTAAGCACGATATCTTCTCCCACTACGATCTTCAGTTTGGCGCTGACTTCTTTTGCCGCGTTTTTGGCGTGTACCGTTACGGTATATTCTCCCGGTTTTTCAATAATACCGGAGAGACTGCCGGTATGGGCATCCAGTTTTACGCCTTTGGGCAGATCGGTGGCAGAAAAGCTGACCGGCTTTTGACCTGATACCGGTACGCGAAACACCATAGGGTGGCCCGGCCGCACGCCGAATACTTTTGGCCCGTTGATATGGGGCTCCGGCCCGGCTTTGGGCGTTAATATGAATGCGCTGAGCGAATCCTGCGCTTTCAGCCCGTTGGCGCAGGTTGCAGCGCCGAGTATGGTTGCCGCCACCAGCGTGGTTTTCATACAGGTTCGTAACATAGATACAGGTTTCATCGGTTGTTTTTATTTAGAAGGTAAGACATTCTTTAGTTGATTATTGATAGATGATAGTCGTTTGCTTCGATCAACTATCATCTATCAACTATATGCTAATTCCAGAGCGGGTCTCCCATGGGGCCATAGGCCGCGCCGGAAGTAACCGCGTTCATCTGCGACTGGGGTATGGGGCGCAAGGTGTCTTTGGGCACTATATTGGCCATGCCATCGGTATTGTGCAGTTTAACCCGTACCAGCAGGTTGTTGACGCCGTTGCTACGTGTTCTTACCAAATCCCACCAACGGGTCATTTGCGCGCAAAGCTCCCTGGAGCGTTCGTCGAGTATAAAGTCCAGCGACAGGTTAGCGGCTGTAATCTGTATCGCAGCTGCATTGCCGGTAGGATAAGCGGCCCGCGTACGGAGCGTATTGATAAGCGTAACGGCTGCTGTAGGATTATTCAGCATATACGCGGCCTCGGCGGCAATTAAATAGGTTTCCGATAAGGTCCATACAATTACCGGGCGGATGGAAGGCGCATTCATATCGGAGCGGTGCGTATCCTTGTATTTGAGTATGGAAGGCGCCATCTGGATATTGTACTTGCGGGGCGGCATCAGCAGGTAGCGGGTGGCCGCAATCTGCGCATCGGTCATATTTACGCCCGGCATATAACAGGCGGTATCGCCCAGTGTAAATTTAGGCTTACCAGCCAGCGTGGGATCAACACCTGCGGGAACGGGATTGGACCATTTGGGAATGGACGAGGCATTGTTGCAAATCCATACGGCCTGGAAGGTTTTGCTGTAACGGGTATCGTTGGTCTTATCGGCAAATACGGTATCGGTAAGCCAATGCGTGGGCACGGCGCGGATATAGGGGCGGCCGTTGTAAATATCACGCTGCATGCCCGGTACAAAGGTTTCGTATTTGGGCACCCACATGTGCACCAGTACGTTGTCGGTGCCGCTGCTGTTGTTGGGACCGTTGTAGGGAATGTTGGACGTATGCTGTACGGTCCACAGTACTTCTTTGTTCGACTCGTTGCCTTCCTGGTATACGCTGCCAAAATCGGGCAGGAGGCCCAATCCCAGCGAAGCGCTGTTGTTGATAAGGTTATTGGCCAGCGTATAGGCATTCAGGTAATCGTCGGTCTGTGCTGCGGAGGAACTGGCCCTGGTCAGGTATACCTTGGCCAGTATATGCGTGGCGGCAGCAGCATTGGCTTTGCCCGGCAGTAAGCCGTTGGTAAACGGCCCGGCCGGCAGGCCGGCAATGGCATCTTTCAAATCCTGTATGATAAAATTGTATACATCGGCTTTGGGATCGCGCCTGGCAGAAGTAGTAGGTGTGCTCTGGAAATGCGTGTTCAGGGTTACATTGCCCCAGAACTGCACCAGTACGAAATAATAATTGGCGCGCAGGAATTTTGCCTCGGCTATCATTTCGTTTTTCGTGGTGGCGTCAATACCTGTAAGCGAAGGCGCATTGTCTACCAGCCCATTGCAGGTATTGATAAAGGTGTAGCAACTGTTCCAGATGGGCGACAGCTTACCATCGCTGGGCGTATAACCGCTGCTGTAATAGTTTATATTATTACCTGTGCCGTCGTTGCCGGTAATAAACTCATCGGTACCGATGCAGGTAAGTGTAAACAGGTTTTCCGTACTCCAGAGATTGCGCATGCCGCCATAAGCAGCATCGAGCCCGGATTGGAAGCCCTGGGCGGTGCCAAAGAAAGCAGGGGTAACGGTCGATTGCGGGTTTTCTTCCAGTTTCTTATTGCAGGCCGGGGCGGTAAGCAGCCCGGCGCCCATACAAACCGGGAGAAGGATACGTATCGATTTCTTTATGTTGCGGGTGATTATTTCGTATGACATACTTGCAATTTTAGAAAGTTAAAATGTTACGTTCAGGCCAAATACCATCGACCAGGAGGGGGGCGTGTCTACACCCAGCGTTGTGCTGGTATTGGTAGCAGTGCCAGCCGTTTCGGGGTCAAGCCCGTGGTAAATGTTCCTGTAGGGTGAAAATAAAATAAAGGGATCGCGTGCGGTGGCATATACCCGTATCCGCTGTACGCCGATGGCTTTCAGGTAAGCGGAAGGGATGGTATACCCCAGGCCCAGGCTCCTTATTTTAAGGAAGGTGCCGTCAAAATAACCAAAGGTGGAAAGGTTAGACGGGTTGGTTTGCGCCGAATTGGCTTTGGGCCAGTTGTTCGTGGGGTTATTGGGCGTCCAGTAGTTTACGTTTACGTTGTTGTAATTGGCCTGCAGCGTATTGGTAAAGCCGCCGCCGAATATGGTAGATGAAATGGTGCTGCCAATGCGCGCAAAAGCCACCACGGTGAAATCGAAATTACGATACGTGATGCGCTGTGTGGTGCCACCTTCCCATTTGGCCTCGGGCGTGCCAAGCACATACTGGTCGCCGGCATCGATAACGCCGTTGCCGTTACGGTCCACCAGCCTTGCCTGTCCTATTACCGATTTGGTGCCGGTGGTGGTGAGGCTAAGGGCTTTGGCGTCGGCGCTGTCTTTACTGGTGGCCTGCCATACGCCATTGCGCTGGTAATCGTAGAATGAACCGATGGGTTTTCCTACAAACCATTTATTACCCACATCGGCCGGTTTGCCGTCGAGCGTGGTGGTAATGCTGGGAATAAGCTGTGTAATCTGGCCGCGGTTGATAAAGAAATTGAAATCGCTGGTCCAGGTAAGACCATGTGCGCTGGCGCTTTGAATGTTAATGGTGCTGATATGTACTTCAATGCCTTTGTTTTCACTTTTGCCGATATTGGTAATAACGGCATTGGGGATGCCCGAGGTGGCGGGCAGGCTTTGTGGCATAACCATATCCTTGGTATACGAATGATAGAGCTCTACCGAACCGGTGATACGGTTTTGGAGGAAGCCGAAATCTACGCCGATATTGGCAGTAGAGGTATACTCCCAGTCGAGCGTGGGGTTAGGCGCATTGCTCGGGTACAATCCGGTTGTAACGGTGGAACCGTAATTGTATACCTGCGTGGAAAGCGAGCCCAGCGTCTGGAACGGGTCGATAGCGGGATTGCCTACGGAACCGTAACTGCCTCTTAGTTTGAGGTTGGTGATGCCGGGTATATTATTAAAGAACGGCTCCTTCATCAGGTTCCAGGCGGCGGCCACGGAGGGAAAGATATGGTACTTATTGCCGGGAGCCAGGCGTGATGAACCATCCGAACGCATGGTTAGGGTAAGCAGGTATTTATCGTTGAAGCCGTAATTGAGGCGGCCCATATAAGAAATGATGGCCCAGTCGTTCAGCGAGCCTTTGCCCGAGAAATTAGCGCCCAGCGCTGGGTTATAATACTGCGCCTGGTCGGACAGGATACCGGTATAGCTGAATGAATTGGATATGGGGGTGTATTGCTGGAAGCTGTACAGGCCGGTAAAATTGATTTTATGTTTTTGGGCAATTGTTTTATCGTATATCAGCAGGTTTTCCAGGGTATAGCTGCTGGTAAAGCTGTTGGCGTTATTGGCGGAAGAAGGGCCGCCCAGGTTATTGGTGGTTTTGCTTGCATAGAAATTGCCGTACACATCAGAGCGTACTTCGGCTCCCCCGTTGAACCGGTATTTCAATCCCCTGGCCAGGTTGGCTTCAAGGTAGAGGGTAGTGAATGTACCGAGACGTATCCTGTTTTCAACAGCGGCGCCCGGGAGAAAATTGGCCAGCGGGTTCCATACCTGGTTAGCGCTCCCCGGAACAAAACCGTTGATAAGAGCGCCGGTAGTGTCGTAGGGCGAGGAGAGTGGGCTGGCGCGCAATGCCTGCCCCATGGGATTGGCGCTTTCACCTTTGGTCAATGTATAGGTATTAAGCGAGCTGACACCCACTTTTACCAGTTTTCCCAGTTGCTGGTCTACGCTTACTTTTAGTGAATACCGCTCGAACGACTGACCAAAGTAAACACCGGTTTCCCTGTAATAGCCGCCCGACAGGGCGTATTGCGTGGCTTCTGTTCCGCCGGTTACACTCATTTGATGGTTGGTGCTGATGCCGGTATTATAAATAATCTTTTGCCAGTCGGTGCTGCGTCCTATGCTTGCACCGTACCTTTCTTCAGGCGCCAATGCGATAGTGAGGATATTAGGATCGTCTATACCGGTATAAACACCGGGATTGCCCAGGTAGGTAGCCCATTTTTTTAGTTGCAGGTATTGCGCCCCGTTCATCATGGGGTATTCGCCTATGGGCTTGGTAAACCCGGCATAACCGCTATAGGTTACCTGTGCTTTGCGGCCGGCCTTGCCCCTGCGGGTGGTAACCAATATAACGCCATTGGCTCCACGGGAACCATATATAGCGGTAGAAGAAGCATCTTTCAGCACTTCCACTGAAGCGATATCGTCCTGGTTAAGATCGTCTATGCTCCCGCTGAACGGGAGACCGTCTATCACCACCAGCGGACCATTGGAAGATTTTACCGAGCGGGAACCCCTGATCAGGATATTGGGCGCCTGCCCCGGCTTGTTATTGCCGTTGCTTTTCTGTACGTCGATGCCCGCGCCCTGCCCCTGTAAGGCCTGGCTGAGGTTGGCGGCCGGCACATCCTGGATGGATTGTTCGCTGATGGAAGTGATGGAGCCGGTAATATCGCTTTTTTTGCGGGTGCCATAACCCACCACGATTACCTGGTCCAGTTCGTTTTTATTGGTCACCATTTGTATAGCGAGGTTGTCATCTCCATTGGCCCCCGTTTTTATCTCTTTTAAGATATAACCTACATAAGATGCTACGAGTGTGCTGCCCGCAGGCGCATTGATTTGAAAATAGCCTTCTGCGGTGGTGGTGGTCCCTTTTTCGGTAGAACCTTTTACCGCTACTGAAACGCCGGCCAGCGGTTCTCCGTTTTGCCCGGTTATATGGCCTTTGACCGTAATGGTCCTGGTTTGTGCGTGCAGCGCACAGGTAAATAGGAGCGTGCTGCAAAGCGCCCAAACGTTTAATGCAATCGTTCTTTTCATAATCAGTTGTTTTTACATTATATAAAAGACGCCTGTGATGAGGCGTGAAGGACGGCCTGCCAAAAAAATAGTTTCAATGCAGGCTGGGGCCAGGCAATAAAAAGCCTTCCAGCCCCGTGCCGGGGTTCTGGCGTCGTTACTGTCCTGCTATGCTATGGGGTAATTATGTTTGCTGCAATGGGGGCGATTTTTCCGGCAACGTGATTTGACTCTTCATATGCGGTCGTTTTTGGTTATGTGCAGCGTACTCCATATCCCGGCGTTGACAGCGCAGGGATACCAGGATGAAGGCGGTGTATTCCAGGGGATAGGGTTAGTTTATAGCGCCTTTCACTTCCAGCTTTATAACCGTAGCAATTGGGTCCAATGCTTTTTCGGATACATTAATAACAAGGCCCGTATCTGTAGTTGCTGTTTTTAATGGGGTTGCGTTTGCCAGTAGCTGAGCGCTTACAACAGTTCCTTTTATGGCGGGCAGCAGGAGCTTACCGTCTTTTGGCCAGTCGAATACCGACAGGTAGAGAATGGTATTTCCTGCCAGCTCTTTTTTGGTGCAGCGGCCCCAGGGCAATAGCCCAAAGGGGCTGGCTTTGGTGGCGTAAATGGCTTCGCCGTTTACTTTCATCCATGCCCCGATGCCCTTTAACCCGTCGATGCTTCCCTGCGGGAATTCGCCTTCTGCCGTGGGGCCTACATTCAATAAATAGTTACCTCCTTTTGAAGCAATGTCTACCAGGTTATGCACCAGTGTTTCGGTGCTTTTCCATTTATTGTCGTAACTTTTATAACCCCAGGTACCGTTCATGGTCATACAGGTTTCCCAATCCTTGCCGTCAAGCTCTTCCGGTTTGGGTATCTTTTGCTCCGGTGTTTTATAGTCGCCCGCAAAATTGGGACGCTTTAAGCGGTCGTTGGTAATAATATTGGGCTGCAACGCCAGCACGGCCTGTAATTTTTGGGCAAATTCATCGGTCATGCCGGTAGGGGTATCCCACCAAAGCACGGCTACATCTCCGTAATTGGTGAGCAGCTCCTTTACCTGCGGCACCGCCACCTGGTCTACGTATTCAGGCATGGATTTACTGGTTTGAACGGGGTCCCAGTGACCGGAATGCGCCTGTGTATACGCATCGATTTGTGACGAGTCGGGGTTGGGCCAGCCTTCACTGGCTATTTTGCGGGCAACGGCGCCGCCGGGATTGTTCCAGTCCTGCGCCTGCGAATAATAAAACCCGAGTTTAATACCGTATTTGCGGCAGGCGGCAGCCAGCGGTTTCAGCACATCTTTAGCGTAGGGAGTAGCGTCGGCAATATTCCATTTGCTGGCCGCAGATTTAAACATGGCAAAACCGTCGTGGTGCTTGGCCGTGATAACAATATATTTCATGCCGGCTTCTTTGGCCGTTTTAACCCATTCTTCGGCGTTGTATTTAACGGGGTTGAATTGTTTGGCATATTGCTGGTATTCGGCTACAGGGATCTTTGCCCGGTTCATGATCCATTCACCCCCATGGCCTACCTGGTGCCCTTTGTAGGTGCCGGCCAGTACGGCATAGTCACCCCAATGGATAAACATGCCAAAGCGGGCCTCGCGCCACCATTTCATTTTATCGACCGGGGCGGATGTCTGGGCAGATACGAACGAGCCAAAACTGCTAACCAATAGCAGGGCAATAAGCAACACTTTATTTTTTTTCATGCAATCGTCTGTTAAAACGGGAAGGTATTCCTGTCAGTTAATGCAAATAAGCATAATCCCGGCCAATTTTCGGGAGCGGTATTTACCATTTATTCATCGATTTTGGCAAAATGATGTGTGGCGGGCAACCGGGGATGCCATCATGGGTCGTTGACAGGGTGCATGCGCGGGGTGCCAGGCGAGAAAAGCAGCGGGAGATTGCTGAGCCGGGCTACCAGTTTATCGTGAAGTGCTTTTTTCTCCTCCTCCAGGTAGCGGTAATAGGCCAGCGTATTTTGCAGGGATTTGCCGGTAAACCGTATCGAAGCGTTTTTTAGCAAAGACAGGGTATTATTGATATCATTGTACAGGCCCAGCTCATGGGCCAGGTCTTCCATTTCTTTCAGATCGTCGTTCTTCCAGAACAACAGGGGCAGGGAGCTATGAATTTCTTCCGTATAAATGCCGGTTACGTACAGGACGTCCTTTATATTTTTCCGGGTATCGTGTAAATCGGCGATGCTGAACTGGCCCCGGGTAATAATTGCGGTAATGGCTTCTTTTTTTTGCCGGAAAAACAATTGCAACGTTTCTGCCCCGAGTTGCAGCGGCGCCCGTTCCAGCGCCTTCCTTTCCTGCCTTTGAAACCAGGGTTTGGAAAGGATATGCTTGTTTTTTCGGTCAAGACGCCCCAGGCGCTGTTCAAGCAGGGACTGTAAAGCCTGGAGCCCGGCATCTTTATTTTGTGTATAATCCGCTACACCGTTTACCTGTAGCTGTATATCGCGGGCAGCCCCGGCGCAGCGGTACATTTGCTTTAGTTTCCGGGGCAGTTCCAGTTGCCCGTTCTGGCCTGCTTCGAGTGAGAGCAGGCGGTAGAAGGCCCTGAGCTTTTTGGTATCTACACGAAAATGATGGATGATTGTTTTGTTGTAATCATCTTTGAGCTGCACGGCCAGCGCTGCCAGTTTTACATGATATACACGAATAATATGCTCAACAATATACCGCTGCATGTAAACAATCTTACCTGAAAGGTACAACTATCGGGCCATGGCCATGCCTGTTATTTGTCCAGCAGCCGGCGGTGGTAATTGACCTGGCCCAGGTGGTAGCTTAAATGGGTAACCAGGTGCAGCAGGAAATATTCTACCGTCATGGCTTTGCCAAACACCTGCAGCGGGTAATCCTCGCTAAGCTGGCCGGGTAAAATTTTATCCATCGATGTGTCCATCATCGTAATCGTATCTTCTATCATTTGAATCAATTCCTGCCGGGGAATATGTTTTAACGAAAATTCAGCATCCCGGTTACGTACATAATCCGTACCGCCAAGCACCTTGCCGATAAAATGGTTCAGGTTGCCCACCAGGTGCAGGCAGAGGTTGCCGGCCGAATTGGCAATGTTTCCCGCCGTAGCCCAGGGGGCTTCTTCATTATGATAGGCGGCTATTTCCTCTTTTAATTTGTTCAGGTCCCTGTTAAAAAGCGTTTTTAATGATTCTAAAAGCATAATCAGTTGGTTTGTAGAGTGATAAAGGTAAATAAATATTAAGAGGGCCAGGTGGCTGCCGGGAATATTATTTTAATAATAATACCATTTGGTATAATTTTATTGTCCCAAACAGATTTTTTTTGAACAAAATAATACCGTTCGGTATTATTATAATCCGGGGATCGTTATTCCTATCTTCGCCCGGCGAAGCCTTAAATGCAATGAATCCGGCCGGTGCAGTTGTGTAGCAGGGAAATCTGTTTAGTTAAAAAAAAGTATGAAAAGAGTAGTTATTACGGGGCTTGGCGCCCTTACGCCTTTGGGCAATACGGTAGATGAATTCTGGAAGAATATCGTAGCCGGTAAAAGCGGCGCCGGGCCCATTACCAAATTCGATACCACCAAATTCAAAACCCATTTTGCCTGCGAGGTAAAGGATTTCAGGGCAGAAGAATACATCGAAAAGAAAGAGCTCAAAAAATATGATTTGTTTGCACAGTATGCCGTGGCCGCCAGCGACCAGGCCATCCGCGATGCGGGGCTCGATTTTACACAGATGGACGAGGCGCAGCGGGCTGAAGTAGGTGTAATATGGGCTTCCGGCAACGGGGGCATCGGCACGTTCGAAGAGCAGCTGCGGGAGTTTAATGGCGGCGACGGCACGCCCCGGTTCAATCCTTATTTTATACCTAAAATGATCGTTGATATAGCCGCTGGCGTTATTTCCATCCGTCACAAATTGTACGGTCCCAATTATTGTACGGTTTCTGCCTGTGCCTCTTCCAATACGGCCATCATCAACGCTTTTGATACCATACGGCTGGGCAAGGCCGGCATTATGATAGCGGGAGGTTCTGAAGCAGCTATTACACCTGCATCGGTAGGTGGTTTCAATTCCGCCCAGGCCTTATCCAAACGCAACGATATGCCCGAAAAAGCCTCGCGGCCTTTTGATAAAGACAGGGATGGTTTTGTAATGGGCGAAGGGGCAGCCGCGCTTATCCTGGAGGAATGGGAGCATGCGGTAAAAAGAGGCGCGCATATTTATGCCGAACTGGCGGGCGGTGGTATGGCCGCAGATGCCTATCATCTTACGGGTACGCCTCCCGGTGGCGATGGTGCGGCGCTGGGTATGCGCAAGGCGCTTGCCGATGCCGGTATTGACGCTTCAAAAATCGATTATATCAACGCCCATGCTACCTCTACCCCATTGGGAGATACCAGCGAGCTGCATGGCATGAAAAAGGTGTTTGGCGATTTGCCCGTTGCTGTGAGCGCTACCAAGTCCATGACCGGGCATTTACTGGGCGCGGCGGGCGCTATTGAAAGTATTATCAGCGTGCTGTCGGTAAAACACGGTATTATTCCCGGTACCATCAACACGGAAAACCTGGATTCGGAAATCCCCGGTGGGTTGCAGATAGTGCTGGGCAAGCCCATAAAGAAAGAGGTAAACTACGTGCTCAATAATACCTTTGGCTTTGGCGGGCATACGGCCAGCTCGATCTTTAAAAAGTATAGCTAAGAGCTTAAAGGAGAGGAAAGAGGTAAAGGGGGCTTTATTGCGATATGCCTTTTGTTCTGTGAGTCCCCGGGTTATTAAAAAAAGGTTGGCGCACAGAGCTATAAGAGAAAAAGAGGTTTTTGCGCAGTTATTTCTTACCTCTTTTTCTCTTATAGCTCTGTGCGCCAAAAAATAGTTACTCAATCAGCAAGCCCTGGAATAAAAAGGTATCTCTGCAAAAAGCCCCCTTTACCTCTTTCCTCTCCTTTGAGCTCTTAGCCCTTATTCCTCGCTTTCCCTCGCATACTGCAGCAGCATTCCTGTATCCGGTACCGTAATATATTTCCCTTCCACGCGGATGGCCTCTTCCTGTACCAGCTCGTTCATAATGCGGAAAACCGTTTCGTAGGTAGTGCCGGCATAAGATGCCAGGTCCTGCCGGCTGAGGAGTATATTAATATGCCCTTCGGGCGATTTGCCGAATTTTTGCTGCAGCTGCAGCAGCGCATTGGCCACCCGGCCCTTTACCGTCATGTGCGCCAGGTTACGCATATTGCGTTCCGATTCTTTCAGCTCCTGGGCGTAAAACAGCATAAGCTGTACAAGAAACTCGTGGTTCACTTTCAGGGTGGCGTAAAAAAAATCCAGGTCGATAAAGCATACCGTAACCGGTTCCAGCGCAGTGGCCGATACGGGATAAATAGTGTCCCTGCCCAGGCCCCGGTGCCCCACAATATCACCTTTACGGGCAAAACGTACAATCAGCTCTTTTTCCTTTCCCCATTGCTTATGCACTTTTACCGTTCCGCTGAATATAAAGTACATGCCGGGCACCTCATCGCCTTCGCGAAACAGCAATTCTCCTTTTTTAAAATGAAAATTCTTTCGTTGCGCATCTATCGCCGGCAGCCATTCTTTTATGCAAAGCCTGCACAGGAAACAGCTGGTAAGATCACAATCGTTTTTATGTTTAGCCATGCGCTGGTTCAATTAGCGCGGTAAAATAAAACAAGAACCGCATATACGCGGTTCTTTTTATGCAGGGCGTTGCGTGGAAGCAATAAAAGCGGGGTTGGCCGCTGCATAAGAATAGCTGCTGAGCAGGGAGGGATGCAGCTTTACCACTTCGCCTACAATAATAATAGCCGGATTGGCCATTTGGGCATATTGCGCCCGGAAGTAAATATCTTTTACGGTGCCGGTAACCATTTTTTCTGCCGCCGTGGTGCCTTCCTGTATAATGGCTACCGGTGTTTCGCCTTTGCCGTAAGCGGTAAAGATTTCCATGATCGTTTCCAGTTTGCTCATAGCCATCAGGATGATAACGGTGGCGGACGACTGTGCCGCCAGCAGCAGGTCGGGCGAAATACTGCCCGATTGGGTGGTGCCGGTAGTGACCCAAAAGCTTTCATTGATGCCGCGGCAGGTAAGCGGTATCATTTGCGAGGCCGGTACGGCAAGGGCGCTGGATATGCCGGGTATTACCTCTACCGGGATACCCGCCTGGCGGGCGGCGTCTATTTCTTCCTGCGCCCGACCGAATACAAAGGGGTCGCCGCCTTTTAACCGCAGCACCCGGCCATGCGAGAAAGCATACTCCAGGATAAGCTGGTTGATTTCCTGTTGCGATAGCGCATGGCAACCATAGCGTTTGCCTACAAAACGGGTCACCGCCCCCGGCCGGGCGTGCTGCAGCAGGGCATCGTTGGCCAGCGCATCATATAATATTACATCCGCCGAAGCCAGGGCCCGCAAAGCTTTCAGGGTAATTAATTCCGGGTCCCCGGGGCCTGCGCCAACCAGTATTAAAGCCGGGTTATTCTTACTTACTAACATATTATAATTATAAATATGTGATATATCTTATACTTTTCACTATAAAAGTATAAATTTTTTCCATATTTTTATGATGTAAGTAATATTTATATCTATTTTCTCTCTTGCCTATTCATATTTATATTACATATATTAAATTGTAATACGATTGCTTGCCTTTTTTATGACTTTTTCAAACCACATGTATGAAAGTTGTAATTATTGGCAATGGCATGGTAGGGTATAAATGTTGCGAGAAACTGCTGGCCAAAAACCCCGGCGGGCACCTGGAAATTACCGTATTCGGGGAAGAAACAAGACCTGCCTACGATCGCGTTCACCTCAGTGACTTCTTTGCCGGCAAATCGGCCGACGACCTGGGCCTGGCTACCACCGGCTGGTATACGGATAATAATATTACCCTGCATCTTGGCGACCCTGTTCAGCGTATTGATACCGGCAGCAGGCAGGTGCATTCCTATAAAGGCCTGGTCATTTCGTACGACTATCTTATCATGGCCACCGGCTCCTCGGCTTTTGTGCCTTCCATCCCCGGCGTTGATAAAAAAGGCGTTTTTATTTACCGCACCATCGAAGACCTGGTATTAATAAAGGAATACGCCCGGCATGCCAAAAAAGGCGCCGTTATCGGTGGCGGGTTGTTGGGACTGGAAGCCGCCAAGGCGATGATCGATTTAAACATTCCTCATACCCATGTTATTGAATTTGCTCCCCGTTTAATGCCCAGGCAGGTAGATGAGGCCGGCTCAAAAATGCTGCGAGGCAAGCTGGAAGAACTGGGACTGAAAATACACACGCATACCAACACCACCGCTATTGAAGGCGAAGACTGCATAACCGGCATGCAGTTTTCCGATGGTACTCATATTGAGGTGGATATGCTGATTATTTCTGCCGGCATCAAGCCCCGCGATGAACTGGCCCGCCAGGCAGGACTGGCTACCGGCCCCCGTGGCGGAATTGTAGTGAATGAATACATGCAAACTTCCGATAGCCGCATTTACGCCGTAGGAGAATGTGCGCTTTACAATGAAATGATCTATGGCCTGGTAGCGCCGGGCTACGAAATGGCGGAAGTGGCTGTGGCCCATTTGGCCGGTGCCCATAAAACCTTTACCGGTTTTGATATGAGCACCAAGCTCAAGCTGGTAGGGGTGGATGTGGCCAGCTTTGGCGACCCGTTTATACAATCAGCCGAATCACGCACCGTGGTTTTTGAAGATACCCACAAAAACATTTACAAGCGTATTAATGTAACCGCCGATGGTAAGCACCTGCTGGGCGGTATACTCATTGGCGATGCCGATGCCTATAATATGCTGCTGCAAACCGTTAAAAACAAGCTGGTGCTTCCTCCCAATCCGGAAGATCTGTTGCTCGGGGCCCGCGGCGGAGAATCCGACGCAGGCGCCGGCGTTACAGGGCTCCCGGACGAAGCGCTTATCTGCAGTTGTGAAAGCGTAAGCAAGGGAGCAATCTGTACCGCCGTAACGGAAGGTGCGGAAACGATAGACGGGCTTAAAAAATGCACGAAAGCCGGTACGGGTTGCGGCGGTTGTGTACCCATGGTAAAAGACCTGCTGCTGCATACGTTGAAACAACAGGGTAAATATGTACGCAACGTGCTGTGTGAGCATTTTAATTACAGCCGCCAGGAATTGTATGACCTGGTGAAGATTCATAACCTGAAAACGTATGATGAGGTACTGAGCAAAGTAGGGCAGGGCGATGGCTGCGAGCTGTGTAAGCCGCCGGTAGCATCCATACTGGCCAGCCTGTGGGGAGAAATGATCCTGAAAAAGGGGAATGATACCTCGCAGGACAGCAACGACCGGTACCTGGCCAATATTCAGAAAGGCGGAACCTATTCTGTAGTGCCGCGCATACCCGGCGGGGAGATTACACCGGATAAATTAATCGTTATCGGTTCCGTGGCAAAGAAATACAACCTGTACACAAAAATTACCGGTGGCCAGCGCATCGATTTGTTTGGCGCCCATGTAAACGATCTGCCCCTGATATGGGAAGAGCTGATTGCCGCCGGGTTTGAAAGCGGGCATGCCTACGGTAAGGCATTGCGCACGGTAAAGAGCTGCGTAGGCAGTACCTGGTGCCGCTTTGGCCTGCACGACAGCGTGAGTTACGCCATTCGCATAGAAGAACGCTACCGGGGTTTGCGTGCGCCCCATAAAATAAAGTCGGCTGTATCCGGCTGTATCCGTGAATGTGCGGAAGCCCAAAGCAAAGACTTTGGCATCATCGCCACCGAAAAAGGCTGGAACCTGTATGTATGTGGCAACGGTGGCTCCAAACCACAACATGCCCTGCTGCTGGCCACCGACCTGGATGATGAAACCTGCATAAAGTACATTGATCGTTTTCTCATGTTTTATATAAAAACCGCCGATCCATTGACAAGAACCGCAACATGGCTCAATAAAATGGACGGCGGTATTAATTACCTGCGCAATGTAGTCATAAACGATAGCCTGGGCATAGCTGCTGCGCTTGAGCAGGAAATGCAGGCCCTGGTAGACAGCTACAAATGCGAATGGAAGGAAGTGGTAGAAAGCCCGGAATTGCGCAAGCGCTTTACCCATTTTGTAAATGCACCGGGAGAAAAAGACCCGACCATAAAGTTCGAGCCGATGCGTGAACAAAAGAAGGTGGCCGACTGGAAATGACATAAACCTGTTCCCAAACAATGATTTGCCTTAATGAAGCCGCACACGGCTTCAGCGATTGCCTGCTTTTTTAAAACAGTATAGCGGTCGTAACAGCTATCCTTTTGTCAATATAAATCTATTGCTATGCAACATCTGACAGCCGAAAGAATTCAAACATGGTTTGCCGCCTGCCGTACAGGAGATGTACCCGAAAACGGGGGGGTATGTGTAAAACACGGGGACCGGCAGATAGCCCTTTTCCATTTTACCCGCCGGGGAGAATGGTATGCCACTCAAAACGAATGCCCCCACCGGCAGCAAATGGCGCTTAGCCGGGGCATGATTGGCACCCAGGCCGGGGAGCCCAAAGTGGCCTGTCCTTTTCACAAACGGACGTTTTCACTTCAAACGGGTGAATGTTTAAGCGGTGATGACTGCCGCATCCAAACCTACCCGGTAAAAATAGAAGGGAATATAGTATATATAGGCATTCCTGCCGGTACCGGCGAACAAGCCGAAACAGTTATGACATAAATAAAGCCCCGAAGGTTGCACCCTTCCAGGGCTTTTAGTTCTAAATAAAGGTGTTCACTTAAAACCAAAGCAAATGTACATTAAAAAGAACTTCACTACTACCGGGGGGCTGCTACTGCTCAGCCTCCTGCTGTGCGGGTCCCTCCGGGCGCAATTAACGCTCTCGGGCCAGCTGCGAACGAGAACAGAACTTCGCGACGGCCAGGGCGCCCCGCTTCCCAAAGGTTCCTCCGACGCTTTTTTTACTTCACAACGAACCAGGCTCAATGCCCTCTTTGGCATGTACCGGTTGAAATTTGGTGTTTCCCTGCAGGATGTGCGCGTATGGGGACAGGATGTTTCTACCATCAACCGGAGCACCACGCAAAACAACAACGATTTGTTGCTTCATGAAGCCTGGGCCGAAATCCTGCTTACCGACACTACCCTTAAAAATAAAGGCCTGAGCCTGAAAATAGGACGGCAGGAATTGGTATACGATGATCAGCGGCTGCTGGGCAATCTCGATTGGCTGCAACAGGGTCGCCGCCACGATGCCGCCCTGTTAAAATACGAAACGCCTTCCGTTATGCTTCACCTGGGCGCTGCTTATAATCAAAACCAGGAAAATGCTACCGGTACGGTTTATAACAGCACGCCTCCTGGCAATTATACTGCCAGTACCAACGGCGGCAATATGTATAAAAGCATGCAGTTCCTGTATGCCGGTAAAAAGCTGGCCAACGGATCTATCTCCTTCCTGTTTTTTGCCGACCAGTTCAGCAAGTACCACATGGATACCGTCAACGCGGTACCGGTTAAAACATTTCAAACCGGAGCCTGGTCGAGGGCTACTACCGGTATTTATTTCAACAACAAATTTCAGCAAACCACCATTACGGCTTCCGCCTATTACCAGTTTGGCAATAATGCAATCGGGCAGGATTTATCGGCCGGGTTGCTGAGCGGCGCCGTGCAATATAATTTCAGCAATCCTTTCAGTATCACAGGAGGCATGGATTATACCACGGGAAGTGCTACTTCGGCTACCAGTCATACGTTTGATCCTTTATACGGCACGCCGCATAAGTTCTGGGGACTGATGGATTATTTCTATGCCGCCAGCGGTTTTGGTAAAGGAGGATTGATTGACACCTATATAAAGGCAAAATACAAATCGGGTGATAAGCTGCTGCTTTCGGCCGACCTGCACCAGTTTAACAGCGCGTCCAGGGTAATCGTGCCCACAGACCCTGCCAACGGTAAAAAGAGTTTTGGGCAGGAGCTGGATATAGTAGCCACCTGGAACCTGACTAAGCAAATAGCACTTGAAGGTGGCTATGGCCGCTTTTGGAGCACCAGCCTGCTGGCTTCGGCCAATGTGAAGAATATTGCCAATGCCCGTGCGGATGCCAACTGGGCCTATGTGATGATTAATATAAGACCGGCCTTTCTTTTTAAATAAACACGATTGCCTGCCTGTATGGATTTTATAGAATCCATTAACGCTTAAAATATTATTGTATGTCTACGCTTCCCGTCAATAAAAACAACCAGTTAACCCGGTTAAAAATATTCAGCCTGCAGGGGGTGCAAATGCGCAGTTTTCATATTACCTGGCTTATGTTTTTTGTGTGTTTTTTCGGATGGTTTGGCCTGGCTCCTTTAATGCCTACCATACGCGGCGATCTTCATCTTAGCAAGGGCCAGGTAGGTAACCTGATCATTGTGTCGGTGTCTTCTACTATTATAGCCCGGCTTATTATCGGCAAGCTATGCGATACCTGGGGGCCGCGCATTACCGCTATCCGCCTGTTGCTGGTAGGCTGCGTGCCGGTGTTTCTTGTAGGCCTTTCAAAAGATTACACTACATTTCTTTTATTCCGTGCCGCCATCGGCATTATCGGCGCTTCCTTTGTTATTACCCAGTTTCATACTTCTATGATGTTTGCACCCAATATTAAAGGTACCGCCAATGCGGTAGCCGGCGGCTGGGGCAATCTCGGGGGCGGTGTAACCAATATGGTAATGCCGTTGATATTTGCCGCCATTGTAGGTTTCGGTTATACCAAGGCGGAAGCCTGGCGCTATGCCATGATAGTACCGGGAGTAATGATGCTCATCGTGGCCTTTCTTTATTATCGCTATACCAAAGATACTCCCGAAGGAAACTTTACTGAAGTAGGACGTACGGCCAAAACCCGTACAAAAACAGACTGGAGCATACTGGCCGACTGGAGAATATGGGCCCTAACGATTGCTTATGCCATGTGCTTTGGCATGGAAATAACCTTTGATAACGTAGCCTCTTTGCATTTTGTAGACTCGTTTAAATTATCACAGGCCTCCGCCGGTTTCTGGGCAGGCATATTTGGGTTTATGAATTTATTTGCCCGTGCATTGGGAGGTGTTTTTTCAGACAAAGCAGGACGCCGTTTTGGTATGCGCGGCAAAGGCTTATTACTGGCGGGCGTATTGCTGCTGGAAGGCATCGGCCTGGTTGTTTTTGCACAGGCAGGCACGCTGGTGCTGGCTATCATATCCATGCTCAGTTTTGCCCTGTTTCTTAAAATGGCTAACGGCGCTACCTACGGTATTGTACCGTTTATCAACGAAAAGAACGTAGGACTGGTAAGTGGCATCGTAGGTGCCGGTGGAAATATGGGAGGTATGCTTTTCGGTTTCTTATTCAAATCGAAAAGCATCTCTTATATACAGGCCTTTACCTATATCGGGTTTATCGTTATCGGGGTATCATTAGTGGTATTGGTAACACGCTTCCGTAAAGCCGAAAAAGCCGTGGAAGTGGCAGTAGAGCCTGAACTGGCCGTAGCCTGACAATAAATCCAGGAAAGCGGGCCTCAACGAATATTGCAGATTAAGCCTATAAAACATGGAGCAATTGTTTAAAACAACCTGTTGTTATTGCGGTGTAGGATGTGGGGTCGTGGTGCATAAAGAGCGCAACGGTCAATTGCACGTGGAAGGAGACAAAGACCATCCCGTAAATAAAGGTATGCTTTGCAGCAAAGGCATGGCCCTGCATTATACGTTGACGGACCAGGGCGACCGCCTCCTGTACCCTGAAATGCGCTACAGCAAAACGATGAAGCGCCAGCGCGTTTCCTGGAACCAGGCGCTGGAAAGGACCGCAGCGGTGTTTAAAACATTGATAGAAAAATACGGACCGCAATCGGTGGCTTTTTATGCCTCCGGCCAATGCCTCACCGAAGAATATTATGTGGTCAACAAGCTG
>JACXTT010002234.1_pt1 | contig 31006 bp, 27 predicted proteins | sample 9270951 | NCBI WGS metagenome assembly JACXTT01 (sample SAMN15532306, study PRJNA645909) | rock metagenome | isolation source: weathered quartz diorite | place: Puerto Rico | collected 2017-06-21
AGGATCAGGCACACCGGATCGTCGCCGATGAAGTCTTCGCCGATCAGGAAGGCCTGGGCCAAGCCATCCGGAGACGGTTGCTCGGCGTAGCTGAAGTGCACCCCGAACTGGCTGCCGTCGCCCAGCAGGTTGCGGTACTGCGGCAGGTCCTGGGGGGTGGAGATCACCAGGATTTCACGGATACCGGCCAGCATCAGTACCGAGATCGGGTAATAGATCATCGGCTTGTCGTAGATCGGCAGCAGTTGCTTGGACACACCGAGAGTAATCGGGTGCAGCCGGGTGCCGGACCCACCGGCGAGGACAATACCTTTCATCATGCCAGCAGTTCCTTGTGATCGATGGAGCCCAGGCGCTCGCCCTGATAACTGCCGTCCTGGACCCGGCGGCACCACTCAAGGTTCGCCAGGTACCACTCTACGGTCTTGCGCAGACCGCTTTCGAAGGTTTCCTCGGGCGTCCAGCCCAGTTCGCGCTCGATCTTGCCAGCGTCGATGGCGTAGCGCAGGTCGTGGCCCGGGCGATCCTTGACGAAAGTGATCAGGTCGGTGAATTTTTCCACCCCGACCGGGCGCGCCGGCGCCAGCTCTTCCAACAGGGCGCAGATGCCGCGCACGACATCGATATTCTTCTGTTCGTTATGGCCACCGATGTTGTACGTCTCGCCCACCACGCCGTCGGTCACCACCTTGAACAGGGCGCGGGCATGGTCCTCGACGAACAGCCAGTCGCGCACTTGCAGGCCGTCGCCGTACACCGGCAGAGGCTTGCCGGCCAGGGCGTTGAGGATCACCAGCGGGATCAGCTTTTCCGGGAAGTGGAACGGGCCGTAGTTGTTCGAACAGTTGGTCAGCAGCACCGGCAGGCCGTAGGTGCGGTGCCAGGCGCGGACCAGGTGGTCGGACGCCGCCTTGCTCGCGGAATATGGCGAGCTGGGCGCGTACGGGGTGGTTTCGGTGAACAGGTCATCGACGCCGTGCAGGTCGCCATACACTTCGTCGGTGGAAATGTGATGGAAGCGGAACGCGCTTTTCTCGGGTTCGGCCAGTTTCGACCAGTAGCCGCGGGCGGCTTCCAGCAGGCTATAGGTGCCGACGATATTGGTCTGGATAAAGTCCGACGGGCCGTCGATGGAACGGTCCACATGGGATTCCGCGGCCAGGTGCATGATTGCATGGGGCTCGAAGCGCGCCAGCACCGCGCTGACGGTGGCCTGGTCGACGATATCGGCCTGGACGAACTCATAGCGGCTGTCGGTGGCGATGCTGGTCAGCGATTCCAGGTTGCCTGCGTAGGTGAGCTTATCGAGGTTGAGCACCTCGTGCTCGGTGTTGAGGATCAGGTGCCGAATCAGGGCCGAGCCAATAAAACCGGCGCCGCCGGTGACGAGAATACGCATATCGGTGTGCCTTCTTCCTTTCGCAGACATCAAGCTCAATAGCATAGCTTGTGGGCAGGCGCTCGGCGGTGCAAGTGCCATGGTGATGTGTCGGCCCCAACGACGCTGACTTTACTGCCGCGCTTGCGTCTTGAGGGCACCAATGGCGATATAGGCAGCCAATAAAAACTTCAGGGAGTCGTCGCATGTTGCTCGCCACGTTGATTCACCGCGCCAGTTTGCCCAGCCCGAATGTCTCGGCGCAGCAGGCGCTGAAGCTGCTTGAAGAGCACTACGGTCTCTCTGGAACGCTGCAGGCATTGGGTAGCCAGCAGGACCTCAACTACCGTGTCGACAGTGATAAAGGCCGCTTTGTCCTGAAAATCTGTCATGGCGACTACGCCGCGCTGGAATTGCAGGCCCAGCACGCGGGCCTGGCCCACCTGGACGGGCGCGCCGGCCTGCGGGTGCCGCGGGTGATGGTCGCGCGCGACGGTCAGGAGCTGCTGTCGCTGGAGCTGGACGGCATGCCTGTGCATGTGCGTGTGCTGGAGTACATCGAAGGCCAGTCGCTGACTCATCTCAAGCATCTGGGGCGCGAAGTGGTGGTGGGCCTGGGGCAACTCTGCGCGGAAATGGACCTGGCCCTGGCCGACTTCCGGCACCCGGGTCTGGCGCGTACCCTGCAGTGGGATCCCCGGCATGCCGACGCGCTGATCGAGCATCTGCTGCCGGTGCTCGGGGATGCAGGCCGGCAAGCCCAGGTTCGCGACGCTGCCGCGCAGGCCCGGCGGCGCCTGCAACCCCTGGTCGAGGCCTTGCCGGTGCAGGCCATTCATCTGGATATTACCGACGATAACGTGGTCTGGCGGCGTGACGCCCAGCGTCACTGGCAGCTGCAGGGCGTGATCGACTTCGGCGATCTGGTCGAAACCTGGCGCATTGCCGACCTGTCGGTGACCTGCGCGGCGCTGCTGCATCATGCCGAAGGCGACCCGTTGGTGATTCTGCCGGCGGTCCAGGCCTATCACGCGGTCAATCCGTTGCAGCGCGAAGAGCTGCTGGCGCTCTGGCCGTTGATCGTGGCGCGGGCTGCAGTGCTGGTGCTCAGCGGCGAACAGCAGGTCGGCATCGACCCGGACAATACCTACAGCCGCGACAACCTGGCCCACGAATGGGAAATTTTCCAGGTAGCCACCTCGGTGCCGTTCGAACTGATGGAGGCGGCGATACTCACGGCCGTCGGCGAAACCCTGGCGTCCATTGTCGATGAAGGCTTTGCCCCCTTGCTGCCCGGGCTGGTGGGCCGCGAGTTCGCGCTGATCGACCTGGGCGTGCTCAGTCCGCATTTCGAGGCCGGGAACTGGGAGCAGAGTGGCATTGACGAACGCCTGCTGGCCGAAGCGGCTGCGGCCCATGGCCTGGCGGCCAGCCGCTACGGACAATATCGCCTGTCCCGCACCCGGCCCGACAGCGCCGACGAGCCAGACACCTTTCCCTTGCACGTGGCCTTGCAGGTCCCGGCTGGCAGCACCGTGGAGTCACCCTTCGCCGGGACCCTGCGGCTCATGGCCGACGGCGCCCTGCTATTGGCCAGCGCGCAACTGAGTGTACGGCTCTGGGGCGTGAAAGCGTCCCTCAAAGCTGGTGCTGCCGTGGTCAAGGGGCAGGTGCTGGGCGAGGCCGAAGGCGCCTTGCGGGTGCAACTGTGCCGGCATGCCGAGCTCACCCCGCCGTTGTTTTGCACGCCGTCGCGGGCCGCCGCCTGGCAGGCACTGTGCCCGTCGCCGGCGACCTTGCTGGGGCTGGCCTGCGATGCCGAGCCCGAGCTGGATTCGGCGGACCTGCTGGCCCGCCGCGACGCCAGCTTCGCCCGCACGCAAAAGCACTATTACGTCGACCCGCCGCGCATTGAGCGTGGCTGGCGCAACCACCTGATCGACATGCAGGGCCGTTCCTACCTGGACATGCTCAACAACGTCGCGGTGCTGGGCCATGGCCATCCGCGCATGGCGGCCGAGGCGGCGCGGCAGTGGTCGCTGCTCAACACCAACTCGCGTTTTCACTACGCCGCCGTGACCGAGTTTTCCGAGCGGCTGCTGGCGCTGGCGCCGGACTCCATGGACCGGGTATTCCTGGTCAACAGCGGTACCGAGGCCAACGACCTGGCGATCCGCCTGGCCTGGGCCTACAGCGGCGGGCGCGACATGCTCAGCGTGCTGGAGGCCTATCACGGCTGGTCAGTGGCGGCCGATGCGGTATCCACCTCGATTGCCGACAACCCCAAGGCCCTGAGCAGCCGTCCGGACTGGGTGCACCCGGTGACCGCGCCCAACACCTATCGCGGGGAGTACCGTGGTAGCGCCAGTGCGCCGGACTACGTACGCAGCGTGGAGCACAACCTGGCCAAACTGGCGGCAGAGAACCGCCAGCTGGCGGGTTTTATCTGCGAGCCGGTGTATGGCAACGCCGGCGGCATCTCGTTGCCGCCGGGCTACTTGCAACAGGTGTATGCGCTGGTCCGGGCCCAGGGCGGCGTGTGTATCGCCGATGAAATCCAGGTCGGCTATGGACGCATGGGCAAGTTCTTCTGGGGCTTCGAGGAGCAGGGCGTGGTGCCGGACATCATCACCATGGCCAAGGGCATGGGTAACGGCCAGCCGCTGGGCGCGGTGATCACCCGCCGGGAGATCGCCGAGGCGCTGGAGGCCGAGGGCTATTTCTTCTCGTCCTCCGGCGGCAGTCCGGTGAGTTGCCGTATCGGTATCGCCGTGCTTGACGTGATGGCCGAGGAAAAACTCTGGGAAAACGCCCAGGTGGTGGGCGGCTATTTCAAGGCGCGCCTGGAAGCGCTGATCGACCGCCATCCGCTGGTGGGAGCGGTGCACGGTTCCGGCTTCTACCTCGGCGCGGAACTGATCCGCAACCGCGAAACCCTGGAGCCGGCGACCGAGGAGACCGCGCTGCTGTGCGAGCGTCTGCGCGAGTTGGGAATCTTCATGCAACCGACCGGCGACTACCTCAACATCCTCAAGATCAAGCCGCCGATGTGCACCACCCGTCGCAGCGTGGATTTCTTTGTCGATAGCCTGTCCGAGGTGCTGGATGAAGGGCTTTAAACTCGATTCTTATCGATTAAATAAACAAAAATATTATTAGTTTTTTGATTTTAATCTTTAAAAGCCGATTTTTATCGGCTATAAAGTCGCCATCGCCCCGGTCGGACCCAGCACGCCCGGCTATTCTCAATCTGTCATCGGGCGATGCCTAGAATCGACCACTGCATTCGCCCAGGAGATGATCCATGAGTCGTATCGTTACCGTCGCCGCCACCCAGATGGCCTGTTCCTGGGATCTCGAAGCCAACCTCGAGACCGCCGAAAAGCTGGTGCGCGAAGCTGCCGCCAAGGGGGCGCAGATCATCCTGATCCAGGAACTGTTCGAAACCCCGTACTTCTGCCAGAAGCCGAACCCGGACTACCTGCAACTGGCCACCTCGGTGGAAGACAACGTCGCCATCAAGCACTTCCAGAAGGTCGCCAAGGAACTGCAAGTGGTGCTGCCGATCAGCTTCTTCGAACTGGCCGGCCGTGCGCGCTTCAACAGCATCGCGATCATCGACGCCGACGGCAGCAACCTCGGGATTTATCGTAAAAGCCACATCCCGGACGGCCCCGGCTACCACGAAAAGTACTACTTCAACCCGGGCGACACCGGTTTCAAGGTGTGGAACACCCGCTACGCGAAGATCGGCGTGGGCATCTGCTGGGACCAGTGGTTCCCCGAGTGCGCCCGCAGCATGGCCCTGCAAGGCGCGGAAATCCTCTTCTACCCGACCGCCATCGGCAGCGAGCCGCATGACAAGAGCATTTCGTCCCGCGACCACTGGCAGCGCGTGCAACAAGGCCACGCCGGTGCCAACCTGATGCCGCTGATCGCCAGCAACCGCATCGGCAACGAAGAGCAGGACGGCTACGACATCACCTTCTACGGCTCGTCGTTCATCGCCAACCAATTTGGCGAGAAAGTCCAGGAACTCAACGAAACCGAAGAAGGCATCCTGGTGCACAGCTTCGACCTCGACGAACTGGAACACACCCGTAGTGCCTGGGGCTCGTTCCGCGACCGCCGGCCGAACCTGTACGGCACACTGAAAACCCTCGACGGTTCCCTGGAGTCCTGATCGCCATGACCACTTTGAACAGCACGCCGCGCGCAGACGGCTTCCATATGCCCGCCGAGTGGGCACCACAGACCCAGGCCTGGATGGTCTGGCCCGAGCGCCCGGACAACTGGCGCCTGGGTGGCAAGCCGGCGCAAGCGGCGCATGCCGCCGTGGCCCGGGCCATTGCCCGTTTCGAACCGGTGACGGTGGCGGTGTCCGCCGCGCAATATGAAAACGCCCGGGCTCGCCTGGACGTGCCGAATATCCGCCTGGTGGAAATCTCCAGCGACGACGCCTGGGTGCGTGACACCGGGCCGACCTTTGTCATCAACGACCAGGGCGAAGTGCGCGGCGTCGACTGGGGCTTCAATGCCTGGGGCGGCTTTGACGGCGGACTCTATGCGCCGTGGAACCGTGACGAGCAAGTGGCCGGCAAGATCCTCGAAATCGAGCGCTGCCCGCGTTACCAGACCGAAGGTTTCGTACTCGAAGGCGGCTCGATCCATGTCGACGGCGAAGGCACGGTGATCACCACCGAGGAATGCCTGCTCAATCGCAACCGCAACCCGCACCTGACCCGCGAAGCCATCGAGCAGGTACTCGCCGAACACCTGGCGGTGGACAAGGTGATCTGGCTGCCGGACGGCCTGTTCAACGACGAAACCGACGGCCATGTGGATAACTTCTGCTGCTACGTGCGTCCGGGCGAGGTCCTGCTGGCCTGGACCGACGATCCACAGAACCCGAACTACCCGCGCTGCCAGGCGGCCATGAAGGTGCTGGAAAGCAGCCGTGACGCCAAGGGGCGCGCCTTTGTGGTGCACAAAATGCCGATTCCGGGGCCGTTGTATGCCACCGAAGAGGAATGCGCAGGGGTGGATGCGGTGGCGGGTAGCCAGGAACGCAACCCATCGGTGCGGTTGGCCGGTTCCTACGTGAACTTCCTGATCGTCAACGGCGGCATCATCGCGCCGAGCTTCGATGACCCGCTGGACAGCGTGGCCAAGGAAATCCTGCAGAACCTGTTCCCGCAACATGAAGTGGTCATGGTGCCAGGACGCGAGTTGTTACTGGGTGGCGGTAACATCCATTGCCTTACACAACAACAACCTGCGCCCCACAGAGGGTGAGTGAAGTTGTAACAAAAATTGCAATGCTACAAATGATGGCACTTTTGCATCGATCTTGAGCAACCCCTCATCAAACCCGCAGTCCTTCTGGATTGCGGGTTTTTTTAGGCTTTTCCGACGGTGAACTGGCACTTTGGCATAGCTCTTGTATTGGGTCCGTCTGCATGACGAAGCGTCTTTTAGAATGCGACGTTCTGTCATAAACCTTGAGTAAGTTAGCCGCTCATGAACCAGGAGAGCGCCAGATGAACGTAGCCAGTGAGCGGGTTTCGCACCCTCTGTCGGTGACGAGCGAGTCGCTTCAAATCCTGGCCCAATGGTTGAAAAGCAATGGAACGCGTACGACCCGTGGTCAGGATCCTCGTCGGATGATTATCGACCGTTACCCCGCGGGCCTGTTCAGCGAAGCTGAACTGGAAGCCTTGCTTGGGGTTGTGCAGGGTTAAAAGGACTTTGGACAAGAACGCCGTTGGCTGGAGCGATCCGGGCAGCGGCGTTTTTTTATGGGGGGTGCCGGGGAGGGCGCGGGCCAGGTCCCGGGTTTGCTGATTCGACCGGTTTGTGCAACAAACCAGGAGCCATTCCGGCGTTTTTCGATAGGCCATGGGCGACTAGTCTGGAGGTATCGATTCTTGAGCCCTTCCGGAGACTTCCATGGCTGCCTCGACCGTCCTTCACTATATCTACGATCCGCTGTGCGGCTGGTGCTACGGTGCCAAACCGCTGATCCAGGCCGCCCGCCAGGTGTTGCCCGTGGTCCTGCATGGCGGGGGCATGATGGCAGGCAACAACCGCCAGTTCGTGTCCTCGAACCTGCGCGACTACGTCATGCCCCACGACCGGCGAATTGCCGAGTACACCGGCCAGCCGTTTGGCCAGGCCTATTTCGAGGGGCTGTTGCGTGATTCGTCGGCGATCTTCGACTCCACGCCACCCACCCGCGCGGTCCTCGCCGCCGAACAACTGCAAGGGCGCGGGTTGGAACTGCTTGGGCGCCTGCAGACGGCACACTACGTCGAAGGACGGCGCCTGGCCGATGTCGAGGTACTACTGGCGCTGGCCGCCGAGCTGGGCTTCGAACCTGAAGCGTTCAAGGCCGCCTTTGAACTGAACAGCGACGCGGTGGCGGCGGACCACTTCAAGCAAAGCCGCGCCTTGTTGTCCCGGGTCGGCGGCCAGGGTTTCCCGACCCTGGTGCTGGAGCAGGATGGCCGTTTCAGCCTGATCGATATCGGTCCTTACCTGGGCAAACCCGATGCGTTCGTCGCCTGGCTCAGCCAATCGCTGACGTCTGCTACCCCCGATATCGTGGGGCCGTCCTGTGGTCTGGATGGCTGTTCACCCTGAAAAAAGCCGATCTTGATGTCGTCCACCGATAAAGGGCTGTCGGTGGCGGATATGTCATTTTTCGAGATTGGCCATCTAATCGCTACTATTCTCTGATGTTTCACGAAATTGACACAATAGTGGTGTCGCGGATAGGATTCGCGCCACGCCTGTGGCTATACGCCATACACCTAAAATAATAAAAGGCCCGCTGCAATCCTTGCAGGCGGGCCTTTTTGTTTTTGCGTAAAGCACTCACACAACGTTTCAGCTCGAAGCCGCAGGGCGTTTCATCCAGCGATAAGGAAAAAAACATGTTGAACAAACGGATCGGTCTGCTCGCATTGGGCATCCTCGGCGCTACCCAGGCCATGGCCAGCGATCAATCGGATTCCAAGGGTTTTGTTGACGACAGCCACCTGAACGTCCTGCTGCGTAACGCCTACATCAACCGTGATTACAAAAACGGTAACCAGGACAAGATCGAATGGGGCCAGGCGGCCATCGGCACCTTCCAGTCCGGCTTCACCCAAGGCACCGTCGGTGTCGGCGTTGACGCTTTCGGCCTGTACGGCCTGCGTCTGGACGGCGGCCGCGGCGAAACCGGCGCGCAAGGCATCGACTTCTTCAAGAAGGACAACAACGGCAACCCGGCCAAGGACCTGGCCAAGGGCGGCGCTGCGGTGAAATTCCGCCTGTCCAACACCGTGCTGACCTACGGTGACCAGATGCCGGCCCTGCCGCTGCTGAACTACGACAACTCCCGCCTGCTGCCGGAAAGCTACACCGGTACCTTGATCACCTCCAAGGAGATCGAAGGCCTGGAGCTGAACGCCGGTCACTTCACCGCCGAGTCGCGCAAGAGCGCCGAAGGTCGTGACAGCGGTGGCATGAAAGGCATCGACATCCTGGGTGGTAGCTACCAGTTCACCAAGCAGTTCAAGGCGGCGCTGTATGCCTCCGACGTCGACGAGGTGCTGAAGAAGCAGTACCTGAACCTGAACTACGTGTTCCCGATCGCGTCGGACCAGTCCCTGACCCTGGACTTCAACGGCTACCGTACCCAGCTGGACCGTGGTTACGCAGCGGATCAAGGTGCACAAGGTCGCGACAACCGGATCTGGAGCCTGGCCGCCACCTACGCCCTGGGCGCTCACTCCTTCACCCTCGCGCACCAGAGCAGCACCGGCGGCAGCCTGCTGGGCTACCCGTACGGCGGCTACCAGAAGGATCAGGGTCGCATCGGCGATGGTGGCAACACCATCAACCTGGCGAACTCCTACTGGTCTGACTTCAACGCTGCCGACGAGCGTTCCTGGCAGCTGGGCTACGGCCTGGACTTCGGCGCCTTCGGCGTTCCGGGCCTGACCTACAACGTGGCCTACGTGCGTGGCGACAACATCACCACCTCTACCAGCACCGGTGGTACCGAGCGCGAGTTCTTCAACCAGGTCAAGTACGTGGTACAGAGCGGCCCGGCAAAAGACCTGAGCGTGAAGCTGCGTAGCTCGATCCTGCGTGTGTCGGATAAATCCAGCGAGTACAACGTAAGCGGTAACGAAGTGCGTGTGTACGTCGACTACCCGATCAGCGTGTTCTGATCGAGCGACAAGGCTGTAGCAACCTGATCCCAGGTTGAAAAAAACGCCCCGACTGGTTCGGGGCGTTTTTGTTTGTGCGCGCTGTTGCGAGTAATCTGTCGGCCTTGTGAGCCAACGCTTCCCTTGAAACCGAGACCCGGGCGCCATGACCGTCAGAACCTTTATCGCCCGTCGCCGCTGGTTGTCCTTGGGCTTGCTGGCGGTGTTTCTCGCCGTCGGCCTGCCCTATGGCTGTTCGCGGCTGGCTTATAAAGAACGTGAGCTGCTGTTCAATATCCAGCCAGGTACCGCGAGTTGGTTCAGCGGCGTGCCGGCGGGGGTCAAGGAACTGCAGATTCCGGTCAGCGATGGGCTGGCCGGTTCCGACTACCTGCATGCCTGGTGGTGGCCGTCGAGCCGGGCGAATGCGCCGGCCATACTGTACCTGCACGGCACCCGTTGGAACCTGACGGCGCAGGTCGGACGGATCACACAACTGCGGGACCTCGGTTTCTCGGTACTGGCCATCGACTATCGCGGCTTCGGCGATAGCCCCGGCGGCCTGCCTTCCGAACGCAGTGTCTACCAGGACGCGGGCAATGCCTGGAAGCGCCTGGTGCAACTGCAACCCGATGCCCGCAAGCGCTATATCTACGGTCATTCCCTGGGCGGCGCGGTGGCGGTGGATCTCGCCGAGCGCCTGGCCAGCGGCAAGGAGGCGCCCAAGGCCGCGGGGCTGATCATCGAGTCGACTTTTACCGACCTGGGCGACGCCGCTCGAGCGGCGATCCCGACTTCGCTGCCGGTCAGCTGGATTCTCTCGGAGAAATTCGACTCCATCGACAAGATCAACCAGATCGACATCCCGCTGCTGATCGTCCATGGCACCGACGATCCCTACGTCCCATCGCGTTTCAGCAAGGCCCTGTATGAAGCCGCCGCGCAGCCCAAGCAATTGCTGCTGATAAAAGGCGGTAACCATATCAACAGCATGACCCTCGGCAGCCGCGAATATGCCAAGGCTTTGCGGCAGGCATTCGAAGGTTTTGCGTCGCCCGTGGCGCGATGACTTTCCAGGCCAAAACGCGCGGCTAACCCAATAAACATTGCATTCCGTGCATAACGCACTAGCTTTATGCCAGCACGGATTGCTGCTGTTGGAGGCTCATGCCATTGCGCCTGCTTCCCGCCTCTTTCCTGTGCCCAAACCACGACGTTCACGGTTGCTCCACAGGAGAAACACCATGACAGGAATGCGCAAGGACAGGCCCCGTTATCCGTATTCGCTGGGGCTGCTGGCCCTGGCGGTGATGGGGGCCGCCACCACGGCACAGGCAGTGGAAGCCTCCCGGCTGTTCAGCAACCCTCCGTCCCTGGAGCAGCAGGCCCCGACCGCCAAGGTGGTGGAGGGCACGCTGTTGCTCAAGTCCAACGCGGCTTTCCAGGCACCGCAGCCCCATGTCGGGCGTGAGCGGCAGTTGGACCTGACCATCAAGTACACCAAGAACCATATTCGCGACCCGGCCACCAAAGAGGACGTGCCGGTGTTGTTACGCAGCTACGTCGGCACCGGCGTCGACCCCAAGGCACCGTTCATCGCGCCGACCATCGACGTCACGCCGGGCGATACCGTGCGTATCACCCTCAACAACCAGTTGCCGGCCGACTCCAGTTGCACCGACCACGACAGCAAGCCGGACGTGCCGCACTGCTTCAACGGTACCAACCTGCATTCCCACGGGTTGTGGGTCAGCCCCACGGGCAACAGCGACAATGTGCTGCTGTCGATCAACCCCGGGGTCAGCTTCCAGTACGAATACAACATCCCGGCTGACCACCCGGCGGGCACTTTCTGGTATCACCCGCATCGCCATGGCTCCACTGCGATCCAGGTCGCCAGCGGCATGGCCGGCGCGCTGATCATTCACGGCGATCGCAAGCCGACCCGCGACACCAATGGCGATATCGACACCCTGCTCAAGGGCGCTGACGGCCAGTCCTTCAAGGAGCGTTTGCTGGTGTTCCAGCAGATTCCCTACGCGTGCAAGGACGCCGCCGGCAACTTCCGCTACAAGCCTGTGAAGGATAAGGACGGCAAGGTCGTCAAGGACAAGGATGGCAAGGACAAGATGACCTTGGACTGGACCTGCAAGCCGGGCGAAGTGGGGGTTGTCGAGTCGTTCGACCAACTGCAGCCTTCCAGTTGGACCGACTCGGGGCGCTACACCAGCGTCAACGGCCTGGTGCAGCCGATCTTCAATGATGCACGCCCCGGTCAGGTTGAACGCTGGCGCTTGGTTCACGCGGGGATTCGCGACACCATCCGGCCGCTGTTCCGCAAACTCAAGGACAGTGCCAAGCCGGACAGTGACAAGGGCATCGCAGCCCTGGCCTCGGCCAACTTCATTGAACAGCAATGCACCGGTGAGCCGGTCAACTATCAGGTGATCGCCTCGGACGGTCTGACCATGGAGCAGGCCCAGAGCCGTCAGGTCATCACGATGCAGCCGGGCTATCGCAACGACCTGCTGATCGTCTTTCCCGAGCCTGGGCGTTACTGCGTGACCGATGAACCTTCCACGGCTTCAGGCGGTGTCGGCCAGCAGGCCAACGGTCGTCAATTGCTCGGTTTTGTCGATGTGGGACCTGGGGCGAAAGTGGCGGACACCAAGGCTCGCCTGACTCAGGAACTGGTGGCGGCGGCGGAACGCAACATGCCGGCGGACATCAAGGCCACCGTGGTGGCTGATCTGAAAAAGGACCTGCGGTTTGACAAGTTCATCCCGCACCCGAGCATTGCCGACAGCGAAATCAAGGGTGAACAGAAGCTGGTGTTCCTGATCGACTTCAAGGATCCGGACCACACCAAGTTCGCCGTGGGCACTACTGCGGAAAATGCCGTGCCTTATCAGCCGGGGGTAGTTGATCGCCACCTGAAGCTGGGTGACGCGCAAACCTGGGTCCTGCAATCGGCGTTTGCCAGTCACCCGTTCCATATTCACGTCAACCCGTTCCAGATCGAGAAAATCATCGGTCCGGACGGCGTCGATCTCAGTGCGCCTGGTGCGGTGGACAAGACCGACAAGAACGACGCGCAATATGCGGGCATGAAAGGGGTGTGGAAAGACACGCTGTTCGTCAAAGGCAAAACTGATAACAGCGGCGTGTACACCTTGTATGTGCGGACTCGGTACCAGCGTTATATCGGCGAGTTCGTGCTGCACTGCCACATTCTTGATCACGAGGACCAGGGCATGATGCAGAACGTGAGTATTGAACTGCCGGATGGGGCGGGGGGGACGACGATGGGGGCGCATCATTGAGGTGTGGTCAGCCTTTTCTGATGGCTGAAGTATGAGGTGATGGTTGATATCGGCCCTCCCCACGGTCAAGTGAGGAGGGCCGTATTATTGACTGAGCACCTAGTCAGGTTATATGGCCCCCCAAGGCAAAATCCGAGGGATCGAACCGATCAGTCGTATCCATCCGAATACTTCGCAGGCTCACCGTTTCCAGATGCGACGCGTATAGAGGCTCGGAAAAATAGCTGATCAGGAGGGAGCGACGGCGTGCGCCAATTGAGTTCAGACTGCCCGCATGCACCAGATCCGCATCAAACACCAGGATGTCACCCGCAGAGCCTGAAAGCTGCACAGACCGGGAGTCGTCATTGAAGTCGAATGGCGGCTCTCCCGGCTCAGGGCGATGGCTGCCGGGGACGATACGGGTCGCGCCGTTCTCGGGGCCATAGTCGTCGAAATAAGCCAGGGCGTTCACTATGTCGCCGGGCCGTTGGGCCGACAAGTCGCGGTGCAGTTGCTGATGACCGCCACCGGCAAGGGGCTCGCGACCCTCCACCTGCGAGAGGAAGAACCGCTCTCCGATCAACTCACCCACCACCGCCAGCAGCGCCGGCAGACGACACACAGCCTGAACCTTCGAATCAACGTCCAACAGCGAATGGTGCCAGTCCCTGCCACGCGGCACTGGCCATTGGCTCGACGGCGTCACGCCCGCATCGAACACGGCGCGAAGGTCACCCAGCCACTCGGCCGGGATCGCTCGACGGAGCAGCACATAGCCATCTCGATGGAGTTGTTCGCGGTCAGTCATGGCTTTCTCGACCAGAAAAGGGGACCGATTGATCTTCTGCCTTTGCGGGAGCTACACCTAGGCTGGCATCTCAGAAAAAAATTAATCCGCGCCTGCCCCCTTTGTAAAGTCAGAGTTAACCAGGTACGCGACGGTTGGTGGGGGTTGCGTTACCCGTGACGCATTTGCGGTTTCGGTGAATGCTTTATCGTCGCTACTGGCCATCGTATGGCCGTGAGCAACGGCGAATCGATTCAAGCAATCGTTGAATAAATATTGAACGATTGATAATCTAACGGTGAGCGCGAAACCAGTTGCCATCCAGCGGCTATAACTGGCGTAGGAACCCCGTCGATGGTTGGATCATCAGCGTAGGGTGAGACCTCCACACCCCTGCTTGAGGGTGTGTATATGAATATCAAGCACATTTTCGAGGGCTGCCGGTAACGGTGGCCCTTTTCTTTGCCTGTCACAAAAGTGTGTAGCGCTTGTACAGCAGATCGCCATGGCGATGCTTGTTCAACGACTTGGCGTCGCTCTGCATGAAATTCCAAAGCATTTGGCCATGTTTAAGCGTTACGCTGACAAGCATCTGCCGCTTGGATTCATAGGCGCCAATGAAGGCAAGCCGATCCGTACCGTCGGTAAAAGCGACTTTCCACACTTCGAGAGGCCCAGTCAGCGTGTCCAGGGCCATCCTCACATAGCGCTCCCTTGCATCCGTGCGCTTTTCCACAATGTGATAAATGCTGCTGCGCTGGATCGTCACATTGCCCATCGGTGTGTCTACGGTCAGAGACTGGGCCTCTGGTGAAATGAAGCCCAGATGTTGAGCAACGCTTTCAATTGCAGCCTCATGTGTAGTGGCATCCGGCACTTCCTCCATCGCTTGAGAACGGAGGTCGCGTTCGAGGGTACGCAAATCAGGCAGATTGCTATCAACCCAAGTAGGCTGCCCTTTCTTTTCTGAGATTTTTTGCGGGGCAGTTTCCGTACTCAAAAGTAGTGGTCTAATCAGGCTAGGGTTGGGTTCAGGTCAGCCAGAAAGCCTGGAAAGTAGAGAGGCAATTCTTGATCCCCATAAAATGCAAAGCCGCCCGAAGGCGGCTCCAATCGACACGCAGTTGAGCTTGCATCGCCCTTTCTGCGCCGCTGGATCAACCCAAACAGGGATCCAGACTCCTACCAGCTCTCGCTGGTGACGGGGTAATAATGGCGCGCGGTGATAACACCTTCAAGCCAACTTGTACGGCCTGAGATGGCCTGATCGGCCTTTTGTTACGCAAATAATTGTTTTTAAAAGGGTATTGTTCTGGCTTAAGCCACGTTTTGAATCTTTTCAAAATGTGGCTTGCACCAAGCGTAACGCCCCGGTCTGCGTCCCGCCACGCTTGATAACCCCAAGTACCTAGCGCTACGTCATTACGTCAAAAAAGTCTAACTCCATCCTATTGTTTCTACGCTATTTAAGCGTTTATCGGCGGAGTCTTCCTGCTGTCGGCTCTGGCTTTGCCGCGAGCGAACTAAACTGGTTGTACCTCTGAAGCAGGTGTCTCCAGAGAGCTCAGGAGGTGTCAAATGGCCATTAAAGATACTTATCGGGAGATTGAACAGACCCTCGGTCTGGTACCGGAGTGGATCAAGCAGATGCCGGAAGGTGGAGCGAGCGGATTCTGGGGCGTGGCTCGGGACTTTTGGCTGGCAGATACCAAGATTCCTAATAAATATAAAGAGTTGATAGGCCTGGCGGTGTCCGGGGCGACCCGCTGCAAGTACTGCGCCCTGTTCCATACCGAAGCCGCGCGCTTGTTTGGCGCGAGCGACGAGGAAATTTCCGAAGCCAGCTTCATGGGGGCGGTGACCATGATGGGCAGCACCTTTATCAACGCCCAGCAGATCGACTACGAGCAGTTCCAGAAAGAAACACTGAGTATCATCCGGTATGTCAAAGATCACTCGCAACCCAAGGCCGCATAGGCCGTTGCGGGACCCCGCCCTTCGCCAGCTGACGAAGGATCAGCTGATTGCAGTCACCAGCGATGGTCCTCGGACCACCGCTCGGTGGCAAGCGGCCGTGATGCGCGCCATCGGCGAACTCATGCGCTACAGCGATACCGCCCGCGAAGAGAACCAGGACCTGCGCATTCCGTTCGCCAAGGCGCTCCATGACCTCTATGCGGGACGCAAGTCCGACGCCGAGTTGACGGAAATGGTCTTGCTGATGCTGGAGGTGGAAACCGCCTCTTTGCTCGGCAACGAGCCCCGGGCGGGAGCGGTATCCGGGAACGATGACCGCTGAATCGGTGCCGCACCTCTCCTGATGCACACTATACTTTTAGGAAATTTGCCCCGGGGATAGAGGCAATTTTCCAACAGGTTGGGGAGGTGGATAAGTCATTGACGTAACGCTGCGGTTTGGCGTCGTTGCGTTCGCATGACCAAAAGGCAACAGGCGCGGGATGAAGAGAAAATGGCGATAGCAATCATCTTAGTTCTAATCGTTGTCGCCTCAGTCCTGTTCCACCTGTTCGCGCCTTGGCATCAGACGCCGGCCGCCTCCAACTGGGGATCGATAGACACCACGCTACAGATCACCCTGATCATTACCGGAATCTTTTTCATCGCCATCACGGTATTCATGGCGATCGCCGTGATTCGATTCCGTCACCGGGAAGGTTCCCGGGCGCTCTACCAGCCGGAAAACAAGAAACTGGAGGGGTGGCTGATCATCGTCACCTCGATAGGCATCATCGGCATGCTGGCGCCCGGCCTGGTGGTCTACAGCGACTTCATCCGGGTACCGAAAGACGCTATCGAGCTCGAAGTGGTCGGCCAGCAGTGGCAGTGGGCCTTTCGCTTTCCCGGCCGCGACGGGACGTTCGGCAAGTCGGATGTCAAATGGATCGATTCCACCAATCCCTTCGGTATTGACCGCAATGACCCCACGGGACAGGACGATGTACTCATCCTGAATAATGAAGTTCGACTGCCCATCAATCGGCCGGTAAAAGTCCTGCTGCGTTCAAAAGATGTCATCCACGATTTCTATGTTCCGCAGATGCGCGCAAAGATGGACATGGTTCCGGGCATGGAGACTTACTTCTGGTTTACCCCGACCCGACTCGGCGAGTTTGAAGTCCTGTGCCTGAAGTACTGTGGCCTGGGTCATTACAACATGCGGGGTCATCTGGTCGTCGTGGAACAGGCGGCGTTCGATCAATGGCTCGCTGGCCAACCGACGTTTGCCCAGGCCCTGGCGAGCGCCGCCACACCTAGCCGGGACAGCCAGCTGGAAAAAGGCCGGCAGTTGGTCGAAAGCCGTGGCTGCCGCGCCTGCCATAGCCAGGATGGCAGCGCCAGCCTCGGCCCGAGTTGGAAGGATTTGTATGGCCGCACGGAACAGCTTGCCGATGGCAGCCGCGTTCAGGTCGATGAAGCCTACCTCAAGTCGGCGATCCTCGAGCCCACGGCCAGACGGGTCCAAGGCTACCCGCCGGTCATGGTGGCCTATACTTTCACCGAAGATGAACTGGGCGCCGTGGTGGCCGTCATCAAATCGCTGAGTGCGGCGGGGCAGAAGGAGCAAGGCCCTGCGAGCGAAGCTACAGGCAGCGGTGATGATCGGGTGGCGCAGGGACAGCGGCTGGCCGGATCGATGGGTTGCCTGGCCTGCCACAGCCTGGATGGCAGCCAGGCTGTCGGCCCAAGCTGGCAGGGCTTGTACGGCAAGATGGAAACCCTGGAGGGTGGCACTCAGGTCAAGGTCGACGAGGCTTATCTGAAGGAGTGCGTTCTCACGCCTGCCGCCAAGAGAGTCAAGGGTTATCCCCCGGTCATGCCGGCCTTTACCCCCAGTGACAAGGAACTGGATGCTCTGGTCGCCTTCATCAAGTCGAAAAGCAATGTCGACGCTGATACCGGCAAGGTGGAACCAGGCAAGTCGCCGTAATAAATAGCCGGAAACACTCCCACGCTCGTTCGGAGGATGTTTTGATGGCTTATGTGGAGCACGCGGAAACAGCGGTCCTGCACGAACCGAAGAGCTTCGTCACGCGCTATATCTGGAGCCAGGACCACAAGGTCATCGCGCTCCAGTATTCCCTGACGGCCATCTTCGTCGGGGTCATCGCCCTGGTGCTGTCCGACCTGATGCGCCTGCAGATAGGCTTTCCCGGCAGTCTCTCGTTCATGGATGCCGGCAGCTACTATCAGACCGTGACCATGCACGGCATGATCATGGTGATCTATCTGTTGACGGCCCTGTTCCTGGGCGGCTTCGGCAACTATCTGATTCCGCTGATGGTCGGCGCCCGCGACATGGTCTTCCCCTATGTCAACATGCTCAGCTACTGGTTCTACCTGGTCTCGGTGCTGGTGCTGCTCTCGAGCTTCTTCGCCCCGGGCGGGCCCACCGGGGCGGGTTGGACACTCTATCCGCCACAATCCCTGACCCAGGGGACGCCGGGTTCCTCCTGGGGCATCGTGTTGATGATGGTGTCGCTGGCGATCTTCATCGTTGCCGCCACCATGGGCGGGCTGAACTACGTGACCACCGTGCTGCAGGCCCGTACCCACGGCATGACGTTGTTCCGCATGCCGCTCGCCGTCTGGGGCATCTTCATGGCCTCGATCATGGCGCTGCTGGCCTTCCCGGCGTTGTTCGTCAGTGCGGTGATGGTGCTGTTCGACAAGTTGTTGGGGACGAGCTTCTTCATGCCGGCGATGATCTCGATGGGGCAGCAGCTCGCACATCAGGGCGGCAGCCCGATCCTGTTCCAGCACCTGTTCTGGTTCTTCGGCCATCCGGAGGTCTACATCGTCGCCCTCCCGGCGTTCGGCCTGGTCTCCGACCTGATCAGTACCCATGCGCGCAAGAACATCTTCGGTTACCGCATGATGGTGTGGGCGATTATCGCCATCGGCGTGTTGAGCTTCGTGGTCTGGGCGCACCACATGTACGTCAGTGGGATGAACCCGTACTTCGGCTTTTTTTTCGCCGTGACCACCTTGATCATCGCGGTGCCGACCGCGCTGAAAGTCTACAACTGGGTGCTGACCCTATGGCATGGCGACATTCACCTGACGGTGCCGATGCTGTTTGCCCTGGCCTTTATCGTCACCTTCCTGGTCGGTGGCCTGACCGGGTTGTTTCTCGGCAACGTGATCGTGGATATCCCGCTGTCGGAGACCTACTTCGTCGTGGCCCACTTCCATATGGTCATGGGGGTCGCGCCGATACTGGTGGTCTTCGGCTCGATCTATCACTGGTTTCCGAAGATCACCGGGCGCCTGTTGAACGACACCCTGGGCAAGCTGCATTTCTGGGTCACCTTCCTGGGGACCTACTGCATTTACTTCCCCATGCATTACCTGGGTCTGCTGGGTATGCCGCGCCGCTATTACGCCTATCCGAACTACGAGTTCATCCCGCCGTCGGCGCAGCAGCTGAATGCGTTCATTACCATTGCCGCACTGATTGTCGGCGCGTTCCAGTTGCTGTTCCTCTTCAACCTGTTCTGGAGTGCCTTCAAGGGCAAACCGGCAGGCGGAAACCCCTGGGGCGCGGCCAGCCTGGAATGGCAGACACCGAACACCCCGCCGGTACACGGCAACTGGGGAGAGAAGCTGCCGGTCGTGCATCGTTGGGCCTATGACTACAGCGTGCCCGGGATCGAGCAGGACTTCGTTCCCCAGACGGTCTCCGCCGAGGCGCTGGAACAGATGAGGCAGCGCAGCGCAGAGGCCAGCAATGCGGGTGAAGGACTATGAACAGGTCGCTATTGAAAAACACCGCAAGTGGCGACCCCGGAGGCCGTTGGAACCCGTCCCCCGACGACACCCGGGCGGCGGATGGCATCGACCGGGCGAAAACCGCGAAAGTGGGTCTGCGGGTGTTCTTGGGTGTGGTGACCTCGCTGTTCTTTCTCTTGCTGCTGGCCTTCATTACGCGCTCGCAAGTGGCGGACTGGCAGCCTCTGACCGAACCGCTGGCACCGCTCGCCAGTGCCAGGCCGCTCTGGCTGAACACGATCCTGCTGGCACTGGGCAGTATCAGCCTGCAGTGGGCGCGGGTGGCCGCCCGACGAGGTGCCCTGAACGGGGCCACCCTCGGCTTCGCCCTGGGCGGCGTCTTTGCGATGGCCTTTCTGGGGGGACAACTCTGGGTCTGGAAGCAGTTCGTCGACTGGGGCTATTTCGTCTCCGGCAATCCGGCCAACAGCTTCTTCTACCTGTTGACCGGCGTACACGGGCTGCACCTGCTGGGTGGCCTGGTGGCTTGGAGTCGAGTCTGCGCCCGGTTCCTGCGACGTGTGCCGCTGCCGCAACTGGCGCCCGCCGTGGAGCTCTGCACCATCTACTGGCACTACCTGCTGGGCGTCTGGATCGTCCTCTTCGCCCTGCTGACCAGCACGCCGGAAACCTATGCCAACATCGCCGCATTCTGCGGTCTGAGGTGAAACCATGGCACCGCCCCCAGCCGGTCCGCAAGAGCACGGCCTGTCCTTACCGCTGACCCCACCCGATACGCTGGCACCGGGATGGCAGGGCGTTACCAACGACTGGTCGTCGGATCGGGAGGCGTTCAAGCAGGTGCCCTGGGGCAAGGCGATGATGTGGATCTTCCTGCTCAGCGACACCTTCATCTTCAGCTGTTTCCTGACCGGCTACATGTCGGTCCGCATCAGCACCACCGTCCCCTGGCCGAACCCCAGCCACGTGTTTGCCTTGACCATCGGCGGTGTTGAAGTCCCGCTGATCCTGATCGCGATCATGACCTTCGTGCTGATCAGCAGCAGCGGCACCATGGCCATGGCGGTGAATTTCGCCTATCGCCGTGTACGCGGCAAATGCGCGGCCCTGATGCTCGCGACCGCAGCCTTCGGTGCGACCTTCGTCTGCATGCAGGCGTTCGAGTGGAGCAAGCTCATTGCCGAAGGCGTTCGACCCTGGGCGAACCCCATGGGTGCAGCGCAATTTGGCGCCAGTTTTTTCATGATTACCGGTTTCCACGGGCTGCACGTGTCAGCCGGTGTCATTTACCTCTCCACCGTTGCATTCAAGGTATTGCGGGGAGACTACGAGCGTTCCGGCAACTATCAGATCGTCGAGATCGCCGGGCTGTACTGGCACTTCGTGGACCTGGTGTGGGTATTCATCTTCGCGTTGTTCTATCTGTGGTGAGTCTGTAGAGGAGGGCTGGTGATGGCGCATGCACAAGGTCAACAACATCCACTCAGCTTGTACCTGAAGATCTGGGGACTGTTGTTCATACTCAGTACCCTGTCCTATCTGGTCGATTACTTTCACTTCCAGGGCTACTTCAGGTGGACGCTGATTCTGGTGCTGATGTTGTTGAAGGCGGGCCTGATCGTCTCCGTCTTCATGCACATGGCCTGGGAGCGTCTGGCGATGGTCTACGCCATACTGGTGCCGCCATTGTGCTTGCTGGTGCTGGTAGGCCTGATGGTGGCGGAGGCGGACTACGTGTTCTTCACCCGTGGGATGTTCTTCGGGTCATAACAGGCTCCGCCTCCGGCTTACTCGAACAGCATCCTATATCGTTCGCTTGAACTGATGCCATCGATACAGCCAGGCCACTATCCAGTGGGGGGCTGCTGGGCCAGTACCGGCCATTTGCAGCTGTGGGTGATGTTGGATGACCCGATCCAGGGTCGACTCCTGATTGGGTTCGACATCGACGAAGAAAATGTACTCGCCCTCTTTTATCCGCTCCTTCAACTTGCGGAAGTGGGCATTGGGTACCTGGATACCAAAAAAACCGCCTTCCCAGATAGAGAAGCCCAGTATCACAATCGTCAGAAAGACGAACGGCATCCAGCCGGCCGCGGTTTCGGTCCAGCCTGCCAGATAGGCACCTCCCAGCACCAAGGCAGCGAGCGGTACGCCAATGATCGCGCCAATCTCGCCAGAACGGACAACATCCTGCTTCATGAATGAGTTCACATCATGCAGGTGATGCTGTTCCACAGCGGCATCCCGATCGCTGAGCACATGAATCTGTTCGGTACTGATACCGCTGGTTTCCAGCTCGATTTCAACGGTTTCCAGGTCGTCGAGGTTATCGCTGATGTAAAAGTGTCGGTTCATGAGTCACCTCCTACCGGCTATCCGCAGGGGTCCCCTTTTTCTGCAGTGGTTATCTGAAATTCCAGATCGTTATCCTGTCTTTCTGGATGACGTTGCATACTCATTGCCACGCGAAAAGTATAGCACCCGCCTTTGCAGCGCCCTGGCCGCCCGGACCCCGCACACGTTGGGCCGTGCGCAATGCACCAGGGCACGTGAGAGCTTCCTTGAGGGAGGAGTTTTTTCAACATCCTGGTCCGGGAGTGGGAGGCGGCGGGCTGGTAGATGGGTTGAGGCTGTAGCGGTTCCTGGCCGGTTGTCTAGACTTCAATAAGAGGTCGGGTCGTCCCCAAAGCGACTACCCCAGGAGGTTTTTCACCATGAACACCTTAACCATCAAAGGCTGGTGCAAAGCCAGCAGCGATCAACGGTCCATCCCGATGGGGGAGATCCATTTTCACGTCAATGACGACGACCATTTGCGTATGGAGCAGGCCGAAGAACGCCTGCAGCAGACCCACGAGCCTGAAGTGATGATCGATGTGGATATGACCACCATGGAGTTGATCACGCCTGCGGAATGCGGCCCGTTGTCGGATTGCCAATTACGCGTGTATTTGAGCGCAGGCGACCAACGCGGCCAGTTCCACCTGGTCGGGCATCGGGAGAGCGACGGCAGTTTGATCTATACCAATGCGGTGATGATCGATCAGTTGGGTTGATTTTCCGGCGAAGGGGAAAAGCCAGACAAAGCCCTCGCATTGCTGCGAGGGCTTCGTTTTGTAGGGCGCCGGCACCGGGAGTCGAAGCCGGGACCTACTGATTACACTTCAACCCAATGGATGGTCGTCTAATGCGGGTGATGCGTGATGTGCCGAGTCGGTGTGTTCCCTGCGGGCCGTTAGTGACCGGCCCGCTCAGGGGGATCTGATGTAGATAGCTACATGTGCCCAGCGCGGAGATCTGCGGTGCTCAACTAGGACGAGAATTGGCCTGCCGAAAAAACTCATATTTCCCACGCACTTCAGGCATGGGAGAATATTGCGTGCGCCAAACGCCAGGGCTACTGTTCAAGTGTCGCTGCAAATTCAGCGATACGGGCTTGGACACCCGGGGAAATACAGGGCGCACAGCGCCGCGAAAGCGGCTTTTTGGTATTCGCTTTTTATGGCGGGCTGTGTGCGGGACACTTTCGAGTGTGCCGGGTTACCTGTTTTCCCGGTTGTCCAACCTGCGCACAGTTTGCCACCCATTCGCTTGGACACGAACGTGGTGAACTCCTTTCACAAACAGGAGATTCAACATGAACAAGAAGCTCATTCCCGATCCGCCAGTCGTTCGCAAAGCTCCCAGTGCAGCGGAGAAGGGTATATACCTGCGCAAAGTCGCTGATGACCTTGGCAGCAAGGGGGAGCCGGAGCCATCTAGCTCCCCCCGTTTACTCGAGACCCTCGCTTTTACTTCCTCCAAACCCGTCATTCCCGAAGATCCGTGCAAGCCCACGCTGTTTGCCATTCAAGCGGGCGTGACTGCCCAAGATGCGCTGGCCTACGTGTCGCGATTGCTCGAAACGGCAGAACTCAATGGGGACGAAATTAGCTTGCATACCAATCCGGTTGAGCGGGCGCTGTTCTGGGGCATGCTGCATTCGGTCGAAGTAGCTCGTGCGGTGGTGGATGCCCTACTTGAGGGAGCGTCCCCGTCGTATCAGACATCGTCAGTTTTGGAGGGTCATCCGATTGATTGAGGTGGTATTGGCTGTGGCTGAGGTTGTAGCCAGCAGGTTGGACAGCTTGCCATACACATGAAGCGAAATTCGATACGCCGAAAACGCCAAAGCCCTGCATTGCGGGGCTTTGGCGGCACCAGGAGCCGAATCAAGCTAAAAATGGTAATTATATAAAGTTGTTATGTGTTCAATGAACTTGCGCATATCACTATTTCTACACTTAAGCACTTGCTGCTCACTGAGGAATTCCCGGAGTTCCTACATGCTTTTCAAACTTATCTCGAGTGTCCCTAATATCCTTGATATTCTCAAGCCGTGTTGGAAGATAGTCGTGGATTGTCTTCGTTTTTCCCGCGTCTCTTGCCGGATTTTAGTTTTTCTAAGCAGAATGCTGAGCTTTGAGATCAGTTGATATCAACTTTGCGGAAGGTCAAAGATATCCGTCGGCCTCGAAGTTGTTTTCCTTCGGTTTTTCGCTGTGGAATTTCGTGTGTCCAGTCGTACCTTGACGATTCGCTCATACATGCAGCGCTTCGACGCGGCAATTGTATTTCATATTTTTCATTTTTGCGGCGGAATATCATTGACCAATTCTCAATTAGGCTTATAGTCACGATAGTTCCTCTAAAGCAGCCTGGGCAATCTATGTGTTTGCTGATTCCTTGCTCTTCAATATATTCGTTGACTATTACCTGGTCTGGTTTTTCCGAAACTAGTCCGTGATCAACTAGGCGAGATGCCAAGTTATCTGCCCATTCTGGCAAAGGTCCTAGGTAAGACGAAGGCTGGATAGAGCGCGACCGGTAATCATATTTCCATCCATAATGCTGGACACGTCGGCTGAGATCCCCTAGCCAAGCGCTTTCATCAACGAGATTGATAAGATTTTGTTCCTCCGTCTCGGTGATAAAATCAGGGATAAGACTTAAGCCCTGAGGGCTACTAGAGTTGGGTGGTACTTTGGTGTGAATCTCTTGTGGAGGGACTGTTAGCTTTTCTGAAATGGAACCCGAGGCAATCCATTTTTTGAAAAGTTTAATATCTAAGGCGCGAGTGGCTTTAATATGCCCAATATCAATTAATATTTTGCCTTTAGCGCTTACGATCTTGTTTTCAGAACTCACCGTCAAACTGCCGCTACCACTGTAAGCGATAGTCGAATCTGTGATATCTAAATAGGAACGTAGGGCTTCAGGGTATTGTCTTTCAGCGATGTCCTGTGCTACCTGTAGTACCATTGCCGCCTCATAGTCGGCAGTAAACCAGAGGCCTCGATTGCTGAGGGGGCGGTTAATAATTAAATCTTCGCCAATCCGCAGTCGTACGTTAGCCTGCTTGATGTCGAGGTTTAGAGCTGGCAGTGTCGAATCCCATAACGGAAAATTCTTCGGTTTTTTTTCTGATGATTGCCATATTTGTAAAGCTACAAGTTTAGAGGCTGCTATGCCACCGCGAAAGCGTATGTCTAAATTGCGGTAACCTACAATCAATCCGCTTAGAATCGCCGCAGACCACCAAACAGCTGGTGGGATACCAGGTAAATCGTTCTTCCAAGTGATAAATTGTTCAGGCTTAGGGCGCAACAGTACTAGTTGCAAAACCATTCCTAGTGGATCTCGTTCCGATAGCGCTAAGTCGATGACGCCGCGGTCATCCAAAATTGCAGCGGTATCCAAAAGTAAAGAGTCTAAGGATTCTGGGTCTACGCCGAGAATACGCGCTTTGTCACATATGGACTCTAGGAGGTCACTAGATTGCCAAGACTCTCGGATATTGCATTGCAGAAAGACCTCAAGCATTGCACGCCAAAGCAGAGAATCTCGTGAGTCTCTTTCGCTGATCATCATGAAGCACATCCAAGGGGCTTTTTCGAGCCAGGGTGCCCAAGGCATGGGTGTGTATTTCTTCTGACTGAACCACTCGCTGACCTTTTCAAGCCACGGGGTGATTTTTGGAACTGCCCATAGAGCCATTGCTGCCGCACCACGCAGTGCGTTCCAATGCTCTGGAGGTTGCAAAGGAAATTTCGGGGTCTTTTCTTTCAGATCTCGTGGGTGTAGCCCGGAGTGTTCTTCAACATAAATTTCTTGCCCCGGTAGTGCTAAATTTGCGAAGCCTTGCGCCATGCCTTGTAGGCGCACTTTCTGATCCTGCGAAGCAACTGAAAAGTGAGTGATTGCGAACAGCGGAATCGGGCCAGGCCAAACCAGCTGTTTATCCTTAGGTTTTAGAGTGCCTAAGGCAGCATTGACCCATTCACTCTTACGCCAGATCATAACCTTTGCGTTGCTGGGTAGCTTATGAGGATCGACCCAGGCAAGCACTTCTATTCGATCATTAGCTATAGAGGCTTGCACCGGTTGGTCTATACCAAGCCGTACCCAGACTGAATCTCTTCTTATAGGCCACCACTCCTCCGCTAGCAGGCTAAGCCAGGCTCGATGATCCATTGAGAAAGCAAACCTCATCGGCACAGCAGGTTTGGTTTCCGTCGCATGCGGCTCATTCTCGAACTGCAAGGGTAAGGTCAAGCTAGGCTGCGGTGGCTGGGTCATCGTGAGAGTAGAGTCGAGTCAGGAAGGCTTGAGAGCTGGGCTGTCGTCAGCGGCGTAGGTCCGTTCAATAGTATCAAGGAATCACGAGCCCTTGCGCAAAGCATATACATCCTACGACATTGATCTTTGTCAACACTCGGCAGGGAGCGCGAAAGATCTTGCAAGTAGACGCTGTCGAATTCAAGGCCGATAGCCGACTCGCCGGTCAACACTGTGATTCCTGTCTCCATTGGGTGGATATTCTGCTCAGCTCCCTTTCGCATTCGGTGGGTGTAAAGGTCCACTCGGGTCTGAGGTGGTAGCGCGGATTTCAGCATCTGATGCACCGCTGCCGCTTTCGACAGTGGATAGACGATAACACCGATTGAGCCGCCCCGGTTGGTCAAGCGATTTGCGATGGAAGATATCGCGTCATCCCATTGTGTAAATGTTACAAGTCGTGGCATGTCTCCGCTACGTGGCCTTTGTACTACGGCGGGAGGGAGAGTGTTTGATCTGTGAAAGTGCTCGGCCAAAGCGGCTATTTCTCGAGTGTTCCGATGGTTGGCGGATAGTCGAATCGAATCTGGCATAGGGGCAGCTAAGATATCGTCGATAGAAGCTCTTTGGCTATCGGTAGTTTGGTCCTCGTCGGCGAACACGCTGACAGTTCTGGCACCATAACGTACAGCCCATTTGAAGAATCCAGCAGGTAAATTCTGGCCTTCATCAATTACCAAATGGTCCCACTGTGGTTGAATGTTGGCCCGTTCGTAATTAGATAGTAGCGTTGGCCAGTCATATACGAATCGCTCATAAGGTTCAGGTGCGAAACTGCCAATCCTTTGTGAGTGATCGGTACTGATAAAAGAGTGCATGGTAGTTACGTTGAAAGTTTGATTCCCCAGCTGTGCCCCCAAAGAAGCTAACAGTCGATTTTTTGTAATAAGCAGGCACGAATGCCCAAGTGAGATTAAAAATTGCATCCGGAGTACTGCTAGGGATGTTTTACCAGATCCTGGTGGTCCCAGGACAAATAAAGGGGTCTTGGGATCCGCGTCGTAGATATCCAATTGTTCATGAATAAGGTCGTCTAACAGCGGAAGTTTCATAGTGGGTTGTCTCGTCGAATACTAAAGTTCGCGGGCTTGAAAAAAAGAGCGTAATGCACATCTGTAGGGGCTTTGGTTGTTTCTGTGAACCTATCGATATGGTCAATAACCAAATTAAAGCCTGCCTCGATGAGGAGTCTCTTGAATTCTGGAAATTTAGCGCGAGCTTCCGCTCGGGCACTATTGGTGTACAGAACTACGGCAGGCCCCATACTTGCTCTGGTGTGGGCGTTAATCATGTCCAGAACCAAGTTTTCAATATTAAGATTTGGGCTTGCTAGCAAATAAGATGCAACGAATAGAGTAAGGCTTCCTCTGATCGGTCCGAAATTTACCTGATTCAAATCTCGTAAGAATTGGTATTTCGTACGATCGTGCAGCGCGCCATGAGCCCTAGCGGCATTAGCGAGTTGTAGACCAAGATCTCTCATCGATTGGTAGTGATCTACACCGTAGTAATCAAAAACGTCGTTTTTGCCTAGCGTTGCAGCTAGAGATAGTCCAGCTGTGAAGGGGCCACAGCCAAGATCAATCATTATAGGATCGCCATAGCTCAGTCCAGGCTGGAATAGCTGACGGAAAGCATGCCTTAGTTCATCTAAGTGCCTGACTTGGTTGTACTTTGCGTAGAGTAACGCCCTATCCGCTCCAGTGAGGTGTCCGATTGGTGCATCAAAATCCGCTTGGCCGCCCTCTATGACGTCGGTAAAAACAGTCTTCTTTGGCCAACCTAAAAAGGTTGTTGAGGTGGTTCGGGCGTCAGAAGAAATTTTATCGTTAATTTCAACGTCTAGCACGGTTTGCAGCCATGGCATAAGTATCCCTCTAGGCTCTGCTGTCGACTATTCGGTATGAAAGAGTCGGAGTAGAAAAAATCCATTTATTGCATTTATGGCGGTGATCTCAAAGTGCCATACGTTGCCTGTCAGCGTCAATGGGGATCTAGGGGCGGAAAGTGAAGTTATGAAAAAATGGGGGCATCGGACGGGTAAGGAATCGAAGGTAGACCACGATTTTCACGACTCTTTTTATTTGGCGTTACCAACGGTTGTCGCTGCCGCCAGCCAATCCCGAAAATGCTCCTGAGCGCGAAACCAGTAGCATCCAGCGGCGATGGCTGGTGTAGGACTCCGTGGATGGTTGGATATCAGTGCAGGGGAAATCAGGGGCAGACCACGCCACCCCTATCTATCAGCTCATATCCGAAAGCTGGTTATAGGCTTTGTCTCACTCTGCACTTGGGAAACATCGAACAGCCCCAGAACTGCTGCCCTGCCTTCGGACCAGAGTTCACGGTGCGGATCACCAGGGCGCTGCCGCATTTCGGGCATTGCCGCTCGGCTGTCGGGTCGCTAAGGCGTTTCAGGTTTTGCACATGTTCGCGGTGAGTCGCGAGAGATGGAGTGCGCCGGCTGGTTTGCAGGGCATGCATGAGGGCGTCGACCTCGGCCTCTGTGAATACCCTCTGCTGGAATGACTTGATGTAGCGGATAAAGCCAATCCCCTGGGTGACGTTGGCCGGCATCTGAGTCTTGAAGGTGCTGCCGCCGATGAAGGTGATGACCGAGTGCAGCTGCTCGGAGCTGACACCAAGGGTGGCTTCCAGGGCTTTGAGGTGTTTGTAGTTCTGCCGAAGTGGGTTCTGGAACTTGAACGTGCGTTTGTAGAGCTTCTGCGTCCACTGTGGCTGCTGCTCGCTGCCAAAGATCCAGCCGCTCATGTTCTTCGTTTCCAGCACGAAGATGCCGTAAGGCGAGAGGAAGACGTGGTCGATCTGCGTTGTGCCGTCAGGTGTGCTCAGGGTGACGTTGTGCAGGCGGCGGTAGGTCTGCTTATCCAGTTGCCAATGGGCGAACAGACGCACCAGGAGTTCACCGATCTGACCTTTGACCCAAGGCGACTTGAGCAGGACGATCAGCAGAATCAGCGGGATGAACCCGCCAAGCGTGCCCCAGACTTGCGCGATGATGGGGGTGAAGTCCATTTCTTAACCTTCAGCTATTCAAAGATTCCTTCAGCGCGGAGCGGTTGTAGCACCGCTAGCAGCGGTTTTGGTGTTGGGCGCGCAGGTGCTACAGGTGGCGAATCCAGCGACCAAAAAGGTCTGAGCCATCATATTGATATTATCGGCGTTTAGTAAAGTCGGAATTAACCAGGTGCTTTCGGTGGTGGATGCTCTGCTTGAGGGGCGCCCCTCCTATCAGGCGTCGCCTGCATTGATCCTGAAGCCGAGGAACGAACGGTGAGGATTCGGTTACTACGTTGTCACGTGGTATCCAAAACGGTGTGCTGAGGGGGGCTTGGTCGGTACGGTCGCCAGGTCCGCCAAGACTGAATAAAAAAGGCGCTCGATGAGCGCCTTTCAACATGTTACTGAGGAGTAGTCGCAGCGATTCTTTAGCTCCGGATCATTGCTGACCGTGGGTTCAGAATCCGACCAAAGGCTTGGTCGTCACTACTTCAGAGAGCGCCAGTTCTCTGCTGCCGAGGTTCTGGGGGGGGCATTACTGGAGCCCAAGCCCAAAGATGCGCAGTTGCAGTCCTCGCCGATCATTTTTAAGCAAGTTGCCAACACGGTCAACATACTTGACCTCCAGGGGCACCAAGCGCCCTGCGCTCAGGCACTTACTGCGGCTGAGGTAGGCGATCAGGGTTTTGATTGAGTGATCGGGTCACAACCCTGAATTAAGGTAAAAGTTTTTACCTTAATTTGAAATCTGTAGAGAGGCCTTGTCAGATAAGGCTTTCAGCTTACCTCGGAGTGTCATTTTGCAGACAAAATACCTCACGACTTGAACTTGCTGATAGTGGATCGATCCAGGTTCATCGGGGCGATTAGTGATCGTCCTTTTTAGGACGCCTGCGTGTCACGAAAACGGCTGCAATGGCAACCATCGTGGAGCCAATCATGCCAGCACCGATTTCAGGATGCCCTAAGTGGATGAGATACCCGCCCAGTAGCAATACACCGAAAGCCAAAGCACCACCGATATTTTGGCCTCGCCGTTCACGCTGCTCGATCAGGTTCAATGAATTCGACCTAACTGTCAGGTCGGTGGTTTGATTACTTAATGTAGCAGTGAGCTCTTCTTTACGGACATCAAGCATGCCCATTTCCATTTTGTGTCGATGAGTCTGTTCGTTTTTCATCAACTCGAACATGAGGTGGGCGCCGCCCTCTACAACGGCTTCGTACTCCCTCAGTTGTCGTGCTGACAGAGTGCCTGCAAGGTGGCGCTCTTCAGCAATCGAAATGGCAACCATTGAGATTGCGTCGAGAGTGGCTTTGCTTTGACTGCTTTTGAGCAGTGCATTGATTGCGGGGTCGTATTCCCCCAACGCTTGCAGCGCTGCGGAAACTTCCTCTACGATTTCGCCAGACTCGGCAGCGGGGTCTAATTCGGGGGTTGTTTCTTTTTCGCCAGTTGTTTTTGGTTCTTTATCTTTTATCATCAGTTAAGGAACGATCCTTAGGCTTGAGCTTTCCGGGAGTTGCGCACCGTTGCGAAAAATTGCTTGGAGGCGGCTTGGTAGTCGTCAGTTAGACTTTTCAGATCACTGCCAAAACTGCGGGTGCTGCTATAGCGATCAATATCAACGATTGATTTCAACGCGGACGTGCCTTGATTGGCCCGGGTATCTTGAGTGAGCGGCGAGCCCTCACTGGCCTTCTTGGCCAGTCTGCCAGCTTCCTCGTAGGGGTCGCCGTCGGGACACAGGTTCAGAACGGAAGAAAGTGCATCGAAATCCAGCTTATATTTCGCCATGTCTGCGCTTCCTCATCATGCTTGCCCTGCGATTGTGTAGGACAAGTCATTCCTTTTACGTTTAAAGCATTGAATGGGTATATATACCGAAAATATAGCCAGACG
>JACXTT010002235.1_pt1 | contig 31003 bp, 30 predicted proteins | sample 9270951 | NCBI WGS metagenome assembly JACXTT01 (sample SAMN15532306, study PRJNA645909) | rock metagenome | isolation source: weathered quartz diorite | place: Puerto Rico | collected 2017-06-21
AAGCGCCCGGCCGACCTGGCTGCCCGCTATGGCGGTGAAGAGTTTGCCATCGTGCTGCCTGAGACCTCACCGGAAGGCGCACTGGCGCTGGCCGAGTCCTGCCGCAGCCACCTGCAGTCGCTGGCGATGGACCACCCGGACGCACCAGCCGGTGTGGTGACGATGTCGATTGGTGTGGCGACCATGGTGCCCTCACCTAAATCCAGCCTGACAGACCTGATCGCCCTGGCCGACAAGGCCCTGTATGCCGCCAAGACGGGTGGCCGCAACCGTGTGGTGGTTGAAGGCACAGCGACCCCTGATCAATAAACCCGGAAAGCCGAACATGATTGAAAACGTCAACGTCACCAAGAAAGCCAATATCTACTTCGACGGCAAATGCGTGTCGCACACCATGGTGGCCGCCGACGGCCGCCGCATGTCGGTGGGCGTCATCTTCCCGTCTACGCTGCATTTCAATACTGGGTCACCCGAAGTGATGGAAATCGTCGCCGGCCACTGCAAGGTCAAGCTCGAAGGCGAAGCCGCCTGGACCAGCTATGAAGCAGGCCAGCGCTTTGCTATCGGCCCCAATTCCGGCTTTGATATCGAGACACGCGACGTGCTCGAATATGTGTGCCACTTTGGCTAATCCGTCCTGACCACCCGAAGGAGATTCCCATGCAGCTGCAGCGCCACCTTGTAACAATCCTGCTTGCCGCCGGCGCCCTGGCCTGTCAGGCCGGCACCATCGATCTAAAAGCGCCGGGCCGCCCGGCCGCCGACCAGGCCCGTGACGTCACCAGCAAACCGGTTGAAACCCTGGCCCTGATGAAGCTGGCCGAAGGCGCCACCGTGCTGGACCTGCTGGGTGGCAGCGGCTATTTTGCGGAGCTGGCGGCCCAGCAGGTCGGGCCTACCGGCAAGGTCCTGCTGCACAATAACGCCGCCTACTACAAATTCATCGGCAAGGCCTACGGCGAACGCATGGACAGCGGGCGCCTGAAGAATGTGGTGCGCTATGACCGGGAAGTGGACCAGCTTGGCCTGGCCGACAATAGCGTCGACGCCGTACTGTTCGTGATGGGCTACCACGATATGTACCACGTCACGCCAACCTGGAAGATCGATCCGAATAACCTGATGGGCCAAGTGCGCGCGGCGCTCAAACCGGGCGGCTTGATGCTGGTGATCGACCACAATGCGCCAGCAGGCAGCAAGTTGAAGTACTCGCAGGACCAACACCGCATTGACGCCGCCTACGTGCGCGAAGAGCTGGTCAAGTTTGGTTTCGAGATCGTCACGGACAGCGACTTGCTGGCCAATCCACAGGACGACCGGCTCAAGTCCGTATTTGACCCTTCCATCCGGGGCAAGACTGACCGTTTCCTGTTCGTTGTCCGGAACAAGAAATAAGCAGTGTGATCAGCTGTTGGCAGGGTGGGCACTGCGTGCCCACCCGACGAAATGACATCGCCGGTTGTTTAAACGAAGACGGGTTCGGGCACCAGGGTGACGCCGTAGCGCGCTTGCACGTCGGCGGCGATGGCCTGGGCCAGCGCGACGACTTCGGCACCGGTGGCACCACCGCGATTGACCAGCACCAGGGCCTGCTTTTCATAGACACCAGCGGCGCCCATGCTGCGGCCCTTCCAGCCACACTGGTCGATCAGCCAGCCGGCTGCCAATTTGAAACTGCCATCGGGCTGGGCATGGTGGACCAGCTTAGGGAAACGTTCCAGCAAAGCGGCACACACCGCGCCAGACACCACCGGGTTCTTGAAGAAACTGCCTGCATTGCCGATGAGGGCGGGATCGGGCAGCTTGCCCTGGCGGATGGCCACCACCGCATCGCTGACCAGTTGGGGGCTCAAGGTCGCCACCGTGTCTTCGCCCTGTGCCGCCGCAATGGCGCGGGCCAGCTCGGCATAGCCCAGGTTCGGTTCCCATTGCTTTGGCAGGGCAAAGGTCACCTCCAGGATCACCCACCCTGCCCCTTCTGGGTGCTTGAAGATGCTGTCACGGTAGCCAAAGCGGCAGGCTGTGCGGTCCAACACGCGGCGCTGACCGGTGGCCATGTCCAGCAGGGTCAGGCTGTGGAACACCTCGCTGATGTCGGCACCATAGGCGCCAATATTCTGGATTGGGGCTGCCCCCACGGTGCCGGGGATCAGGGACAGGTTTTCCAGCCCGCCCAGCCCCTGCTGCAGGGTCCACAGCACAAAACCATGCCAGTTTTCGCCAGCCTGGGCTTGCACCAGGGTATGCGTCGCCGTTTCCCCCACAATCGCCTTGCCTTGCATGCAAAGGTGCAGCACCAGGCCCTCAACGTCCCCCGTCAGCAGGATATTGCTGCCCCCGCCCAGCAGCAGGCGCGGCATGGCCGCCAGCTGCGGGTCTGCCAGGATGGTGTCGAGCTGGCTGGCGTCGTCAATGCGGGCATAGGCCCGTGCCCGGGCGTTGATGCCGAAGGTATTGCAGGACTGAAGGGGGAAATCTGGAACGATGGCGGCGGAAGATGGCATGGGAATCGCGTTTTTTGCACGATTATAGTGCCAAACCCTCAAAAAACCATGTTTGGGAGGGGGCGCGGGGCCCGTTGTCCGTTAAAATATCGCCATTCGCCAGTTTGGCAAGCAAAAAAGCAAAATTTAGAAGGGATCCCCTATGCCGTCGTTTGATGTCGTCTGCGAAGCGGACATGGTCGAAGTGAAGAACGCTGTTGAACAGTCGAACAAGGAAATCACCACCCGTTTCGACTTCAAGGGCAGCTCCGCCAAGGTCGAGCAAAAAGACCATGAGCTGACCGCCTTTGCCGATGCCGATTTCCAGCTCCAGCAAGTGATCGATGTGCTGACCAATAAGCTGGCCAAGCGCAAGGTCGATGTGCGCTTCCTGGACCATGGCAAAGTGGAAAAAATCGGTGGCGACAAGGTCAAGCAAGTCATCAAGGTGAAGAACGGCATCGAAACGGAAGATGCCAAGAAGATCGTCAAGGTCATTAAAGAAAGCAAGATGAAGGTGCAAGCGTCGATCCAGGGCGAGTCCGTGCGCGTCACGGGCGCCAAGCGCGACGACTTGCAGGCCACCATGGCCCTGCTGCGCAAGGACGTGGCCGACCTGCCCCTCGAATTTAATAATTTCCGCGACTAAACAGAACACCGAGCGCCAGCAACGCTGGCAAAGCCGACGGCCAGAGCAAAGCCAGCAGCGGCCCGGAGGATGGCGTGGCTCATGGAGCCGCAATAAGGATAGTGATGAAACGTGTTGATGATTTCCGCCTGAAGCTGGGCAACAAGGACTATGTGCCGATTATGATCGGCGGCATGGGTGTCGATATTTCGACCTCGGAACTGGCGCTCGAAGCGGCCCGCCTGGGCGGCATTGGCCATATTTCCGATGCGATGGTGCATGACGTGTCAGACCGCAAGTTCGACACCACCTTCATCAAAGACAAGACCAAGCTCTACAAGTTCAACATCAACAATTCCGACAAGGCCGTCGTCCAGTTCGATATGGCCCGCCTGACGGAAGCGACGATCAACCACGTGCGCTCGACCATGGAAGCGAAAAAAGGCGATGGCCTGATTTTCGTGAACTGCATGGAAAAGCTGACCATGAATGCGCCGCGCGAAACCTTGAAAACGCGCCTGTCCGCCGCCCTAGACGGCGGCATTGACGGCATCACCATGTCGGCCGGCTTGCACCTGAGTTCGTTTGCGCTGATCGAAGACCACCCGCGTTTCCGCGACGCCAAGCTGGGCATCATCGTGTCCTCCGTGCGTGCATTGCAGCTGTTCCTGCGCAAGAATTCCAAGCTGAACCGCCTGCCCGACTACATCATCTGCGAAGGCCCGCTGGCCGGCGGCCACCTGGGCTTCGGCATGGACTGGGCCGACTACGACCTGCACACCATCATGGACGAGATCCATGCCTTCTTGCGTGCTGAACAGCTCAATATCCCGCTGATCGCCGCGGGCGGCGTGTTCACCGGCAGCGATGCCGTGGGCTTCCTGGAAAAAGGTGCGGGCGGCGTGCAGGTGGCAACCCGCTTCACCATTACCCACGAGTGCGGCCTGCCCGCCAATGTCAAGCAGGAATACATCAAGGCACAGGAAGAGGACATCATCGTCAATGGCATTTCGCCGACGGGCTATCCAATGCGCATGCTCAAGAGTACGCCCGCCATTGGCGCTGGCATCCGCCCCGGCTGCGAATCGTATGGCTACCTGCTCGACGCCACCGGCAACTGCTCCTACATCAATTCGTACAATCGCGAAGTACTGGCCAATCCGGACTCGAAGAATATCGTGGTCATGGACAAGACCTGCCTGTGCACGCACATGCGCAACTTCAACTGCTGGACCTGCGGCCACTACACCTACCGCCTCAAGGACACCACGCACAAGAAGGCCGACGGCAGCTACCAGTTGCTGAGCGCCGAGCACGTCTTCAAGGACTACCAGTTCAGCGTCGACAACCAGGTGGCCTTGCCGCCCCGCGAAGAATAAGGCGCGGCGGCGATCAAGCAAGTCGCCAGCTCAGGAGCGCCCGCCTTGCAGGCAGCGGTCCAGCGACAGGGCCATGTATTCATAGCTATTGGAAATACATTGGCTCAGGAAGGCCACGTAGCTCGGTTCCGCCTTCATCCCGATCAGGCTGCAAATAATTTCCAACGCCTCCCAAGGATGGGTGTCGTCATACTGCGCGTGCAGCTTGAGCCAGCGTGTGGCTTTTTTTCGCACGCCTTCGCTGAAGGACTTTTCGTAGGTATCGGTGGCGCAAATGCGTGTCGACCACTCCCCCGTTGCGCCCTCAATGGCAAAATTGGTGGCGGCCATGGAGGTGGCCAGCGAATCACGATGGCAGGAATGCCAGCACCAGTGGTTCAGGGCCTGGCTCTCGACGGGCAGTTGGGCGTCGAGCAAGGCGCGGCGCGGCACATCACAGGCGGCGGCCCACTCCACCCAGTGGTCGGCATGGTTCTGCTCCACCCGGATATTGGCCATCAGGTATTTGCGGGCCATGTTTTCGCCACGCGTGCGGCCGTATCGGATCTTGCACAGGTTGGTGGCCATGAATTGGGGGAATTGCTCGATCACGGGCCAGCCGGCCAGCAGGAACTGCCTGGTTTGCTGGGTCGGCAGGGCCGCTTCGGCCAGCATGGAAAAAAGCTCATGCTTGACGACATGATGTTTTGCTTTGAGGCTGCCATCAACCATGTCCTGGGCCCAGCTGGGGTAGCTGCTGAGCTCCATCAGGGGACCTTCGCGTACAAATTCTGCCTGCATTGATTTTCCTTTTATTGAAAAGTTCACGGTAATCGCTTGTGGCGACTTGACGTAGACCAGCCAGACGCGGATTAGGTTCCGCGTCAAAAGGAAAAGAGGGGGAAGAAAAAACGGCGCCTTCGCAGGCGCCGTCTCGGTCGATGCTGTGGCCCTTCGGCCAGCACAGGGGATGGTAGGCAGGCTTGCCCGCCCTCGCCTTAGCCCTCGGTGGTGATCCGGTTGACCAGGGCGCCCAGCACTTCGTCTGCTTGCTCATTGCTGACCTGGCAGGTGCCGGCATTTTCATGGCCGCCACCGCCGTATTCCAGCATCAGTGCGCCCACATTGGTCTTGGAGGTGCGGTTCAGGATCGACTTGCCGGTGGCGAACACGGTATTCTGGTTCTTCAGGCCCCACAGCACATGGATCGAGATATTGGTGTCTGGATACAGCGCGTAAATGATAAAGCGGTTGCCGGCAAAGATGACTTCCTCATTGCGCAGGTCCAGCACCACCAGGTTTTTGTGCACCTTGGCGCAGCGCTGGATCTGTTCCTTGCACTTGGCCGCGTGGTCAAAGTACAGGTCCATGCGTTCCTTCACGTCCGGCAAGGCCATGATCTGTTCGATCGTGTGGTTCTTGCAGTAGTCGATCAGGTCCATCATCAGGTTGTAATTGGAGATGCGGAAATCGCGGAAGCGGCCCAGGCCGGTGCGCGCATCCATCAGGAAATTCAGCAGGTCCCAGTTCTTTGGCTCGAGCACTTCTTCGCGGTTGAAGCGGGCCGCATCGCCCTTGTCGACGGCGGCCATCATGTCGGCCCACGAGGCGGGGAAGGCTTTGGAACCGCCATAATAGTCGTACACCACGCGGGCTGCCGAGGGCGCATCGGGGTGGATGATGTGGTTATTGCGCTCGCCCGTATTGCGGATCGTCTCGGACAAATGGTGGTCGAAGGCAAGATGCACGCCGGGCACAAATGGCAGGTTGGTGGTGATATCGCTGCCGCTGATGGCGATCTTTCCGTCTTGCATGTCCTTCGGATGGACGAAGAGGATGTCATCAATCATGTCGAGGTGTTTAAGCAACACGGCGCAGACCAGACCATCGAAATCGCTGCGGGTCACCAGGCGGAATTTTGCATTTGCAGACATCGGAGCCCCTTTTGGAAGTTGAAACTGCATCAAACTCGCCTGACGGCGGCGCGAAGCGCTGTCACGACGACAATGATGCCATCATACAACGCAAAATACGCGCTGCACAGTGATACTTTTGTTCACACACTTGCTGATATGACTCCAATTGCATTCCAGCACTACAATGCTGCAGCCTGTCGCAAATCAGTAGCCTGACTGGGACGGTTGACATAAAGTTGCAGCATATCAATATAGGGTTTCTTCCATGCAAGCTTGGCGCCATCCTGACCGTTTTTTCGCCACCTCGCTGCGCGGGCTGCAGCGGGCGTTTGACGCCGTCACCACCTGGGTGACCACGCTGTCGTGGTGGAAGTTCATCGCCTTCGCCATTGTCGCCCTGATCTCTGCCTCGATCCTGCAGGACGAATTGTTCAATGGTCCTTCCGAGGAAGTGGTGGTGCGCAAGGAAAAGGGCGCACGCAAGGACAAGGGCGAAGGCAGTGTGTTGATTGACGACACAGGCATCCATTTCAATCCGCGCGGCATGAAAAAGCAGCGCGGCGACCTGCCGCCCGTGGCCGAGCCGGATGCGCCGCCCGCGCCGCCAATGGTCCCGGCCCGCCCTGCCCCACCGGCCCACCCTGCCAATCCAGCCAACGCAGTCGATCCTGCAGAGGCGGCCATGCCCGGCGGCACTGGCAAAGCGGGCAAGGCGGGTAAAGGCGCCAAGGCCGGCAAAGCCGGTAGCGCAGCGGCCATGGAAGACGAAGTCCATATCGACTTGCCGCCGCAGATTGGTGAAGAGCTCTCCAACGCCATCGAGATGGCCGTCGACGAGGCTGCCGAGCAGAAAGTTGCCAGCTACCATAAGCAGGCCTCCACCTGGTTCAAGAGTTTTATTTCCTTGTTGGTGTTGGCCCTGTTTGCCACCAAGGCCCTGGTCGGTGGCAAGAAGCAGGCCGAAGCGGAAGCGCAGACCGCCAATGCGGCAGCCGAACGTGAATCGATGCAGCGCCAGTTGTCGGAAGCAAAAATGCAGATGATGCAGGCCCAGGTCGAACCCCACTTCCTGTTCAACACCCTCGCCTCGGTGGAATACCTGATTGAAACCAACCCGCCGCGCGCCTCGGCCATGCAGCGTAGCCTGATCCAGTACCTGCGCGCCGTGTTGCCGCAAATGCGAGACAACGCTGTTGTCACCAACCTGGGCCGCGAAGCCGATATGGTCAAGGCCTACCTGAACTTGCTCAAGATGCGCATGGAAGAGCGCCTGACTGTCGACTTCCAGGTGCCCGACGGCCTGCGCACGGCCGCCTTCCCACCGATGATGCTGCAATCCATGGTGGAAAATGCCATCAAGCATGGGCTTGAATGCAAGCCCGAAGGCGGCACCCTGCAAATTCGGGCCGAGGTGGCGCACAACAAACTGCGCGTTGTGGTGACCGATGATGGCGTGGGCTTTGGTGTCATGCCCAGCGACGGCACGGGCCTGGGCTTGCCGACGATCCGCGAACGCTTGAAGCTGCTGCACGGCGATGAAGGCCAGCTGCATATCGCGGCCAACACGCCAAGTGGCGTCATTGCCACCGTCGAAGTGCCTTACCAATTGTCAAAAAACGGTTGACCTGCTTGCCCACACACGCAGAGAAAGATTGCTTAAACCGCCAAATCATTCAATAATATTTGCACTCTTTTTTCACTCCAGAAATCATGCCTACTGCCATCATTGCCGACGACGAAAGACTCATGCGTGACCAACTCCGCCTGCGCCTTGGCCAGGTGTGGCCGGAGCTGGAGATCGTGGGCGAAGCAAAGAATGGTGACGAGGCCATAGAACTGGTCAATGAACTCAACCCTGACCTGACCTTCCTCGACATCCGCATGCCCGGCAAAACGGGCATTGAAGCGGCCAAAATCATTGGCAACCAGAGCCAGGTGGTGTTCGTGACCGCCTATGACCAATATGCGGTCGAAGCGTTTGAGCGCGGCGCCATCGACTATGTGCTCAAACCACCGGAGCAGGAACGCCTGCAGGTGACCGTGGACCGCCTCAAGGAGCGCCTGGGCAAGCCGCGTGACAGCGGAAGCACAAGCGCCGGTGTGAACGACAGCGTCACTGCCATGCTGACCCAACTGGCGGAAAAAATTGCAAGCCCAAAACCGTCCTACCTGCAATGGATCCAGGCCAGCATTGGCCAGGACCTGCGCATGATTCCCGTGGAAGAAATCCTGTTCTTCCGCTCCGACGAAAAATACACCTGCGTGCAAACGGAAAAATTTGAAGCCCTGATCCGCAAGCCCGTGCGCGACTTGGCCGAAGAGCTGGACCCTGCCCTGTTCTGGCAGATCCACCGCGCCACCTTGGTCAACGTCAACGCCATTGAGGGCGTGACCCGCGATATCCGTGGCCGCCACTTGGTCATGATCAAAGGCAAATCCGACAAGCTCGAAGTGAGCCGCAGCTTCCTGCACCTGTTCAAACAAATGTAAGGCGTTGCGACGCATCAATGCCGGCCTTTGACCGGGTGCTACTGTGCCCGGATGGATGCCCGTCCTCCTTCTCGCAAAACCTATTGGGCCCTGGCCCTGGCTGCAGTGGCCGTGCCCTTTGCGCTGCACTGGCTGGGCAAGCACCGTCCCAGCCGCAGCCATGACATCCTGCGCGCAGCCAACGAAGCCATCATCGCGACCGATGCTGACTACGTGATCGTCCATGTCAATCCGGCAGCTACAACGATGTTCGCGTGCCCGGCCGAATCGATGCAAGGCAGCGCCCTGTCGCGCTTCGTGCAATTCCAGCCTGCCATTGCCGGGGCCGTTCCCAGCTTTTTCGGCTGCGATGGAGGGCGCACGGGTCGGCGCTCCAGCGACCATGCCGTCCTTGGCATCCGCGCCGACGGCAGCACCTTTCCACTGGAAGGGTCAATATCGAGCCTGGCAGAAGCTGGCGTGCCGATCTACACGATCATCGTGCGCGACGTGACCGTGCGCCAACTGGTGCAAGAACAGCTGAGCCGTTCGCATGAACAGTTGCGCAAGCTGTCGGCCAAGCTACAGACCATCCGCGAAGAGGAACGCACCCACATCGCGCGCGAACTGCATGACGACCTGGGGCAGCTGCTGGCCTCCCTGCGCATGGACCTGGCTTTGCTCCGGCAGCAAGGCAGCGCCGCCCCCGCCTCTGCCAGCCTGATGCTGGGCATGGACGAACGTATGCTGGCGGCGATCATCTCCTTGCGCCGCATCGCCGCCAACCTGCGGCCGCGCGCCCTGGATGAGGGCGGGCTGTATTTCGCCCTGCAGGGACTGCGGCACGAGTTCAGCGAACGGCACCGTATCGAATGCGCACTGTTTGCCGATGAATCGGAACTGCGGCTCGATGACACCATGAGCACGGCCATCTTTCGCATTGTGCAGGAAGCCCTGACCAATATTGCCCGCCACGCCCAGGCCAGTGCTGTCACCATCAACCTGTTCAGGGTGGACCACCATTTCTTGCTGACGATTAAGGACAATGGCCAGGGCATTGTCCCGACGGACTTGGACAAGCCGCTGTCCCTGGGTCTGATTGGCATGCGTGAACGGGTCGCCAACCTCGGCGGCGAATTTACAGTTGGCAGCGATGAGGAAATGGAACCTCCATCCGGCACCCGCATCGACATCGTGCTTCCGCTGGCGGCAAAAAAAGAGCCCGCGACGAGCGGGCCCTTTGCGCATGCTAAACACTGAGAGTGCAGGACGGTTATTCCCGAGCCGTCCCTGCCATCCGGTTTAATCTCAGAACTTGTGCGAGATACCAGTCTGGTAGGAAGTCAGGCCAGCAACACGTTCACGGCCTGCATAGGCGTACAGGTCGGTACGCTTGCTCAAGTGGTAGTCCATACCGATACCGACTTCGCGCACGGTGTTCTTGTCCGAGAAGGTATTGGTCGAGTTCAACTGGCGCGACAGCACTGCCTTGTAATCGGTCATGCCGACCGTGTAGATGGCACCCACCAGCGCGCTCTTGAACGTGCCCTTGGTGGCAATCTTGGTGTCGCCGTCGGCATACTGGCCGGTCAGGCGCAGCTCATCAATCACTTTGTAGGAAAGGCCAGCGGTCCACAGGGTCGGCTGCGCCGTCGTGGTCACTGCCGTTTGCACTGCCTTCTGGTAGCCCAGGTGCGCATACAGGGGACCTTGTTCATAGGAGACCAGGCCGCTGATGCCCGACTTGGCGCCCGACAGTTCGGACAGCACATATTGCAGGCTGCCGGTAAAGCCGTTCATGTTGACGCTGTTATAGGTGATGGCATTGGCCACGCGCGATGCACCGACGTTGCCGCGCATCATAGGCTCATTGACCTTACCGATGACGCCATCTGCGCCGAAGGGTTCGACCTTAGGCTGTGCGCCGTCGATCAGGTCCTTGGTGCGGCCAAAGAAAATGGTACCGGCCGAACCCTTGAAGCCAACCCATGCCTGGCGCTCGAACAGGTTGCCCTTTTGCAGGCCAGTGTCGGCCAGGATTTCCATCTCCAGGTTGAAGATGGTCGACAAGCCGCCACCGAGGTCTTCCGCACCGCGGAAGCCCAGGCGCGATGCGTGGTTTTCACGTTCGACCGCCGTTTGGTTGGTGGTCTTGGCCAGGCCAAGGTCGACCACGCCGTACACCGTCACATTCGATTGCGCTTGAGCCGAAGCCGAGAAAGCGGCCAGGAGGAGAGCTGCCAGAGTTAGTTTTTTCACGAGTGTCTTCTTGATGAGGTTGAAAAATATTGCTGAGATCCTACGACGCAGAATCTTGCCAGCAAGATATTTCAAGAAGATGACACCATCGCAAGAATGCGATTTTTCGAGAAGAAATCGACTTACTTCAGGATTAGTCTTTGCCTTACTTCAAACGGCAACTGAGCAGGAAGTAGTAGTCATTGCGACGAATTTTCAGCTCGCGCGCTGCATTGCCGAGCTTCTTGCGCAGGTAACTATCGGTGGGATAGTTCTTGGTGACTTCGTAACGATCGCCATCGACCGTGGTGAAGATGTGGTGGGTATTGCCTTGCAAATCGGTGCGCGCAATTGTCGGGCTTTCTTCTTCAACAAAGCTGTCATCCAAGAGCACCAGCAGCAGGTCTTTGCCGAACTTTGCACGCAACTGGGACAGGAAGCGATCCTGGTCTTCGCGCTTGATGTGCGACCACCAGAATCCAATAAAGACGGCCGTGATGTCTTTGGCTAAGGCTTCCGGGATGTCATACGCATCGGCCTGGCTGAAGGTGGCATATTCTGCCGGCAAGGCGCGCAGCTTCGCCAGGGCCAGCATTTCCGGGTTGATGTCGGTAGCGTGGACATGTTTGGCCCCTTCCATAATGACCTTGGTCCAGTACCCTGTTCCGCAGGCCAGTTCCAGCACAGTGTGTCCATCGAGCACTTCTGCCACGCGCTCTTTCATGTCCTCCAGGTCGTCCTGGCGCTCCGGCTTGTCATACACGCGGTCGTGGTTCGAGGCGGTCTTGGCGAAGTATTGTGCAATTTGATCAGTAATCATGTCTTGTAACTCGTGTTTCTTATCACGCCTCCTTTGGGAGACTGTTTTTCTTCATGCTCGTCGTTGTCAGAGCTCGTATTGTTCTTTGTTGCCGCTCATCGCTGACTCCACCATTTTGCGGTTCAGGGTCGGCGCCAGCAATTCGATAAAGGTGTAGATATAGCTGCGCAGGTAGGCGCCCTGCTTGACCGCCACACGCGACACGTTCATGCCAAACAAGTGACCAACAGGAATGGCGCGCAGGTTCTTGTCACGCTCCGCATCAAAGGCCATGCCGGCGATGATGCCGATGCCCATGCCCAGCTCCACATAGGTCTTGATGACGTCAGCATCAATCGCTTCGAGCAGCACATCGGGCTTCAGGCTGCGCACATTGAAGGCGTGGTCGATTTTGCTGCGGCCTGCAAAGGCGCTGTCATAGGTAATGATGGGGTAGCTGGCAATTTCTTCCAGCGCCACCTGCTTGGAACGCAGCAGGCCATGCTCTTGGGGCACCACGACAACGTGTTCCCATTGATAACATGGCAATGTGATCAAACCTTCAACTTCGGCAATCGATTCGGTCGCGATCGCCAAGTCGGCCTGGCCGCGCTGGACCATTTCGGCGATCTGCTTGGGATTTCCTTGCAACAAAGACAACCTTACTTTGGGGTATTTCGCCATAAAGGCTTGCACCACTTTGGGCAGGGTATAGCGGGCCTGGGTATGGGTGGTGGCGATGGTGAAGCTGCCGCTGTCCTGGGCCGCGTATTCCTTGCCAATGCGCTTGAGGCTGTCGATTTCCTGCATGATCAGCTCGACCGACTCCAGCACCAGCCGGCCCGGCTCGGTCAGGCCGCGGATGCGCTTGCCATGGCGGGTAAAGATGTCGACGCCAAGCTCCTCTTCCAGCTCAATAATGGCCTTGGATACCCCCGGCTGGGACGTAAACAGGGCCTTGGCGGCATCGGTCAGGTTGTAGTTCTGGCGAACGGCTTCGCGTACGAAACGGAGTTGATGAAGGTTCATGGCGCTATTTTATAGGATGCTTATGCCCTGGACGCATATAAGCAAATAAATACTATGTTGTATGGAATAAAGGGGGAGTTTATTACACTGGGACCTACTTTGTACGGCAAGGAGGGGATCAGCCTATCCGCCTTGCACCCAAACAACAGGAACCCTCTATGTACCGTTACGACCAGTATGACCATCTTATCGTCAAGGAGCGCATTGCCCAGTACCGCGACCAGGTGCGCCGCCGTCTCGCCGATGAGCTGACCGAGGCCGAATTCCTACCCCTGCGCCTGCAAAATGGCCTGTATATGCAGCGCCATGCTTATATGCTGCGCATTGCCGTGCCCTACGGCCTGCTGTCGTCGGCCCAAATGCGCATGTTTGCCCATATCGCCCGCAAATACGACCGCGGCTATGGCCACTTCACGACGCGCCAGAACATCCAGTTCAACTGGATCAACCTGGAACAGACCCCTGACATCCTGACCGACCTGGCCTCGGTCGAAATGCACGCCATCCAGACGTCGGGCAATTGCATCCGCAATGTGACCTCGGACGAATTCGCTGGCGTGGCTGCGGACGAAATCATCGACCCACGCCCTTACGCCGAAGTGTTGCGCCAGTGGAGCACCTTCCATCCGGAGTTTGCCGCCCTGCCCCGCAAGTTCAAGGTGGCCATCAATGGCGCCAAGGAAGACCGCGCCGCCATCGCCGTGCATGATATCGGCCTGACGGTGGTCTACAACGAGCAAGGCGAGATCGGCTTTAAGGTCATGGTAGGTGGCGGCATGGGCCGTACGCCGATCCTGGGCAGCGTGGTGCGCGAATTCCTGCCGCGCGAACACATGCTGACCTATATCGAAGCGATCATGCGCGTCTACAACCAGTACGGCCGCCGCGACAACAAATACAAGGCCCGCATCAAGATCCTGTTGAAGGCAGTGGGCCTGGAAGAATTCACCCGCCAAGTGGAAGAAGAATGGGCCGACCTGAAGGACAGCCCGTCCACCCTGACCGTGGAAGAGATGGACCGCATTGCCGCCTGGTTCACGCCACCCGCCTACGCTACCCTGCCTGCCTTTGACGCCCAAGCTACCCATGCCGACAACAAGGCCTTCGGCAACTGGCTCAAGCGTAACGTCAAACCGCATAAGGTGGCGGGCTATAGCGCCGTGGTGCTGTCGCTCAAGAAAACGGGCGTGCCACCGGGTGATGCCACCGCCGAGCAGATCGACTTCATGGCCGACCTGGCGGACCGCTATAGCTTTGGCGAACTGCGCGTGACGCACGAGCAGAACATCGTGCTGGCCGATGTGGAGCAGACCCGCCTGTTCGAGCTTTGGACCGAAATCAAGGCCAAGGGCCTGGCCACGCCAAATATTGGCCTGCTGACCGACATGATCTGCTGCCCCGGCGGCGACTTCTGCTCGCTTGCCAATGCCAAGTCGATCCCGATTGCTGCCGCCATTGCCGAGCGCTTTGACGACATTGATTACCAGCATGATATTGGCGAAATCGAATTGAATATCTCCGGTTGCATCAATGCTTGCGGCCACCACCATGTCGGCTCGATCGGCGTGCTGGGCGTCGACAAGGACGGCAGCGAGTGGTACCAGGTGTCGATTGGCGGCGCCCAGGGCAATAACTCGGCCATTGGCAAGATCATCGGCCCTTCGTTCTCGTCGCTGCAAATGCCGGAAGTAATCGCCCGCCTGCTGCATGTGTATGTGCGCGAACGTACGCCGGACGAGCGTTTTGTCGATACGGCCCAGCGCCTTGGCATTGCCCCATTCAAGGAACACGTATACGCCACGCCGATCAATGCCGGCACCCTGGTTGGAGAAGATGAATATGCTTGAGCAACACAAACAGATTATCAAAGGCCGCGCTGTGGTGGACGACAGCTGGACCGTGCTGCGCCTGAGCCTAAATACGGATGCGGGCGCGGACGGCGCCATCACAGCCCAGGACCCTGCCACGGTGGCTATCCCTGAAGGCAAGGTCATCGTTCCCCTGGCGGTTTGGAAAGCCCAGCGTGCGCTGCTGGAGCAACGCCCTGCGTTTGGCGTGTGGATTGCCAGCGACGAACGTCCTGAAGAACTCAAGGGCGAGCTGGACAAGTTTGCTGTTGTCGCCGTGGATTTCCCAAAATTCACGGATGGCCGCGGCTATTCGATTGCTTACAACCTGCGCGCGCGCCTCGGCTATACGGGCGAGCTGCGCGCCATTGGCGATGTGCTGCGCGACCAGCTGTTTTCGATGGCGCGGGTCGGCTTTGATGCCTTCGCCACGCGCCAGGACCGCAGCATCCACGACGCACTGAAGGGCCTGACGGACTTCACGGAAACCTACCAGGCCTCGGTGGACACCAAGCTGCCCCTGTTCCGCCGCCACCTGCGCGCCAATCGCATCGACGGCGCCAGCGGCGACGTTGCATTTGGCATCTAATTGGATCGCCTTATGAGCAATCTTGCCTCCCTCGTCGCCGCCACCAGCGCCACGCTGGCACGCATTGCGGCTGACTTTACGCCGGCCGTGTTTGCATCGAGCCTGGCCGCGGAAGACATGGCGCTGACGGACCTGATCCTGACGGCGAAGCTGCCGATCAGTATCTTTTCGCTGGAAACGGGCCGCCTGCACCCAGAAACCCTGGCAGTGCTTGATGCCATCAAGGCCAAGTACGACTACGAGGTCACCCTGTTCCGTCCCCAGCAGGAAGCGGTTGATGCCTACGTGGCACAGAACGGCCTGAACGCCTTCTACAACAGCATCGAGATGCGCAAGGAATGCTGCCGCATCCGCAAGGTCGAGCCATTGGGCCGCGCCCTGGCCGGCAAGAAAGCCTGGATCACGGGCCAGCGCCGCGCCCAGTCGAGCACCCGTGCGGAACTGGCCGTCGAAGAACAGGACACGGCCCACAATATGAGCAAGTTCAACCCGCTGGCGGACTGGTCGGAAGCAGACGTGTGGGAGTACATCCGCACCAATGATGTGCCCTACAACGCCTTGCACGACCAGGGCTACCCTTCGATTGGTTGTGCACCCTGCACGCGCGCCATTGAACCGGGCGAAGACATCCGCGCTGGCCGCTGGTGGTGGGAAAACCCGGACTCGAAAGAGTGCGGCCTGCACATGGTGGACGGCAAACTGATCCGCATCAAGGCAGTGGCCGCCTGAGCACGCCGCACCGCACCAAACAAGAATACTTACAGCACAAGCAAGAACCGGAAAGAAGCCAGAATCATGACGACACTCACTGCCCCCAACCTGTCGGACGTCAACTCCCGCCACCTCGATACGCTCGAGTCGGAAGCCATCCATATCCTGCGCGAAGTGGCGGCCGAGTGCACCAATCCGGCCCTGCTGTTTTCGGGCGGCAAAGACTCCGTCGTCTTGCTGCGCCTGGCAGAGAAGGCTTTCCGCCCTGGCAAGTTCCCTTTCCCACTCGTGCACATCGACACGGGCCACAATTTTGAGGAAGTCATTGCCTTCCGCGATGCCCGCGTGGCCGAACTGGGCGAGCGACTGATCGTCGGCTCGGTCGAAGATTCGATCCAGCGCGGCACCGTGCGCCTGCGCAACCCGGCCACGGATTCGCGCAACGCCGCCCAGGCCGTAACGCTGCTGGAAACGATCGCCGAACACAAGTTTGACGCCTGCATCGGCGGCGCCCGCCGCGACGAAGAAAAGGCCCGCGCCAAGGAACGCATCTTCTCCTTCCGCGACGAATTCGGCCAGTGGGACCCCAAGGCCCAACGCCCCGAACTGTGGGACCTGTATAACACGCGCGTCCACCCTGGCGAGAACATGCGGGTCTTCCCCATCTCCAACTGGACCGAGCTGGATGTGTGGCAATACATCGCCCGCGAAAAACTGGCCCTGCCGTCGATCTACTTTGCACATGAACGCCAGGTCATCCCGCGCCGTGGCCTGCTGGTGCCGCTGACGGACTTGACGCCAGCCCTGCCCAATGAGACCGTGGAAACTCAAGTCGTACGCTTCCGCACGGTTGGCGATATTTCCTGCACCTGCCCCGTCTCGTCGGATGCATCGACGGTGGAAGCCATCATTGCCGAAACGGCCGTGACCCAGATTACCGAACGGGGCGCCACCCGGATGGACGACCAAACCTCCGAAGCCTCGATGGAAAAACGCAAGAAAGCAGGTTACTTCTAATGAACGCCATGACCGAACAATTCAAGCACGCCCCGCAAGGCAACGAAGCTGGCCTGCTGCGCTTTATTACCGCTGGCTCCGTCGATGACGGCAAGAGCACCTTGATCGGCCGCCTGCTGTTCGACAGCAAGGGCATCTTTGCCGACCAGCTCGATGCGATGTCGCGTTCCAAGCACAAGCGCACCGTGGGTGACACGGTCGACCTGTCACTGTTGACGGACGGCCTGGAAGCCGAACGCGAACAGGGCATCACCATCGACGTGGCCTACCGCTATTTCGCCACGCCAAAGCGTAAGTTCATTATTGCCGACACGCCAGGCCACGAGCAGTACACCCGCAATATGGTCACGGGCGCATCCACCGCAGACGCCGTTATCATCCTGATCGATGTGTCCAAGGTGAAGCTGCGTGAAGACGGCGGCGTCGATCTTCTGATCCAGACCAAGCGCCATTCAACCATCGCCCACCTGCTGCAAATTGAGCATGTTGTGGTGGCCGTTAACAAGATGGACCTGGTCAATTACGACCAAGTGGTCTACGACCGCATCGTGGCCGCCTACACGGAGTTCGCCAAGACCCTGGGCCTGAAGGACATCACGCCGATCCCCCTGTCGGCACTGACGGGCGACAATGTCGTCGACGCCAGCGACAAAATGCCTTGGTACAAGGGTCCGACCCTGATCGAATTGCTCGAATCCCTGTCTGTCTATGACGATTCGCACGACGCCCCGTTCCGCTTCCCCGTGCAGCTGGTGGCCCGCCACAATGGCCATGAAGCCAATGATTTCCGCGGCTATATGGGCCGAATCGAAGCCGGCAAGGTCAGCGTGGGCGACGAACTGGTGGTGCAGCCCTCCGGCCAGAAGGCCACCGTCAAGGACATCCTGACTTTCGAAGGCTCGCACCAGAGCGCCGTCGTGGGCCAGTCCGTGACTTTGCTGCTGGACCAATACCTCGACATTTCCCGCGGCGACCTGCTGGCCAGCGCAGCCCAACCGGCCACCCAGTTGAAAAACGTCGTGGCCGATGTATGCTGGCTGTCGGAAGAGCCGCTGGACCTGCGCCGCAAGTACTGGATCAAGCACGGCACCAAGCAGACCGCGGCCAAGGTTAGCGCCGTCGAAACCCTGCTGGACATCAATACCCAGCAACGCCAGGAGGCGAGCGGCCTGAAGCTCAACGACATCGCCCGGGTCGCCCTGACCGTGCAACAACCACTGGCGGCCGACGCCTATGGCACGATCCGTGCTACTGGTGCTTTTATCCTCATCGATGAGGTGACCCACCAAACGGTAGCGGCCGGCATGATCCGGCTGGATGATTAAGGAGAAGGACATGGGAGTGAACGGCAAAGTCTATTTGATCGGCGCAGGGCCTGGGGCACAGGACCTGATGACGCTGCGCGGCGCCCGCCTGCTGGCACAGGCCGACGTGGTGCTGCATGACGCCCTGGTCACTCCCGAGATGCTGGAACTGTGCCCCCAGGCCCGCAAAATCCTGGTCGGTAAGCGTTGCGGGCAGCTGTCGACAGCCCAGGAGTTCATCAATAAGCAAATGATTGACCAGGCCCGCAAATGCACCGTTGTGGTGCGTTTGAAGGGTGGTGATCCGATGATGTTTGGCCGCGCCGATGAAGAGCTGCGCGCCCTGGAAGAAGCGGGCATTGAGGTGGAAGTGGTGCCCGGCATTACGACGGCATTGGCTGCCGCGGCTGCAACCAAACAGCCCCTGACCAAGCGCGGCGTGGCACGTAGCGTCGCCTTCTTCACGTCAAGCGTTGCACCAAATCAGCCCGAACAAAGCACCATTCCGGACACCGACACACTGGTGCAGTACATGGGCGGCCGTGAAGCTATCGCCACGGCCCAGCGCCTGCTGGACCAGGGCCGCAGCCGCGACCTGCCAGTCGTCGTGATCGAAAACTGCAGCCGCCCGGACCAGCGCATTGTGCGCTTGACCTTGGGCTCCCTCGCCCATGGCTTGGGCGAGGCGCATGGGCCAGTTCTCGTCATGCTCGGTGATGCACTAAAAATGCGCGAACATCAGGCACTTGACGTGGATTTTCCCCTAGAGCAACGCCAACGCGCTTAGTCGGATTGGTGCACACTCTGCCGCTTCGATGTTGACGAATTTGGCCGATGCAATAGCGAATCCGTTGTATCAGAAAACAAGCGCCAAATGGCGATCAATGGGGCAAAGTAGGCAAGTGGGGTTTCCTTTGCGCCCTTGATGAACCCTTCCAGAAAGCTATTCATCATTTAAGTCCTTTATTGCATAAAGCGTCGTACGAATGGTCCAGTAGAGGAGTAGTCATTGTCAAAGCCACATGGATCAAGTACGCAGGTCAGGTGGCAACTTTCCACCATTGGCGGCCAGTTTGACCATCACCTGACGGTGCAACCAAATGTTCATTGCGGCCGTGTCATTGGTGTCACCAACGTAATGCAGTTCCCGAGCCAACTCTTTGCGCGCTTGTAGACTGTTGTCCAGGTCCAGCAGTTTGAGCAGGTCCACAATGGACGTGCGCCAGTTCAGAGGTTGCCACAGTTTGCGTGCCCTGTCATTGAGAATGGCCTCGACATCGACGGGCTCAGCGGCAATGGGCGGCGCACCACCAACCGCGGTGGACTGCTGCGAGGTGCTAGGGCTGGCGCTTTCTGGTGCGGCACCCGCTGGCTGGCCCTGAAGTGAGCTGCCCGACACGGCGCCTTGCTGGGATGCCCCGGGCGTGGCGCCTTGTTGCGAAGCGCCCGGTATCGTGCCCTCGACGGGCTGGTCGTGGACCGGGTGAGACGGCGGGAAGATCTTGCTAAAGATGCTCTTGAGTATACCCATGGCGCGCCCTCCAAGTTAGTTCACTCGAGGTCAGACCACGATCCTACGACATTGTTCAGGGTTGTTGGGCGGCAGCGACGCAGTAGTCGCTCATGGCTTGCATGACGGTGGGGTCTTCGCCGACAGCGCCGACCACATTCAAGGACAGATCAGGATAGGCAACACGCAATTGGTCGATCATCACGGGCAGGTCGCGCAGGACATGACCGCCCTGCCCCAGGAATACTGGCACGATGGTCATCGACGTCACGCCGCCCTGCACGAGTTCAGCGGCCAATGCTGGCAATTGGGGCGACATGAGCTCAAGGAAAGCAAGGCGCACGATGGTGCCGGGCATGCGGCTGGCGGTCAGCTCGCGCAAGCGCTCGAAGGGTTCGGCCCAGGACGCCGCCCTCGCCCCGTGCGCGAACAGCACCAGGGCACGCTGTGGCATTGCAGTGCCGGCCGTTGGCATCAATGCCGCTCCACCCACCACAAGGCGCCCAGCGCCAGCAGCAGGAACAGCAAACTCGGCGCAATGGCCGTGAAAAAGGCAGGCCAGGTACTGAGCAGGCCCAGGTGCGAGAACAAGGTGTTGACCAGCATGAAGCTCACGCCAATCATGATGCCGATAAAGATCTTCAGGCTGACGCCGCCGCTGCGCGTGTGCAGGTAGGCAAAGGGCAAGGCCAGCGCCATCAACACAAAGATTGCCAGCGGGTCGATCAGTTTTTTCCAGAAGGCGATTTTGAAGCTATTGGTTTCCTGTTTGTTGTCCGCTAAGTGGCGCGTATAGACGGCCAGTTCGTTGGCCGACATGCGGTCTGGGTCGCTCGACGACACCGACAGGATCTTCGGCGTAATTTCGGTCACCAGGTCGACGCTGGCGAGTTTCCTGGTTTCGACAACGCTGGTCTCCTGGCCGAAATAATGCATTTCTGGCGGACGGGGTTCGCCCGGCTTGGGCAGGATGCGCGAATTGGAGAACAGGGTTTGCGTTACATTGGCCAGGCGCCAGGTGCTGTTGCCCGTATAGGCAGCCGTTGTGGCCGTGGTCAGGGAGCGCAGGCGGAAGTCATTATCGAACTCATACAATTTGACGTCGACCAGTTGGCCGTCATTGCGCACTTCGCGCACATTGAAAAAACGCGAACCGATAATAGCGCCCGTCATGCCATTGCTATGCACGATGTCCTTGGTCCACAGGCCAGAACGGAATTCGCGCGACACAGTCGTGCCCTTGGCACTCAGCTTGAGTTTTTCCGCCAGGGGCGCAACGCGCGGCGTAATGAGTTCGCCGAATACAAAGGTGATCACCACAAAGATGGTGGCAATTCGGGCCAGCATCCACACGGCCATCGTCGTCGACATGGACGAGGCGCGCATGATGGTGAATTCTGACGATGCGGCAAACTGGGCCATCGCATAGATCGTGCCAATCAGCGCGGCGACCGGCATGACTTCATACACATGGCCTGGCAACAACATGAGCACATACAGGAAGGCATGGCCAATGGTATAGCTGCCCTTGCCCACATCGAGCAATTCGCTCTTGAGGTCCAGCAAGGCGTTCAGGCCAAGGAAGGCCACCAGCACAAACAGCACGGCCTGGCTGATGGTGACGGCGAAATAGCGTTGCAGGATCTTCATGGCACCCGCCGCTTCATCTTGCTCCACAAGACCAGAGGGTGGTAGCGATGGTTCACATTGAGGCGCCAGGCAAACAGACCCAGCACGAACAGGGCTGCGGCCAGGTGCAAAGGCCACCAGGCCATCAGGAAGCTCAGTTTTTCCTGTTTGACTGCCGCTTCCAGCAGCTTGTTGAAGTTATCGTAGGTGAAGAAAATCAACAAGGCGATGATCAGATTGACGGAACTGCCGGCACGTGGATTGACGAAACCCAGGGGAATGGCCAGCAGCATCAGTAGCAAGCATGTAATCGGCAGCGAAATGCGCCATAACAGTTCGGCATGGGTAAAGGGATTGGGTTTTTCAAGTAGCGCCATAGTCGACATGGACCCCACCGTCAAATCGGCGCCAATGGCGTTGGCCTGGGTGCCGACCCGCATGCTGTAGCGTTCAAACTCCATCGACTGGAAATCGGCCCGGCCCGGCACGCCCTGGTAGCGGCGGCCATTCTTGAGCACCAGGTAGCGGTTGCCCTTGGCATCCGTTTCAATGACGCCTTCCTTGGCAACGACGACGGTGCTGCCATTTTTGTCGCTTGTATTGACGAAAACGTTTTGAACCGTGTTGGAACTATCCGACACGGCTTCGACAAAGAAAATCCGGTCTGACGAGGCCGATTCCTTGAATTGACCAGGGGAAACCTTCAGCACGTCCTCCCGCTTCTTGAAGCGCTCCACATATTCCGCGCTTTTCATCTGGGCCCACGGCGTGGCAAAGAAGGCCAGGCCAGCCGTCAGCAGTACAATAGGAAAGCCGAACAGCAAAACGGGGCGCACCCAGCGGGCCAGCGACAGGCCGGAAGCGAACCAGACCACCATTTCCGAATCGCGGTAGCTGCGTGTCACGACGGCCAGCACGGAAATAAAGCTGGTGAGGATCAGGATAGTTGGCAGATAATTTAGGGCTGCGAAGGCAATCAACGCCACCACGTCCCCGGACGCGACCTTGCCGCCGGCCGCTTCGCCGAGGATTTTGATCAGGGTCCAGGTCAGCAAAATCGAAAACAGCACCGTGAAAGTGGCGCCAGCGACACTGGCCAATTCACGTTGTAAGGTGCGTTGAAAGATCATTAGAACTTATAATAGCGAGTTAAGCAGTGTGCTGCACAATATGAACCGGAGAATCCAATGGACTTTAGCATAAAAGCATTCGACACCAAAAACCCCCTCGCCGCGGCCAAATCGGGCTGCATCGCGGTGGCCGTCTACGAAAATAAGAAGCTGTCGGCAGCGGCCAAGGCGCTCGACGCCAAAGGCGCCGTCACCAACGCGCTCAAGTCTGGCGACATCACCGGCAAGGCCGGCACCACCCTGATGCTGCGCGATGTGGCCGGCGTCGCCGCCAGCCGCGTGCTGCTGGTGGGCCTGGGCAATGCTGACGCCATCACCGAAAAGAGCTTCAATTCGGCCGTCGGCGCCGCCCTGAAGGCATTTGCCACCATTAATGCCCAAGACGCCATTATCGCATTCCCAATGGATGAAGTGAAAGGCCGTGATGCCGCCTGGGCCATCCGCTCGGCCGTGATCGCTGGCAACGAAGCCGTCTTCCGTACTGACAGCCAGAAGAGCAAGAAAGACCCGGAATACACGGGCGTCAAGAAGATTGCCCTGGCCGTGGCCACCAGCGCCGCCACCAAGACGGCCCTGGCCCAAGGCACTGCCATCGCCAATGGCATGAATTTGACCAAGGAACTGGGCAACCTGTCGGCCAATGTCTGCACCCCGACCTACCTGGCCAATACGGCCAAGAAGATCGCCAAAGACTACAAGATGGACGTCGAAGTACTGGACCGCAAGCAGCTGCAGGCGCTGAAGATGGGTTCCTTCCTGTCGGTCACCAATGGCAGCGAAGAGCCACCAAAGTTCATCGTGCTCAAGCACATGGGCGGCAAGGCCAAGGACGCACCAGTCGTTCTGGTCGGCAAGGGCATCACCTTTGACACGGGCGGTATTTCCCTCAAGCCAGGCCCAGCCATGGACGAGATGAAATACGATATGTGCGGCGCCGCTTCGGTGCTGGGCACCTTCCGCGCCATCGGTGAAATGGGCCTGAAGGCCAATGTCATCGGTATCGTTGCTGCATGCGAAAACATGCCATCGGGCCGGGCCACCAAGCCGGGCGATATCGTCACGTCGATGAATGGCCTGACCATCGAGATCCTCAATACCGACGCCGAAGGCCGCCTGATCCTGTGCGACGCGCTGACCTATGCAGAGCGCTTCAAGCCGGCCGCCGTGGTCGACATCGCCACCCTGACGGGCGCCTGCATCATTGCGCTGGGCCACCACAATTCGGGCCTGTTCACCCGCGACGACGCAGCCCACAACAAGCTGGCCGACGAGCTGATCGCTGCCGGCAAGGCCGCCTCGGACACCGCATGGCGCCTGCCGATCGAAGAAGCCTACAACGAGCAGCTCAAGTCGAACTTTGCTGACCTGGCCAATATCGGCACGCCGGGCGGCGCCAGCGTGACGGCAGCCTGCTTCCTGGAAAACTTCACCCGCAAGTACACCTGGGCCCACCTCGACATCGCCGGTACGGCGTGGAAGTCGGGCGGCGCCAAGGGTGCCACGGGTCGTCCAGTGCCCCTGCTGTCGACCTTCCTGATCAACCGCGCTTAGTGCGTGCGGGGAGCCCGGCTCCCCAAGCAGGTAACAAAAACGGCGCCGCGGCGCCGTTTTTCATTGGAAATGCCTGTATGGCCGACCCGACTCTCTCATAGGGCAGGCCCGCAGGGCCGCTCCCTACGGGGACTAATAGACCACATTGCCGCCGGGCGGCGTGGCGACGACCGGTGGGGCGGTGCGCGTCATGATGACGGTCACCGTGGAGGGGTAATCGAAGCCGCTGCCGGTGCGCTTGTCGATGTAGTAGCCGATACCGGCCGTCAGCACGGCATTGCCCCACAGGCCGATATTGTTCAATTTGGACACGAGGATGTCGCTGCCGGCACTCTGCTCCACCTTCTCTTCCGATTTCTGGACCGATTTTTTGCAGTCAATCTTCAGCTCGCCCGTGCTGCGTGTCACCATGACCTTGCCAGGCGCCATCACAAACCAGCGACCCGCCGAATTGGACAGCACGCAGCCGACATTGAAGACTTCTTTATTGTCCTCAATGGTTTGCACCGTCAATTCCTGCTGGTTTGATTCCAGCACGGTGGCGCAGCCGCCCAGGCCCAAGGCGATGGCCAGGACCGATGCCATGGCGGGTGCCAGGCAAGCTGCACGATGGGTTTGCTTCATGGGGTGTCCCTGGATCAATCTTATCTAGCGACAAGGTAGCCCAGCCCGCCGACATGGTCAAGCGAGGACAGGGGCATTTTCCAGGGCTTATTCTGCGGAAGGGAGGATGGTGAAGCGCTGGACTTGCTTGCCGTCGACCAGGACCTGCTCGAAGAACACGCTCTCGGGCCGGACCCACAGGCTGCCATTGGCCGCCTTGTAAACGATCATGGGCGACAGGTCCGATTCCAGTGTGGCCACGCACACCAGCTCGTACATGCCGCCCTTGTAGTGGCGAAACTTGGTAACGCCCGGAATCAAGATTCGGACTTGCTCGTCTCGCGCACTGCTGCACGCACAGGTTTGCGCGCCAGCGATTTGGCTGCCATCGTTTCCGCCAGCTTTTCGGCCAGGTCGTCGGAACGCTGCTTTTGCTTAAGCGATTCGATGACACTGAGAATGCCGTCCATGCCGGTCGACTCGTCCAAAGCACCGAAAGCTTCCAGCACTTCATTGAGGACACGGTTACGCACCGAGGCCTCGTCCGGCGCGATCTGCGCAATCTTAGGCGCGTCTGGCGCAACGGCATCGACTGCCGTGCCCTTGGCCGCCGCTTTTTGCGCGTACTTGCCAGTCGCAGCAGCCTTGCCATGCGCCAAGGCCGCTTGCCAGATCACCCAGCGGCGCTGAGTCTCGAAGACGAGGTACTCGTCTGGTTTATCTTCGCGGCGGCGGGTGATGTGACCATCACGCTGGGCCCACGCTTCAAATGCACTTCGCATTTTCTCTATCCTTTACACACTATTCACGGATTTTTGTTTGTTGAAAATTGCATTGTCGAAGATGCTACCACCCAACAAGCTGCGCACGATTGAAACTTGGGCCATGTCGCAAAACTTGTTGCTGCAAATGGTCAACCAAAATCCGGTGCGGTCGTCCATTCATCCACTATAGATCATTTGTTGCCGTAGCGCAATCCAATATTCCACAGAAAACATGGATGCTAACTTTTTGCTAACTTCTAGCGTCAAACCAAGGGCTATTTTAACGGCTTCCTTGCAGGAATGCTCCCCTGCGTTGATACTGCGGATTGCCTTTCCCCAGTGGGAAAATCAAGTGTCCCATCTTTACAACCTTTAGTTACGACCAGAACCAATCATTCATGAAAATCGCCACCTGGAACGTCAATTCGCTCAAAGTCCGCCTGCCCCACCTGCTGCAATGGTTGACCGACAATCCGGTCGATGTGCTGTGCCTGCAGGAGACCAAGCTGACGGACGACAAATTCCCCGTGGCCGAGATCGAGGCAGCGGGCTACCAGGTGGCCTTCAGCGGCCAGAAGACCTATAACGGCGTCGCCATCCTGGCCAAACAGCCTTTAAGCGATGTGGTGCGCAATAACCCCCACTATCCCGACGAACAGCAGCGCCTGATCGCAGCCACGGTCGATGGCGTGCGCATTGTGTGCGCCTATGTCGTCAATGGCCAGGCCGTCGACACGGACAAATATGCCTACAAGCTGGCCTGGCTGGCTGGCCTGCGCGACTGGATGGAACAGGAACTGGCCCAGCATGGCGACAAGGGCCTGGCCATCCTGGGTGACTACAATATCGCGCCGGATGACCGCGACGTGCACGACCCGGTGGCCTGGGCTGGCCAGGTGCTCGTGTCAGACAAGGAGCGCGCCGCCTGGCAGGCCTTGCTGGACCTGGGGCTGACCGATTCCTTCCGCATGTTTGAGCAGGCAGACAAGTCCTTCAGCTGGTGGGACTACCGCCAATTGGGCTTCCGCCTCAATAAAGGCCTGCGCATCGACCATATCTTGCTGTCCTCGGCACTGGCCAAGCGCTGCACAGCCTGCGTGATCGACCGCGTGCCCCGCAAATGGGAACAGCCGTCCGACCATGCGCCCGTCATCGCCACACTCGATTGAACCCACGGGAATAGCAACGCCGTTCACGGCGCCTGGGTTCCGGCGAGCGGGGGCCCCTAGCCGGGAACGACGTGAATCGGCGGCTCAGTCCTGGGGGGCTTTGGCGGCGTCGGCCGCCAAGAATAATTGGGCGGGCCCGGCCTCGAGCGGAGTAGAGAACAGATAGCCTTGCGCAAACTGGCAGCCATTGGCGCGCAGCAGTTCAAATTGCCCTTCCGTCTCCACGCCTTCCGCCACAACGTTTAACTGTAGGCTGTTGGACAGCGCGATGATCGCCTGCACGATGGCCTGGTCTTCCGTACTGCTTTCCATGTCCTTGACGAAGGCACGGTCGATCTTGATCTTGCGGACTGGGAAGCGCTTCAGGTAGGCGAGACTGGAGTAACCCGTACCAAAATCGTCAATCGACAAGCGGATGCCCATCGCATTGATCTGGTCGAGCACCTCCATTGTGTGTTCGCCATGCTGCATCAGCGAGTTTTCGGTAATCTCGAATTCAATCAAGGCCGGGTTGACCCCCGTCTCGTCGAGGATGCGGCGGATCGAATCGACCAGGCCCTTGTGCATGAACTGGCGCGGCGACAGGTTGATCGCCAGCGGCACCAGGGCCACGCCCATGCTTTGCCACACCATGACCTGCTCGCAAGCGGCGCGGATCACCCATTCGCCGACGGGCACAATCAGGCCGCTCTCCTCCAGGATGGGGATGAATTTGTCCGGCATCGTCAGGCCAATGCCAGGGCGGCGCCAACGCAGCAGCACTTCCAGCGTGTGCAGGCGGCGCGTGGCCGTATGCATGATGGGCTGGAAGAACAGCTCGAACTGGTGCTTGGCCAGCGCACTGCGCAAGCTGCTTTCAATATCGAAGTTCTGGGCCGCCGCCTGGTTCATCTTCTGCGAGAAGAACTGGTAGTTGTTGCGGCCACTGGCCTTGGCGTGGTACATCGCCGCATCGGCATGGCGCATCAGCGTGGCGACGTCGTCGCCATCGTCCGGATAGACGCAGATACCGATCGAGGGCGTGATGTGCAGGTTGCGGCCCTCAAACGGGATTGCATGGGACAGCACTTCAATGATCTTCTCCGCCACCTGGACGCATTCGTCGGGGCCGCGGATGCCGGGCACCAGCACGACAAATTCATCGCCGCCCAGGCGGGCCACCGTGTCGCTGGCGCGCACCGCGCGGCACAGGCGGCTGGCCACTTCGCGCAGCAGGTGGTCGCCCGTCAAATGGCCCAGCGAATCGTTGATGGTCTTAAAGCGGTCCAAGTCCAGGAACATGACGGCCAGTTTGCGCTCGGAGCGCTGCACGGCCAGCATGGCGCGGTCCAGCCGGTCAGACAGCAAGGCCCGGTTCGGCAGTCCCGTCAATGTGTCGTGGTAGGCCATGTGATGCACGCGTGCTTCGGCCTGGCGGCGTTCCACGATCTCGCCCTGCAGCAGGGCATTGGCCCCGGCCAATTCGGCGGTGCGTTCCAGCACCCTTACTTCCAGCTCATCGCGCGCCTTGCGCACCGTCTCGGCCGCCTCGCGCCGCGTGGTGATGTCATCGATCATCCAGACCGAACGGCCGCTGGCCTTGGTCAGGTCGAAGGGCCGGCCGGACAGGCGGGCCCAGAAGGTGCTGCCGTCCTTGCGAATGAGCTTGTGCTCGGACATATTCACCAGGCCAGCCTTGAAGTCACGCGCCGTCTCCTGGCGGGCAATCTCCCATTTGTCCAGGTCCTGGTAGAAAGCCTGGACTGATAGGCCCACGATCTCGCCCGGACCATAGCCAAACAACTCTTCCATGCGCCGGTTGCAGCGCAGGTTGTGGCCATTTTCGACCACGGCGATACCGAAGGCGGCGCCGTCCAGGATAGCCTGGTTTTCCAGCAGGGCATTGCGCAGTGACTCGTCGGCGCGTTTGTGTTCGGTGCGGTCTTCGATGATCCAGATGGTGCCTTGGGCCGGGTCGTCCTGGTTGACAACATAGGCGATCAGCTGGGCCCACAGCGTCGTATTGTCCTTGCGCCGCATCTCCACTTCCATCTGGAAGGGCTTGCCCTTGGAGAGCAAGGGGAAGGCAGCCTTGCCCACCTGGTCATACACTTCATCGGAGGGATACAAGTCGCGGCCGGCCAAGCCCAGGCCTTCGTCGCCTTCGTAGCGGAACATCTCGGCAAAACCGCGGTTGTAGCGGGTGATCTTGCGGTCCTTGGTGAACAGGATGCAGAACGAGGCATTGGTCATGATCGCCTGCACTTCCACCATGGTCTGGCGCGCTTCGGTCACATCTTCCAGGATCCAGATGGTGCCCTCGGCGCTGCGCTCCAGGTCCACGGCCTGGGCACGCACGCGGCACCAGAATTGGCTGCCGTCCTTGCGGCGGAATTCGAATTCAGGCTTCTCAAATGGCAGGCCATTGCCCAGCAAAGGCCCCGCTTCCGTGCCGAACTGGCGGTAGGCCTCCACCGAAGGGAAAACATCGACAGCGGGCGAGCCCTTCATCTCCTCCGGAGAGTAGCCAAACATGTCGGCGAAGCGCGGATTACACGACAACATAATGCCGCCCTTGGTAAACAGGATGCCGACCGAGGCGTTATCAAGAATGGCCTTCTGCTCGAGCAGGACTTGTTTGGTCGCTTCTTCCGCGGCCTTTTGGGCGCTGCGGTCGTCAATAATCCAGATCGTGTCGAGGGCGGCACGACCCGGATTGATCGCGTAGGCAAAGGTGTAGGCCCAGAAGGTGCTGCCGTCTTGGCGCCGCATTTCCATGCCCGCCTGGTAAGGCTTGCCATTACTGAGCAGGGGGCCAGCCTTGGCATGGATCGCGTCAAATGCTTCTTGCGATGGGAACAGGTCGCGCGCAGAGCGCCCGATGGCTTCATCGCTGCCAAAGCCGAAGGAATCGGCAAAGCGTTGGTTGGTTCGCAAGATGACGTTATCGCGCTGGAAGGCAATCGCCAGTGGGGCGTTGTCCATGATTGCCTGCATTTCCAGGCGGGCGCGCCGGATCGCATCGCGGTCATTGACCACGTCGCGGATGTCATTGAACACCAGGGTATAGCCGGCCAGGTCAGCAGCAGCAGGCAGCGGCCGGCCGATGACTTCAACATCGATCGGACCCGAAGTACTGGCAATGGCGCTGGTCCAGCGCTGTTCGGCTTTGACGACCGCCGCAAGCTGCACCTTGGCCTCGGCTTGCAGGTCGGGCATGAACAGCTTGGCAATGGCCATGTCATCGATCACACCGCCAACCAACTCGGCCAACGCGGCGTTGGCACTATGGACGCGACCATCCAGATCGCAGGCACAGGCCGGCAATCCGATCAACTGCAAGGCATCAGCGACAAAACTGGATTGGGTGGGCTGTCGGTCCATGTCTCAAGCACGTCGTTGGCTGCACTTCTGGCGGCGCAGCTCTATGGACAGATCATAAACTACTTAGCCGCCCCTCAGGCGTGAGGGGTGGCTAAAATGACAAAAAAGACGGGTATTTGGGGCAGAACGGGGCGGCCCGGCCCCAAAAAGGCTTAGAACGCGTCGCCCGGGACGCGTACCCAGCCTTCCATCAGGACCCGTGCACTACGGCTCATGATGGCCTTGGTGACGCTCCATTGGCCGTCCACCTGGCTCGCTTCTGCCCCCACCCGCAAGGTGCCGGAGGGATGGCCAAAGCGCACGGCGCTGCGCGCGCCGCCACCTGCTGCCTGGTTGACCAGGGTGCCGGGGATGGCTGCCGCCGTACCGATTGCCACCGCTGCGGTGCCCATCATGGCGTGGTGTAGCTTACCCATTGACATGGCGCGCACCAGCAGGTCGATATCGCCGGCCTGTACCTGCTTGCCGCTGGAGGAGGCATAGCTCGATGGCGGTGCCACAAAAGCCACCTTGGGCGTGTGCTGGCGTTTGGCCGCCTCGTCCACATGACTGATCAGGCCCATGCGCACGGCGCCGTGGGCGCGGATGGTCTCGAACATGGCCAGGGCCTTTGGATCGCCGTTGATTGCTTCCTGCAGCTCCGTGCCCGTATAACCGATGGCTTTGGCGTCGACGAAAATAGTCGGGATACCGGCATTGATCATTGTCGCCTTCAAGGTGCCGATGCCGGGCACTTCAAGGTCGTCAACCAGTTGACCTGTGGGGAACATGGCGCCGCCCCCGCCCTCTTCGTCTGCCGCCGGATCCATGAACTCCAGTTGCACTTCGGCCGCCGGGAAGGTCACGCCGTCCAATTCGAAGTCGCCCGTCTCCTGCACTTCGCCATTGGTCATTGG
>JACXTT010002236.1_pt1 | contig 30996 bp, 26 predicted proteins | sample 9270951 | NCBI WGS metagenome assembly JACXTT01 (sample SAMN15532306, study PRJNA645909) | rock metagenome | isolation source: weathered quartz diorite | place: Puerto Rico | collected 2017-06-21
TTCGGCGTCGCTGAAAAAGCGCGGCGATCACGAAGCCGCGGACGTGCCTGGCATGAACCTCACGTTCGGGAGTTCGAAAACGCCTCCCAGGCTCGGGACCCGAGGGCGGTCGATCGATCACATCGGATTCGAGGTCAAGAACCTTGAGGCATTTTGCCGGAAGCTGGAGGCCGGCGGCGTGACATTGGAAGTCCCTTACCGAAAGCTTCCCGGACTGGGAATCGGGGTGGCATTCCTGACCGATCCGGCCGGCGTGTACATCGAGTTGACCGAGCACCTGGACGAGTTCTGAATTGAGAGCATGCCTGCTGAACGCGCCAGGGGTCATCGATTCCCGTCCGCTGGCGATTCGTGAAATTCCCACGCCGGAGGCGGGTCCGGACGAAGTTCTGATCCGGGTGCGTGCTTGCGCGGTCTGCCGGACCGATCGGCACGTTGGTGTGGGGGAACTGCCGCCGCGAAAGTCGCCGCTGATTCCGGGTCATCAGGTAGTGGGCATGGTGGAGCGGACGGGAGCGCAGGCCGGGCGTTTCGCTTTGGGCGCGCGGGTCGGCGTCCCCTGGCTGCACCGCACGTGCGGTGTGTGCGAGTTCTGCCGCCAGGGGAAAGAGAATCTCTGCGACGCGCCCTCCTTCACCGGATACACGGTGGACGGCGGTTACGCCGAGTATGTCGTGGCGCCGGCAGCGTTCGTCTACGCGATTCCTGACGCTTTCAGCGACCGGGACGCGGCGCCGCTTCTGTGTGCCGGGATCATCGGCTTCCGCTGCCTGCGGCTGGCAGGCGTGGAGCACGGCGGGCGGCTGGCGTTGTACGGGTTTGGAGCGGCGGCTCACGTCGCCATTCAGGTGGCGCGGCATTGGGGTGTGGAAGTGTTCGCATTCACGCGCGATGAGCGGCACCGGACGCTGGCTCGCGACCTGGGGGCGGTTTGGGCGGGAGAGACCGGCGACGATCCGGGGCGCCTGATGGACGCGGCGATCGTATTCGCTCCGGCCGGGGAACTGGCGCCGGCGGCGCTGCGGGTCCTCAAGAAAGGGGGAACGGTGGCGCTGGGAGGGATTCACATGAGCGCCATTCCCAGCCTGGATTATTCGTTGCTGTATCAGGAGCGAGTGCTGAGGAGTGTGGCCAACAACACCCGGCAGGATGGGGAGGATTTTCTTCGCACGGCGGCGGAGATTCCGATCCGGACGGAGACGGAGGCTTTTGGGCTGGAGGACGCTAACGAGGCGCTGCGCCGCTTGAAGCAGGATGCCATTCGCGGCGCAGCGGTTCTGCTGATCTGAAAGCCGACCGGGACACAGTCGAGAAACGCTGTGTCTAACGGCGGGGCCGGCCGAAACCAGCCGGACCCATGCCCGGTCCGCCGGGGCCGCGCGGCATCTCGTCGTACTTAGCCTGCTGGTCGGCGGTGAGGATCGCGTAGAAGGCGGCATCCGCTTTGCCGTCGATGGCGGTGAGCTGGCCGCTCATCGCGCCGAGCGTGGCCGAAACCTGGTCGATCGCCGAGATGTCGTTCTTTTTCACTGCGGCGGAAAGCGAGTCCCGCGTGGTGCGCAGGTTGGTGCGGATGTCCTGGCTGGCCGCCTGCGCGTTGGTGAAGATCGTCGTCGCTTTGGCTTTCTGGTCGTCGGTGAGGCTCAGATGTGACGCCAGGAAGCTAACGCGCATCTCGATCATCTTCGCCGGATCGGGCGGGGTTCCCCCTTGCCGGGGACCTTGTCCCTGCGCCAGAACCAGTGCCGCCGACAGGACGGCAGCAGCGAATACTCTGCTTAGCTTGATCATATTTGGTTTAGATACTCCTAGCGGTTAAAACGCCAAATGGGTGAGTTCGTTGCTGTGCCGCATGTTAAGCTGTGTAAAATCGGCGGTTGCGGGCTCGGGCAGTGACCGTTACCATGAAAAAAGCTTCATCCGAAGTAATCCGTGTACCGATCAACTGCCATCCAGATCGTTATGCTTTGCCTGGGCGTCGCTTGTCTGCTCGGGCTGGCGGGCTTCTCGCGCGCGACACCGGACGTTGATCCGGCGAGCCGCCACGGCGACCATGGCGCGTTGCTGTCAAGACTCGCCCCGGCTCATTCGGTTTCCGGGCATCGACAGAGGACCGGGTCTCCCATGGCGGAGCTGCCGATCCAGCTCCAACACTGCGGCGCGACCGGCCTCGGCATCGTGGAGTCACCTGCCGCGGCCGGCCGGTTTCGCGCGGTCAGTCCACGAATCGCCCGCGCTCCTCCCCTGGCTTGAAGTTTTCTGAGTTCCTCCGCATTCCGGTGGGGGGACCGAGGGCAAGAAGGCGGGGAGACGATGGGCAGTTCTAACCATATAGATGCGTCCTATGACAGTGCGGAACGCGGGCGGCGGCGCGATGCCGGGACGAACTGGCTGGCCGCGACGAAGCTTCATGCGCCTGCGCGGCGGCACGACGCGCTGCTCCGCCCGCGCCTGATCGACATCCTGAGAAGTGCCCTGGAAAATTCCCGCCTGACGCTGGTTTCGGCGCCGGCCGGAGCGGGCAAAACGAGCCTGCTGGCGGAGCTGCCTCACGCGTTTCCCGAGAGACGCTGGGCGTGGCTGCTTTTGGACGAGGAAGACAATGACCCTTCGCGCTTCTCCGCGGTGCTGGCGGCGTCCCTGGAGCAAATCGATCCCTGCTTCAGGGAAGGCGAGCCGGCCGCTCCAGAAGAGGGGGAACTCGCCGGGCGTCAGGCGGTCACAGCGATCATCAACCATGCCGTTCGATTGCGGGGCGCGCCGATCGCGCTGGCCATCGACGATTTTCACGTGATCGGCGACGAGCAGGTCCATCAGACCGTGGAGTACCTGATCGACCGCCTGCCGCCCAACCTGCGTGTGATCATCGGGTCAAGGCACGATCCTCCGATCGCCCTGTCGCGATGGCGCGCGCGGGGGGATCTGGCCGAAGTCCGGTTGAGCGATCTGAATTTTACCGAGCAGGAAACCGCCGATCTGATCAACTGCTGCCTCAAGCTGTCGCTTGACCCGGAACGCCTGCACATGCTCTATTCGCGCACCGAAGGCTGGGCCGCGGGGTTACGCCTGCTGGCCACGTCGATCGCGCAGTCGCCGGCGGGCAGCCCCGCCTGGCTCGACCACGGCATGCAGGGAAGACAGCGCGTGTTCGAGTTTCTGGCCGAGGAGGTTCTGGACCGGCAGACGCCGCCGCTGCGGCAATTTCTTCTGGAAACCTCCCTCCTTTCCTCCCTCAGCCCGCCGGAGTGCAACGCTCTCACGGGACGCTCCGATTCTCAACTGGTTCTGGAGAAGCTCTATCGGCAAAACCTCTACGTGGCTGCCGTGGACGAGGCCGGAACGAACTACCGCTACCACGATCTGTTCGCGGACTTCCTGCGCGACCGCCTGCACCGGGAGCGCCCGGACGAGTGGTCCGGGCTGCACGAGCGTGCCGCCCGTGTCGAAACAGAGCCGAGCCGCCGCATCCGCCACTGGATAATCGCCGGCAAATGGGAGGAGGCCGCCGCGGAAATCATGCGCGTTGGGCCGGAATACATACGGCTTGGGTTTGCGGTCGCACTGCGCCGCTGGATTCTCGAGATTCCGGAGCAGGTACGGCGGCGGTATCCGCGGCTGGCGCTTCTGTTGGGCACTTCGATCTGGGTGCGGAGCGAGCTCAGCCAGGCGCAATCCTATTTCGAGGAGGCTCTCGACGGCTTCCGCGGGCAGAAGGACGAAACCGGCCAGGGAGAGAGTCTGGTGGCGCTCTCTATCACGGCCATCATGTTCAGCCAGCCGGAGCAGGCGCGCGCGCTGTTCGAGGAAGCGCTTCAGTTTCCGCTGCCGCCGTCAAGCCGGCTGGAACTGCACGCCGCGGCCGGTTGGGATGCGATGAACCGGCGCGACTGGCCGGCAATGCACCGGAATCTGGACGAGCTGCTGGAGCTGCTTGCCGAACCCGCCGTGGCATCGAATCCCTTCGCGCTGGTGCTGATGATCTATGGAACCAGCTTTCCCGAGTTCATTGACCGGCTCGACCGCGCGCTGCCGCGATTCCACGAGCAGCTTGCCTCGGCGTCGGAGTTCAGCCGGGCTTACTGCTACGCGCTGCGCGCGGCGTGCCTGCAATTTCGCGGCGACAGCGCTGGAAGCCGGCGCATGGCGGAGGCGGCGTTGAGCGCCGGGAACAGCTCGGAACTACCGCTCATCGTGCGCTTGTCCGCCTTGGTGACTCAGGTTCTGACCGCCTACGGCGACGGAGACTGGGCCCGCGCCGCGACCGCCGCGGCGCAACTGATCGAGGAGCACTCGATGGCTCCCTTTCTCAGGCGGTGGCGGCCGCTGGCGGCGTATTTTCGGGGGCGGGCCCAATGGCTGGCCGGAGATTTCGCCGGGGTCGCGGAAACCTTCGGGCAAATTGAATCGCCCGAGCCGGAGGAATCGCCGCAGGCACACGTCTACCGCCTGTTGCTGGCTGGCATTCTGCGAGTTTGCGAACGGTCTCTGGCGCGCGCTCAGGAATTGTTCGAAGAGGCCTCGCGCCAGCAGGAGGAGTACCGCATCAGCGCCGGGTCTTCAAGCGCGGCCGTTCTGCTGGCCTACGTTCATTTAAAACGCGGGCGGGCGGAAGAGGCGCTGGAGGTCTTTGGCCCCTACCTGGCGGCCATGGAACCTTTGAACGGGCCAGGATCCCTGCTGAGTGAAAACCGGATCGTAATTCCGCTGTTGCGGCTTGCGCATGAGAAGGGCCGGCGCCGGTCTTTTGTGGAGCGGGTTATGAAAATGCTTCGGGCGCCGCTGAATCTGGCCGAGGAAATCAGCGGAGAGTCGCTGTCGGACAGGGAATTCGAGGTCTTACGTGTGATGGCGGAAGGGCTCGGCAACCGCGCCATAGGCGAGCGCCTCTTTGTGAGCGAAGCCACGGTGAAGACGCACGTCCAGCGGATCCTGCGAAAGTTGGAGGCCTCCTCGCGGACCGAGGCCGTGGCCCGGGCCCGCGAAGGGATGCTTTTGTAGCTGCCGGATTTAGTGTTCGACGCACAGCGGCACCGTCTCTGACCCTTTGGGCGATGTGATTAGGGCCACGGCGTTGGAGTGGATCTCGCCTCCGCACGGAAGAACGGTCTGAAACGAAGTTGGTATCAGAATGTTGAGCTGGTACAGGCCGACCCATCCCGGCGCCAGGCCGGCGAATTGAATGGCGTCACCCGGCAGGCTGCTGGCCTCGGAATCGAAGAAGCGTGGAGCCGAGGCGCTGGCATTGATGGGCTGGTTCCGAAGGGTGGCCCACACGCGGAGGACTCCGGACTGCGGTATCTCGACGCCGCCGGGGGCGGGTTTTCCTGTCTCGGCCGCGGGCCACGTCGGGCCCAGGCCGAAAGCGTAAACCGTGATGACTTCGCCGCGTTTTGACGGGGCGGTTGCGCCGATCCTGCGCCCGTCGGGGTGGAATGCCAACCGGTTGCAAGTGCTGCCCGGACGGGTGTCCCAATCCTGGTCGCACGAGGTGAGGACATGGGCGTTCACCACGACCGGCTGGAGTGGAAAGGGTTTGCTCGGCTGCCCGTCTTCTTCGAGGATCAATTGCGCCGGCGCCGGGGGCTGCCCGTCCGGCTCCGGTTCGAGCGACAGCTCAAACGGGATTTGCACTCTCATCGCCGTCAGTAGGCAAGCCGGGCTGATAGCCTGTGTGCCGCCGCACTGGTTCTCCTGGAGAATCGAGAAGACGGGAACGCGCCTGTCGACGGAGTGACGCGCCTGCGTCACCCGCGCCGAGAGCCCGGCCAGCGTGACCGGAAGCGCCTGCACATCGGCCGTCGCGGAGCGCAGCTTGCCGTCGGGGAAGGGCCTGATTCCGTTGAAGAACAGCGTGACTACCTGGCCCGGCGCGACCTCATACGCGGCCGGCGCTGAATAACTTGCTCCCACCATGCTTGCGCCGGACTGCGCGGTGGCGCAGGACAGGCTCAGGCACAGGATTGGTATAGCGTAAACACTTCTTTCCATCTTTCTCTCCTAAGGGAGGCTAAATCTCCCCGTCATGAGAATGCCGCGGAGCGCACCGCGCTTTCATCCTCCCGAAGGATGATTCGCGCGCGAGGAGCGGATGATTGATTTATCCCCGGACTGCAATCACGGCGCTGGGCGTGCGCATCCGGTTTGAATTGGGGCGCTTCCGGCTCAGAGCAGCGGACTTCAGCCCGGCGAGCGCGCTTTCGACTGGGTCGATCAGAGAATTTGGGGCTCGCTTCAAGAGATGAACTGAATCCGGATAGACCTCGTAGCCGCCACTCTGGTACAAACAAAGAACGGCATATCCGTTCGCGGAGAACAGCAGATCACCCGGGTAGAGCTCCTCCCCGAGCCGTAACGGTTTCGCCGCACCCGCGCGACGCAGCGCGACATCTCCCGCCAGAGTAGACACCCGCGCATACGGCGTATCGCCGTCCGGAGTCACGGCGCATAGGACGGCGATCGCAGCACATATCGATAGCTTGGTCAGCGGCATTTTCAGAAACCGGTCTATTTTCAGAAGCCTTTCTAAAGGATGCGGCGGTACGCAGCGCGATTTCGTCCCTCCAAGGACGGATTCGCGAGCCGCCAAAGGATGATTGGCTCGCGCCTGCTGCCGCCGCGGACGCCGGTACCATCCGGCGCGCCCGTGAGAATCATCCTTTCGGTGGACGCGCGCTGCCGCTTGCGCATTCCAAACTCGAAATCGTAAGCCGATGGAGGAAGCGATGGGAGATGAATCCAGTTTCCAGAACGACAGCACCTCCGGCCAGACGGGCGTACCGGTGATCGTGCAGCCGGGGCAGAGCCGGCTCGGCAAATCGCTGTCCGTTCTCGGAGAGGAGATCCGGGTCAAGGTGTCGAGCTGGGATACCGAGGGCCGCCTGGCGTCGTGCGAGGTACTGACCCAGCCGCAAGCCGGACCGCCTAAGCAGGTCCACCGCTACGAGGATGAGTGGTTCTACATTCTCGAAGGGCAGTTCGTCTTCGAGGCCGGAGGGCTTTCGATAGACGCCGGGCCTGGCGTATCGGTCTTTGTTCCGCGCGAGACTCCCTACCGGTACCGGAATGCAGGTGAGAGCCCGGGGCGATTCCTGTGGGTGGCGGCGCCGGGAGGGCTGGACCTGTTCTTCGCGGAAATGAGTTCGGCGGCGGCGGGGGACCGGATCCCGGCGCTGAAGCCAGCCTGGCAATCCTGGAAAAGCACGGCTTGACGCTGCTTCCGCCGCGCTGATGAATACTATGAGACATCATTTGCTTTTGTGGCTGCTTGCCGTGCCGGCATTCTGCCAGCCGATTTCCATTGGAATCAAGGGCGGCGTGCCGCTGGACAGGGCGGGCCAGGGCGACGACACTCGGACGACTGTCGACAAGCGGCGCTGGACGGTAGGACCGAGCGTGGAGGTTCACCTTCCGGGGCGCTTTTCGATCGGGGTGGAAGCCCTCTATCGCCGTCTTGGCTATAGCACCGTGCGCAACGTCGGGCAGGCTTCTTTTTTTGAGAAGTCCACGACCGATCACTGGGAGGTTCCGATCTATGCGAAGTATCGCTTTGGCGATGAACCCGTACGTCCTTTCGTCCTCGGAGGAGGGGCGTTCGAGCACGCCAAGGTCCGCGGGACGGCCGGCTGCACAGGCGACCCCATGCTGTGCGGGTCCACCGGGACGCACGAACTGAAGTCGTCTTCCTGGGGCGGCGGATATGTGGCCGGCGCCGGCGTCGAGTTTCGCCTGGGAACCTGGAAGATCGCCCCGGAAATCCGCTACACACGCTGGGTTAGAGGCTATTTTGCCGGCACGGGATCGGATCAGCCGGCGCTCCTCCTGGGGTTAGTTTCTAAATCCGGCGGCGAGTCTGCACAAAACGTTTCGGCCGCACGCACGTCTTCTCTCTTTCAGGACGCGGGCGCAGGCGAGAACGTTTGCGCAGCGCAGGATGAATCCGGCCCCACCTTTGCTTGGCAAGACCCACTCAGCAAATGTAGAAACTTGAGGCGGAGGCGAGAACGCCTGCGCCACTGCGCGTTATGATTGACTCATCCCGGAAAGCGTCCACCGATAAAGGAGCGAACAAGATGTCCCGACTTACCTGCTTATCCGCGCTGCTTGCCTCCGCGTCGATGCTAGGGCAGCAGACGCCGCCGTCCGCGTCCGGCGCCGCCAAGCCCGTTGAGTCCGCCAAACCTGCCGAGTCTTCCAAACCGGCCGATTCCGCCAAACCCGCCGAGGCTCCCAAGGAAAAGCCTTTCGCCGACATCGTCAAGGGGGCTGAAGAGATCTCTGGCCTGTTCACGCTGTACAAGCTGGACGACAAGGTTTATCTCGAGATCCAGCCGGCCCAGTTGGACAAGACCTACATGCTCTCCATCACCTGCGCTTCCGGCTTGGGCGAGCGCGGATTTTACGCCAGCATGATGTGCGGCGAGATTCCGTTCCGCTTCCACAAGGTGGCCAAGAATATCCAACTGGTGACCAAGAGCCCGATCTTCACCGCCGAGGCTGGCTCGCCGATTCGCCGGGCCGTGGATCGCTCTTTCGCTCCTTCGATCCTGGGGTCGACGAAAATAGAGAGCGCGCCGCATCCCGGCCGGCAGAGCCTGCTGATCGAGCTCGGCCCGGTATTCCTGGTCGACCTGCCGATGGCCTCCTTCGACCTGGAGCGGAACTTTCGCATGCCCTACCGGTTCGACGCCAAGAACAGCTCATTGAGCGGGACCAAGGCGTTTCCGCGCAACATCGAGATCGAAACCCGCGCGCACTACGCGGCCGACCGCCCCATGGTTCCGCCGCTGCTGCCGCCGGGAGCGCCGGCGCCGCCTTCGGTGCCTCCGCCGCAGACGCTCGGGGATCCGCGGTCCATGCTCCTGCGCTTTCACTACAGCGTCTCCGAACTGCCGGAGGCCGGATATTTACCTCGTCTGGCCGACGATCGCGTGGGTCACTTCTTCGTGCAAACCGAGGATTATTCCACGGATAATGCTTACCGCCCGACACGGCGTTATATTTCGCGCTGGCGTCTGGAGAAAAGCGATCCCTCGGCGGCCCTGTCGACGCCTAAGGAACCGATCGTATTCTGGCTGGAAAATACCATTCCGGTGAAGTATCGGGACGCCATTCGCGAAGGCGCCCTGCTGTGGAACAAGGCTTTTGAGCGGATCGGCTTTCGAGACGCCGTGCAGATCCGGCAGCAGCCCGATGACGCCGATTGGGATCCGGCCGATGTGCGCTACAACACCATCCGCTGGCTGGTGACCACCGACGCCGCATTCGCCATCGGCCCATCGCGGCACAATCCCTATACGGGACAAAAATACGATTCCGACATCGGGTTCGCCGAGGCGCTGACCCGGATAACTCGCAACCAGATTCAAGGCGAACTGAAGCCGATTTCGATGCCCTGGGAGTCCGAGGCCGAGGCGGCGCAGCCCTTCATGGCGCCGTGGACAGCGTCGGGCGTCGGCAATTTCTGCTCGCTCGGTGAGGGCGCGCTCTCCGAAGCGCAATTGGGATTCGAAGTGCTGGCGGCGCGCGGTATGGATCCGGATAGTCCGGAGGCCGATAAATACATTCAGGATTTCCTGCGATACATTGCGGCGCACGAGGTGGGCCACACGCTCGGCCTGCGTCACAATTTCCGCGGCAGCGCGATACATACGCTTGACCAGAACCAGGATGCGTCGCTGACGGCCCGCGAGGGGCTCTCCGCTTCGGTGATGGATTATCTGCCCGCGAACATCGCACCTAAGGGCGCCAAGCAGGGCGAATATTACCAATCGACGATCGGTCCTTACGATTATTGGGCGATCGAGTACGCCTACAAGCCGATTCCGGGCGCGAAGACGCCGGAGGACGAGCTGGCGGAGCTGCGCAAGATCGCCTCCCGCGCTGCCGAGCCGCTGCTGGCGTACGCCACAGACGAGGACGCCGGCTTCGGGAACGGGCCGTTCGACATGGATCCCACGGTCAGCCGCTTCGACCTGGGCAGCGATCCGCTGGAGTTCTCCCGGCGCCGCGTGGCGTTGACCGGCGAGATCGTGGCCAACATGGAGTCCAAGCTGCTGAAACCCGGCGACGGCTACCAGACCCTGCGCCGCGCCTTCTCGCCGGCGTTCAATAGCTCGGGGCAGGCCATGTTCATGGCCGCGAAGTATATCGGCGGCGTCAGCCACTACCGCGATCATTTCGGCGATCCGGGAGGCCGGCTGCCTTTCCAGCCGGTTACCGCGGCGAAGCAGAAAGAAGCGCTGACGCTTCTTCGCAAGAACCTCTTCTCGACTGAGGCCTTTAAGTTCCCGCCGCAGTTGCTCAACAAACTGGCCGCGGAGCGCGATAGCGATTACTTCCCCCGGCGTTCCGCGCCGGGACGATTCGACGTGCCGATCCACCAACTGGTGCTTTCTCTGCAGCAGGCCGTGCTCAACCGACTGCTTCATCCGGTGACACTGAGTCGCATTCTGGACTCCGAGGTGAAGTCGGAACCGCCAGGCCAGGAATTCCGCTTGAGTGAATTGTTCCTCGGGCTGCAAGACGAGATCTGGTCGGAGCTGAAATCTTCCAAGCCGGTGACCAGCTATCGAAGGTCGCTTCAGCGCGAGCACTTGAAGCGCATGACCAACCTGGTGCTTCGCGACGCGGCCGCGCCGGAAGACGCCCGCACGATGGCGCGTTACACGCTCACCCAATTGCAGAGCCAGATCCGGGCGGCGGCCGCGAATGCGGCACTGCCGCTGGAGACGCGCGCGCATTATAGCGAGAGCGCGGCGCGCATCGAAGAGAGCTTGAAGGCGCAGGTGCAGCGCATGGCGTTCTAGGGGAGAAACGAAACAAAGTGGGTGCGACGGCCCGGTCGGGGGACGGCCCGGCAAACCCGCCTTCGCCGCCGAGAAGCCGTTCCTCTTGCTGAGAGCGTCGAGCGCGCCTATGGCTTCGCCGCAGCGCTCCCCTGCAGCAGCGCGAGCGCGGCGAAACTTGTGGCGGCGTCGCGCATGAAGCGCACGGGCATGGAACCGGGTTCGTATTGCTTGTTCATCGACTCCGCCGCCCAGTATCCGGACTCGCGATCCTGATGCGACCTCAGCCAGTCGAGCGCGCGGACGAGCTGGGGGTGGGCGCGCGGCACGCCGGCGGTCTGGAGCACGAACGCCGTCAGGCCTGTGGCGTAGCTGTTGCTGTCCGGCGGCGTCCATCCGCAGTCGGTCTGCTGGCCCTTCCAGGCTTCGTCGATGCGCGCCGCGCCGCCTCAGGCAACGCGTCGGGCAGCTTGGCCGGCGCCCAGATAAGGATAAGGCGGTTATGGAGCGGCTGAGTTGGCTGCTCGCGGCGCAGGTAGGCGGTCAGCGCCTCGACGCGTTGCCGGATGTCCGGACGGCGGCGGTATTCGGCGGGGCGTATCCGGCGGCCATCGCGGCCAGAGTCGCGCCGTAGAATCGCGAGTCGGCGGTCTCCCAGGGATCGACGTCGAAATCGAACCAGGACCAGGATCCCTTTGCGTCGCCGTCGCGCGCCTGGAGGGACCACATGCGGTCGAAGGCCTGCAAGGTTTCCGGGCTGAGCTTTCCGGCCGGCGCGTCGTCGATGGGCAGGAACAGAGCGGACAGGATCGACTCTGTGCCGATGGCTTGGGGCGCGGCCGGTTCTTTGCTGAACGGTTTGAACAGCTCTTTTGGATCCCTCTTTTCGACGCGGGCGCGAAGGGCGCTCAGGAGGCCGGTCTTCCAGGAGGTGCGGCTGGTTTCGCCGAGGGCGGCGCGCAGCGCGGGCCGGGCCAGCAGATAGGTCACGCCGGTGTGACAGGAGACGCAGGGGCCGCCGGGGATCGTGGCCGCGGGCCATGCGAACCACTCCTGCTGGCGGGAGTCGAGGAAGCAGGCGGCCAGCTTGGGGCTCCAATCCGCGCAGACGGCTGTCACGCAGCGCTGCGGCAAGACGGGAGCGCATCTGAGAGACAGTGTAGCGCGAGCGCGCGCGGGCGGAGTGGGCGCTCTCGCGCGCAAATGGTGTTCGGACTGAAGTTTACTCGACCCGTGGCGATCGGAGATAATCGTTTCCCAGTATTGTGCGCGGGCCGCGGTTCCGGTTAAGTTGGCTTTTCGATCTTATGACCGGGAATCCTCAGCATCGCAACCGATGGAGCCTGATTCTCCTGCTCGCCTGTGTGATGGGGTCATTGATCTCGCTGGCGTACCCGTTGTACGTGCTCCTGCCGTTCCGTCCCCAAGGACCGCATGAGCTGGCGGCGGCGCTGTTCCTTCTTCGCTTCCAGCGGGCAATTGCCGTCGTGTCCGCGCTGGGCGCGTTGATCGCGGCGGCCGGATATTGGCGAGGGCAGCCGCGAAGGCGGCGGCGGATCCCGGCGGCCGCGGGGGCGATGCTGGCGTGTGTCCTGGCGATTCTGGCTCACGTGGATATCTTTGAGCTGATGTTCCACCCCGTCGGCCGGCCGTCATTCGCGGCGGCGTCTCAGACGAAGCTGGATCGGGATGAGAAAGTGCTTGCGGTCAAGATCGGCGGCCAGGCGCGCGCGTACCCGGTGCGGAGTGTTTCGTACCACCACGTGGTGAATGACGTGGTGGAGACTAAAGCGATCGTGGCCACCTATTGAACGCTCTGTCACACCGGTCTGGTGTGGAGCAGAGAGGTCGCCGGTCAGCGGCTGACGTTTCATCTGGCCGGCATCAATAACCAGAACTTTCTCATGCGCGATGAGGAGACCGGTACGTTTTGGCAGCAAATCAGCGGCAAGGCGATCTCGGGGCCGCTGAAAGGCAGCCAGTTGACGCTGATTCATTCGGACGAGCTCACCTTCGCGACCTGGAGATCGGAGGAACCGGAAGGGACCGTCTTGAACGATGTACCTAAATATGTTCCCAAATACTCTCCCAAGGATTGGGACGTGCGGATGCGGCGCGCGCCCACGGTTTTAAGCTTCCCCGGATACGGCCTCAAAGATCGGGACCTGATGCTGGGCATTCACGCCTTCGGGGCCAGCCGCGCGTTTCTTTACGAGCAAGTACTTAAGGAGAAGCTGGTCAAGGACCGCGTAGGAAGCGAGCCTGTGCTGGTGGTGGTGGGGCCGGATGACCAATCCGTGCGCGTATTCCGCGGGCGCATTCCCGGCGTCGCGGGCGCTCCCGACTTCTACCGGCTGACCGCGCCGCAAGCCGGACTGCTGATGGACGAAACCACCGGGAGCGAGTGGAATTTTCAAGGCTGTGCCATCTCAGGCAAAGCGAAAGGCGTCTGCCTGGAGCGCGTCCCGGTGATCAAGGATTACTGGTTCGATTGGCGGAACTATCATCCCGCGACTACCATCTATCATTAGCTCTCTTGAGCCGGTGTAGACGATATAAACCTTATTTAGCCGGTATAAACGGTATGAACGGTATAAAACAAGACGAACGAGCCGGGCCGGGCGGGATTTTCGGACTCACCGGTAACCCAGGTTTTGAACAGCACCCGGTTTGATACCGTTCATACCGTTTATGCCGGCCTAATCATTTCGGGTGGGACGAACGTACATCCCTGCGCCGGATCAAAACCGGACTACGGCTCCCAACTGCAGCACGCGCTGGCTCTGCGAGGGGGTAGTGTACTGGCCGAAGCCGGGGTTGCTGATGTTGCGGTTCACGTCCTGGAAGGAGTGGTTGTTGAAGATGTTGTACAGCTCGCAGCGAAGCTGCACGCTCACACGCTCGGTGATGAGGGTGTTCTTGTAGACGTTCCAGTCGAAATTCGCCTGGCCGCCGGCGCGATGCGAATTGCGGCCGAGCGTTCCGAAATTGCCGAGCAGGGGCTGCGACAGGCCGAGGCTCTGGGCGTAGAGCGAAATGCGCCGGCCGGCTTCGGGGTCTGAGTTCAAGCCGTTGGGTGCGCCGGCGCTGCCGGCGGGCAGCGGGTTGAAGCTGAAAGCGCCCGCGGCGTCCGGGCGTCCGATGCCGCCGGTGGCGATCACCGAAATGTTCTGGATTCCCAGCCGCGGACCGGCGTCGAAGCTGACGGGGAAGCCGCTGCGCCAACTGGAAATGCCGGACATGCCCCACCCGCCGTAGAGCTTGCGCGCTCCCCAGGGCAGCTCCCAGACGTGCGTCATCACGATTCGTTGAGTCACGTCGAATCCGGAGACTGCGCGATTTTCGCGCGTGTTGAGCGGGTTCTGGAGAAGCACGCTGTCGTTAGGAATGTTAGTGAGGCTGTCCGAGGTGTCGTCGATGGACTTGGCAAATGTGTACGCCAGGTGGACCGTGTAGCCGGACTTGAACTGCCGGGAAGCCAGCGCTTCGAACGAATGGTAGTTCGAGTTGGCGGAGTTGTCGTTGTAGTTGACGGTATTGAATCGCGGGTCGGTGCGCGAGCTGAACGCGCCCGCCGAGCCGTTCAGCGCGTTGAAGGACGCCAGGAACTGCGGACGCCGCGCCAGCTCGTCGGCCAGGCTGACGGACGGAGCGGGGCGGTTCGCGTTGAGGTTGATCGGCCGAGTGCGCTGGAGGTAATTGCCCTTGGTTCCGTTGTAGGAGAGCTTGAGCACGAACTGGAGCGGCAATTCGCGCTGGACGCCCAAGCTCCACTGGTGCACCTGCGGGTTCTGAAGCGACGGATCGATCACCGGGCTGATATCGCCGTAGTTCAGGATGTCGCCGCGGATTCGGCCCACTTGCGCCGCGCCCTGCTGCTGGGCCGGCGCGCTTCCGGCGATCAGGTTGGCCCATGTATTGCCACCGGTGAAGCTGTCGATGCCGTTGATGTTCTGGGTAACGACGTAAGGCGGCAGGCCGCGCTGGTTGGTGATCGGGTTGAGAAAATTGAAATCAGCCACCAGGCCGTATCCGGCGCGAATCACCGTCCGCCCGCCGCGAGGATTCCAGGCGAAGCCGACCCGCGGCTGGTAGTAGGTATTGGTGGAAATGGAGTTGCCGCCGATGGAGAAGCAGCCCAGCGGACCGGAGCCCGCCGCCCCGAGACTGTCGCGGCAATTGAAATTCAGATTGGACGTCAGCCCGTTGACCTCGTTCACCTGGCCGTAGATCTCGGCGCGGAAGCCGAGGTTCAGAGTGAACGACGGCGTAAGGCGGTAGTCGTCCTGCACGAACAGGCCGCTGAGCCAGGTGCGGTGGCCGCGGACGGTGCCGCCGAAGCGCTGCGTATAGAAGTTGGGGCGGCCGGCGGCGAAGTCGTCCCAGTTCAGGAACTGATAGCGTCCGCGGGCGTCGGAATCGAGCGAGCTGTTGCCCTGGTAGCGGAAGAAGTCGCCGCCCATTTTGAGATTGTGCGCGCCGCGCGTCCAGGTGAGGGTGTCGCCGTACTGGAAAGTGTTCTGAACGCGGCCTTGCGGGGCTCCTTCCCACTGCCCGAAGCGGTCGATCTGCCCGTTCGAAAATTCGATGCGCGGACCGAGCGGCACAGTGGTGTCGAAGCCGAAAATCGGCGAGGTGCGGCCGAATCCACCGCGGAACTCGTTGATCACGGTGGAGGAGAAGATGTGGGTTTCGTTGAGATTGATGCTGTAGACCGAGTTGGTGGAGACCAGTCCGAAGTTGGCGAGGTTGGTGCCGATGAAGGTGTTGTTGGAGTTGGTTCCTTCGCTGTAGGCCGTGCCGTAGCGGGCGTAGAGAGAGTCGCGAGAGGAAATCTGGTGGTCGAGGCGGACCGAATACTGGTGGAAGTCGGTTTTGTTAGAGGCGTTCTGCTGTACGTTGCCGAAGGTTCCCAGATCGGTGGTGGCGGCGGGGAGCTTGTACTGGTCGAGGAGTTTTCTTGAAGTGGGATCGGTGACGCGGCCCAGCATCGACGCCGTGGGGACCTGGGCGATACGCGCGCCTCCGCTGCCCCGCTGTGGCGCGCCTTCCGCCGAGACAAAGAAGTGCGTCCGGTTGGGGACGATAGGGCCTCCCAGCACGCCGCCGAACTGGTTGTAGCGGATGACGGTGGGATTTCCGGAACGGTCGAACCAGTCGCGCGCGTTGAAGTTGTTATTGCGCAGATACTCGTAGCCTTCGCCGTGGAACTGGTTGGTGCCGGAGCGGGTGATGTACTGCACCTGCGACCCGGAGTTGCGCCCGAACTCTGCGCTGAAGTTGTTGGTGATGATTTTGACTTCCTTGATGGAGGAGAAATTGAGCGGCCCGTTGTTGGTGCTGCCCGTGCCGGCGACCGAGATGTCGGTGGCGGTGATGTTATCGATGGTGATGTTGTTGGCGCGGGCGCGATTGCCGTTGGAGATGAAGCTGCCGCTGTTGAATCCTCCCGGGGCGGGGACGATGCCGGGCAGGGTCGCGGCGAGATTATTCGGGTTGCGGGAGACGGGGATTTCGGCCACCCGCTTGGTCTCGAACGATTCCTGCACCTGGGCGCTCTGGGTGTCGAGCGCGCTGGCGGCGTCGAGGACAGTGACCTGCTCGGTGACCTGGCCCACTTCGAGGGTAAGGTTGACCGCTGTTACCTCGGCGCTTCGCACCATCGTGACGGCGACGGCGCGCCGGAAGCCTTCGGCCTCCACCGCAATCGATTGCTCGCCGATTTTGAGCAGGCTAAACGCATAGCGTCCGCCGGCGTCGGTATTTACGACGCGGCGTTCGCCGGTTTCCCGGCTGGTGAGCACGACTTTGGCGGCCGGAACCGGCAGGCCAGAAGGATCGCTCACGGTGCCTCGCAACTCGCCGGTTATCTGCGCGGACGCCAATGACGAAATCAAGAACCAATGGAAACGGCAGCTCATGAACCGCCGGAAGAAACACATCGGGAACCTCTTTTCAGACGCGGCACAGCGGCACGCGGGACCGTTTCAGATAGGACGTATGAAGCCGGGAATCGTTAGCTAGCCGTGCCGGCCGGGTCCCACGGCCGGTCGCTTCAACGGAACCGGCGGATTGAATTAAGTGAGGCTACGGCCATTGTATCCCTGATCATTGTGAAAATATCCCCGGAATTCCGGTTTGTAGACTTCAGGCTCGAAAACTCCGCTCGTGCGCATCGAGGAAAGGGCTGGTAGCGTAGAATAGTTGTGGAGTCTCCGATGCCCAGGATCTTCATATCGAGTCCGAGTGGGAAATCGAGTGTCGCCCGTAAACTGGCCAATGACCTTGAGGCGAGAGGCTTTCAAAGTTTCGTCCCAAGCCGCGATCTCCAGGAGGGTGACGACTTCGCCCAGATCGCATGGTTGATTTCCCAGTCCGATGCATTTCTGGTGATTGTCGAACCGAAACCCAAGCGTTCGGTAAAGCAAGAGCGGGAGTGGTTTGCAGTGCTCAATGAAGCGTCGGACTTGACGAAAGGCAAGCGGCTGATTCCGGTGGTTCTCGGAGAGGGCGAGCCGCCGAATTTCCTCAAGAACTGGGAGGCGTTGCGCCTGCGCGCGCCTGGCGACTCGAAACAGTGGCACAAGCTGGTGGAGGCGATTTCGAGCGCGTTGCAGTCGCGGGAGAAGCCGAAGCTGATGGCGTTAAACAAATCGGACCTGGACCGGTGGAGCCGGCGGCTGGAGTCCATCGCCGAAACTGCCCGGCAGCTCAAATCCCTAGGGATGTAGGCGCGGAGGCCGTGAATCCTTGAGACGCCGGCAAGCTAACCGCTCGCGTGGCGCCGGGCCCTGGAACGCCAAGACCTCGGTCTTCATCAACTGCCCTTTCGATTCCGGCTACCGGCCGCTATTCGACTCCATCGTTTTTGCGGCCGTCGCCTGCGGATTTACGCCCCGCAGTGCGATGGAGAGCGGGACGGTTTCGGATTCGCGAATCGACCGGATTCGCAAGGCGCTGTTCGCATCGCGGTACTCGATCCATGATTTGTCGCGCTGCCGGGGATACGGAGACGCCAATCTGGCACGCTTCAACATGCCCCTGGAACTCGGCTTCGCCATGGCGCGACGATTTCACGATGCAAAGTCGCACGACTGGCTGGTGCTGGTCCCTGAAAATCACGAATACCTGAGCTTTGTTTCGGATCTGGGAGCATTCGACCCGCAGAAGCACGCGGGCACTAAGGAAACCGTGATTCCTCCAGTGGTCAACTGGCTCAAGACCCGTCCTGACGCCGGAGTCAGCCCGTTTCCCGATACGGTGATCGCAAAGCTTCCGGCCTACCTGAACCAGCTCGACGATCTCCGAGTCAGATCGGGCGGCGAACTACCTTGGTCCGAGCTGATTCTGACCGCTCAGCGGCACGTGAAACGTCCGCGCCGGGTGAAGCTCTAAGATCCCTACGGCCGCATGAATCCAGACCAGTCACTTGCTTCGTATGTTCTACCGTGATACGTTTCTATGAATCGTGCTACGGAGGACACGGATGCGACGCGCGGCTCTACCCCTGATTCTGGCCACGACCCTCGCCGCGCAGACCGGGGCGGCGGCCGATGAGCCGGAAAAGCCGAAGCCGGTCTATACAACCATCGTCATCACGGCCAAGACGGTGGAACCGGGCGTGGAGCGGCGCAACGCCGAAGTCTTCGAGAAGACGTTGTTCTCGCGCGACGACCAGGTGTTTGACCTGCTGGACGCGGGAATCAATGCCGGGCAGCACGAGGGCGGGGGCAAATCGATTGAGATCCGCCGGTTCGGATTCAATCTGGACCACGGCGGCGTGAATGGCGGGCTGAAAGTGCTTGTCGAAAACGTCCAGCAGAACCAGGTCACGCAGGGGCACGGGCAGGGTTACCTTGGATCGCTCAAAAGCCTGAGCCCGGAGCTGATCTCCGAGGTCAGCATCGTCAACGGGCCGTTTGCGGCGGAGTACGGCGATTTCAGCGGCCTCGGCGTGGTACATATCCGGCTACGGGAATCGCTGCCAGACCAGTGGACGGTGAGGATGCAGGGCGGCTCCTTCAATACGACGCGGGGTTTCTTGAGTTACAGTCCGGACTGGCGCGACAACGACGCCTTCTTCGCGTATGAAGGCTCCAGCAGCGACGGGCCGTTCGTGAAGCCGCTAGGCTACCGGCGGGACAACGTAACTGCGAACTGGACCCGCCGCTTCAGCGGGCAGCGCGCGTTGGGGCTGCGGTTTAACTCGGGGCGGAACGACTACCATTCGTCGGGGCAGATTCCGCTGGACGAGGTGGCGGCGGGAAGGTTGGACCGGTTCGGATATCTGGATTCGGGCGATGGCGGAAGGGTGCGCAATGGCACTCTGGCCGCTTATTTCCGACAAGAAGGGGAAAGCGGATCGGTGTTGCGCGCGGATGGATTTCTCACCCGTTCTCTGCTGGATATGTACTCCAACTTCACCTTCTTCCTGAATAATCCGGAGAGCGGCGATGGCATTCAGCAGCACGATTCCCGGCTGATGGAGGGCGCGAACCTTCAGTACCTGCGCCCGCACCGGCTGGGGACCACACAGAGCCTTTTCACCGCCGGCGGGAATTTTCACGACAACCAGATCCTGGTCGGGCTGTACCCTCAAATGGACCGGGTGGCGACGGGCGAGACGACGAAAGCGCACGCCCACGTGACCAACGGTGCCGGGTATGCGCAGGAGTCGTTGAGCTTGCTGGACGGGCGTCTGCAACTGGGCGGAGGGCTGCGCTACGATCTGTTTCGGTTCGGACTGAATAACTTGGCGGACCCGGCGGCGGGAGCGCTGGCGCCGGTCTCGCGAAGGTGGCAGCCGAAGGCCAGCGTTGCTTACACCCCGTCGGCCAAATGGCCGGTAACGCTGCATGCCAATTACGGGCGCGGCATTTCGTCGATCGACGCGCGCGGGGTGGCCGAGCTGCCGCACGGGACCCACGTTGCGACCACCGATTTCTACCAGGTTGGCACGTCACATCATTTCCGGCGGGTGTCGCTCTCCACCGACGCGTTTCTGATCGACCGGTCGAACGAGCTGGTCTACGTTCCCGACGACGGGTCGCTGGAATTCCAGGGGCCGACGCGGGCGTATGGATTCGAGGCCAAGTTGTCGGTGGAGCTGACGCGGCGGCTGAGCTTCAACGGCGGAGTGACCAAGGTGCTGGACGCTTTTTACCGCGGCGTGCGGCCCCGGCTGCCGGTGGACCGAGCCCCGCACTTCACCGCCAACGCCGGGCTGACGCTGTCGGACTGGAAGGGATGGAGCGGCTCGGTGCGGGTGCGGGCGATCAATCATTATCTGCTGGACGGCGCCGATCCGGCGATTCTGGCCTCGGGCTACACGGTGTTCGACATGAACCTGGTGCGGAGGATCCGGCGCGGCGTGGACTTCAGTTTCGCCGTGGATAACTTCACGAACCGGAACTACTACGAGACGCAGAACTGGCTGGAGTCCCGGCTGATGGGGCAAACGCCGGCTTATCGCATCCACGGGACGCCGGGCTACCCGGTGACGTTCACAGCAGGGCTGACCTTCCACCTGGGCGGAAAGTAAGTTGACTCCGCAGCGTTGAAGCGGTAAGGTGAACACCACTCCATTAGGAGGGGTGAGCCTTTCATGTTGAAGTCACGTTTCGCGCTGGCTGCATTCTGCGCGCTGCCCGCTCTCTTTCCGGCGCCAACGCGCAGGAAGCGCCGCAAGTTTACACCTACATAGCCGAGTTTACCGTGCCTCGCGCCCAGTGGGCCGAGTTCATGCAGAACTGGACGAAGGACGAGGCGCCCATGCTGGAGCGGTTGCTGGCCGGCGGAGTAATCACAGAATACGGCACGGACGCGACGCTGGTGCACGTAGACGGCGTGCCCACGCATAGCATCTGGTGGTGCGCGCCGACCTTCGCCGGTACGCAGCGCGTGCTGGACGAATTCGCCAAGCTGCCGCCGAATCCGCTGCTGGCCAGCATCAAACATCGCGACCGCTTCCTGGTGTCGATCGTCAACCAGACCAAATCTGGAAAAGTCTCCGGCGGATACTTTCAGCTCAGCATCAACTTCGTGAAGCCGGGCAAGGGCCAGGAGTGGCGCGAGATGTTCGACAAGTACACCAAGCCGGTGATGGAACAACTGATGGCGGACGGGACGCTGATGGGCTACGGAGCGGACCGGGAATACGTTCATACCGAGACGCCGGCCGCGCGGTACGAATGGGTGATGACGGCGAACGCGGATGGGATCGACAAGGTGGCGGCGGCGTTTGCCGCGGCGTCCGCAAAGCGGAGCGCGGAGGAGCGCAGGTCAATCGCCGCGGCCTTCCGGGAGGTCAGTGAGCCGGGAACGCATCGCGACGGCCTGACGCGGGTCGTCGAGTGGAAGCACAAGTAGCCTCTGCTAACGAGGGCTCTGAATTTGAAGCCTGCGCCGCCAAGGCTCAACGGATGAACGGAATATAGGCGGATACACTCGAGCGATAGACTTGAAATTCCTCGCCGAAACGTCCGGCCAGCAGCCGGTCCTCGGCGCGAACGCGGATTTCGGTGCCGATGAAGAACAGCGCGCAAGCTCCGGCGAAAACCGGCATCGGAGCCCGCCCGAAGCCGGTGGCCACCAGCAGCAGGAGCATCGAAAAGTAGATGGGATGGCGCAGGTAGCGGTAAGGTCCGGACCGCACCAGCTTGTGATCTTCGTAGAGGCCGGCCTGCACCTGCCAGTGGCCCCGCAGATGGAGCACCGCCCACCACGTGATGGCGCCGGCGGCGGCGCCACAAGCCATATTGGTGATGCGGGTGGCCAGGGTGGGTTCGCCGCCGCCGATAAGCAGCGGCGCGTAAGCTAGCAATTGCAGCGCCACGCCCAGGCGCGCATCGGGCGCCACCGTCACGGCAGCGCGGCTGCCGGAGCTTCGCTTTCCAAACCGCAGCGCCAGGCCCCAGACGATCCAGCAGGCAAGAACGAAGACTCTGGAGATCACGGTCATGGTTCTACAGAGTGTATCCGAGATGCCAGGCATGTTATATATGTGAACCACGCGCATGTCCGCTCCGGATGCAGTCGTGGACGAGGTTCAGATCGAAGGCGACGGAGTGCGGTTATTCGCACTGGCTGCCGGCCCCGAAGACGGCCCGCTGGTAATCCTTCTGCACGGTTTTCCGGAGTCGAGCTATGCGTGGCGGCGGCAAATGCCGGCTTTGGCCGCGGCCGGCTTTCGCGTTGTAGTGCCCGACCAGCGCGGTTATGGGCGAAGCGGCAAGCCTGCTGGAGTGGAGGCCTACAGGATGGCCAAACTGATCGCCGACGTCGTAGCCATCGCCAGCCACCTCCGCCGCGATCGCTTCTGCCTGGCGGGACATGATTGGGGCGGAATAGTTGCCTGGCACGTTGCGATCCGCCATCCCGCGCGGTTGCGCGCGCTGGTCATCCTGAACGCGCCGCATCCGGACGTGATCAAACGGCTCGCCGGGTTCCTGCTGAAACACCCGACGCAACTGCTACGGAGTTGGTACATGATCTTCTTTCAACTGCCCTGGCTGCCGGAGCGGTTGTTTTCCGCGTTCAACTTCTGGTTTGCGGCAAGGGCGTTAGTCCGGACCAGCCGCGCGGGTACATTTTCCGGCGAGGAACTCGCTGAGTATCGGAAGGCATGGAGACAGCCGGGCGCGCCGGCCGCGATGATCAACTGGTACCGCGGGCTTTTCCGGGGGGCGCAGAGTCCGTCGGCTCCGGACAGGCGCGTGCGTGTCCCGGTGAGGATTGCCTGGGGGATGCGCGATGTCTTTCTGCTGCCCGATCTTGGCCAAGCGAGTTTGCGGTATTGTGATGAGGCGGCGATGATCCCGTTTCCGGCGGCCAGCCACTGGCTGCATCTGGAGGAAGCGGAGGCGGTGAGCCGCCTGCTGGTGGAGTCATTTTCTCAAGCGAGGTGAGCGGATGAGCGCCGGACTACAACCTGCGCAACAACAAAAGCCCACTGTGTCGTGGAAACCCTTTTGGTTACAGGCGGTGGAAGCGGTTCGCGATCCGCTTAGCTATCTTACCGGGAATGCGCGCTACGGCCGCATTGCCGAGGTGCGGAAAAATGTCTGCTATCAGCTCAACGATCCCGAGTACATCGGGCATGTGTTGCAGACTAACCACCAGAACTACGGCAAAGGGCCCCGTTATCGCAAAGCGGTCGCGCCGCTGTTCGGAAACGGGCTGCCAACAACGGACGGCGAGTTCTGGCGGGGGCAGCGAAGGCTGATGCAGCCCGCCTTCCTGCGCAAACACCACGAGATGTTCGCTGCGACGATGCTTGACTGCACCAAAGAGATGATCGAGCGCTGGCGGGCAACGGCGAGGTCGGGTGGGCGGCTGAATGTTCGCGAAGAGATGATGGCGCTCAGTCTGAGGAGCCTGTTGCGGTGCGTTTTCGGGCAGGAACGGCCGGACGACCTGAAGCAGGTGGGTCAGGCGATGCTGGATATTCAAAACGAGATCAATCTGGCCGAGCAATTCAATCCTCTGCGCCTGCCGGATTTTGTGCCCACTCCCGGCCGGAGGCGAATCCAACGCGCGTTGAGCGAAATCAATCCGTTCATCGCCCGCATGGTGGAGGCGCGAAGAAAACTGGGGCCGAATGAGAATGACGTCGTTTCCTTGTTGCTTTTCGCCCGGGAAGAGGACACGGGCAAGGGAATGCCCGAGGCTCAACTGCGGGATGAGATCGTGACCATCATGGCAACCGGTCACGACAGCGTGAGCGAAGGGCTGACGTGGACGCTGTACCTGCTGGGACGCCATCCGGAGGTTTATCGCCGGCTGGCGGAGGAGGTGAGGGCAGGGCTGGACCGGGAGAGCATCGGTCCGGATCTGGTGGCGAAGCTGACTTACACCCGAATGACGCTCGAAGAGTGCATGCGGATCTATCCACCGATATGGGGGATGATGCGAACCGCTCTGGGGGACGACATGATCGGCGGCTACCCGATTCGAACGGGCACGCGGATTTTGCTGTCGCAATACGTGGTGCATCGATTGCCGTCTTTATGGGACCAGCCGGAGCGTTTCGATCCGGAGCGATTCTCGCCGGAGCGGTCGGCTGGCCGGCACCGGTTTGCGTATTTTCCATTTGGTGCCGGGCCCCGGCAGTGCCTCGGAGCGTCGTTTGCGATGCTCGAAATGGGTTTGATTCTGGCGCTGCTTCTACAGGCGTTCGATCTGGAAGTGGAGGACGGGCCGGAGCCGCGGCCGGTGCCTCGGGTGAGCCTGAAACCGGACCGGCCCATCTGGTTGCGGGTTACGGAAAGAGGGTAAATGTCTGAGCCGGGAACTTCCGGCAAGGAGAGTCCGTCTCTTCCCATGCCCTTCATGCCGTTTGCCACTTTTCTTTTTTGGCCGGTATAAACGGTGTGAACGGTATAAAGACCAGTTGTTGTGTATAGAGTGAAACCAGTTCGTTGCCCTCAGACTTCGAACATAGAAAGCGTTTCTTCCAGCGACTTGAGCGGGTCTCGGGTGGGGGAGTATTCGTGCGCGATGTAGCCCTGGTAGCCGAGGTCGGCGATGGCGCGGGCAATGCCGCGGTAGTTCATTTCCTGACTATCGTCCATCTCGTGGCGGCCGGGGTTGCCGGCAGTGTGGAAGTGGCCGATCCATTGGAAATTGGCGCGTATGGTGCGGATGATGTCGCCCTCCATGATCTGCATGTGGTAGATGTCGAACAGCAGTTTCACGCGGGGGGAATTTACGCGCTTGCAAACTTCGACGCCCCATGACGTGCGGTCGCACTGGTAGTCGGGGTGGTTGACCTTGCTGTTGAGCAGCTCCAGGCAGATGGTGACGCCCTTTTCTTCGGCCTGGGCCTTCACCTTGTTCAGAAAGGCGACGACGTTGGCCATGCCTTCCTCGTCCGGAATGCCGCGGCGGTTGCCGCTGAGGGCGATCGCGTTGGGGACGCCGGCGGCAGCGGATTGGTCGATCAGCTCGCGCATGGCTTTTTCGACGGCGGGGTGGTCTTCCTTGTGGTTGCAGCCTCCCTGCAAGGTCATTGCGCCGGAGGCCATGCTGGGAACGAGGCCGTATTTCTTGACCAGCGGGAAATCGGCGGGAGTCATCAGGTCAAAGCCGAGGACGCCGAGGCGCGCGGCATTGCGGCAGCTGTCCTCCAGCGGAACGTTGCGTCCGAAGACGCCACGGGTGACGGCTTGTTTGAGGCGGCCTTTGCGCGGCGCGGGTTTGTCCTGTGCGAGCGCGGACGCCGAGGCGAATGCACTAAGGGCGGAACACCAATCCCTGCGAGTCATAGAGATTTCTCCCAGGGGAATTATATATGGCGGCCGCGACCCTACTCCACACGCACTGGGAATTCGCGGCGGCCTGCGGAGGATTCGACGCGTATCTGATACGTGCCGGGGGTGAGTAGGACGGGCGAGACCACCAGGACGGCGCGGGCGCTTACGCCGGCGACGACTTCGCGTCGGGCCAGGCGGCGTCCACCCGATTCCAGGTAGAGGATCGCGCGTCCTGGACCAGCCTCCACTTCAAACGCCACAGGCTGCGACGGAGTGGGGAGCGTCAGGCCGGCGGCATCGAGGGGCAGCACGGCGGCGCCGGCGGATTCGGCGTCGCGCTCGGCATAAATCAGCCGGGCGCGGGTGCGCACCAGATCCTGGCGGGTGAGGATGAGCGGAGGAAACAACAGCAGCGCGCCCGCGACGGCGGCCAGCGCCGGGTAGAGCCAGCCGCCGGCGCGTGGAGACATTACTTCTTCTTTTGCTCCGTCTCCGGCTTCTTGTCTTTGTTCTCGTCCACCACTTCCCCGAACTTGATGTTCGATTCGGACTTGAACTGCTTGTAGTCGGCGTACTTCACGCTCATGCGGATGCGCTGCGGGCCGGCCTGGAAGTGCAGCGTGTCGTCGGCGCGGGTGTAGGTGGGGAACCAGTATTTGCCGTCGATCTGCTCGCGGTAGGTTTCAAAGCGCGGGAACTGGTTGTCCGAGCCTTTCTTCAGGAGGCCGACGCCCTTGCCGAAGGTTTTCACGATCTGCAAGTCGCGGTCGTCCACCCAGATCTGGCCTTCGAAGTAGCGGTGGCCGGACTCCATCCTCTTCGGCTTGACGGAGAAAACGTAGCACGGGATCTCGTCAGCCTTTTGTTTGCCCAAGTAGCGGACGTCGTATTTGTCGATCTCGGCGGAAGTGAGGACGAAGGGCTGGACGTTGCGGAGGTCCTGCTCGTCTTCGGGCGTCAGCAGGATGTTGCGCAGCGTGGAAACAGGGGCTCGGACCACGCGCTCGGTCCGCTTGCCCTCGGAGGAGAAAATGATGTCGCTGACGATTTCGTACTTTCCTCCGAGAGCGCCGCCTTCCGACAGCTCCTGAATGCGCACGGTCTGGCGATAGGTGTAATTCTCGCGGGCGCGGGCGAACTCGGCTTCCTTGGCGGCGAACTGCTTGATGATATCTTCCGGCGCCGGTTCCTTGGAATCGGCGACGAGAAAACCGGCGGAGACGAGGGTGGCGGCAAGTAGGGCTGAGCTGCGCATAGTAATCCTCTCTTTATGATACGCCCGGCGCGAGGGTGAGGTTACCGGAGGGGCGAATTGCCGGCCGGCGTCCGTCAATTTCAATTCTCGACAGCACAGAATGAGATCCATGTGAAAGAATCAACTAATGCCATGTGGAGCCAGGTTTGGAAGAGGGGACTGATCCGGTAAGCTGCGCGCCTCCGCCGTGGGAGTATGCGCCCGGCGGACCCTACTTCGACGAGATGGTCGAAACCGGGGGCGAAGTGCGCGGTGCGTGGCGTACGCTGGCCGATTCGCTGCGCCGCATCGGTCCGGACGGCCTGGCGCGCCGCTGGCAGCAGGGCCAGCGCCTGATCCGCGACAACGGCATCACTTATAACGTCTACGGCGACCCGCACGGCACCGACCGCCCCTGGCCGGTCGACCCCATCCCGATGACGATCGGCGAGGCGGAATGGGCGCGGATCGACGCCGCCATCGCGCAGCGCGCCTCCTTGCTCAACGCCATCCTCGGCGACCTCTACGGCCCGCAGCGCCTGCTGCACGACGGGCTGGTGCCGCCGGAGTTGGTCTATGCGAACCCCGGTTATCTCCGCAGTTGCCACGGCGTCGGCGTGCCCGGCGACACCCGCCTGCACTTCTACGCCGCCGACCTCGCGCGGTCGCCCGACGGCCAGTGGTGGATCATCGCCGACCGCGCGCAAGCCCCTTCCGGCGCCGGCTACGCTCTCGAAAACCGCATGGTCTCCACGCGCACCTTGCCGGACGTGTTCCGCCAGGCTTCGGTGCGGCGTCTGGCGCGCTTCTTTCAGTCCTGCCGTGAAATGTTGGTGAGCCTGGCGCCGGGCCACCGCGAGAATCCTCGCGTGGTGTTGCTGACATCGGGACCCTACAACGAGACCTATTTTGAGCACGCCTTTCTGGCCCGCTACCTGGGCTACACGTTGGTGGAAGGCGGCGACCTGACGGTGCGCGCAAACCGCGTCTATCTCAAAACGCTGGGCGGGCTGCTGCCGGTCGACATGATCCTGCGCCGCCAGGACGACAGCTTCTGCGACCCTCTGGAGCTGCGCGGCGATTCGATGCTCGGAGTGCCGGGCCTGGTGGAAGCGGTCCGCGCGGGAACCGTGGCCGTGGCCAACGCGCTGGGCAGCGGGCTGGTGGAAACGCCGGCGATGTCGGCCTTTCTCCCCGGGCTGAGCCGGCAACTGCTGGGTGAGGAACTGCGCATGCCGTCCGTGGCGACATGGTGGTGCGGCCAGGAAGAGCCGCTGGAATACGTTGGCGGCCATCTGGACAAGCTGGTGATCAAAGACGCGTTTCCAGGAAGGTTCCAGGACCCGGTCTTCGGCGCGCGGCTGGGCACAAAGGAGAAGCAGAAGTTGCAGGCGCGGATTCAGGCCGCGCCGCACCGCTACGTGGCGCAGGAACAAGTCGCGCTTTCCACCGTGCCGGTCTGGACCGAACAGGGCCTGGCGCCGAGGCACATGGTGCTCCGGGTGTTCGCCGTGCCTTCAGGCGGAACTTACGCCGTGATGCCGGGGGGCCTGACGCGATTCTCTGCGTCGCTGGATACGCTCGTGGTCTCCGTGCAGCGCGGCGGCGGCAGCAAGGACACCTGGGTGCGGGCCGAGGGGCCGGAGCCGGAGTTCAGCCTGCTGCGCCAGGCCGGCCAGCCGCTGGAAGTCAGCCGCGCCACCTTCGACCTGCCCAGCCGCGTCGCCGATAATCTGTTCTGGCTGGGACGCTATATGGAGCGCGTGGAGTCCGCGGTGCGGATGGCGCGCACGGTGGCGCCGCTGCTGACGCAGGAATCCGGTCCGGGCGTCGCCGGCGGGTTGGACGTGGCGGCCGGGGTGCTTGCCGCCGCCGGGTATGTGCGGCCGGGCCACTTGGAACGCGATCTGGTGTCGATGATCTTCGACTCGGGCAAGCGCTACAGCGTCGGCTGGATCGTCCACGAGGTGCGGCGGTTGGCGTGGCTCCTGCGCGAGCGCATCTCCAGCGACGCGTGGCGCGTGTTGAATCGCCTGGATCAGGATTTTTCCACCGCACGTCCGCCCGAGCCGATGCAACTGGCCGGGGCGATGGACCTGCTGGATCAGTCGATTCTGACGCTGGCCTCGTTCAGCGGTCTGGTGATGGAGAGCATGACGCGCGGCCAGGGGTGGCGTTTCCTCGATATCGGACGCCGCCTGGAGCGCGCGATCCAGATGGCGGATCTGCTGCGGCACGGGCTGGGCTTCGAGCCCACCGACGACGCGGGACGCCTGTCTGCACTGCTCGAGATCGCCGACAGCTCCATTACTTATCGCTCCCGCTATCTGACCACGCTGCAAGCCGATCTGGCGATCGACCTGCTGCTGATCGACGAAGCCAACCCGCGCTCGGTGGCGTTCCAACTGGCGCGACTGATCGAACACATCGCGCAACTGCCCGAAGATCCGTCGCCGGCGCGGCGCTCGCCCGAGTGGCGGCTGACACAGAGCCTTCATAGCGTCGTGCAACTGGCTGAGGCCGCCGAGTTGGTTCGCTCAGGTCCGGACGGTTACTGGCGCAATCTGGAAAACTTCCTCAACGACCTGGCCCGAGACCTGCGCGCCCTGTCCACCGCGCTCACGGGGAGCTACTTCAGCCATGCCGTGCCATCCCAGCGGTTGAGCCACCCATAGCCATGAAACTGCGCGCCGAGCACACCACCACTTACTTGTACAGCGAGCCGGTGGCGATCTGCCACAACGAGGTCCACCTGCGCCCGCGCCACGAGGGTCGCCAGACCGTGGCATCCAGCGAGCTGTCGATTCATCCCGAGCCCGGCCATACCACGCACCGCAAGGATTACTTCGGGAACAACGTCACTCACTTCTCGATTCAGACTCCGCATCAGATGCTGATTGTGACCGCGGTGAGCGAAGTGGACGTTCGCCCGGCCGAGCCGCCGCTGCCCGAGCTGACGCCGGCCTGGGAGGCGGTCCGTGAGGAAGTACGCGCCCACCGCTCCGCCGGCGAGCTGGAAGCGTTTCAATACGTCTTCGATTCGCCGCATGCCGCCACCGGCGCCGCGTTCGCCGAGTACGCCCGCGCTTCATTCCCTGACGGGCGGACCTGGCTCGCGGGAGTGCAGGATCTGTCGCACCGCATCCACGAGGAATTCCGCTATGACCAGCGCGTGACCACCATCGCCACGCCGACGGAGGAAGTGCTTCGCGACCGCCACGGTGTGTGCCAGGACTTCGCGCATGTGATGATCGGCTGCCTGCGCTCGCTGGGCCTGCCGGCTCGGTACGTCAGCGGGTACCTGCGCAGCGGGCCGAATATGGTGGGTGCGGAGGCGTCGCACGCCTGGGTGTCAGGGTTCTGCCCAGGCTGGGGCTGGGTGGATGTCGATCCGACCAACGACATGCTGCCTTCCGACGGCCACCTTACCTTGGGATGGGGGCGCGACTACGGCGACGTCACGCCGGTGAAAGGCGTAGCGCTGGGCGGCGGCGAACATGTGGTCAACGTCACCGTGGCGGTGCGGCCGGTTTGAGGGTGCGTCAGGATTCATCTTGCCCAGGGGCGCGCTAAAGCCCATTCACGCTAAGATGAAACCCATCGATGGCCGCTTTTCTATATGAAGTTGAATGGGATCCGGCCAGGGCGAGGGCCAACTTCAGCAAGCATCGAGTGGATTTCGAACGCGCTGCTGAAGTCTTTCGAGATCCGCTGGCTCTCACGATTTCGGACGATGAACACGGCATTACCGAGGTCCGTTGGATTACAATTGAGAAGGATACGCATAGCCAGTATGTGCTGGTTGTACACACTTTCGAGGAACTCGACGAGAACACTGGATGCATTCGAATCATATCCGCCCGGCGGCCTACGAGGGCTGAAGCCCGTGATTATGAGGAACTGCAATGAAGTCTGAATACGATTTTTCGAAGGGCGAGCGCGGCAAGTTCTTTCGGCCGGATGCGGAGTTGCGCCTGCCGATTTACCTGGACGCCGACGTTCAGCGCTACCTGGCCGAAAGGGCGGCGGACAAAGGCGTTCCTCTCGGTGAGATGGTCAACGAGCTGTTGAAGCGCGAAATCCAGATCATCGAGTCCGTGAAGTAGCGGCATCTTCTCCCCACGTCGGCTACTTACTGTGCCGGTACGCGGGGTACCGCGCGGGTTCGGCCCGGCGTCATTCGCTTCTCTCACTGCAGTTTGGCGTATTCCGCTTTGGCTTGCTGAAGAATCGGGAGGTCCGGGTGGGCGTCCTTCCATAAATTCAAAGAAGTCCTGGAACGCTTTCTTGGCTTTTCGCCGTCTCGCCCGCGAGCGCCAGGCCGCGCGCTAACCCCAGATAGGAGAGCGAATCGGACTGTCCCCGATAAAGGTAGCGCCAGCCACTACCCCAATTGGCGCCCTTGTGATCTACGATTTTTTGGAACTTAGCGGCTGCCTGCGCGCCCTTGAGTTGACGCAGGTAAGCCAAGCCACGCAAATAAACCGCCTCAAGGTAGGAGCGCTCGTATGGTGTGGCGGATACCAGCAGTTCCACGCACTTGGCCGGTTGATCGCGACTGAGCGCGATCGCCGCTCGAATCTCGAGTAGCTGTACTGCATTCCAGATGGTTCCACCTCACCTATGCACAGGTTCTGAAGGATGCGGACGAGCCTAAGCGAGAGACCCATTTGGGGACCCCGAAAATCCTGCGGTAAAACAGTAGGGTCGCCGAAGCTCCAACTTC
>JACXTT010002237.1_pt1 | contig 30994 bp, 29 predicted proteins | sample 9270951 | NCBI WGS metagenome assembly JACXTT01 (sample SAMN15532306, study PRJNA645909) | rock metagenome | isolation source: weathered quartz diorite | place: Puerto Rico | collected 2017-06-21
GAAATTGAAGATTATAAGCTGCATTATGTAAGCACGCAATACGGCGGCATAGGTGCCAGTATATTTGCCCGTAACGGCAAGGTATATGTATCTGATGTATTTGAAGGTTTCCCCGCCCAAAAAGCCGACATCCGTCCCGGCGATCAGCTGGTAAAAATTAATAATGTTGACCTGGATGGAAAGAATAACGACCAGGTAGGCTTGCTGCTTAAAGGCTCAAAGGGCGCGCCGATAAAACTGTTGGTTAAACGCGAAAGCGCCGGGCAGGCGGTCGAAAAAACATTGGTCCGCGACGAGATCAAACAGCCCAATGTATCTTATTATGGGATGGTCGACGGCAATATGGGCTACATAAAGCTTGATAAATTTCTTGAAAATTCCGCCGAAGAAGTTACCAACGCGCTGATCGCTATACAAAAAAATAATCCCAACGGTGTCATACTTGACCTGCGCTCAAACGGCGGCGGAATTTTACAGGAAGCTGTAAAAATTGTGAATTTGTTTGTAGCTAAGGATATACCCATCGTATCGCAGAAGGGCAAAATCAAGGAGAAAAATTACACCTATAGTACAGTAAATACGCCGCTGGCACCAAATTTACCATTGGTGGTTTTGGTAAACAATCATTCAGCATCAGCATCGGAAATTGTTGCCGGCTCGTTGCAAGATTTGGATCGCGCTATTATTATCGGCCAGCGCAGCTACGGAAAGGGCCTGGTTCAGCAAACATTTAACCTGCCTTATAACAGCCTAGTAAAAATAACCATAGCCAAATATTATGTGCCATCGGGCCGTTGCATACAGGCTTTGGACTATACCCACCGGAAGGATGATGGCAGCGTTGTTAAGGTTGCAGATTCGCTGATTCATGAATTTAAAACAAAGGATGGCCGGTCGGTATATGACGGCAGCGGAATTTACCCCGACCTGTTTGTTAAACAGGAACACTTTGCAAACATAACCCAAACGCTGGTTGCCAAACTGTTTATCTTCGACTATGCCACGCACTTCCGTGAATCGCACCAGGCAATGAATAATCTGCGGGCCTTTAGCTTATCAGATGCCGAATATGCCGACTTTGTAAAATACCTTTCGGACAAAAATTATACCTACAGCACCGGCTCGGAAAAGCTGCTGTCGGGTTTAAAGGCAGAAGCGGAAAAGGAAAAGCAATTTGATGATGTAAAAGCGGAATATGAAGCCTTAAAACTAAAGATGGCCGCTATCAAGAGGAATGACCTGCAACTGCATAAGGATGAAATAAAGCAGGTTCTGGAAAACGAAATCGCATCGCGCTACTATTATGAAAAGGGCCGGTTTGAAACGAACTTTAAATATGACCGGGAGCTTGCCCAGGCCGTTAAAGTTATGCAGGATAAGGAACAGGCTGCCTCGATATTAAAAGGTGAAGGCGCCTATAAAATTATCGGTAAACCCGTGTGGGCGATGACCGCAAAAAAGGCCGAAAAGGATAGCGATGACCAATAAACCCAACGGTTTTCCAGCTAGAGAACGACACCTCCCAGTAGCTTAAAAATCAGTTTAATAGCCCCTTTTTTGCCGTATATGCGCCCTTTTTGGATTAAACTGCGGCTATTTCGATTAACCCGTTTGGCATACTAATTGTAAATTAACTCATAATTAAAAATTTATTTTATGAGAAAATTATTTTTTACGGCGGCTTTATTTGCAAGCTGCCTGACAATTAAAGTAGCCGATGCCCAGGTACGGGTTCGTGCCAATGTAAATATCGGAAGTCAGCCCGAATGGGGTCCGGTAGGATACAGTCATGCTGATTACTATTATATGCCTGATGTTGATGCTTATTATGATGTGCAACATCACGAGTATGTGTATAATGATAATAACACCTGGGTACATAATCGCACCCTGCCCCAAAAGTATGGTGATTACGATAGGTACCACAGCTACAAGGTTGTGGTAAACCAGCAAAACCCATGGGAACATCATGACGAAATACGAGCTAAGTATGAAAACTACAAAGGCCGTCATGACCAGGTAGTTATTCGTGATAGCCACGACCGTCGTTACCGTAATCATTGGAAAGATGAGAACGATAACATGGATCGTAAAGACCGCGGAGATCGTGACCACCACGACAATCAGTAATTTTAATTACTATAAAAACAAACAGCCCCGCATTCCGGGGCTGTTTTGTTTTACCGGTTATTGATCGATATGCATAAGTATCTATCATGCCGCGCCAACGGCAGACTGTTGTTGCGCTTTTAAATAAGCTTTAATGCGCTGATTTACAATAGATAATAAACCGGATTATAATAAAAACTAAACTATTTTGGTTATTTATTGTCTATCTATCAAACAACATAAATTATTTATGAAAAAGTTAATTTTTAGTGCAGCAATATTAGCAAGCTGCTTATCAATCAAAGTAGCCGATGCCCAATTACGTATTAACGTAAATATAGGTAGCCAGCCGGCCTGGGGGCCTGTAGGTTATTCTCATGCAGATTATTACTATATGCCTGACATCGACGCTTATTATGATGTGCCGGCACATCAATACATATATTTCGACAATAATGTATGGGTACGCCGTGCTTATTTGCCGGAAAGATATGGTAACTACGATTTATATCACGGATACAAAGTGGTTGTAAATCAACGTAACCCCTGGGAGCGCGACGATATATATCGTTCAAGATACGCTAACTATCGCGGCCGTCATGACCAAGGAGTAATCCGCGACAGCCGTGATGAACGGTACCGGAACCATTGGAATGGCGATGCGAACGAAAGGGGTCATTACGATAATGGCAACCATGGTGGCCGGGGAAATCAATTCCACCAGGATAACGGTAATCACGGCGATCAGGGCCGCGGACATGATAATGGAAACCACGGTGGTGACCAGGGCCGCGGACATGACAACGGCGGCCATGGCGATAAAGGCCACGGCGGCGACCACGGCAATTAATTTGATGTTCACTTAATATGAAAATGCTTTCCGTAATGGAAAGCATTTTTTGTTTCAGCAAATCTTATCTTGTCTCCTGGTTCTTGCCTCTCGATTCTAGCTACCTACCAGGCAATCCCCATGTTCCAGAACATAAAGGCCCATTTATCCACCTGGCCGCTTATTACCTGTTCGGTGCTTTGGCCGGCGCCATGGCCCGCTTTTGTTTCAATCCGGATAAGTACCGGCGCCGTACCCTGCTGGTATTCCTGTAGTCGGGCTGCAAATTTAAACGAGTGTGCAGGTACTACACGGTCGTCATGATCGGCAGTGGTGACTAACGTTGCCGGGTAATTGTCTGACTTTAAAGCATGATACGGCGAATATTTATACAGGTATTCAAACATTTCCTTCGAGTCTTCCGCAGTTCCGTAATCATAGCTCCAGCCGGCCCCGGCAGTGAATTGATTATAACGCAGCATGTCCAAAACGCCAACAGCGGGGAGGGCAACTTTGCAAAGATCCGGGCGCTGGGTCATAACGGCACCCACCAGCAGGCCACCGTTTGATCCGCCGGATATTGCCAGCCGCTCCTTTGAGGTATATTTGTTTTTTATGAGATATTCCGCCGCGGCGATGAAATCGTCAAATACATTTTGCTTTTTTGTTTTGATGCCCGCCTTGTGCCATTTGCCGCCATACTCGCCGCCGCCACGCAGGTTAGGCACCGCATAAATGCCGCCATGTTCAAGCAGAACAATGTTTGATGTACTGAAAGCGGGTGTTAAGCTGATATTGAACCCGCCGTAGCCATATAGAAGGGTCGGGTTTTTGCCATTTAATTTTATTCCCTTTTTATAGGTGATGATCATAGGTACCCGCGTGCCATCCTTCGAGGCATAAAACACCTGCTTACTTTCGTATTGCGTTGGGTCAAACTGCACCCCCGATTTTTTGAATACCGTCGAATTGCCGGAGGCTATATCATACTTAAAAATAGTGGACGGGTACACATAGCTGGTAAAGGTGTAGTAGGTTTCCTTTTCCTCCATCTTGGTGCCGAAACCACTTGCCGTTCCGATTGACGGCAGGGTAATGGTGCGTTCGAGCTTGCCGTTCATATTGTATTGCAATACCAGCGATGTGGCATCCTTCAGGTATTCGGCAAATATTTTTCCCCCGCCGGTCGAGGCGGTCAGTACGTTATCGGTTGCTGCAACCAGGTCCTTCCAGTTAGCCGTTTTCGGGTGGCTGGCATCAACCGTCACAATTTTAAAATTGGGTGCAAACAGGTTGGTGACAATATACAGCTTGCTTCCCTCGTTTGCCAGCACATGATGGTCGTTATCGAAGTTGCCAACCACGTTAACGATCGCGCTGCCCGGCTTGCTTAGATCCTGGATGTAAAGCTCGTTGCCTGTGGTGGCATTGGCAGCGGTGATCACCAGGAAACGCTCGTCTTCGGTCAGGTATGCGCCGATATACCTGCGCTGCGTTTTATCACCGCCAAAGATCAGCTTATCGCTGCTTTGGGGCGTGCCCAACTGGTGGTAAAACAGTTTATGGTATTGGGTGATACCGGCTAATTGCGAGCCCTGTTTAGGCTTGTCGTAGCTGCTATAGTAAAAGCCCTCATTGCCCCGCCAGGCTATCCCGCTGAATTTGATATCGGTGAGCGTATCGCCAACCATGCTTTTATCGGTAGTTTTTATCACGATCACCTTGCGCCAGTCGCTGCCGCCTTCCGATAGCTGGTAAGCGGCCATGCTGCCATCTTTGGTAAAATCGATACCCTGTAAAGATGTGGTGCCATCAGCCGAAAATTTATTCGGGTCGAGGAAAATTTCCGGGACACCGTCACCCACCTGCCGCCATAAAACCGACTGGCTTTGCAAGCCATCGTTCTTATAAAAATAGGTGTATTTACCTTCCTTGAACGGGGCGCTGTATTTTTCGTAGTTCCACAATTGCTCCAGCCGCTTGTGCATGGCATCGCGATAAGGAATTTGAGAAAGATAATCCTGGGTAACTTTATTTTCTTCTTTCACCCATGCCTTTGTATCGGCGGCGCGGTCATCCTCTAGCCAGCGATAGGGATCGGGCACTACGGTGCCGAAGTAAGTATTTACGGTATCAACTTTTTTGGTAGCGGGGTAGGTTATTTTTTTCGTATTCATTTGTTGTGCACAGGCAATGCTGCAAAGTAAAACAGCTGCGGGTAAAAGGGTGAATATTTTCATCGCGATGTGGTTGGTCGGCAAGATACTTTTTTGAGGTGAAAGGAGAATCTCATCGTATTAAAAATCTCCCTTAGAAACACTTTCTTTTATGAAATTTGAAAAAATAAAGAAATATCTGTATATTTGAATCTTTCTCTGTAATTCCATCGCGCCTTTTAGATGCGATAGCCTTATTTGCACTATTCTAAATAATCCGTTGCGGGATAATGAATTATTAACAAATTTTAACAGTTAAAAACTTTTATTAAGTATTGTTATTATGTTACCTTTGAATGATTATAAAATAGAACCGACTAAGCAATTAATGGTTGAATCCTTTTTAAAACCATTTTCTTCCAATCACTCTATCAGAGAGGCGGTTATTAGCGTTTTTTTAGCTACTCCGATTATTAAGCCCGAGCGGTTCCAAAAATTAATACAGGAAGGTTTTGTCCAGGATTTTCAATTGTATGAAAATGTCAATTCAGTAGAAATTGAACTGAAAGCGCTAACTGAAGGTGCATATGAACAAAAATCCCAAAATTTAGGAAATGTTGGGTTTAAATTTATTGGATTTAACGAAGGTAAAGTTAGCAGAATCATTCAGGGCGTTAACGAAAAATCAAGGACGTTTATTTCGTATCACTCCTTTGTTTACAAAAGATGGGATGACTTTTTAGATGAATACCTGAGATTTATGAAAATTCTTTCATCAGTTCAAAACGATTTGTTTATTAATGCTGTTAGCATACATTATGTAGATCAATTCAAATGGATAAGTAATTCTCCAATTAATCTTGCCGTGGTGTTTAATGACAAAGCAAAATATATGTCCAAAGCATTTTTGGAATCTACCGGACCGACCAATTTTATTTTTACTACGCAAAAAAACGATGACAATTTTGTCTATATAGATCGGTTGGAAATTAAGATTGATGATAAAAAGAGCAGAGATATTACTATTAGCCATAACATTACTAAACAACTGGACGACTTTAAAAATTTAGACTCTTTGCTTCAAGGCAATTCAGAATATTTTATGAATATTCTAGCAGAGCTACACAAATACAATAAATTGATATTAAGTGATATCTTAAACTCAGAAGTTAAAAGGTTAATAAATTTGCCAATAGAAAGCATTTAATATGTTTATACCCTACCCACATCCATATTCAATTGAGTCTTTGCTTAAGCCAGTGTCACAAAAGTTAGTGATTATTCCAAGTGATGAATATGTAGAAAAAGAAGATTTTGAGCTTTATTACCCGGTCAAATTCGATATGCTCTCAATTTTAGTTAATCAGATTGAAAAATTTCATAATTTTAGCAAAGAACAATGGGAATATTCGGGGTATAAAATGCCAGAAGGCGTGACGTTTGACAATACAATTGGTTTTTTATCGTCAATTCCGGAAGCCTACTTATTTAATTTAAATCCTGAAAATATTGAACCAACTCCGTACGGAACATTTGTACTGGAATTTAGCAATAACCAAAACTTGATATCGGTGGAAATTGGAAAAAATAAGTTAGGATATTTTAATAAACTACTTGGTCAAGTAATCTCAAGTTCTGACGGAATTAATTTTGATGCCGATAATCTTCCTAAAGAAATTATGGATGCGTTTGAAAAAATGCTTTCCTAATAAAAATAAAGTTGAAATACCCCATAATATTAGTGAGGATGAAACCATCATTCGCGCAGTATTCCATCCTATTTTTTTTAGTTCAAAAAAAGGCTTAAAACCTCAAGCCTTTTTACCAAATCCTAGGACGGATGATGCTGAACAAAGGAAGCGCGTATCTGTATATCGCAAAAATTATAGTACCGATAGTGCATGTAAAAACTCAGCAGTTTCAATTAAAATGAATCAGCAGAGCTATGTAGGATTTGCTGCTTTTATTGCGATGCATATTTCAAACATAAATCAGTTAAATGAAATGACCATTCAGGCAAGAGTAAGTTTCACACCAATGGACGCTGCAAACAGATATACCGAACTCGCAAATAAAAGGATATATACATCAGACAAAGGAACCCCCATGCATGCGGAGATTATGTATAACAAAGAAATTGAAATGGACAATCCTAACACAGGTCATAGACTATACGCGGATAAACTCATTGAGATCACTAAAAACTCCGTTTATATTGATAAAGAGCCATTAGTGGCTAACTGGCATCAGGAAGAAATCAAATGGAAGTCCGTTTAATTTCTGTATGGATTAAAAAAATGATTAACTTTTGTTCAAATGTCCGCTGGGAAAGAAATAATTAATTCGACAGGGTTAGTTAACCAGCCTTCCTAAAACAAAAAAAGCGATGAGCCTAAACCCATCGCTTAAATATTATTTATAAAATCATAATCCGAACCCGATAGCTATCGGATCGAACTTTCGAAATTAAATCAACAACCTTACCGGTTCTTCCAGCATCGACTTAAGGGTTTGCAGGAAGGCGGCACCTGTTGCGCCGTCAACCACGCGGTGGTCGCAGCTTAGGGTAACCTTCATTACATTGCCCGGAACAACCGCACCGTTCTTAACTACCGGTACCTGTTGTATGCCGCTAACGGCCAGGATACAGGCATTTGGTGTATTAATGATGGCGGTAAATTCGTCAACGCCGAACATGCCCAGGTTGGATATGGTAAATGTTGAGCCTTCCATTTCGGCAGGCTGCAGCTTTTTCGATTTTGCTTTCTGCGCGTAGTCTTTTACCTCGGCCGATATCTGGCTTAATGATTTGCCGTCGGCAAACCGCACAACCGGTACCAACAAGCCTTCGTCGACTGCAACGGCTACACCGATGTGCACATGCTCGTTAAAGCGTATGGTGTCGCCAAGGAAGGATGAGTTAATGGCCGGGTGCTGCTTTAACGAAACAGCGATGGCTTTAACTACAAAATCGTTAAATGATATTTTAACCGGGGCCACTTCGTTGATACGGGTACGGGCTTTAATGGCCTCGTCCATATCAATGCTCATGGTCACGTAGAAATGCGGTGCAGTGAACAAGCTTTCAGACAAGCGCCTGCTAATGGCCTTGCGCATCTGGCTAACCGGTTTCTCGGAGAATTTCTCTTCGCCGGTATACGCCTGGATCGTAGCAGCTGGTTTAGAAGCGGCAGCAGCAGGGGCGGCAGCAGTTTCTTTGCCGGGTGCAGCTTTGGCAGACGGCACATAATTGTCCACATCTTTTTTAATGATGCGGCCACCTTCGGCCGAGCCTTTAACGTCGTTCAGGTTAATGCCTTTGTCTTTTGCGATCTTACGTGCCAGCGGCGATGCCTTTACACGGCTGTCGTCGGCATTTGATGATGCCGCAGCGGCAGGTGCAGCATGTGTTTCAGCCGGCTCACTTGCGCCTGTTGAAACAGCTGGTTCAGCACTTTCATCACTATCCTGTAATAACGGCGTGATATCTGTCCCCGCTTTTCCTACAATAGCAATAATGCCGTTTACTTTAGCCGTTTCGCCTTCTTTTGGGCCGATATATAATAAAGTGCCATTTTCATAGCCGACCACTTCCATGGTCGCCTTGTCGGTTTCAACATCGGCAAGCGCATCATCAGACTTTACGGTATCGCCAACTTTAAAGTTCCATTTGTTGATCACGCCTTCCGTCATGGTATCACTTAGTGCGGGCATGCGTATCACCGTTGCCGGGATGCTTGAGGTATCAACTTTAGGTTTAGCAGCAACCGCCGCCTGTGGTTTTTTATCTTCAGTAGCTTTTGCTTCCTGCTTTTCTTCTTTGGCAGGAGCAGCAGCCGGAGCTTTACTGCCTTCCAGCGCGGCTTTATAATCTTCGCCATCAGCGCCAATAACGGCAATAAGGGCATCAACCGGAACGGCTTTGCCTTCTTCAACACCTATATATAGCAATGTGCCATCCTGGTACGATTCAAAATCCATCGTGGCTTTATCGGTCTCGATCTCGGCCAGTACATCGCCCGACTTTATTTTATCCCCAACTTTTTTATGCCATTTAGCCAATACCCCTTCGGTCATGGTATCGCTCATCTTTGGCATTTTAATTACTTCGGCCATATCCTATTTAGTCAATAGTTCTGTTAAATATTTAGTTTAAGATTAGTCTTTAATAAAAGGATAATCCTGCTCAACATACACATCGGTATATAATTCTGACGCTTCGGGCCATGGAGATTCTTCCGAGAACCTTACCGACTCATCAACCTCGGCTTTAACTTTAGCCTCGATCTCTTCAAACCATTTCTCGTCGGCATAACCTTCGCTGGTAATCACATGTTTTACCAGTTCTATAGGGTCTTTGGCTTTATAGCTTTCCAGCTCTTCTTTAGTACGGTATTTCTGCGGGTCAGACATCGAGTGCCCTTTGTAGCGGTAAGTACGCATCTCAAGGAAGGTTGGACCTTCACCATTGCGCGCACGCTGAACGGCTTCGTCCATCGCTTTGTGAACAGCGGCCGGGTCCATACCATCAACAGCTGATGACGGGATACCGTAAGGCTCGCCTAATTTGTAGATATCGGTTTGTACCGTAGTACGTTCAACCGAAGTACCCATGGCGTAGCCATTGTTTTCGCAAATGAAAATAACCGGCAGTTTCCAAAGGGCCGCCATGTTAAAGGTTTCAGTTAATGAACCCTGGCGAACGGCGCCATCGCCCATATAGGCTAAATTGACGAATTTGGTTCCTTTGAATTTTTCGGCGAAAGCGATACCGGCCCCTAAGGGGATTTGCCCGCCAACGATACCGTGGCCACCATAAAAATGCTTCTCTTTATCGAACATGTGCATCGAGCCGCCTTTGCCTTTTGAGCATCCGGTAGCTTTTCCGTACAGTTCGGCCATCACCGCGTTAGCCGATACGCCCTTTGCAAGGGCATGGGCATGGTCGCGATATGCTGTGATCATGCTGTCTTCCTGTTTAATTACCGACATAGCTCCAGCCAAAACGGCCTCCTGCCCAATATATAAGTGGCAAAAGCCTCTTATTTTTTGCTGTCCGTATAATTGTCCTGCTTTCTCTTCGAATCTGCGCATTAAAAGCATTGACTCGTACCACATCAGGTAGGTGTCTTTGTTTATTTCGATTGAACCCATGTTTGTATTAAACGATCAATTTTTCTGAGTAAAGCGCAAATCTAATTATATCCTTGAAATTATCGAAACTGCTGCCTGTTTGTTGGAAAGAATTATCACTTTTTTTCCATTTTGAATATTATTGCCGTTTGGTGCAACAATATAGTGCCGCCCGCCGTAAAAATTACAAAGCGGCCATTTGTTTAATAAATTTATAATAGCAATCTCCGAAAGGAGCTGAAAATTAAAGATTTTTTAAAATAAATGCGGAATAATAAACTTTTGTTTAAAAAAAGACGTTATTTCCTTGTGGTTTTGAAAAATATGGATAGTTTTGTAGCCAACAATAGACAAAGTGTCCTATTTAATACTCAAATTTGTTGACCTAATACAACAAACTAACGATTAAATGAAGAAATTTATATTCGCTATTGCGTTATTATTCAGTGTTATAGCCACTCAGGCTCAAACAAAAACCACCACCAAACTCTCGGACGAGAAGGCTCCTGACGAACAGGAGAGTTTAGCTAAAGATTATCTTTCACAAATTATGGGTGTTGCCATGTCGGCTACCTCGAATATGAAATTATTCCATTTTGTTTACGACTGGATCGGTACACCATACCGTTTCGGCGGAAGCTCCAAGCATGGTATTGATTGCTCTGCATTCACAAAAGAACTTTACAGCCAGGTATTCAACATGGATATTCAGCGCAGCTCGCGCGATATTTTTAGCATGGTTAGTCCGGTAAAAAAGGACGAACTGAAAGAAGGCGACCTTGTGTTTTTTAAAATACATAGCCGCCGTATTTCGCACGTTGGCATCTATTTAGGTAATAACAGGTTTGCTCATGCTTCCTCAAGGGGAGTGGCGATCAGCAGCCTCGACGATGCTTACTATAGCCGTTACTTTTACAGGGGAGGCCGTATGCTCGAGTCTTTTAAAGAAGAACTGTCAAAAGAAAGCAGTAATAAAAACTAAGAATAACTTAAGCTATTCCTAATGATCCTTTCACTTGTGGAAGGATTTTTTTTTGAATATCGTAATGATAAGTAAAGCTATCAGCATGTTCTTAGTTTTTATTTGGTGTATTATTCGGCTTCGTCTTTTGTGGTGCGCACCAGGCTTATCCCGGTAAAGAAAAATATGATCGCCAAAATGCCCACTACAACCAGTACAGTTATTTCGTTACTGTGATTGATCACACCAAAACCGGTGTAAATTAAGCCGATAATCCCCAACACGGTAAGTATGGCTCCGAAAACTCTTTTTAAATTCATAAGGTTAAGTGCTTGCTTGTTTGTTAAAGCATTTCTTTAAAACAAATAACACACCAATAATTTACTTTATATTTATAGTTCCTAATTTCCACATAATGACACCCGAATTAACCTCCCTTGTCGTAATTTTTATTTTGCTGGTCATTTTATTCTCGTCGTTTGTGTCTGTAAAACAAGGCACTATCGTTGTGATCACTGTTTTTGGCAAATATCGCCGCATATTAACACCGGGGCTTAATTTTAAGGTTCCGTTCATCGAAAACATTTATTCTAAAATATCGATACAAAACAGGTCGGTCGAGCTGGAGTTCCAGGCGGTTACTTTTGACCAGGCCAATGTTTATTTTAAAGCCATGCTGCTTTACTCTGTATTAGACCAACAGGAGGAAACCATAAAAAACGTAGCCTTTAAATTTGTGGACGACCGCAACCTGATGCAGGCGCTGATTCGTACTGTTGAAGGTTCTATACGCGCCTTTGTGGCTACCAAGCGGCAATCAGAAGTATTAATATTAAGACGGGATATTGTTGAGCACGTTAAAGAGCAGCTTGATTTAATACTCGAAGGCTGGGGCTATCACCTGCAGGATTTGCAATTAAACGATATTACGTTTGACGACGTGATCATGAAATCCATGAGCCAGGTGGTTGCCTCAAATAACCTGAAGGCCGCGGCAGAAAATGAAGGCCAGGCTTTGCTTATTACAAAAACAAAGGCCGCAGAAGCGGAAGGAAACGCGATTAAAATATCTGCGGAAGCTGAACGCCAGGCATCGCAGCTGCGCGGTCAGGGTGTGGCACTGTTCCGCGAGGAGGTGGCTAAGGGTATGTCAGTCGCCGCAAAGGAAATGAAAGAAGCGAATATGGACACGTCGGTAATTTTATTTACGATGTGGACAGAGTCGATAAAACACTTCGCCGAGCACTCCGAAGGCAACGTGATTTTCCTCGATGGTTCAACCGATTCCATGCAGCAAACCATAAAACAAATGATGAGTTTAAACCTTTTACATACTGACGCAGTCAAAAAGTAAAAATTTATACTCAATATTTATGACAATACGATTTGTGCGGTTGATTTACAGCGCAGCCCTGTGTTTTTTACTTGTTTCTGCGGTTTCCGCGCAATCTTACCATAAGCTAACTTTAAGTGATTTCAGGGGTTTGCCACGGGGCAATGGCGATGGGGCTGTAGCTTTTACCAATACCATGATTGACTATAGGTATATCCCCTCGTGGCACGATGGATATTACCAGCTTGACTTTACCATTAAATTGGTTGTTAATAAAGAAGAATCGTGGATTGACAAAAGAAAAATTACCTCGTCAGAAATGCTTGCCGAGATACTTAAACACGAGCAGGGTCACTATAATATAGCTTACCTTGAACAGCAGGAATTATTACGTACCGTTGGCCGGACCGTTTTTCACGAGGATTACCTGGTTCAGGCAAAAAATATTCTTCGGCGCATTGATGCGAAATACAAGCAGCTGAACCAAAGTTATGACGACGACACCAACCACATGCTGAATAAAGTACAGCAGCATAACTGGGATGCGTATTTCAAAAAGCAACTGGAGTTTATGCCGCCTGAGTCGGAAAGCTACACGAAGAATAACACGAGATAAATAAGTTACATGTTATACTGAACTTGTTTCAGCACCTCACTTGCCCATTTCATCATACGTCTAACTTGTGCTGTGAGGTCCCGGTCCGCCAATTGGCAGATCGGGATGACTTGTTTGTTTTAGTTTACTCTGCCACCCAAATTGCGTCAATAAACCATTTTTTGGAATCAAAGAAATGATTAATGGGCCTGAAACTGTTGTTTCGGGCTATGCGGTCGGTTTGGGCTACGGTAAACTTTTGCGAAATCTCCATAAAGATGCATTCATCCTTTGAAAAGTCTATCACATCCGAATGGCCTATTTTAACCCGTTGGTCTGCAGTACTTATAAGATAACTTTTACATGCACCGCTTTCAGGGTCGTAAGTTGGATAGTGTTCAAATTGAGCGGTATTAAAATCGGCACCTAACTCGCGGTTTATCCGTTCGAGTAAATTGAGATTAAATCGTTTGGTTATGCCGTCTTTGTCATTATACGCAGCCAAAACAGTAGCGGGATTTTTCTTTAAGTCGAAACCAATCAGCAGCATATCGCCTGCTGTAAGGTGGTTGCGCAGCGTTTGACAGAAAGCCCCTGCTTCATTTGCGGGCATATTGCCAATATTTGAACCTAAAAAGAGTACAACCTTGCGCTTGTTAGAAATAGATGCGGCTTTCTCCATCATGTCAAAATATTCGCCGTTTAAGCCGGTTATTTGAAGGTCGGGCAGTGTTACAGGTAATGTAACGGTAAGATACGAGATAACGTTTTCGGATATATCAATGGGCAAATAAGTGAAATCAGCCTGATGATCTAAAAGATATTGCAACAAGTAAGTCGACTTCGTAGCATCTCCGGCACCCAATTCAATCAGGTCAAAAGCGTCGCCTTCACCAATAATGGCCTTGCAAAGCTCGGCCGTTTTTTTCGAGAATATCTCCAGTTCGCAGCGCGTTGGATAATACTCCTCGCAATTCATCAGTTCCTGGAAAAGCTTATCGCCTGCAGCGTCATAAAAATATTTAGAATTAAGCCGTTTTGGCGTGGATTGTAAGCCCGCCAGCACATCCTCCAAAAACCTATCGTTGTTGTTATTCACGTCTGTTATTATTGAGGGCTGCGTTTGTGGTGCGTCGTTGTTTTTCATAATTGATAGGGATTATTTAGCCAGCCGGATACCGGTAAACTGCCATCGTAAATGCGTTTGAAAAAAATTGCGGTAAGTAATGCGGCTGTGCCCCGGCGATGTTACTTCGGATGCGCCCCGCAGTACTTTTTGGTTTACCATAAATTTGCCGTTGTATTCGCCTATGGCGCCGGGCGCTTTGGTAAAACCGGGATATGGTAAATACGAGCTTTCGGTCCATTCCCAGCATTTGCCCCATTTAAATTGGGATGCGGCGGCTTCCCATTCAAACTCGGTGGGCAAGCGCATGCCTTTCCACATCGCGTAAGCATAAGCCTCGAAATAACTGATATGGCAGGCGGGTTCTTTTAAATGGAGCGGCTGAAGCCCGTTAAATGTATACTGGTGCCATTCTTCATCAACCAAATGCCAGTATAGCGGCGCACTGATCTTGTTGGTTTGAACCCAATCCCAGCCTTCAGCGTGCCAATGCCTGAAATCGTTGTAACCCCCTGCATTTATAAACTCCAGGTATTCGGCGTTTGTAACCAGGTTCGGGCTGATCTCAAATGCGTTCAAATAAACTTTGTGGCGGTTCAGCTCATTATCAAAACAAAAGCCATTGCCGCTAAAGCCAATTTCATAAACACCTTCTTTTAATTTGATGAAATCATCAGCAGCCGGCTTCCCGGTTTTTGGTGATACATAATCTTTTGAATAAGCGGGAAATAGCGGGTTATGCCCTAAAATATATTTTATATCCGTATACAAAAGCTCCTGGTGCTGCTCCTCGTGGTGAAGCCCCAGGACGATCAATTCCATCAGTTCATCAGAAGGTTTTTCACAAAGGAACTTGTTCATCGCTTCGTCAACATATTCCCGGTAACGGTAAATTTCAATAACCGTGGGGCGGCTTAAATTGCCCCGGTCGGTGCGGATTACGCGATTGCCAACCGTTTCATAATAGCTGTTAAAAACGTAGTTGTAATCGGGGTTATATTCCTGGTAACCCATAAAGTAGGGCTTCAGGATAAAAGTTTCGAAAAACCAGGTGGTATGCCCGATGTGCCATTTGGGCGGACTAACATCCGCAACCGGTTGTACGACGTAGTCCTCGGTTTGCAGGGGTGCGCAAATTTTTTCGGTGTATTGGCGTACTTGTTTGTAACGGGCAGCTATGTCCATTGGCTTATTTGCTTTCCAAATATCGTTTGAGGTTCGAAATTGTTTTAATATTTAAATCTTTAGCCTGCTTTTTGCGCATCATTAATGCATACGCATTGTTAAACCCGATTGGTTTTAACCATTTGATATTATATTTTTTTTCAAACGCGCTTTGTACGTAATCATAAGTTTTTTCCTTACTTAAAGTTAGCGAATCAATTGTTTTGAACGAAGGCTTTAATATCGCTAATAAGCCGGTACCCGTATATTCGGGATAAAAATCGATTTGGTTATTAGTTAAGGCATCAAAGCAAATCTTTGTCCCGCCAAGCCCCGTTTTTGTAGATACATCATAATTGGTATAACCTTTTATGAGCATGCTGTACATGCTTGCCAGGATATATTGCTCGCCAAATATTTTCGAACCAATGCGTACTATACCTTCATTCCCGTTTCGCGACGGTTTCCACAATCCTTTCGTAACTAAAAAATCCTTAGCCACCCGTTCAGGGCTTTGGTGAAGATAATCAGTACGATAATTAAGTGCGGTCATTATGCTGTCATTTATCTTTCCCGAAAGTAAATTCAGCGTATTTTCCAGTTCCGGGAATTTTTTAAGCGCGTCGTCGCGAACGATGGGTGCAGCATAGTACGGCGGAAAAATGCCTTTGTCATCCTTTAAAACCACAAGGTTGTACGCCTCAAGCCGTCCATCGGTTGAATAGCCGCTGATCACATCGAGCTGGTTTTCATAAGCGGCCTTGTACATCACCGCGTCGCTGATCACAATGGTGTGAATTTTTAAACCGTATTTGTTTTGCAGGCCGAGGTTGCCGTCCTGCCGCCCCATAAATTCGGGAGTAAAGCCGGCGGTTAGTTTGCCGCCATAAGCAGAGGGGATGAAATAAAAAGAAGAGAGTAAAATGAGCAGCAGTGGCAAAGCGGCAGTGGCAGTTTTTAATTTTCGGATTTTGAGTTGCTGTAAACGCGAAAGCAAAAAATCAAAAAGAATTGCGAGCAAGGCAGCTGGGATAGCGCCAGCCAGTATCATGTTGGTATTATTAAGCGAAATCCCTCCGAAAATAAATTCACCCAATCCCCCTGCGGCAATATAGGATGCCAGCGTCGCTACGCCCACGGTAATTACAGTGGCTGTACGGATACCAGCAAATATCACCGGCATAGCCAGCGGGAGTTCCACTTTAAACAGCACCTGCCACTTGTTCATACCCATGGCAACGGCGGCCTCTTTAACGGCCGGATCGACGCCCGTAATGCCGGTATAGGTGTTGCGGATGATGGGCAGCAACGCATACAGCAGCAGCGCTACGATAGCGGGCTTTGCGCCGATGCCAAGCAGTGGGATCATAAAACCCAAAAGCGCAATGCTGGGTATGGTTTGTAATATGCCCGCCACGCCTAATACAGGGCCCGAAAGCTTTTGCCGGCGGGTGATCAGTATACCAAGCGGCAGCCCGATAAGCACCGCGATAAAAAGTGAGATAAAGGTAAGCCCGATATGCTGCAGGGTTTGTGTACCCAGCTTATCCGACTGCTGCCGCATAAAATCAAACAGGGATTGCTGCTCATTCATGCGCCTGTTGTTTTTTGTATTGATAAAATGCCGACATCAGTTGCTCAAAAGTCGCCGACCTGGTTTCGCTGTCCTGGTGAATAGCAATCATCTCTGAGTGTATGAATTTAAACTGCTCCAGGCCTGTCCAGAGATCGGTGCTGGCAGGCAATAGCCCGTTTTTATTTTCCTTTTTCAGGATAGGCAACCATTGCCAGATATCGTTGAGCCGGATGGTTTTAAATTCAAGCTGCAAGCGCTGTTCATTTAAAAAATCGCGGACAAAATCGCTGGCCGGATCAAAGAGCAATTCAGATGGTGTGCCATCCTGCACGATCTTTCCTTTATCCATCAGGCAAATGCGGTCGCCCAGCTCAAAGGCTTCCTGCACGTCGTGGGTCACCATAATAATGGTTTTCCGTTTCAGCTCATCCAGCGCCTTAAACTCGGCATGAATTTTTGAACGGGTAATATTGTCGAGCGCACCAAATGGTTCATCCATAAGCAACACTGCGGGGTCGGCTACCAGCGCCCTGGCGAGGCCAACGCGCTGCTGCTGTCCGCCGCTGAGTTCGGCTGGATAAACGTGTAAACAATCGGGCGACAAGTGCAGCTTTTCAAGCAATTCCGAAACCCGTTTTTCGATCCTCTTTTTATCCCACTTCAACAATTGGGGAACAATGGCAATGTTCTCCGCAACAGTATAATGCGGGAAAAGGCCGTTGTTCTGCAGCGCGTATCCTATTCCCCGGCGCAATGTTTCGGGCGGTTGCTCAAGAATATTATTCCCGCCGATAAAAATCTTGCCGCTGGTTGGTTCAATGAGCCGGTTGATCATTTTCAACGTGGTGGTTTTGCCGCATCCGCTGGTGCCCAGCAAGATAAGGTTTTCGTGTTCCCTAACTTCAAAGGAAATACCGTCAACGGCCCGCGTTTTACCAAAATGTTTGCTTAAATTCTCGACCTTTATCATAGTTCGGCTATTTGGTAATGGCCATAAAAAGGTTATTTAACGACTCGGAATAAAGCGGGTGGGCAAATATGCACCAACGGATCTGCTCATACGTGATGCCCCCCATCATTGCCATTTGCAGCACACTCATAATTTCGCCGCCCTCCTGGCCCAAAATGGCCACACCCAGTATTTGTTTTGTATCGGCGTCGACAATGGCCTTCATAAAGCCGCGTGTGTCTCCGGTTTCAATGGCCCGGGCTACGTGCGCCATAGGAAGTTTAGCCACCTTATAATTTAGCTTTTGCTTTTTTGCATCTGCTTCGCTTAAGCCGATACGCCCTAACTGCGGGTCGGTAAACATGCAATAAGGCACAGGCCTGTTCTTTGTCGATAAGTTTTCTTTATGCACCAGGTTACGGTATACAATTGTATAATCGTTATAGGAGATATGTGTAAACGCGGGTCCGCCCTTTACATCGCCTAAAGCATAAATGCCTTTTACATTGGTTTCGAGCTTGTCGTTCACTGGGATACTTCCCCGCTCACCCGTTTTTACCCCGGCTTTTTCGAGGCCAAGCGTTTCAGTTTGAGGGGTGCGTCCAACGGCCACTAAAACATGCGAACAGTTTATTTTTTCTTCCTGTCCATCGGTAGAGATCGTTGCCGCTATTTTTCCGTTCGCCTTTTTCTTAAACCCGGTGGCAATCGTGTTGGTATAAATTTTAATCTTTTCAGCCGTCAATATTTCGGTTAGTGCTTCGGAAATATCCTGGTCCTCACGCGACGCAATGCGGTCCGAGCGCTCCAAAATCGTTACCTTACTGCCAAACCGGCGAAACATTTGTGCAAACTCTAGCCCAATATAATTCCCGCCGAGCACCAGCAAATGTTTGGGGATATGGTCCAAATCTAAAATGGTCGTGGAGGTTAAATAATCAATATCAGCTAATCCTTCAATTTCAGGTACAACCGTTTTGGCGCCGGTATTTATAAAAATCTGCTCAGCCTTAAACTCCTTTTTTCTGCCATTTTTCAGCTTCACCAAAATCGTTTTTTCGCCGGTAAATTCGGCCTCGCCAAAAATAAGCGCCAGGTTTTTAGTGGCTTCCAAACCGTTTTGGCTGCCATTCCTGAACAGGTGCACAATGTCGTCTTTACGCTTTTTGATCGCCGGCATGTTTACCGAAAAATCCTTGATCCGAATGCCCATTGATGAGCTGTTTGCTGCAAGATAGGCCATCTTTGCCGAGGCGATCATCGTCTTCGTGGGTGTGCAGCCATCGTTTACACAGGTGCCGCCGATCCATCTTTTTTCAACCAGTAAAGTTTTCATCCCGGCAAGGGCCAATTTTTTTGCCAACGGGGTACCTGCCTGGCCCGCGCCTATTACAATGGCATCGTATTGCTTCATGTTATGCGGTTATCTTAACGCCTTTCCAGAAAGCGATATAGTCTTTAATATTTTCGGCAGCCGGTTTTGGCGCAGGGTAATACCAGGCCGCATCGGGGTTTTTCATGCCGTCAACATCAAGGCTATAATAACTGGCCAGACCCTTCCAGGGGCAAGTTGTATGGGTATCGGAAGATTTAAGAAATTCGGCTTTTACGCTGTCCTTCGGAAAATAGTGATTGTTTTCAACCACAATAGTGTTATTGCTTTCCGCGATAACCTGGTTGTTCCATGTTGCTTTCATAACTGGCGGGATGTTTTTTATAAAGATAAGTGGTTTACGGGCTGATTTACAATGGCGAAGGATGCTTTTGTTTAGATGATTCGTAAAAAGTTCCCATTTCAGAATACTTGGAGAAAAGTGGATAATTAGTCAATCAACAATGGCGGAGATTTCATTTCGTGAAAATGAAAACAGGAATAAAAAAAATGCCCCGTTTTATTAAAACGGGGCAAAAGTCCTTATAATGGAAAGTTCCCATTAATAAATTATTAAATAAACCTTTACTCTAAAGATTTATTATTTTACGATTATGTCCATGTTCATAGTTTTAATGGTGTAAATGTACAACTAATATAAACAACAATTGTTTATGTTTTTATTTAAACTTCCTGATCAAGAGATAGTTCCTCTTCTATATTAAACGTATTTCCACTTAAAAAGTTACCGCGTTTAATTTCATTTACATGCTTATATGACCTTGTCTTGACAACCGAAAAGCCCGTTAGCGAATGTTTCGCAATTACTTCGAATGTAATATATTTTTTCTGACCAATACAATTTTTTAAATTATCAAATGTGGAAAACTGCGCCGCATAATCTGTTCTACTGTTTAGTCTGGCTTGTTTTAAAAACAGGTTTTGGCAAAAATGCTTCCAATATAATTTATAGAGCACCCATTGATAGTTCTTCCTTAATTTGACCTCCTCATGTGTAACATCTTCACCATTTTGTGAAGAGACATTTTCACACATAAATACCCTAACCTGAATATCGTAAACCTTGTACAGCCAGGACTTATTAATTATCTTAAAAGAATATAATTGCTTATTAATCCCATTGACTTTACTATATGTGCACGCTATTTTCCCTGCAATTTTAATTTTAGGTTTAAACCTACTAATAATCAACAAAAAAAGTGCCGAAGCAACAATTCCGATAATAAGAGCCGTAAGCGAGCTAGTAATAAACTGTGGTGACAAAATTTGTATAAAATTGGTGTTTAGGTACGGCCTAATATACAAACATTATTAAGATTTAAAAACAAGTGTTTTCACTCTATTTATTAGAATATATCAAAAGTAATGAATGGCAAAGTCTTATTAGGTGGCGCTATTTTGTCAGTATCAATAATCTTGCGACTTTAATATACGTCAGAATAAAAAAAAGATTCAAAGAGGAGCTGCTTCAGACGGCTGTCAGTTTATTTACCGTTTATAAAGCGCCATCACCAGCAACACCATCCGGTTGTATGTGCCTAAACCATGGGGCTGGTTATTTGCTTTCAGAAACTTATCGTAAAAAATACTGCTTAAAATCCCGGCCTCGCCCTGGTAATGGAGCCAGTATTTACGCTCGGCTCTAAAATCGGCTTTAACCGCTTTTGAAACACGTGGTTTCAATTCGTTATTGGCTGATGTGTCGCGGTAACGCAGGGCATGCATAAATTCATCAACCGCCAAGTGGTAGGCCGAGTACCGCAGCAGGCGGTCGTGCGAGCCGATGCCTGCAATAAATCCCGCGAAGTTGGCCTCGTCCTCGGTACCGTAGCCCATCTGGTGCGACATTTCGTGGCAAGCCACCACCGGTCGTTCGAATACCGGCATCTGGTAGTTCATTTGCGCCTCGGTAGTGAATGGATTATAATAGCCTGACGTACCCAGGTAATTCATCAATGGCGTTAATAACGATGGCTTGATGCCGGGGCTATAGGTACGAAAGTTGACGGAGTCATCCGACAGTTTCCGGACTGCTGATATGGCAGTTTGGTATATTGTGCCGTTGTTTTGTGCCAGGTCTGTTGCCGTTACGCGCGCCCGGCTGGCATTGGCGCTGTCGATAAGCATGGCGGTTACTACCTTTATGTCGGCAGTGGTATAGTTGCTGTCGCGCAGGTTAAGGAGCTCGTTTGCAGGCGGCCTGAAATAATTCATACCCCAAAACAGGTAAAAAACCAGCATCGCTGTTTCAATGCCGATAACCAGCTTCATTAAGAAAAATCCGGCCTGTTTGAATTCCTTTTTTAAGCAGCTTCTAATGAGCCGGAATAAGGCGTAAATAAGATAACAAACGGTAAGTACATATAAAATATCGCCAACGCTAAAAGGGAAAAGGTTAAACACGGGATGCAGCACCCTGCAAATAACAGGGTACAAGCCCCGGGAATAATAGCGCTCGACCGCCTGGGGATGACCGGCAAATACCATCAGTAAAAAAATCGCAAATGCCAGTGCAATTATGGCAACAATTCTTACCTGTAAAGTTCTTTTACTGCTTTTGTCCGGCATGGGCAACAAGAAGGATTATAATGTAAGGCGGTAATTATACGTTTTAATGACGTAAATGTTGGCTATTTGTTGTGTTCATTAAAAACCGCCGTTCACAAAAAAGCCCCAGGGAGACCCGTGGGGCTAAACCAAAAGTGATAAGGTATAGCAGTTGAGGTTTATTTTATTGAAACAGGTATGCTTGTTGTATCCCAGTTCATGCTGAAGCCGTTTTGATCGATGAGATAAACCATTCGCTCATGCATGCTTGTTTGTTTTGGCATTACCATTATACGTAACTGGTCTTTGCTTTGGTCGTAATCAAATGCACCCCATTGTTTTGCAGTTTTGTTAAATATAACCGTCCAGGGCCCTTTTTCAGCGGGGATTACGAAAAACGCGTACGAGCCTGCGGGTAGTGGTTTGCCATCTACTGTAATATCCTTACTCGTTGTAAATATGGTGGCTTCGTTTGCGCCGGCTCTATAAACTTTGCCATAAGGCTCGAGCCCGCCAAAAATTTTGCGGCCCTTTACCGACGGGCTGCCATACCATATGTTGATATTGGAGCCTGCTACTACCCCGCTTACGCTGTCGCGCGGGCTTGGTTTTGGCTTGGCAGCAGTCTGCGCGATAGCTGCGGTAGACACTAAAAAGGCACAAGCAAAAAAGCATAGGGCCTTTATTTTAAATAATCGTTTCATAAGTGTTTATTGGTTTATATTAATTCATAAAGATATATTGAAATCCTTGTATTTTAAAAATAACAAATAGTTATATTATTTATGGGCAGGTTAAATTAAAAACAATTTTGCCTTTTTAGCGTTAAATATCACAATCACATTGCAGTTAGGAATTGACCGAAAGGTTAAACAATTGTTGTGATTTTGGCCCCATGTCTTAAGGCGTGGGGTTTTTTTTTGCGCCTTATTTTTTTGCGCTCTGCGCTGCATTGCCTTACGGGGATATTTAGCACCATAAACTATATATTTGACGAGCTTTAAAACGGCGCCGGGTTTTTAATGAAAGATACCAACAAGATATTTTACCTTCTGCTGTTCGTACTGGCGCTGGCGGTCAATTTTTCGGGTATTAATATCCAATTTTTTACCGACGACCCCGGTTTGTATGCTTCCGTAGCTAAAAATCTGCTTTATAAAAAAGATTTCCTTCAACTGTTTACTTATAACCTCGACTGGCTCGATAAACCGCACTTTCCATTTTGGGTTATTGCCATAAGCTTTAAACTTTTTGGTATTAGCGCCTGGGCCTATCGCTTGCCGGCTTTGCTGTTCTTTTTGGCAAGCATCGGGTACACCTATCTTTTTACCCGGAAGTATTATAACCGTGAGATTGCAGCCACGGCGGTATTGATCCTGATGACAGCCCAGCATATCCTGCTTTCAAATACCGACGTCAGGGCCGAACCTTACTTGATGGCTTTGCTCATTGGCAGCATTTATCACGTTTCGCAACTGCGATTGCGGTTTTCATTTACACAGCTATTTTTAGCCGCTTTACTTACCGCATGCGCCGTTATGACCAAGGGTATATTCGTTATCATACCCATCTACGGCGCATTGTTGGGCGAACTCATATTCCGTGGAAAACTTAGCCACGTCTTTCAATTGAGGTGGGTTTGGTTGCTGATATTAACCTTCCTATTCACTTTGCCGGAGTTTTATGCCCTATACCTGCAATTTGACATGCACCCGGAAAAAACAGTTTTCGGCAGGCACAATGTATCTGGCATAAGGTGGTTTTTGTGGGACAGCCAGTTTGGGCGCTTCGTTAATAATGGGCCGATAAGCCGGAGGGTGTCGGGAAGTATATTCTTTTACCTGCATACGTTGCTCTGGGCCTTTGCGCCCTGGTGCCTGTTGTTTTACTACGCGGTTTTTAAAAACCTTAAGGCAACATGGAAACAGCAAAAACTTTCCGAATATTACGCTATCAGCGGCGGATTGATATTATTATTGCTTTTCTCGGTTTCCCGCTTTCAGCTTCCTTTTTATACAAATGCGGTTTTTCCCTTATTCGCCATTGTAACTGCTCCGGTTTGTTACGAACAATTGAGCATAGCGGGGGCTAAATTCAGGTTAATAGCACAATGGTTATTTGTTATCCTGCTGCCAGTTACCATCTTCGCCCTGGATTTTTTTCTGAAGCCGGCAAGCCAAATATTTTTTGTACTGGATTGCGCATTGTTTGCGATAATTGTCCTACTCGTACTGGCTAAAGTTAAAACAGCCCATACCAGGGTGTTCTTTTTAAATTGCACGGCAGCATTGTTTGCCGGCTTTTACCTGAACACCGTTTTATACAACGAGATCACCCCTTATGTGGGCCAGGTAGCCGCAGCAGAATATGTTGATCAAAAGCCTTTCGACCGCTTTCACTTATACACCCTTAAAGCAGGCAACAATATCTACCAGTTTTATAGCAAACGGCCCGTGGACTTTGTACCTATCGAGAGCTTTGGTGCTTTCAAGCCAAAAGGTATCGCCGTTTTTTACGCCAACCAGCAGTCTCTCGATTACTTAAATCAGTCGCATGTCGGTTTTAAGGTCATAAAAGCATTTGTCAACTACCCGCAGGAGAATATCTTGCCGACCTTTTTAAATAAAAATGCCCGTTACCAAGTGTTGGATCATGTGTACTTGATCACGAAGTAATACTAAGTATTAAATTCAAGTACAATCAAGATTCAGTACTAAAGACTCGGGACTTATGACTTATGACTTTTTTCCCCGCCTCCGTTAATCATATCAGATACAATTCCCGGGCTATCATCGCGTTCGGCCAGGAATACGCCCGCTAAATGGACTACAATAAATGCGATCACCAGGTACATACAAAAGCCATGGAAATTCTTAATCGAATGCATGGTTTGGCGGGAAAAAGCCAGTTGATCTTTAAAAGCCAGTGTAAGCCCGGTCACTACCATAATTAATAGCACCAGGTAAAAAAATGCATAGGTAAGTTTGACTACAAATTCATGACGGGCAAGTTTTAACTGCTTTTTAGCGACAAAGTAATCGTGATAAGCTGTTTTTATTTTGCGGATTAATTTCTGGTCAGCCAGCTGAAAAAACTCAAGAATAAGACGGAACAATAGTAAAGCGGCCAGACAATAGCCGAAATAAATATGAACCGCCCATACTTTATCGCTTAAATCACCGGCAATTGACTTTGTTTGGTCGAGCGTGACCGAGCCTCCGGACTTTTGCAGCCCATCTTTAATAAATCCGGCGTTTGCATGCTCATCCAACACGGTGGAATTGATCAAAACGGTTATGAGCGACCCGCTGATAACAATCGCATCAGCCCAATGCCACAATCGGATAGATGATGAATACTTTTTGATTTTGTTCGGACGGTTGATGTCTTTGCGTACCGGTTCAATTGCTGCCATTGCTCAGTCGGGGTTAAAGTGCTGTTAATAGGGGTTAAGATAGTTTTTTATAGAATAGATAGAATAGCATTTCTGCAAAATTGTTTTTCAAACCCGGCCGGAATTTGCCGTTTGTGGTATCATAAAGCAATGGTGATGGCTCAAACTTTTGTAACATATCTGTTTGCTGCCGATTTCTGTGATTTTTTTCGAAATAAGGCAATACTTTTATGCGGCATTTAAAAAACTATGGTTAAATACTTACTTACTGTTGCGTTGCTTGTATTATTAAGTATAACCCTTCGGGCACAGGATAACTATGAAATACAGGTTTATGGCTCAGAAACTGTCGAAAAGGGACGCACCATGGTGGAATTGCACAGTAATTTTACCCTCGATGGCAGCAAAACAACTTCTGGTGGGGTTTTGCCAACTAATCATGTATTTCACGAAACCATCGAGATCACACATGGCTGGACGCCCTGGTTTGAAACCGGGTTTTATTTTTTTAATACCGTTGGCGATGACGGCAGGACTGCATACGTCGGTTCCCATATCCGCCCCCGCGTAGCAGCCCCCGAAAGCTGGAAATGGCCTGTAGGCGTAAGCTTGTCGATGGAGTTTGGTTTTCAAAAGGCTGCTTATTCGGCAAATACGTCAACGCTTGAAATAAGGCCTATTATCGACAAAAAGTGGGGGAAAACTTATTTTGCATTGAACCCAACCCTCGACCAAAGTTTCGCCGGCCCTGATGCAGGCCGGGGGCTTATTTTTTCGCCTAACATAAAAGGCAGTTACGATATTACAAAAGTTATTGCGCTGGGATTGGAATATTATGGCAGTACCGGCCCATTCTTTCATTACGACCCGTACCAGGAAGAACAGCACCAGCTTTTTATTGCCGCCGATTTAAATTTCGACCCGAACTGGGAGTTTAATGCTGGTTACGGACGTGGGTTTACAAACGGAACCGACAAGAGTATTTTTAAAATTATTTTAGGCAGAAGATTTTAGTAAAAAAAGAATTCTATATAACAACAAAAGGGAACCGCAGGCTCCCTTTTGTTGTTATAATATGTTGATCGCAGCTTACTTCGCAACGTACATCACTTCTTTAACCGCTTTGATTACTCTTTCGGCATTCGGCAAATACTCTTGTATTAGCGTTGGTGCATATGGCAATGGCACATCGCCACCCATAATACGCAATACCGGCGCATCTAAATAATCAAATGCATCCTTCTGCACTTTGAAGGCCACCTCGGTTGCTATAGAACCCAATGGCCAGCTTTCTTCAACAATTACAAGGCGGTTGGTTTTTTTAACAGAGTTGATTACGGTTTCGTAATCGATAGGGCGCACGGTGCGTAAATCAATTACTTCGGCATGAATGCCTTCTTTTTCGAGTTCGGCAGCAGCAGCATTTACAACTTTCATTATCTTTCCAAAACCTACCAGGGTAACATCTGTACCTTCTTTGGTAACTTTAGCCTTGCCTATTTCAATGTAATAAGTTTCTTCGGGCACTTCGCCTTTATCGCCATACATCAATTCCGACTCCATAAAGATAACCGGATCGGGGTCAATGATGGCCGATTTTAACAAACCTTTCGCATCATATGGGTTTGAAGGTACAACAACCTTAAGGCCCGGGCAGTTGGCGTACCAGCTTTCGAAGCACTGGCTGTGCTGGGAGCTCAGCATACCGGCATTACCGGTAGGGCCGCGGAATACGATAGGAACAGAGAACTGGCCTCCGCTCATCGACATGATCTTAGCCGCGCCATTGATGATCTGGTCGATAGCAACCAGCGAGAAATTGAAGGTCATGAATTCAACGATCGGCTTCAGGCCGTTCATCGCGGAACCAATGCCTATACCGGCAAAGCCTTCTTCAGAGATAGGCGTATCGATTACCCGTTTAGCGCCAAACTCGTCGAGCATACCCTGACTTACTTTATAAGCGCCATTGTATTCGGCAACTTCTTCACCCATCAGGTATATATTCTCGTCCTTGCGCATTTCTTCCTGCATTGCTTCCCGAAGCGCTTCCCTGAATTGTATTTCTCTCATCGTTATTTGTATATGATGTTTTTTTGCGAACGCAAATATAAACACTAATGTGTTATTTGCAATCCTGACCGCTGATTTGACTGATTATGAGATTTCGTTGATTTTGCTTGTCATCATCTGATATATGCCCAGTACTAACTGTCAACCGCAAACTGCCTACTTTTTCCTCTCGCCCTTCATTTTCGAAGCAATCAGCAATGCCCGGTAGGCATTTACAATTCCGCCTGTTTTTGAGAGGGCAGTAAAATCAACCTTGTCTTTTGTTCCAGGTTTAATAACCATTGTGCCGGTTAATGGCGTAGCCGATTCCAAAATAGCCTGTTTTAACTGTGCGGCGCTTAAATCGGGGTAGTATTCGAGGCATAGCGCCGCGATGCCAGTAACAATGGGTGCCGAAAAGCTGGTGCCGTCTTCGGTATTAAACTCGGCGTCCATGTCAATAGAGGTTACTTTAACGCCTGGTGCAAAAATATCCACGCTTTGCTTACCGTAGTTCGTAAAGGCCGCCGCAAGCGTCGAGTCTGGCTTAGGGCCCGACGAACCGACATTTATTACATTATCCGTGTGGGAGCCATCCAGGTATTTATCGTTGGGGAACTCCGGTGTCAAATCCATGTCGTGGCTGTCGTTGCCCGCTGCCTGCACAAGCAGCACATCATGGTCGGCAGCATATTTAAAGGCCTCATCAACCCACTCCTTATGCGGCGAGATCTTTTTTCCAAAACTCATGTTAATGATCTTGGCGCCGTTATCAACCGCGTAGTGCAGGGCGTTAGCAACATCCTTATCGTATTCATCCCCATTGGGTATTGCTTTGATGGACATGATCCTTACGTTGTCTGCCGCGCCGTTAATGCCGTATCCATTGTTTCTCACAGCGCCAATCAGCCCTGCAACGCCGGTGCCATGAGCGGCATCGGCGGCTTTAAGTATATTGTTGCCATAAGGCTTGCCGTCCATTAAATCCGGGTTGTCGCCGACAATACGCGCACGGGCCTCAAGGTCTGGATTAACGGTGTTATTTTGTTTTGCATAATACTCCGACAGTTCTTTTAGTACTTTCGCGTTAGTGGTTTTGTCGCCAATTTGGGTGAAAACAGCCTCCCAGATCGTTTTACTCTGGCTTATGGTATCGTTTTGTGCTGTGACCCTGGCAAGGTCGGCTTTGGTAAAAGTCTGGTCCGATTTTAATTTTAATTCCCGTTTAAGGTAATAATTCGTGGCCGTAAGGACGCTCATCTCCTCAGCCAGGTCTTTTATTTCAGTGCGGGCCTTGCTTATTGTTGAGTCATAGGTTGTTTTAACGCGCTGCCAGTAAGCATATTCTTTTTCCAATCCCGCAGGCGCCGTAGTAATACTATCGTACTTCGCTTTAAGCTTATTGTACTGCCTTACCTCTTCAGAAGTTTCGGTATAGTCAACCTTACCCCCCTTGCCACCTAAAAAATCCCAGCCATGTACATCATCAACGTAGCCATTGTGGTCGTCATCAATGCCGTTTCCGGGAATTTCTTTCGGGTTTACCCATAAAATACTTGCCAAATCCTTTTGCAGGGTGTCAATGCCGCTGTCTATCGTGGTAACAATTACTGTTTTGCTTTTTTTGCCCTTTAAAAACTGGTAAGCCTGTTTAAGGCTCACGCCATAAAAGCCATCTGTTTTCAGGTCCATTTCGTGCCAGTTTGCCGGCGGGTCGGGTTCGGTTTTTGGCGCCGCCTGCCCAAGTGCATTACTACTAAATAACGCCGCGCAGCACAGAAAGAAGGTAAAAGTGAAATTACGTAAATTATACATGCATATTTAGGTGATTAGTGAACAGCATATTGAGTGAGTGGATTAATAAGATAAAAGCCGCAATTTGCAGCCTAACTTAATCACATGGTTTCACTCAATCAAATATTTCACCAATTTTATAAATCAAATTTTATTCCCTGTGCCAAAGGCACTGTTTTTGAATAATTAATGGTATTTGTCTGCCGCCTCATGTAAACCTTCCACGCGTCCGAGCCCGATTCCCGGCCGCCACCTGTATCTTTCTCACCGCCGAAGGCGCCACCTATTTCAGCTCCCGACGTGCCGATGTTGACATTGGCAATTCCGCAGTCAGAACCACTGGAAGATAAGAATTGTTCTGCTTCGCGTAAATTTCCAGTCATAATGCTTGATGATAAGCCTTGCGGCACAGCGTTCTGCAATGCGATGGCCTCATCCAGCGTATAGTATTTAACCAGGTAAAGAATAGGTGCAAAGGTTTCGTGCTGCACAATTTTGTAGTGATTTTCCACTTCGGCAACGCATGGTTTTACATAGCAGCCCGATGCATACTTATCCCCATCGAGTTTGCCGCCTTCAACTACAAAATTACCGCCTTCGGCTTTGCATTTTTCAATCGATTCGAGGTAAAGCTTTACGGCATCCCGGTCAATAAGCGGTCCCATGTGGTTATTTTCATCCAGTGGGTCACCAATTCGAATTTGCGCATAGGCGTTCACCAGCTTTTGCTTAAAGGATTCGTAAATGCTTTCGTGTATAATTAGCCTGCGGGTACTGGTGCAGCGCTGGCCGGCAGTGCCCACCGCGCCAAATACAGCACCGACGAGCGCCATATCAAGGTCGGCATTTTCGGTGATGATAATGGCATTATTGCCGCCAAGTTCGAGCAGGCTTCGCCCTAACCGCGCGGCCACTGCGGTACCTACAGCTTTACCCATGCGCGTTGAGCCGGTTGCCGATACCAGCGGAATACGGCTGTCTGATGCCATCCGCTCGCCAATTTCACGATCGCCGATAACGAGGCACGACACACCGTCATCTATGTTATGCTTTTTAAAAACTTCCTGGGCGATATGCTGGCAGGCAATGGCCGTTAAAGGTGTTTTTTCGGAAGGCTTCCAGATACAAACATCGCCGCAAACCCAGGCCAGCATCGCGTTCCAGCTCCATACCGCTACCGGGAAATTGAAAGCGGAAATGATGCCTACAACACCCAAGGGGTGATATTGCTCGTACATGCGATGCTGCGGCCGCTCAGATTGCATAGTGAGGCCATAAAGCTGGCGGCTAAGGCCTACAGCAAAATCGGCAATATCAATCATTTCCTGCACCTCGCCCAGTCCTTCCTGCAGGCTTTTGCCCATCTCGTAAGATACCAGCCTGCCCAGGTCCTCTTTTTTTGCACGCAAGGCGTCGCCTATTTGGCGCACAATCTCGCCGCGCTTTGGCGACGGTGTTTGCTGCCAGCCGGTAAAGGCTTTTTTAGCTGCCTCAACCACACGGTTATAATCATCGGCAGTTGCCATTTTAACCGCCGCTATTTTTTTTCCGTCAACCGGCGATACGATGTTTTTAACTATCGCATCCGGGCTGCTACCCCATGTGCCGCCTATACTAAATGCATTATTTATGTCGTTTATATGTAAACGATTAAGGATATCCGGAATATTAAGGCCCATAATTATTACTTTTGCCAAAGGTAAAAATCTTAAGGCAATTTGTTATCAACCCGCCTCTGCCCTAAAAATGGTTTACATTAATTATCAGGGCCTTGCTAAATAATCATGTTAACAATGTTTGAATGTTGATAACTAATTTGCGTTACGGATGTTTATTACTTGTAATTTGAACTCAGTTAAAGTTGAGTGGAGCGAGTTTACAGG
>JACXTT010002238.1_pt1 | contig 30987 bp, 33 predicted proteins | sample 9270951 | NCBI WGS metagenome assembly JACXTT01 (sample SAMN15532306, study PRJNA645909) | rock metagenome | isolation source: weathered quartz diorite | place: Puerto Rico | collected 2017-06-21
CCCCGGCACACCCAACGTTGCTCTCCGGTTTATACGGGGATCTTGCGCGGGGAAAGGGTAAAAAGGTCGGGGTCGCCACCAGGAATGAAGGGCGCCGGGCCGGGTGGCTGGAAGGTCCCCACCCCCCGCACTCGAACCCGCTGCTCCGGCGACGTATCGGGCGTAAAGCGGAGTAGCGAGCCGGCGCGGCGCAAGGGAAATCGAGCCAGAGTTGCGCCCGGCATCTCGTCGATCACTAAATCGTTAAAGTCCTGAAGGTAGACCAAAACCCCAGTCAACTGGCGTTTATTGTTGAACGTAGCCCCGCAGGCGCCATGGAAATGCACCCTCGACTCGATGAGCCGATCGGGATTGCCGGGCGGGAAATTGACAATTCGTACTCGCAGGCGGCGGCCATCGGTAGACACCTCGAGGTTCAGCCGGTTGTCTTCAATCACAGCGGAATGGACGACGCCCCCGGCTTCCACCCATTGACTGTCCTCGCGACCGGACGCCATATCTTCAATCGTGACCCTGCGGGGCGCGGGCAATGCGCCCGGGCCCAGTACGCGCACCTGCGGCTTGATGACTTCGGGCGCAAAGTCCCCGGGGCCGGTGATACCGGTCAACTCGATCTCCTGCCCCCGCTGGATGTTCAGCGGCTTCTCGCTCTGCACGTATACGCCACCCGACGCGTCCTGGACGAAGAGCTCGAGAGACACCGGATCGTAATAGGTCACGACCGCGCGCAGCCGCACGGGAAGCCCCCGGGCCGCCTGCGAAGCCGAGAGATTTCGAATTTGGGAAACGCGGTCCAAGCCTCCAGAATGGACAGGCTCAGCCTGAATCGCGCACGGCGCAAACCAGCACAACAGCAGCGCGCTGATGGCGAACAGGTGTCGTGAGGTGCAATTTGGTTGCATCGTCTGCGCGACGGCGATCGTGCAGGCCCCCGGACGCTTTCCGTGAGACGCGCCTACCTGGCGGGGACCGGACGGGACGGCTCGCCGGATTTCATGCCCTGGCGGCACAGCGGATAGATCTCCTCCAGCTCGAATGCAACCGACCGGTATACTTCCGCCAGCTGCGCGAGAGCCGGGCCGCAGTCTTGCGGGTCACTGGCTCGAATCGCCGACTCGAGCCGCGAACAAACCTCCGCCAACCGGGCGGCGCCGACGTTGGCGCTGCAGTCTACAAGCGCATGGAGCGTCTCGACGGCCTGGGACGAGTCGGAACCACGCAGGGCATGCTCCAGCCGTTCCAAGGACTGCGAAGTGTCCGTCAAGAAGTCACCGACCAGTTCCTGCATGGCCGCCGCACCGATCTCTTGTTCCAGTTCCTTGACGCGTGCCGCCAGTTCGGCGTCTCCGGCTAGGTGGTGCATGGCCGATTCCCGGACCGCGGCTGATGGGTCCTGCACGCTTTGCGCCAGGTGCCGCTGCAGAGTCTGCTGCAGGTCTTCGGATCGCACAGGCTTGGTCACGTAGTCGTCCATCCCGGCAGCCAGACACTTTTCCCGGTCGCCGCTCATGGCGCTGGCGGTCATCGCGATAATGATGGTACGGCGACCCGCACCTTCGCTCCGCCGGATCTCCCGAGTGGCCGCGTAACCGTCCATCTCCGGCATCTGGCAGTCCATCAGGACCGCGTCGTAGAGACCATGCTGAAGTTTTTCGACGGCCTCGGCGCCATTGACGACGGTGTCCACGTAATAACCCAGTTTCTCCAACGTGCGCATGGAGACCTTCTGGTTGACCGCGTTGTCCTCAGCCAGGAGGATACGGCCCCGTATGGCACGCGAAGGCTGCGGTTTCGGGAGCGCGCGAGGCGCCAAGGCCTCAACCCGCCGCAGCGATTTGTTCAGGCACTCACGGAGCTGCTCGAGCCGCGCCGGCTTCATGACGCAGGCGGCGAATCCGGCCGTGTGGAGATTTTCGCTGGAAACCCGCTGTATGTGGGAACTGAGCAAAATCAGGACCAAGTCATTCCAGTCCGCGCGGGAGCGAATTTCGCGTGCCAGAGTGACGCCATCCATATCCGGCATGTCATGGTCCACGATAGCCGCGCGAAAGGATTCGCTTCGCTGAGCTGCCGATGCCAGCGCGCGTAAGGCCTCAGGACCGCTGGCCACGCACTCCACGCGCATCCCCAGCTTGGTTAGCTGCGAATCGAGAATCCTGCGATTCGTGCCGTTGTCGTCCACGACAAGGACGCGAACCTGGCGAAGGTCAAGCGGATCTTCTTCCGGCAAAGCATCGCTGATCTTGACGGGTAAGGTAAACCAAAATGTGGAGCCGCGGCTCACGGCGCTCTCGAAACCGATCTGGCCGCCCATTAGCTCGATCAGGCGTTTGCAGATGGTCAGCCCCAGGCCTGTTCCTCCATGCCGGCGCGCGATGGATGAATCCGCTTGCATGAACGGTTGGAATAGCCGCTCCTGCGCCGATGGCGAAATGCCGAGGCCGGTATCGGTGACAGAGAACCGCAACCTCGCCGGACTGTCTTCTTTTTCGCGCCATTCCACCCGCAAAGTCACTTCCCCTTTGGTGGTGAATTTGACGGCGTTGCTCAGCAGATTCAAGAGCACCTGGCGCAGGCGCCCCGGATCCCCCTCCACGCGCGAGGGAACTTCGGGACCCATCAGGCAGCCCAACTCGAGGTCTTTTCGCTGCGCTTGTTCGGCCAGCACGGCGGTGGTCTCCTCGACCAATGTGCGCAGGTCGAAATTGACTGACTCGATGGGCAGTTTGCCGGCTTCGATCTTGGAAAAGTCCAGGATGTCATTGATGACAGTCAAAAGCGCATCGGCGGACTGATGGATGGTGTTAACGAAGTCCCGCTGTTCGGCCGTCAACTCCGTGCCCAGCAGCAGGTCCGTCATGCCTACGACGCCGTTCATGGGCGTACGGATTTCGTGACTCATGTTGGCCAGAAACTCGCTCTTGGCGCGCGAGGTCCGCTCGGCCTGCTTCTTTTCCTCGGCCAGCTCGTTCATGGCCTGAGCCAGTTCGGTGGCCTTGGCGGCCAGCACTTTTCTAGTGGAGAGCGTAGTCGAGTACCACGAGGATTGTTGCCTGATCTGAAGTAAGAGGTAGCTCAGATACAGGCCCGCGACGCCCGCGGCAGAGTAGCCGGCCGGACCGCCATGAATCATGCCCCACGCGATGAGGGGAGTCAAAAGGACGACGAGATAGCGGCGAGCCACATCCAGAACAGGCGAGAGCGCGATCGCTTCACCGCTGGCCACAATGGCGGTGATGGCGAGCAGAAGCAAGAAAGTCGGCCCACCCGCGTAAAGCAGCGCCGTCGCGCAGCAGAAAGCCGACCAGACCAAAGCGGAGCCATAGGTCCCGACCAGGAGCCCCCACCAACGCCAATCGTTACGGCCATCATGTTGCTCCGCGATCCACCAGGCAAAAACCAATCGCGCGGTGGCGAACACCAGGATCAGCACACCGGTGACGAGAAATGTTTTGGGATAATCGCGGACGTACGGCGTAGCAGAAATGGGAATGACCAGAAGTATCAGGTAAGCCAGCGCACCAGGAACAGACCGGTGGGCCAGTTCTCGGACCGCTTCGTTGCCGGGCTGAACACCTGCTAAGGATGTGTTATCGGACATTGGACACGCCTGCGCCGCTATCGTTCTTGCAGTTCCATATGGCACAGACAGAGCGATTTTCTCGAGCGTGGCAGCGGACAGGATGGAATATTAGCCCTCATTACTAACTTTATTTTCAGACTGTGCCGCGCGAACTGGCAATCATGCCTTTAGTTAACAAAAAGAACAGGAAGGCATTCCCCGGCGCAATTTGCCCGATCCGGCAGGCAAGGCAAAACAGGGCGTTCTAAATGCGGTTCGAGCTATGTGCGTCCCGTGCGATGAATATTAATCCGGGGCCTATTTTGCCATGCGACCAAGGTCAACAGTCGAGAGTGAATAGGCGTTGCCTCTAAAAAAACTCAGAAATACACCTGAGCAAGGCGATAAGGGTACTGAACGCGGTACCTTGGGCATCTGAAAAAATCAGCGGAGAACCCAGGCCCGATGCTGTCGGGGTGTATCGCCAATAGGATATTTCATCTATGTCGATTTCAATCCAAACGAACGTAACATCTTTGCTGGCCCAGGAAAACCTGAACATCAACCAGGAGTTTGAAAGCAAGACGATCGACCGGTTGACCTCGGGATACCGCATCAATTCATCGGGAGACGACGCTGCCGGTCTGGCCGTTGCCAACCAATACCGCGCCGACATTTCCGAACTCACTCAGGGCGTCCAAAACGCCAACAACGGCGTGAGCCAGCTGCAGATTGTGGATGGCGGCTTGAGCAACATTTCGCAGATGCTGGACCGCATGAAGACGCTGGCAGCCGAGTCGGCCTCGGGCACATTCACCGGCGACCGCAGCACGCTGAACACAGAGTATCACCAGCTCATCACGGAAATCACGCGCCAGGCAAGCAACATCAACCTGAACGCGGGCGGCAGCTTTAACACCAGCCTCAACGTGTACATTGGTGGCGGCCGCACCAGCAACCTGGCCGGCTCGACGCAGATCAATGTGGACTTGAGCGGTTCGTCCAGCGCGGTGGATGCCGTCTCTCTCGGCCTGAACACCACTTCCGTGATCGGCGGTGGGACTGATTTCGCCAGCAACACCGTCGCCAACCTGAATAACCCGAACGTGGTATTCAACCAGACGGCGACGACCGGAAGCACGAGCTTCGCGATTGATTACGCAGACGCGTCCGGCAACGTGCAGAGCAAGACCGTGACCGTGAATGCGAGCGTGGGGGGCGAGAGCGGCACCCAGTTCGTGAGCGATCTGAACGCGGCCATCACGGGCGCGGGCATCTCCGGCATCGCCGCGCAGATTGGAAGCAACGGCAAGCTGCAACTCACCGGCGGCAGCCTCCTTCAGGCTACCGAGTCGGATACCGGCCTGGTCTCGGGCACTAACGTCGTGACCAGCAGCACTACGCTGCTCAATGCCGGCAATTTCCAGAGCGCAGCCGGCACGTTGACCGCCCTTTCAGGCACCGACACGCAAGCGATCACAGTCACGGTGGGCGGCACCAATTACGTGACGAACCTGACTGCCACGAACGGTGACACGGCCGCGCATGCTGTCACGGCTCTCAACACCGCGTTGGCGGGCAGCGGCGTCTACGCCGTCCAAACTCCTGCCGGGGCGGTGGCACTGGAGGGCGCGAAGTCCTTCACGGTGGCAACCGGGGTAGCGAGCGGCACGGGCAATCTGTTCCAGGCAACCGCGGGTGCGGTGGCCGTCACGGCTCCGAGCAACTCGGCAACCTCAACGGGCAACGCCCTGAACGCTATCACCGCGATCGACTCGGCGGTGCAAGCGCTCGGCCTGGTACAAGGTAAAGTTGGAACCGGCGAAAACCAGTTGCAGTACGCCATCCAACTGGCGCAGTCGCAGATCTCCAGCTTCTCCGGAGCGCAGTCCTCAATCCGCGACGCCGATGTCGCTGCTGAAGCTGCCAACCTGAGCAAGGCGCAGGTTCTGGCGCAGTCGTCTGTGGCAGCTCTCGTGCAGGCGAATGCTATGCCCCAGGCGGTCCTGGCTCTCCTTAAGGGCTAGTAGTCTGACCTGGTAGTACGGCAGGCTGGGCCGCCGCGCGCGGCTCAGCCCGCCTTTTTTGTTAACTGGAGGTAACAAGTGGGTAATCCGATTGGGGGATTTAGCGGCGCCCCCACACTCGTCCCGACTCTCAGCAGCAATCCTGCCACGCCCGCATTCGCCGGTTTGAGTAGCTACGCGGCTGATCTCCAAAACGCGCTGAACCGCTCCGTTGGGCTGGCGGCGCTTCCCCTGCAGGAACTTCAGAACGAACAATCGCAGATGACCAGTCAATCCTCCGCCCTGAGCGGTTTAGACACACTATTCTCGGCGTTGCAGTCGACGATTTCCAACCTCAACTCGTCCAGCCAGAATCTGGTGTCGTCTACCGTGTCCGACGCTAGCGTGCTGAGCGCCACGGCGGCGGCGGGCGCACTCCCGGGTACCTATACAATCGATGTGACGGATCCGGGATCATTCGCCAGCGCCCTCAGTTCGAACAGTCTCCCAACCGTAACCGACCCGACCAAGCAACGCATCAGCGGCTCTTCGAGCTTCACGCTGACGGTCAACGGCATAACGCAGACGATCACTCCAGCCGCCAACAATTTGAATGCTCTCGCGGCTGCCATCAACGGCGACGCCGCCGCAGGCGTGCAGGCCACCATCGTTAACGTCGGGCCGCCCACGGCTCCGGACTACCGGCTTTCGCTACAAAGCAACACCCTCGGCGCTGTGTCCATCCAACTCAATGACGGCACAGACCTGATGAGCCCGCTGACGTCGGGAACCCTCGCCCAGTATCAGGTGAACGGTTCGCCGGCCATTCCCATTTCGAGCAATTCGCGCAGCGTAACAGTGGCGCCCGGCGTGACGGTGAATCTGCTTACCGCGGGCACAAGCATTATCAACGTGTCCCAGAGCGGTTCTTCCATCAGTAATGCATTGACGGCTTTTACGACGGCGTTCAATGGCGCGGTCGATGAGTTGAGCAAGAGCCGCGGCCAGAACGCAGGTCCCCTGAGCGGCCAAAGCATCGTTCTCAGCCTTACGCAGGTGCTGCACGGCCTGGCGAACTACAGCGGCACGGGCAGCGGATTCACATCGCTCGCGGACCTGGGCCTCACCTTCGACACCAACGGCCATCTGAATTTCGATCCTACGGTGCTATCGGGTGTGAGCGGTTCCGAAATTGCCAGCCTCACATCCTTTCTCGGCAGCGCGACCAGTGGTGGATTCCTGAAGTACGCCACCGATCAGATGAACGGCGTTGAAGATCCGACCACCGGCATGCTGAAGACGGCGATCAACTCAAAGTCCGACGAGATCACACACGAAAATCAGCTGATTTCGAATGAGCAGGACCAGATCAATCAGTTGCAGACCTCGTTGCAAGCCAAGATGGCGGCCGCCGACTCTTTGATTGCTCAGACCGAGTCGCAGCTCTCGTACTTTACGGGCTTATTCCAATCCATGTATCTGCCAAGGCAGTCGCAGTTCTGAGGAGCGCCGTCATGACGAACGACAGTTTGCGCCGGGAAACGGTCGAGCGCCTGCGCCAGACCGTTGCTTCAGAGGCGTACCACGATGCGCAAACGGCGCTGGCCGAATATCGACGGCTGGTGGATGCGGCCGTTGCGGACTGGCCGCCGGATGGACCTCCGCCAGCTGAACTGGCAGGAGAAGCCAGCGAGCTTATGCGGTGGGTGCTGCAGATGGCACGCTCAGGCCGATCCCAGACGAGCCACGCATTCGACCAGGTTTCGACCGTCCTGCACTACGTGCGGCGCGACCGGCAGGCACCCGCCTGGAAGTCCGAGGGCTGACATAGGGCCGCCGTCGAAATGCTGACTTCGTCGAATCCGTAACACTCTCGTCGGTTAACCGGGCGGCACGGTAGAAGGCATTTACCTGTGGCAGCCGGTTTGCACCAACAACGGTCCCTGCTGGATCCGCTGGCCGGGAAGCTCGAATATTACATGGATCTGCTGAGCGCGCGCCAAAAGCTCGTGGCGTCGAACATCGCTAACGCAGACACCCCGGGATACAAGACCAAGGACATTGATTTTCAAGCGGAATTCGCGAACGCCATGGGAGGCGGCCCGAACGCCATTGAAGCACAGGGCCTGACGGTCCGAAACGATGGCAACAACGTCAGTATCGACCGCGAAGCGCGGCTGCTGTCCGAAAACGCCCTGCGATTCAGCATCGCCAGCAATCTGCTGCGTGACCAGATTCGTACGGTTAAGGAAGCCATCAACGGAGGAAGTGGCTCATGAGCCTGTTTTCGCTTTTGTCCGTCAGCGCATCGGGAATGTCGGCGCAACGCGCCCGCACGGAACTGCTGGTCGAGAACTTGGCCAATTCCGAAACCACGCGCACGCCCGAGGGCGGACCGTATCGGCGCAAAGACGTGGTGTTCGAGACCCAGCCCACCGAGTCGCCGTTCTCCTCGGTATTTGAATCACAGCTTGCGCGTCCGGATGGCGTCGGTGTGGCGCAGGTGGTTACAGACGACCGCGATCCCGAACGCCGCTATATGCCCGGACATCCCGATGCCGACAAGGACGGTTACGTGGCTTTCCCACGCGTCAACCCGGCCGAAGACATGGTGGACCTGTTGGGCGCCAGCCGGAGTTATGAAGCCAACGTAGCCGCGATTTCAGCCGTCAAAGACATGATCCAGCGCTCCATCGATCTCTTGCGCTAGACAACTCCGATGCCACTTCCCATTTCTCCCATCTCGATTCCCTCAGCGGCGGCAAACCTGTCAAGCACAATCCAGGGGCCGAGCGATGGCAAGTCGCCGGGCGAGTTTCGAAACGTGCTCGAAGGGGCGATCCAGAAAGTGGAGCAAACGGGCAAGGCAGCTACTCAAGCGGTGGAAGGTTTTCTGGCGGGTGATGGCCAGGAGCTGCATACGGCAATTCTCGCGACGCAGCGCGCGGACTTGGCGTTCGAGCTGGGATTGCAGGTTCGCAACAAAGTGGTTTCCGCCTACCAGGAAATCATGCGGATGCAAATGTAGCGCCCTCATCTCCTCAAGGCCATGGAACAACTGAAAAAGCTTTTAGCCAATCTTTCGATAGGGCAGCGCGTGACCATTGTCGCCGCTGCGCTGGCCGTGGGCGCCGGGCTGCTCGCCTTTGTGCGATGGAAGCAGGAAAGCGATTTCCGCCCTTTATATACGACGCTCGCCTCGGAAGACGCTGGCGCGGTCGTGCAAAAGCTGAAAGAGACTGGCGTCGAATACCGGCTGGCGGAGAACGGCTCCACGGTTCTGGTTCCTTCGGCCAGAGTGGCGGAGATGCGCCTCGAAATGGCGTCAGCTGGACTGCCCAAGAGCGGACGCATCGGTTTCGAGCTGTTCGACAAGACTAACTTCGGGGCGACGGAGTTCGTGGAGCACATCAATTACCGGCGGGCGTTGGAAGGAGAGCTGGAGCGCACGGTAATGTCGCTCGCGGAAGTCGAGCAGGCGCGCGTTCACGTGACATTTACGAAGGAGTCCGTGTATCTGGAGTCCCGGCAACCCGCCAAAGCCAGCGTAGTGCTGCGGCTCCGGCCGGGCGCTCAACTAGTTCCGCAGAACGTAGTCGCCATCAAGCACCTGGTGGCCAGCGCGGTGGAAGGCCTGGCGCCCGAATCGGTTTCGGTGCTGGATGTGCGCGGCAATCTGCTGAGCCGGCCGCATACCGCCAATGCATCCGACGGCACCGAATCGGGCGACCGGATGCTCGAAACCCGCCAGGGCATCGAGCGGGACCTGGTGGCGAAAATCAACTCCACGCTGGAGCCGTTGCTCGGATCGGAAAAGTTCCGCGCGGGCGCCTCTGTAGAGTGCGATTTCACAAGCGGCGAGCAAAGCGAGGAGGTCTTCGACCCGAACCGCTCGGTCATGATCAGCTCCCAGAAATCCGAAGACTCCAGCAGCACGGGCAGCGCCGCGGGAGTTCCCGGAACGGCGTCCAACCTGCCCCGCCCCGCGCCGCGCCCCCCGACCGCGCTGGCCGGCGTGTCGCGTCGTACGGAAAGCATCGCTTATCAGTCCAGCCGTACCGTGAAACACGTGAGGATGCCAGAGGGCACCATCAAGAGAATGTCGCTGGCCGTGCTGGTGGATCAGGCAGTGCGCTGGGAAGGCCAGGGGAAGAACCTGCGGCGCGTTCTGGAGCAACCATCCGCCGAGAAGCTGAAATCCATCCGCGATTTGGTGGCGGCGTCGACAGGCTTCTCCACTACCCGGGGTGACCAGCTCATCGTCGAGAGTCTGCCGTTCGAATCCACGCTTAACTTCGAGCCTCCGGCTGCCGGTCCGGTTTCCAAACCCGGCGCGGGTTCGCCGATGAATCTGCCTCCATGGCTGGCACGCATTCTCGAGAACCGCACCACCGCGATAGGCGTGTCGCTGGCGGCCGGGTTGGTTCTGATGCTCCTTCGCCGTTTTGCGGGGAAGCTGTTTCGGAGCAAGAGTAAAGCAAGCGCGCCCACAGCGTTGCCAGGCGTGGACCGAAATGCTCAGCTGGAGGCGCAGCGGCAGGCGCAGTTGCGCGAGGAGCAGGAACTGCAGGCGCAATTGGATGCCGCGGCTTTCAAGGAAACGACCAAGAAAGCAGGCGTACTGGTCAAACGCCTCCGCGAAAACATCAACAAAGACCCGGTAATTCCCGCTCACATCGTGCGCGGATGGCTCAACGAAGGCAACTAAGAAAACATGGGCGGGCAAATGGAAGTCGATGTGGAAGAACCAGCACTAGCACCGTACTCGAGACCTGATTCAGAATCGATCCCGGGAATCCGCAAGGCCGCCATGCTTCTGGTCAGCCTCGGCGATCAGATCGGCGGCAAGATCCTCAGCAACCTCTCGGAAGAAGAAGTCCAACAAGTCACGAAGGAAGTGGCGAAGGTACGGTCCATCAGTTCGGTGGAACTCGAGGGGGTGCTCGAAGAGTTCCATAACCTGATGCTGGCCACTGATTACGTCGTCAGCGGGGGCATGGATTACGCGCGCAAAATGCTTGTGGCGGCTTTCGGTCCTGAGGCAGGTGTGCGGCTGCTCGAACGCCTACCCAAGGATCTTGGCAACAAGGCGTCCAGCTTCGGAGCGTTGAAGAAGGCGGAGCCCAAGCAACTGGCCCGCTTCCTGCAATTGGAACACCCGCAGACCGTCGCACTCATTCTTTCGCATCTCGACTCTTCCAAATCGGCCGCGCTGCTGAGTTCGCTCCCGGAGGATGGGCGCGCGGATGTCGCGCTCCGCATGGCCGCTCTGGATCAGATCGCACCGGAGATCATTGGCAAGATCGCAAGCGTCATTGAAGAAAAGTTGAAGGCCCTCGGCGATTTCAGCCGCGAGTCCCACGGCGGAGTGCGGGCGGTAGCGGAGATGTTCAACCGGCTCGATTCCAGCATGAGCGAAGCGCTGCTGGTAAACATCGAGCAACGCGATTCGAACACCGCGGCCAGCATCCGGCACCTGATGTTCGTGTTCGAAGACTTCCTCAGCATCGATCCGAAGAGCATTAAGGAAGTACTGGCGCGGGTGGACAAAAAAGCCTTGACGCTGGCGCTCAAAGGCACCAGCGACGCACTCAAGAATCATTTCACTTCATGCATGTCGCAGCGAGGCGCCGAGATGCTGAAGGAGGATATGGAAGCCGCCGGACCGGTTCGCATCCGGGATGTAGAGGCCGCCCAAAAGCAGATTATCGCGAAAGTCAAGGAGCTGCAGGCCGAAGGCGTGGTCAGCCTGAAGGGCGGCAGCGATGAGTATGTCAACTAGAGTGCTGCCGGACAACGGCGCCGACGGCGTGCGGCCGTTCGCCTGGCGCGCGGTGGCGCTTACCGGGGAAACCGTGGACCGCAGGCGGATGGCGGCGGAGGCCAAGCCGGCCGCGGATGCGCCGCACCCGTTCGAAGCCCGCATTCTGGAACTGGAACAACTGGTGGATACGCGTTCCCGCGAGGCTCGCGCAGCCGGTTTCAGCGAAGGCGAAGTTGCGGGCCGCGCAAGGGCGGAAGACGAAATCCGGTCGACTTTGGAACGGCTGGCGGCAAGCATCGCGGAAATCGATCAATACCGCGGCCAGGTGCTACGCCAGACGGAGATGGACGCCGTGCGCCTGGCAATCGCCATTGCACGCCGCGTGTTGCGGCGCGAGCTAACGGTGGATCCGGCGGCCATCGAAGGTCTGGTGAGGGCCGCGCTCGAGCGGCTGCAAACCCAGGAAACCTGCAAGGTGAGGATGCATCCCGATTACGTACCGGCGCTGCGCGTCTTGATCGACAAATTCGGGATGAGTGGAAAGGTGGAAGTGATCGCCGACGCGGCGCAGGAGCCAGGCGCCGCCGTCTTCGAAATGCCCCGCGGAAACCTGGACGCCTCCGTCGATTCGCAATTGCGCGAGATCGAACGAGGCCTTGTGGACCGGTTTCAACGACCATGACTCCTTCGACGGAAATCTGTCTCGATCCGTACATGCACGCCTGGAACGTCTGGACCCCTTCGTGTGGTCGGGCCAGGTGATCGAGTTGGTCGGCCTGCTCATCGAATCGCGGGGACCGGCGGCGGCCATAGGCGATTTCTGCGAGATTCTGGCGTCCGGAGGCCGCGCGATCCGCACCCAGGTAATCGGTTTTCGCAACGGCAACGTACTCTCCATGGCGCTCGAAGAGATCGATGGCCTGAAGCTCGGTGATCCCATCGTGGCGCGCCCCGACCAGGCCCGGGTGGGGGTCGGTCCGGCGTTGCTCGGCCGCGTGCTCGATGGCTTCGGGCGCCCCCTTGATTCCCGCGGAGAGCCCGAGGTTGCCGATTTTTACGATCTCTACAAACTGGCGCCTAATCCGCTGGACCGCGAGCATATCACCGAACCACTGGTTACCGGCATTCGAGCTATCGACGGCATGCTGCCCTGCGGACGCGGACAAAGGATTGGAATTTTCGGTGGCAGCGGCGTAGGCAAGAGTACGCTGCTCGGCACCATGTCCCGCCAGAGTTCGGCTGACGTCAGCGTGATCGCGCTGATTGGCGAGCGCAACCGTGAAGTCCGCGCTTTTTTGGAACACGAGCTGGGGCCTGAGGGAATGGCCAAGTCGGTCGTGGTGGTGGCCACATCGGACAGTCCGGCGCCCATCCGCCTGCGCGCCTGCTTTGTGGCGGTGGCGGTCGCGGAGTATTTTCGGGATCAGGGAGCCAGCGTCCTCATGGTGATGGATTCAGTAACCCGGTTCGCCATGGCGCAGCGCGAAATCGGGTTGTCAGCGGGAGAGCCGCCGAGTCAAAAAGGTTATCCCCCGTCGGTGTTTAGCCTGCTCCCGAAGATTTTCGAACGCGCGGGGAATTTTCGCCACGGCTCCATCACCGGATTCTTTACCGTTCTGGTGGAGGGCGACGACTTCAACGAGCCTATCTGCGACGCCGTGCGGTCAATGCTGGATGGTCACATCATTCTTTCGCGGGCGCTGGGCGCGGCCGGACATTATCCCGCCATTGACGTTTTGCATTCAGTGAGCCGGCTTACCACGCAGATCGCAAACAGCGAGCAGCTCGCGTCTATGCGAAAGCTGCGCGAAGCGCTCTCCTCGTACCAGCAGGCTGAGGATCTGATTCAACTGGGCGCCTACGTTTCCGGCACCAATCCCAAGCTCGACGCGGTGCTTCGCATGCGGCCCGAGCTGCTGCGTTTCCTGCAGCAGGACTCGTGCGCCGAGGCGAAATGGGATGAAACGCTGGCGGGCATGCGTCAACTGGCATCGCTGGTGCCCTAACCTTCCGAGGACGAGGTTTCCTGGTGACGAGCTTTGTATTCCGACTGGAAAAAGTCCTGCGCTGGCGTCAGGCGAAGCTCGATCTGGAACAGTTCGCGCTGAGCCGGCTGACGGCGGAATGCGCGCGCTGGAACGCCGTGCTCAGCAAGCTGCAGAATGCGCAAGCCAGAGCGGAGGAACTGACCCAGACTCCAGCCCCGGTTAGCGGAGCAGACCTGAGGGCGCTTTCGTCGTATCGGGAGTACCTCGGCCAGCAGCGAAAGGCGGCGCTCGATCGCCGCCGGGAATGCGAGATCAGAATGCAGGAGCAGCGAAACCGCCTGCTCAAGGCGCGCCGCGAGCACCGGCTCCTCGAAAAACTTCGTCAGGTGCGCCAGGCGGAATGGGAAGCCACCGTGAACCGCGAGTTCGAGACGCTCGCGGCCGAAACTTACCTGGCGGGGTGGACGGCGCGTCCGCGCCACGATCGGATGGACTGACATCCGCCTTGGTGTGATGGCCAAAGAGCCGGACCGGGCTCACTCCTCCCGGTCCGGGACTCGCGTTTAACCTTTTTTGGGGCCTTCGTTTTTCGATGCGGACTTCGGGGTCGCGAGCTTCGGGCCTATATCCGGGACGGCAGCCACGCGATTGAGAATCACGATGTCTACACGGCGATTCCGCGCCCGGCCCTCCTCCGTGGCGTTATCCGCAACCGGCGCCGTGTCGGCGTATCCCGCGACGGAAAAGCGGTCCGCGGGAATCTGAAACTTCGCCGAAAGCACATCCAGCATGGCGATGCTGCGGGCGGCGGAAAGTTCCCAGTTGTTGCGGAAACGCGGGGTATGGATGGGAACCGAGTCAGTATGGCCCTCGAGGCGTACGGGGTTCGGGAGACCGCGGAGGACGCCGGCCACTTTTTGGATGCTGGGATAGCTGGCCGGTTCTACCGTGTCGCCGGCGGAGGGGAAAAACGCCGCCTGTTGCAGGCTGACCACCAGTCCTCGAGCTTCCAGCCGCATTTCGATCTTCCCGGCTTTGATTTCGTCCTGCAGCTCCTTGGTCAAATAGTGCAGGGACGGCAAGAGTTCGGCCACTTGAGGAGCCGGTGGGGGCGCGACATCTTTAGCATCTTTGGTATTTTTTTGTGCTCCACCCGGGCCCTTCATCTGGGCGTTGCCTTTGCCCTTCTCGTCCACCGTGCCGCCCAGGATTTCCCGAACCGCGGACGACACTCCGCCGTTTTCCAGGGCTTCCTTCACAGCTTCAGAGACCTGTGAGGCCTTAGCTTTGTCGGTTTGAGAAGAGGCAAACATCACCACGAAGAACGCGAACAGCAGTGTAATGAAATCGGCATAGGAGACTAGCCAACGTTCGTGATTTTCGTGTGCTGCGGGTTTCTTAGCGCGTGCCATGCGAATTCGAGTTAACCTGCGGCGGGCGCAGCAGCGCCGGCAGCGGCTTTGGCGGCTTTCGGCTCCTTGGCCGGTTTCTGGCTCGCCTCCTGCCGCGTGTACGCTTCGAGCTTGCTGCGAATCAGCTTGGGATTCAGGCCTTCCACAATGCCGGCTACGCCTTCCAGCATCAGCTCGCGGTTCTGAATGACCTTTTGCAGACGGGCCTTGAGCTTGTTGCCTGCCGGCAGAAAGAAGATGTTGGCCGTTCCGACGCCGTACACGGTGGCTACGAAAGCGACAGCTATGCCGTGGCCTACCTCCTCGATGTTCGCGAGGTTCTTCATGACCTGGATCAGGCCGAGCACCGCACCGATGATGCCAATGGTGGGAGCATATCCACCCGCGGCCTCGAATACCTTGGCTTCAGCCTCGCCGTGGTGCTCCTCCAGGCTGATCTCCAGCTCCATGGTCTTGCGAATGACGTCGAGATCGGTGCCGTCTACCGCCAGGTTGAGCGCCTTGCGCAGAAACGGATCTTGAATGGCGTTGGCTTCCTGCTCAAGCGAAACAATGCCGCTCTTGCGTGCCTTGGCGGCATAGGTGATGATCTCTTCGATCATGGCGTGCGGGCTCTGGTCCCGGTCCATGAAAACCAGGATCAGTTTTTTCGCGGCCCCGACAAGGGTATGCATGGGCGTGGTGACCATCACGGAGCCGATGGTGCCGCAGAGGACGATGATGGCCGCAGTGATCTGCGCCACGTCTCTGACCTTGCCGCCCTCCATCACCAGGCCCCCAAGGATTCCGCCTATGGCAAGAATCAGGCCGCCTAGCGTGGCCAGGTCCGGCTTAGCTCCCGATTTTTTCGCTGCCGCGGCCTTATCTTCAGGCATCGGTTTTATCCGGAACGCAATCTTCGGCAGTCATCTGCTCGAGATCTTGCCGGCGTAAGGGGCACTCGGCGCCGGCGCCCGCAATGATGCTCTTCCGGAAACGGATCACGCGTTCCACCACCTCTTCTGCTGACTCCAAGACCACGATCTTCTGCCCGCTGGTGAGGGTCACTACCGTATCCGGAGTCACCTCCACGTGCTCGATCAGATCGGAGTTCAAAACCAGCGGGACATGGTTTAAGCGCGTGAGCTGAATCATGGGGTAATGCCCGTTTGATTTCTTATCGGCAATTTCCCCTATTTGTTTGGATAATTTACCGTAAAGACGATGGGAAATTCCTAAATTTTTGACAAAAACGCCCGGCGGGGACGATGAGTATTTCGACGCCATGTACGACCACCAGATGGACTCAGCCACCCGTGCCCGGCGGATTCTTGAGATCTGGGACCAGCAGGATCCCGGCAGCCTGGCGGCCGAACTGGGCCATATCGAGCGGGCGTGCGCCATGGCTTCTGGGGCCAGTTCAGGCGAACAGGAGCGGGCGGAGCTATTGGAGGCGATCGCCGGGCAAATGCGGCAGGGCCTGGGTGGAGCTGATGTATGCCGGCGGCTCTTGGAACATCTCGCCACGAGCGGGGCCCGGCCTATTCAATCTGAAAAGCTTTCTTTTTTCCCGTACTCACGATCTGCGCGGCGAACTTCCGCTTGCCGTTGACGAATCCGCCCACGGGCTCGCCGATGGGATGATCGAACGTAAGCACATCCCCTTCTTTGAGCTCCAGCAGTTCGCGCACCCGTAACATGGGTCCTTCCAGGTGTGCCTCCACCGTTACCTTAGCGTCGCGCAACAGCTCCAGCATGCGCCCTTGCTCTGCCTCGCTCGCCTCCACTTTGCGCGGTGTGGATTGGGCGTCGCCGTCTTCATCCTGCATGGTGACGATTTCGGTGGGTACAGCCAGGTTCAGGCGCCCGCCGCCCTCCTCGAGCTTGATGTCTATGCTTACGGCCACCACAGGTTCATGGGGTGCATGAATCAGGCGGGCTTCCTTGCCGACCGAGTCCAACGTCAACGTGACGGGCAGCACGTCTTTCCAGGCCTCGGCCAGCGCCTGCAAGATGATACGGAACAGGCCGTCCAAAACGTTCTGCTCGATCTCGGTGATTTCGCGGTTCGTGGCGGTGCCCGGCTTACCGTTGCCGCCGAGCAGAATTTCGATGATGGGAAAAACCAGCGAGGGATTCAGCTCGAGCACGGCATTGCCTTCATACGGCCGCATGCCGATCGAAATCACGCAGGTGGGCGACGCCAGACCGCGGAGGAATTCCGCGTACGAGAGATGATCTACAGCCAGCAGCTGCGCGGTCACGCTCGAGCGCAGATACGCCGACAGGCTGGACACGATGCGGTGCAGAAACTTTTGCTTCAGCACGTAGATGGCGCGCATCTGCGAGCCAGGCGCCTGGCCCGGCTTGCGAAAATCAAAAGGTATGGCCCTGGAGGCGGCGGGCTCCACCGTCTCGGCGGCGGGCGTCACGGCGTGAATTCGTTGCGCGATTTCCTGTTCCATAGTCTCGTCAGCCCAAGAAATCGAACAGGCTGGTGCGCGGCCGCGCAGCCTGGGCGCTGAGAGCCGCCTGCAGCTGCGTCTGGCTCTGGGTCAATGTAACCGCAGCCTGGGTTATGTCGGCATCTTGCGTCTGGCTCAGCGCGCTTTGCAGCTGAACGTTCTGCTGTCCGGCGAAAGTCTGCGCGCTCTGAATCCGGTTTTGCACCGAGCCGTAGAAGCTCAATTGCGAGTTGAGATAATTGTCAGCCGTGCCCAATCCTGTCAGCGCCGTCGTAATCGCCGCCTGATCGTTGCTCTGTAGTGCAACCCGCAGACTGTTCACCGCGGCGAAGACATTATCGGGGGCCAGCGTGTCGTCAGGATTCCGGTGATCGAAGATGTTCTGGGCGGTCAACCCTACCGTAAACGAAACGCCGCTCGCATCCGTGACTTGCCGGGTAGCCTGAGTTGTCAACAGGCGGTCCACGCCGTTTGTGTTGGCCAGGTTGAGATCGTAGGAGGGCGATTGATCTTGATCGCCGCTAAAAACAAATCGGCCTTGCACGGTCGTGTTGCTGAGCCCCACCAGGTGCTCCAGGATCCCCTGTACCTGAAGCGCCATCGCCTGGCGAGTAGACGCCGTCTGCGTGAAGTTAGCGCCCTGAGTACCCAGGCTTGTCACCGTGTCCAGCAGTTGCGTAGCGGTGGATAGCGCTTGCTCGGCTGTATCGGTCTCGGCTTTGACTTCGGAAAGATTGGTAGTGACCTGGGTATTCCTGTCGATGTCGGCCCGGATGCGCATCAGGCCCGCCAGCTGGTCCGGCGCATCGGATGGCTGCGATATCTTCAGGCCGGAAGAGACTTCGCTCTCCGCCTGATTGATCTGGGACTGTATGCGGTCCACATTGGCCAGGAAGAGCTCCGCGGATGGATTTAGGCTTTGTATCATCGTTTCGTCCTCACATTCTTCAGGCCAGCGGCAGCATGTTGATTGTGTCCTGCGTGAGCTGGTCGAGGATGTTCACTACCCTGGATGTGGCCTGGTAGGCTCTTTGAAACTCGACCAGGTTGGCAGCCTCCTCGTCTAGCGATACACCGGAAGACTGCGTGCGCAGATTGCGCGCCTGGGCCACCACCTGCTGCTGCGTGGTCAATTGACTCTGGGCGGCTGCTGACTGGCGCCCCACGCCGGCGGCAATATTTCCGTAAAACTCCGCGTAACTGAAGCCATTGATCTCGTCCGCGGCACTTTGCGGGTTGGCCAGCGCCGCGACCCGCAGCGCGATGCCGTTTGGGACGTAGGGCGGGCCGGGATCTATGGCGGCCAGTTGATCCGGTGTGATGGCGCCGCTCACCGTCAGGGTGTGGGCGATGGAAGAAGGATTGGCCGCGTTATAGGTGAACAGCGGAATTCCCGCGACGGGCGGAGGACCATCGGAGATGTGACCGGACGTCAGGATAGCGTTTACGCGATCCGCAACACCTTGTGCCAACACATTGAGATCGCCCTGCTGGTATGCGTTGCCGCCCAGCGAGGGAAGAACAGTGTTATGTCTGGAGCAGTCCAGCCAGCTGGCCTTGAGAAACTTGGGCCGTAACGTCGTTGCCCTGCGCATCGAGGATTCGCGCGGGCGGCGCGCCGCCTGCCACAGTGGGAGGCGCGCTCGCTGCCGTCGAGAAACTGGCGCCGATCTGAAATTGATGCGCGCCGATCACCAGTGGTGTTTGACCGCCCAGCAGAACCGTGACGGAACCGTCAGGCTGAGTGGTGGCTGTGATGTCAGCGTACTCCGACAACTGCTCGAGCGTGGCATGTATCTGAGCGTCTAGACCTGCATCCGCAGTGTCACCCTTCATCCTTTGTACGTTATCGGCCTGCAGCTGTCCGGCAAGATCATTGATCTGCTGCACCACTTGCTGGATCTGCTGGCCCGTATTGTTGGCTGACTGCGCCACGTTGGCGGAAGCCTGCTGGAATGCCTGAGCCACTGCCTGCGCATTATTGATGACAGCCTGCCGCGCGGCGCCATCATTGGGCGTCACACTCCAGGACGAGAAGCTCTGAAACAACGCGTTCAGCGCCCCGGGAACACCCTGGTCACTGCTTACGTTGAAACTCAGTTCGATGTTCGAAAGGCTCTGCGATTGCGACTCGAGCGTTCCCAGCGACGAAAACTGCTGGCGCACGGACTGCTCGGCGAATTCGTCACGGGCGCTCTGGATTTCACCCGCCGTCACTCCTCCCGGCAGACCCGCATTCGGCTGGAACGGCAGTGCCTCAAGGCTGAGTCTCTGTTTTGCGTAACCAGGGGTGGAAGAATTGCTGACGTTGTTCTGGACCGTGTCCAGGGCTTGCTGGAACGCAGCCAGCGAGTTGGCGGATGATTGCAGAGCGGTGAGCAGGCCGGACATCGTCAAACCTCCAGGACAACGCGGGAGCGCGTCTCGGGCTGCGCGGGACTTCCATCGGCCGTATAGCCGGAAACCATCGATGCCGCCAGGCGCACCCAGCCGGTATGAAATGCCGCAGCTCCATCCAACAGAATCGAGAGCTGAGCGATCTCGGCGCGCAGTGTCCCGAGCGGCGCCGCCAGTGCCGCATCCCGCTGGCGATCGCCGCCGGGCAGGTTGGCCTGCAAATGGCTCAACGACTCCGCCGCTTCCTCCAGCCGGCCGCGGCAATCATCCAGGTTCTCAATCGTGGGGTTTACCAGGCGGGCTCGCGCCTCGCGAACCAGCGATTGCAGTGCGCGCACGGCCGCGGCAGGGTCGCCGAGCCCGGAGGCGTCGCCGCCCGAGTTGCGGAGGCGGCTATTAAGCCCCATCTTTCCCCCCAAGCGCTTCTTGGACCACGGCACGACCGGTGGCACGTGAGTCCGCGCCGTAGCGCCCCGTCTTGAATTCCTGCGCCAGCTTTCCGATGCGCTGCGCCCGCTCCGTCGCCTGTAGGGTCAGAGCGTCGGAGACACGGCCGGCGAGGCTTGAGATCTCCGCACGGTCGGCGCCCGGGGCTCCGGAATTCTGCGAGCCCGGGGCCGGTGCCAGTCCGTCGGCAGAATGCGCTTCTTGCGTGCGGCCGGATTGCGGACCCGTGGCGCCGTTTAGATTCCGATCGTCAATCCTCATATCTGTGCCGTCGAGCAGATCCCTGTATCTCTCAACCGGCGTCCCATCGCCTCGAGCGCACTGCGGTGCATTTGCGACACCCGGCTTTCATTCACGCCCATCTCGCCGCCGATTTCCTTCATGGTCAGCTGCCGGCAATAGTGAAGCCGTATGACCTGCTGGTGCCGCGCCGGGAGGCCGTCGATCACCCGGTCGAGGACTTCGCGCAACTGGCGCTGGGCGCAGATCCGGTCCGGATCGGTTTCCGGACCGCTAGCTAAGTCGGGTTGCGAACCATCCTCCAGGTCAGCCGGCGCTCGCGTCCCGGTGCGGCTCAGGACCAGATTCCTGCTGCGCATCTCGGCCAGAGAAACCATCAGCCGGTCGCATAACTCTTCTTCGGTCGGCTCCCGGTGCAAGGCCGCCGCCAGTTCCTGCTGCGCGGCGCTCTTCTCCTTCTGCCACCGGCGCAGCCGTCGGGGAGCAAGGTCGTGGCGTCGGAGGCTATCGAGAATTTCACCTTCGATACGGTATCGTGCATAGACCGAAAACGGAACCGCCGTGGCCGGGTCGTAACAGCGGCCGGCGCTTACCAGGCCCAGCAGGCCGGATTGCGCCAGATCGTGCAGCTCCAGACCGGCGTTCGGCGGCAGCGCTCCGTAGACGCGCCGCGCGATGGAGTCCACCAGAGGGAGGCAGGCCAGAATCAGCTCGTGTGCCGCATGCTTTCTTTCAGACCGGTCGCGCTCTGCTTCCCGCTCCGGATCCACCAGAACGGGAGTCGGCGGCTTTAATACGGGCGCATCAACGGCGTCCACCATCGGTTCTTTCTCCAGTTTGCCCCTGCTGGGAATTAATGAGGCTCAGTGCGTTCCAGTTCAGGCCAGCAATTTATTTTCCGCATGATCCGTCTCGCCATATGACGGCAAAACGGCAAGCACCGAAGGGATAGGTTAACCGTTTACTGGCAATCAAACAATATTGCTAAAGGTGCATTCGGCACAATTAACCAACGTCGCGATGACTACACGCCATCTTTACAGTAAATTGTGTGGATTTTACTCTAAATACCGCTCGATTGTTGTCGATTTTAGAGGATACATGCGAGAGGGTACTCGTCTTTTGTGGATCCGGGCAGCCACTCCCGGATCGGCTGAGATCGATTTGATGGAAAGCCTCGACCGCTTCGTAATTCAGGTCGCACTCACCGCCAACGATGCGCTTGATTGGTTGCGAATCGAGGATTGCGCGGTGGTCTTTGCGGAGTTTCCGGTTCCCGGTTGGGAACCTGCCGATTTGCTCCAAGCGATCCTCGAGATCGCCCCGCGCACGCCGGTGATCGTGCGCGATCCGGAGGGCACCGTGGCAGACGCCGTTCGTCTCATGAAGCTGGGCGCATATCATTTCATGAGCGGGCCGCTCGAGGAGAACGAGCTGCTGGGACGCCTGGAGATGGCGGCGGAGAAACATGGTTTGCGCGAATCCGCTGCCGGCCGCGGCACGCCGGGTTCCGAACCGTGGAAGCGATTCTTCATCGGCGAAAGCCGGCCCGTCCGCGAGGTCGAGCACATCATCCGGCTGGCGGGCCCCAAGCGCGCCACCATTCTGATTGGCGGCGAAACCGGTACGGGAAAGGAAGTGGTGGCGCGCGCCTTGCACCAGGCGAGCCCGCGAGCGCACTTGCCCATGGTGGCGGTCAACTGCAGCGCGCTGCCGGAGAATCTTCTCGAAGCGGAGCTGTTTGGTCACGTGAGGGGCGCCTTCACCGGGGCTCTGCAGCAGCGCGTTGGACGCTTCGAACAAGCGCACAACAGCACGCTGTTTTTGGACGAGATTGGCGACATGCCGCTCGAACTGCAAGCCAAGCTCCTACGGGTCCTCCAGGAACGCGAATTCCAGCGGGTAGGCAGTTCGGAGACCATTCGGGTTGACGTGCGCGTCGTGGCCGCCTCTAACACGGACCTCCAGGAAAGGGTCGCCCGGGGTGCGTTTCGAGAGGACCTCTTCTATCGGCTCAACGTGGTTCCCATTACTTTGCCGGCGCTGCGCGAGCGCGCCTCCGACATCCCGCTTCTGGGTCATCATTTCCTCGAAAAAACCTGCCGCGCGGAAGGAATCCCCGTCAAGCGAGTTTCGCGTGAGGCCCTGGACCGGCTGCGCGCTTACTGCTGGCCCGGAAACGTTCGGCAGCTCGAGAACAAGGTGGAACGGGCTGTCGTCCTCAGCGACGACCGCATGGATCTTTGCCCCTCTGATTTTCCCCTGCCCGCGATAAATCCGCAAAGTCCGCTGGCCGCCGTTCCCTCTCCGGCCATTGTGCCCGAAGGCGGACTCGACTTCGAACGGGCCGTGGCCGGTTTTCAGCGTGCCATTCTCGATCAGGCGCTCCAACGGACCGGAGGCAACAAAACCCTGGCCGCCGATCTGCTGCGCATGAAGCGAACCACCCTGTTGGCCAAACTGCGCAATCTCGAAACTTCCGCCAACGTGGTTTCCATCAAGTCTGCGTAGTCGCGGCCCGCGTTGGCTTCTACACAGCCGCCGAGGTTGCGCCTGTTTCCACATGCTCCAGCGCCAGTTGATGCACCTTCAACAGCAGGTCCACTTCATTGCGTGGGAGCCGCAGCGCCGCCGCTATCGTTTCCGGATTTTCCCCACGGCGCCGCATGCGCAATACCTGCCCTCTGGTATTCAAGTTGAGTGCCTGCCGGGCGGACGGAACGGACACTGGGGCGTCCTCAACGCGGGCCGAGTGTAACCGCTCTGTTGCCTCCAGAACCTGGGCCAGGCGGCCCTCGAAATACTCGCGCTGCTCGCGGCTGCGCCTGCTCACAAGCCGCAGTTTCACGTGCAGCAGGAAGGCATACAGCAGGCAGGTACCGGTGAGCGCCAGCACTCCGTACAGCTCGAGCGGATGAATGAGAGGTAGCCAGTTGGAAACCATCGCTTATGCCTCCGGTATCGACCCGTTGGTCGTCTCCAGCCGCTGGGCGCGGCTGACGATCTGGTGGACTTTGACGCCGTAATTGCCATCCACCACCACGACCTCGCCCCGGGCGATCACGCAGTTGTTCACCACCACTTCCACCGGCTCATTCACTTCGCTTTCCAGCTCGACAATCGAGCCCGTGGTCCATCTCAGCACCTGCTGCAGCGGCATCTGCGTCTTACCGAACGAAATGCTCACCGGCAATTCCACATCCAGCAGCAGATCGAGCGTTTCCGAGTTTCTGACCGGCCCGTCCGCCGTTCCATTTGTTTCTGGCATTTTTTCTCCTATCGCTGGGCTGACCAGCGGCGTTCCATGTAAGTGCGCAGCCGCAGGATGCCCTGCGTTTTCAACTGCGCTATACGCGACAAATGCATCTGCGTGATTTCCGCGATCTCCCGCAGCGTGGCTTCCTCGTGGTAATACAAGCTCAGAACGGTCCGTTCCATCTTGGGCATCTGCTCGATCGCCTCGGCCAGCAGCCGCTCGAGCTCCGCGCGTTCAAGTGTTTTGGAGGGCAGGTTCTCGTCCGAATCCGGAATGTAGTTCAACAGGTCTCCGGATTGATCTTCGGAAGCAAGCTCGAGGCTGCCGATGGTCAGCCCGCGCACTTCGTATAGCCACTGCTGATATTCTTCCAGGCTGATCTTGAGCTCGGCCGCAATCTCTTCTTCGGCCGGCGCGCGGCCCAGGCGCTGTTCGAGTGAAGCGACGGCGGCCTCGATCTGTTTCGCGCGGCGCCGCTTGTTCTTGGGCGCCCAGTCCATTTCGCGCAGCCCGTCGAGAATGGCGCCGCGGATCTTGTGCTCGGCATAAGTCTTGAGCTGAACTCCATGCGCCGGGTCGAAGTGATCCACCGCGGCGATGAGGCCTACCACGCCAGTCGAAATCAGATCGTCGAGGCTCACGTTCTCCGGCAGGCGGTCGTGGATGCGCCGCGCGATGAGCCGCACCTGGGGCAGATGCTCCAGAATGAGCCGCTCCCGCTCGGCGCCGGTGCTCTCTTCGGTCTGATACGTGTACATACGTCTGCTGCCTGATCTGTGTCCTTACGCCGCCGAAAGCGCCCGTTCGGCGCGCCGCTCGCTGACCGCATCGAGCAGGTAGGGTACTGTAGCCGGTTCCAGATCCTCTGGAATTCGCTGCCCTGTGCCCAGAAACGAAATCGCCTTCCCGGTACGGACGGATTCGCTGATCATCGCTCCGCAGGATGCCGTTTCGTCCAGCCGCGTGAAGATGATTTTCGATGGCGAGAACACCTCGAATCGATCGATCGTGCGGCTCAGGTCCGCGTTGCGCATGGAGGCCGGGACTACCACATGGACTTCCGCGAAGGCGTCTCGCGAGAGGAAGCGCGCCAGCTCGGAGGCTTCGTCCATATCGCTTGCGGCATAACCCTGGGTGTCGATGAGGATCAGCCGCTTTTCACGATGCGCTCCAACCGCCTGTTGGAGGGCGCGCACTGTGTCCACCGTCTCGAGGCCCGCTCCCAGGATGGCTGCATACGCGCGCAACTGCTCGGCCGCGCCCACGCGGTAGGTATCGGTGGTGATCAGTTGCACGGGCCGGGAGGATGCCATGCCCTGCCGCACCGCCAGTTTCACCAGCGTGCTCGTCTTCCCGCTCCCAGGCGGCCCTACCAGCGCCACCACGCGCCCTCTTTCCTCAGGCGTTCCAAGACCGGCGTCCACCGAAAGTAAACGCTCGAGTTCTACACGCACGGCGCGCTCGATGGATGCGCCGTCGTATGGCTGCCGGCGTCGCAGCCATGATGCCGGATCGCTCCCCAGGCGCTCATACGCCTGCTTCACGACTTTTTTGGCGACCTCGACCGAGAAGTCATTCTGTACCAGACGCGAGAACACCGCCGCGCATTCCGGCGCTGGCACGGCCCACGAGGATACCTGTGCGTTGAGAGCGCTTCCCATCTCGTCCAGCTGGTTGCGCAGACGCGCCAGCTCGCGCATTACCGGATCGTCCGCCGGCGTCCCGGCCGCGTTCGCGTTCTGGGCTTTAGGCGCGTCCTGCGCCTCCGCGCCATCCGGCATCACGGCGAAGACCACCTCATACTCGCCCAGCTCTCGCGCCTCAGGCGGAGCCTTGCGGCTGTTCACCAGAAGCGCTTCCGGCCCCATCTCCCGGCGCGCCTGTTCCATGGCGTCTTCCACCGTCGGCGCAAAATAAGATTTCATTCTCATGCTCATCTCCCCATCACGTACGTGCCGTCAATCATTGAATAAGCCCTTGCGAGATGACTCTCACTTCCGCCGGCACTTCGTTGTGCGACAGAAATACAACGTTGGCCAGCGAAGCTTCGGCCATCTGGCGGAGGAAGTACCGCGCCCCGCTCGAAGTCACCGCCACTACCGGCGTTTCGGGCGCCCCCAACTTTTGCTGGATGCGGTTCAGAATGTCGCGGATCGCCTGCGGAGCCAGGCCCAGGTGGCTGCTCTGCTCGCCGTGCTGCACCGCCGACTCGACGACCTGCTCTATAGAAGGATCCAGGAACGACGCGGGCAAGTCCCCTCCAGCATTCAGGTAAGGCTTGACAACCGTGCGGCGAAGCGCCTGGCGCACGTACTCTGTCAACAGAATCGGATTGCGCGTGGATGCCGCCGCCTCGCTCATCGCTTCCAGGATCGACGCCGCGTCGCGAATCGACACGCGCTCCCGCAGCAGGTTTTGCAGCACCCTTTGCACCGTGGCCAAAGGCAGCAGCTTGGGTGTCAGTTCCTCCACCACTTTTGGATTTTCGATGGCCACGCGGTCCAGCAGCTTCTTTGCATCCTGGCGGGAGAATAGCTCGTGTGCATGGCGGCGGATCAGCTCCGCCAGATGCGTTCCCAGCACGCTCACCGGATCGACCACCGTGTAGTTGGCCCGGCGCGCGCGCTCTGCCTGGTCCGAAGGAATCCACCAGGCCGGCATACCGAACGCGGGCTCGCGGGTCGCCTGTCCCGAAATAGCTGTGGACGGCTTGCCAACAGGTATGGCCAGATCGCAACCCTGCGGCATTTCGTATCGGACGATTTCGATTCCCTTCAGCGAAATCAGGTATTCGCGCGGGCGAAGCGACAGGTTGTCCGCCACGCGCACCGGCGGGAAGATGTAGCCCAGATCGGTCGCCAACTGGCGCCGGATACCGGAGATCCTGCGCAGCAACGGAGAATTCTTGCCACCCTCCACCAGTTTGACCAGGCCCAGGCCGACTTCGACCGCCAGCGGCTCCACCTTCAATACCGCCTCCAGGTTCTCTCGCGCCGGCGTCACCCTGGTTTCGGTGACCTTCTTCGCGTCGATGCCGCGTTTGCGCATCCGCCACGCCGACGTGCCCATCCCGGCACCCATCAGCAGGAAAGGAATTGTCGGCAGGCCAGGAAACATGGCCAGGGCCACCAATACGCCGCTCGCCAGCAGTAGCGGCTGCGGATTTCCGAACACCTGCTTGCGAAAATCCGCCCCCAGCCGCGTATCGGAGCTGGCGCGGGTAACAATCAAGCCGCCGGATATCGAGATCATCAGCGCCGGAATCACAGTCACTAGGCCGTCGCCGATAGTCAGCACGGTGTAGGTTTCGATGGCGCGGCGGAGGTCCATGCCGTGCTGCAGTACGCCGATCAGAAATCCGGCGATGATGTTGATGCCCGTAATCAGTATGCTGGCCACCGCGTCGCGCTGTGTAAATCGTGAAGCGCCATCCATCGCGCCGTAAAACTCGGCTTCGTTGGCCAGTTGCTTGCGCCGCTGCCGCGCTTCGGACTCGTCGATCAGCCCCGTATTCAGATCCGAATCGATGGACATCTGCTTGCCCGGCAGAGCATCCAGGGTGAAACGCGCCGTCACTTCGGAAATGCGCACCGCGCCGTGATTGATGACGACATATTGAATGGCGATCAGGACCAGGAAAATTACGGCGCCGATGATGTAGTTGCCGCCCACGACGAAGTTGCCGAACGCCTGAATCACCTGGCCCGCCGCCGACGTCCCGGTGTTGCCGTTGAGCAGTATCAGCCGCGCCGAAGAGATGTTCAGCGCCAGCCGGAACAGCGTCAGCAGCAGCAGCGTAGTGGGGAACACGCTGAATTCCACGGGGCGCGTGATATACATCGCCACCATCATCACGATCACCGACATCATGATGTCCGTGACAATCAGGATGTCCAGCATGAAACCCGGCAGCGGGGTGATCAGCGCGATCACGATCGCCAGTACGGCTATGGGCACGCCGACGTCGGAGGCGCCGGAGAAATTGATCCCTCCGAACCCCTTCCACATTGCCGGCGCCGCGATGGCTTTCGTCTCTGCCAATTTCGATTGCTCCTTCATGAATTAAGCCGGCAAACGCCCCTGCATCAGGCGGTAGATATAGGCCAGAATCTCCGCCACCGCGCGATACAGGTGCGCCGGAATCTCCTGGCCGATCTCGGCCGACGCGTACAGCGCCTGCGCCAGCGGCGGATTCTCAATCAACGGCACCTGGTGATCGAGCGCCCGTTGCCGGATGCGCAGCGCCAGATAGTTTTTCCCCTTGGCCACCACTTTGGGCGCCGACGCCCAATCCAATTGGTAACGAATCGCCACGGCATAGTGCGTGGGATTGACGATCACGGCCGTTGCCGTGGGAACTTCCTTCATCATGCTGCGGCGCATGCGGTCGCGCAGCATCCGCCGGATGCGCATCTTCATCTGCGGATTGCCTTCTGTCTCTTTGAACTCCTCGCGAATTTCCTGGTGGCTCATGCGCAGGTCGCGCCGGTAGCGCTGGCGTTCTCTCACCAGGTCAACCAGACCGAACACCAGAAACAGCCCGGCCCCTCTCCACAGCAGCGCGATCAGCGAAGTGCCAACCTGGCGCGCCCCCGCTTCCACGCCCTCGAGCGGCAAAACGAAGAATTGGTCGAAGCGGTCCCTGCAAATGAAGTACACCGAGGCCCCGAACAGCGGCAGTAAAACCATGGCCTGAATCAGAGCATTCAGGTTCTGGCGCGGCAATTCGCGCAGCCGCGCGAGCGGGTTCAGCCGGTTGAAATCTGGAGTCAGCTTTTTCGCGCTAATGCCGAACCGCGTCACCGTCAGTTGCGCTGCTAGAGTGACTATGACCAGGGCGCCGCCCGCCAGCACCAGCGGCAGGAACAACCGCCAAAGCAGGTCGCCAGTCAGGCGGACGAAGTCCGGAATCTGAAGATCGGGTGCGAACGCGCGCGCCACCAGAAAACGAGTGGTCTGGCGAGCATCGTCCAGCCATTCGCCTCCCCACCGGCCCACAATCGCCGTGAAAGCCATGAATTGAGCCGCGGGGACGAACTGCCTCGACGTAGGAAATTGACCCTCGCGACGCGCCCGTTCCAGCCTCCGCGCCGTCGCCTGTTCGGTCTTTTGTCCTCTATCGCTCATCGCTTTACTTCAACGCTCAGAACCCTGCCACCACTGCCACGCGCCCCAACACTTGTTCCGCGTAGCCCCGGTAAACGCGCGGGAACAACACTGCCATCATGGCCAGCAAGCCGATCGCGGCCATCATCTTGATAGGGAATGCCAGCGTCAGCAATTGCAACTGCTGGTTTAACCGCCCGAGCAGCGCCATGGCCAGGTCCACCAGCATCAGCAGCGCCAGCGCGGGCATCGCCAGCCGCAGCCCGACGGAAAACATTCCCGAGGCCAGCCGCATCATCTGTTCCGCCCCTGCCGGCGACAGCACATAGGTCCCCGCCGGAAACGCGTCCAGGCTTCGTGCGAACGCGCGGATTACTTCGCGATCCAGTCCAAGGGCGAAGAACAAGAGTCCCGCCGTCAACTGGGCAAACACCACGAGAATTCCCGAGTCGGCCTGGGTCGCCGGGTCCACCATCGACGCATACGCGTACCCCGCCTGCAATCCCACAATCTGTCCTGCCATTAAAAACGATTCGCTCAGCACCGAAACCGCCACCCCGATCGTCAGCCCCAGCGCCACCTCCGCCGCTAGTGCCACCACCAGCCCGCCGATGTAAGGTTCCGTCAGATTCACCTGCGGCCATTTCGGAAACAACGCCAGCGTAATGCTCAGCGACATCACGGCGCGGGCCATGTCCGGACCAGCGCTTATGCCCGGCAGCGGCACGAATATGAAGGCACCCGTTACACGAGCAAGAACCAGCACGAACCCGAGCACCGTCGCCAGCGAGATGGTTAAATGTTGCGCCACGCGATTACCTGGCGTACCGGCCCAGATCACTCAGAATCAGCACCGTGTAGCCGGTTATTTTTTGCAGCATCCAGGGCATCAGCAGCACTGCCCCGAACAGAAACACAACCAGCCGGGGAATGGTGCTGAATCCGGTGTCCTGAATGGAAGTGACAATTTGAATCAAACTGATGACGATGCCCGCCAGGAATCCAATGATCAGCAGCGGCGCGCCCAGCCACAGCGTCATCATCAGCGCCTGGCGAATGATTTCAACCACAAATTCGGGAGTCATTCTCTCTTTCTCATGTGTAGAAGCTTTTCATCAGCGACCCCACTACCAGGTTCCATCCGTCCACCAGGACGAACAGCAGGATCTTGAAGGGCGCCGAAATCATCACCGGCGGCAGCTGGATCATGCCGATCGAAAGCGTCACTGATGCCACCACCAGGTCGATCACCATGAATGGAAGAAACAGGACGGCGCCGATCTGAAATCCCGTCTTGAGCTCCGAGAGGATGTAGGCGGGAATCAGCACCTTGAGATCGACATCGGCCGGAGTGCGCGGCGCGGGCGCGTGCGTCACTTCCAAAAACAGGCTGATGTCTTTTTCACGAGCGTACCGGACAAGAAAGGTTTTCAGCGGCTTGGAGCCTTCATCGAAAGCTTTGTCGAAGGTGATCTGGTTCTTCTCCATCGGCTCCCACCCCTTGTGGTACATCTCCGATGCCACCGGGCCCATGATCAAAATGGTCAGAAACAGGGAAATGCCGATGAGTACTTGATTCGAGGGCGTAGTCTGCGTTCCCAGCGCCTGCCGGAGAAAGTGCAGTACCACCGCGATGCGCAGAAATGGTGTGATCGACATGACCACCGCGGGCAGCAGCGTGAGCAACGTCATCAGAATGACGATCTGCATGGGAACGCTGAGTGACGGCCCCTGTGTGCCGCTTGGCGTGCTGATGCCGAATAGCGATGGCGCGGGCAGCGGTGCCCCGTGCAGCAGGCCCGTCATACCGATCGCGAGCAGGGTCGCCAACCTCCTCATTGAGCCGTCCCCGCGCAAGACTGTGCGATCTCGGCTCCGGTCGCGGCATTCCAGTCAACGCGCTCGACCAGCGTGCAACCGGAAGGTGACAGCGCGAGCAGTACAGCATGGTCGGAAACGCGTACCAGGTGCACCGAATGATGCGGCGTGAGCGGTAACCGCGCGATGGATTCCAGATGACGCGTTGACTTCCGGCGCGCCAGACCGCCAAAGCGCGCCAGGCCTCGGCTTCGCAATATCCAGAGCGCCGCCCCTAGCAGGCCCAGAACCAGAAATACCGCCAGGAATTGCTGCGCCATCTATGTCCTCGTCTCAAACGCCGTAATACGGACTCCGACGTTTTTCTCGAGCACCACCACTTCGCCGCGGCCCACCGGCATGCCCGCGACGTAGATGTCGAGATAGTCACCGGCCGTCTTGTTCATGGGAATAACGCTGCCGGTAGTCAGTTCCAGAATTTCGCGCAGCCGCATGCCGCGGCGATCCAACTCGATCTCCACTTCGATCGGCACGTCGGCGAACGCAG
>JACXTT010002239.1_pt1 | contig 30983 bp, 31 predicted proteins | sample 9270951 | NCBI WGS metagenome assembly JACXTT01 (sample SAMN15532306, study PRJNA645909) | rock metagenome | isolation source: weathered quartz diorite | place: Puerto Rico | collected 2017-06-21
CCTCAATGAGCTACGTAGAAGGAAATCTACGGGCGCCTGCGAGACTCCAAAGGCAATCTGATTTTGCCCGGTTACTCGCCTTCCGGCGAAGACGAAGCCGTCGTCTGGGGACCTTGGATCACCAGCGCCGCGCCCGAAAAGAGTGCGATGTTCGGATTCAGCTCCAACTTCTTCAAGTACATGGTCTACAGCGATCCGAACTGGGACTATAAAACCTTTCGCGTCGAACGCGATTTACCCGCGGCGCAAAAGAACGCGGCGCAGCATCTCAATGCGACCAACCCCGATCTGAAGGCGTTTCACACCCGCGGCGGCAAGCTGATTCTGTATCACGGCTGGTGCGATGCCGCGATCCCTGCGCAGGCCGTCATTGACTACTATCACTCCGTTCAGAAAAAGATGGGCGCGAAGAAGACAGCCTCCTTCGTGCGTCTCTTCATGGCCCCGGGTGTGCAGCATTGCGGCGGCGGCGCGGGTCCCAACGACTTCGGCCAAGGTGGAGCGCCCAAAGGCGATGCAGCTGCGAATATCGCTCTGGCGCTCGACCAATGGGCGACCGGCGGCGCCGCGCCGGAGCGTATTGTGGCCAAGCGTCCGGGACGCACGAGGCCGCTCTGCGCCTATCCCAAGGTCGCCCGCTACAAGGGATCGGGTTCCACAGATGACGCCGCGAACTTCGAGTGCGCCGCCGAGTGAGATATCATCATGCCGATGAAAACTCTCCTCATTGCAACGCTGGCTCTGTCGAGCCTTTGTCTCGCCGACGGTTCCGCCGATGAGGCTGCCGTTCGGGCCGCGCACGAAAGCTTCGTGAAAGCCGCCAAAGCCGGCGACGCGGCAGCACTCGAGAAGATCCTTACCGACGGCCTGCAGTACAGCCATTCGAACACCAAGCTCGAAACCAAGAAAGAAGCCATTGCGGCGCTGGTGAAGTCGCCCAGCAACTTTGAAGTGCTGTCGCAGACCATTCATGTCTACGGCAAGACAGCGACGATCCGCGCGAAGATGACGGCGCACGGCGCAGCCGGCGATACTCCGCTGACCATGCTGCAGGTGTGGATCAAGAACGGCAAAGACTGGCAGATGGTGGAACGGCAAACAACGCGCATTCCTGCGGCCCAGTAAATTATCGCTGCCTCGCGGCCCAGTCGTATTGCGCGCCTGCCTGATCGATGAGATCGGGCAGGTCCGCGGCCAGCCACAACCGTCCCGCTACCATCGCCCGCGCGGCTTCCATCACTTTACCCAGATACTGCTCGCGGCTTGTGTACCGTTCTTCGATCGACTGGCGCGAGTCGCCCGGCTTGCGCGTGGCGCGGGTGGCCGCAAACGGGTACACCGAGCCAGCCTCCCCGTTCAGTTGATCCGCTGAACCGATTTGCGGCGTTCGAAAGTTCCATCCTGTGTACGTCGCAATCGGCGCCTCGACCGTTGGCATGCGGATGCCCGCGCGGGCGTTGCCATCCGAATCCACGGCTGGAACCAAGGCAGCGAATGGTTTACCGATGTGCGGCGGTTCATACGTCACGATTCCTTTGCTCCACTGCGGCCCGAAGTCCAGCCGGTAGGTGATCAACACGGGAGGAGGCAGTTTCACGCCCGGAACTCCTGGCCAGCCCGCGGCGGCCGGAGATTTCAGCGTTCCATCGGAAATCCGCGGATACTGGCTTGCAGGCGGCGCGACGCCATCCACTACCCACGCATCCATCGCGGCAAGCAGCGCGCGAACGACAGGACTGCGGTCCAGATAATTGAGGGGCGCCGCGAGGCCGTCGGACGTCGCAGGCGGAAACGCGCCAATGAAGTGCGGCCCGGCGGCAATGGCGTAGATGCGAACGTTCGCCGGTGGATCGATATCGCGGATGCCCGCGGAATCCGTGTGAATCAGCGAACCCGCGCGATTGAAATACTCGGAATTGCTCAAGATATGGAACATTTTCGGCGCGACGCCGGCAGTCTCCGCACGCGCGAGCAGCGAATCCGTCTGGCCGGTTTCGGGGTCCGTTTCCGGGCCATCAGTGAACGGGAACATGTCCACCGGGTAGTGGATGTTGAAAAACTGTTCGGCATCCCGCGAGGCCTGTCCAAAGCGGTGATTGAACGATCCCCTGCCCGCGCCGCCCACTTCGTCGATCACTCCATCGAACACCCGCAAACGCTGCTCGTCCTGATTGAAGCCTTCGAATAGGAAATGGCGCAGAAAGCGGCCGCTTTGCGACACTCCCCAACCATAGGCGTACCGGATGGCGCCGGCAAGGGGGTTCCCGTCATCGCGGGTCGCGTGTTTCAGAAAGCTAATGAAATCTCGCGTTCCGGCGAGTCCGCAGCCGAGAACCCGGGGATCGCGGACGCGGTAGACCACATCGTAAATGCGTCCCAACTCAAAGCCGCCTTCGAGCGTCACGGTCCCATCGTCCACGAACTTCCATTTGCCGCGCGGCAGGCGTTGCGGAGTATCGAGGGGACGGTCGCGAACGGTCATGAAGGCTTCGGTAGTTTCCTCGCGATTGTTCACGGGATAAGCCAAATGCCCGCGATCCGCCAGAGGACCTTGCGTGGACTTCGAGTTCGGAACGAAGTTGCCGCGAATCAAACCCGTGATCGCCGCGCCGTGATCGGTGGCAATGGGCATCTGCATCCGCATGCGCCCCTGGGGCACATCCCACTGCCAGCCCATCCATAGCAATGTGTAGCCTTGCTTCATCAACGCGCCGTCGCCGAACTCGTCGGCGGCAGTGGACTTTTGAAACACCCGCAGCATTGCTTTGCCGCCACGGTTGCCGACCTCATAGAAGATTCGTCCGTTGCCGCGCAACGCGTCCACTGGCTTCAGCATGACGAAGTCCGCCGAGAACTCCACTTCGCCGCGGGCATTGCGGGGCGCGAGCGCCAGATCGACGATAGCGGCGCTTGCAGCAGCGGCCGGATCGAGGGCGAAGTGCACCTGGCCCGTGAGCTTTTCGTAGGGGCCGGCGAGTCCAAATGATGTTCCGTTCCGCACTCGCTCCCGCTGGTCAATTGCCACGCGCGTCACCCTTGCCTCCGCCGTAAAGGCGAAGTGTAGGGCGGCTATCACCAGTATGGCGTTCCGGATTTGCATGTTTCATGATAGCCGCGCCAATGGCGGGACTGACCGTGAATACACCCGTCTCGAGAAACGCGATACCGCTAATGAGCGCGCGGTCCGGCGGCGGCGGCAGCGGCCATTGCAGAGCCCTGCTCGCCGCGCATCCGGCACGCCCGGGCCCGCAACCAGCGTGCGCCTTCTTCGTTGTGATACTTCACCTGCCAGCGGCTTGCGAGGCGGTCCAGAAACTCGCCGCTGCCGCGCAAACCCGCGCGCACGGCGGCTTCGATAAACCGTTCCGCCTCCGCCTGCGCGCCGCACATCCAAAGCCGCGCGGCGACCAGTTCCGCCGTATCGGGATGCAACTCGGTGCGGGCAAGCATCGCGGTCTCGGCATCCACACCAGCCGGGACAGCCCCCTGGCGAGAAAGGACAAACGCCTCGAACTCCTCGATCTGCACGGCCCAGATTTTCTCGCGGATTGCCGCACAGGCGCGAGCCTCGCGGGTCCACTGGACACATTGCCGCATGGCGGTGCGATAGGCTTCGAGCGCCTCGGCGAACCGCCTTTCATCGCGGAGGCCGTCACCCCTCGCCTCCCACTCCATGACTTCGGACAACATCTTAGTTACAGCTTTAGAATCTTGATCGAACCGTTTGAAGTTTCGACCCGCACCAGCGGACCTCCGCCGTTGCCGATCGTTCCATCCAGCCGGTTCTTCGAAAGGGTTCCGCGAACCTGCACTGGAAAATCTGTCGTCACCGACTCGTGCGATGAGGTCGAAGCGCTGATTCGCGCGTTCGCCGACTCGGGCATGCGCAGCGTCACGCCGCCATTCGAGGTGGTCGCAGTAATGTCGTTGTTGTGCGGGGCATCAATGCGCAGGTCGATGCTGCCGTTGGACGTGGACAGATGCACAGGCTCGCTGTTTACCGTATCCACGAGCCGGCCCTTGATCGCGCCGTTCGAGGTGGAGGCCCGCAAATTGCCGCGCACGTTGTCAATCGTAATCGCACCGTTCGAGGTGTTGGCGGTGATGCTGCCATCGATCGATTGCAGGTCCACGCCGCCGTTTGAAGTCCGCACGTCCACACGGCCCCTCAACTGCATCAGCTTGATCGAACCGTTCGAGGTTTGCAGCGTCGCCGGGCCTTCGAAGTTTTCGACCCGCAGCGAGCCATTCGACGTCTTGATGCTCGTGAGTTCCGTCCTGCGAGGCGCCCGAATCGTGAACTTGACGCCGCAATTGCATTTCCAGGAGGTGTCTTTGGGACGCGTGGCCCGGATGCGGACGACGTTGCCTTCCTGCACCGCTTCCACTTGCACGAGCCCGAGGCTTGAAACCTCGGACGCGTACTTCGATCCCGTAATTTCAACAGAGTTGTTGTCCCAGCCAACGATCTCGACGGAACCATTGAACCCGCTCAGATCGATCCGGCCGTTGACCAGGGTGAAGTTGTAGCGAAAGTCTTCTTTGTGACGCTCATCTGCGGCGCAGACGGCGACGGAAGCCACCGCCAAGGCGCAGATTGCAAATTGTTTGGTCATCATCATCACTCAGAAATACCTTCCCGCCCCCGATTGGTTACCGAACTACTGTTTGAGAACCACCATTACGGTATGCCCGCTTCGTTTGCTGGGCATAATCTGCACGGTCACCGTGCCCTTGCCATCTTTTGACGAGGCAATGATCGTCCTGGTTAGGGATACGCTCGTGACCTGGTAACCGTTCGCTTTTAGTTGGCCTTCGTAATACTCGATGATCTTGCCGGGTTCGTCTTCAGTCATCAGGGTCATCTGGATGTTGCGGGCATCGCCGGCTGTCGATTGCACCGTCGAACCCGGGATTGCGAACCAGGGCGGCGGAGCAAGCACGCCTGCTTCTTCATTGGTCATCCCCAGGTCTTTCGGATCGATTCCGCCTTTGCGCAGCTTGTCTATGCGGATGGTCCCGGTCTTTCCAGTTTTCTTGTGTTTGACCGTGATCGTCTCGTTTTTCTCGTTGACGTCGATCACGTCGTAGTCCGGATTGGTGAAGCGAACCATCGCCGCGAGCGGCCCGCCCGGCTCGTCGGCGATCTTACGGACGAGGTAGTACCCGGCCCCTGCAATGCCCGCAATGATCACGGTAAACACCACCGCGAGCGCAATCAGAACCTTCGCCCAACCGGGAATGCCTTGGCGGGGTTGCTCCATCGAAGGTGGATAGGACGCCATGTTGAATACACTATCAGTAATGTCCACTGTCGTGAAGTCCTGGAAAGGCGTCTTCGGCTTTCCTGTCACCCCCTTGAAAAAAGATCTTTCTCTCGATCTCGAAGGCCTGCATAAAAACGTCGATTGGATGACGAAGAATCCCTTCTGCGCATTTGTGTGCGCGGGAGGCACGGGCGAGTTGTACTCCCTGACTCCTGAAGAGGTCGGCGAGATCACGCGCGTCAGCGTCGAAGCCGCCCAGAGCCGCATGGAAGTCGTGGCCGGCACGGGATTCAACACGCCGATCGGCATCGATATGGCGAAGCGCGCCGCCGCCGCGGGCGCCCATGCGCTGCTGATTCTGCCGCCCTACTATCAAAACCCGCCAGAAGAAGGGCTCTACCGCTACTACGAATCCATCGCAGGCGCGACCTCGCTTCCCGTGTTGATTTACTCGCGCGAGTGGGCAGCCTTCTCGCCGAAACAGGTGGAAGAGCTTGCCAAACGTATTCCGAACCTCCACGGCTGGAAGGACGGGCAAGGCGACGCGCGAAAGTATCAGCGCATCATGAATGCCGTTGGGGACCGCCTCGCCTGGTTCGGCGGCATCGGCGACGATTGTGTGCCCGGTTACTTCGCGGTGGGCGTGCAGGCGTACACGTCGAGCATTTCGAATATCGCTCCGATGCTGTCGCTAATGCTTGCGGAAGCCGGCATGAAGCGCGACTTCGGCAAGTTGAGCGAACTGATGGCGAAGTATGTGCATCCGCTCTATGCCATCCGCGACCGTCTGCGTGGCTACGAAGTTTCGGTGATGAAAGAGGCGATGGAAATCCTCGGCATGCCCGCGGGTCCAGTGCGCCCTCCCCTCGTCGATACGCGTCCCCAGGATGTCGAAGACGTTCGCAAATTGATGAAGGTCTACGAGGACGTCCTGTAGCATGGGCCGCGAGATCCTCTCGCTTCCTCCGCCGCCCTACGATCGCAAGATCGCTTATGGAGACGGTGAGTTCCACTTCGGCTACCTCCGCGTTCCGAAGTCGAAGGGGCCGCATCCGGTTGTCATCGTGATCCACGGCGGCTTCTGGCGCGCGGCGTTCGATCTGGAACACTCCGGTCATATGTGTGCGGCATTGACGCGAGCGGGTCTCGCCACCTGGAGCCTCGAGTATCGCCGCATCGGAAACCCCGGCGGCGGGTGGCCCGGCACATGCGACGACGTCCTCGAGGGCGCGCGGCATCTGAAGTCCATGGCCGCGCAATATGGCCTCGATGCGTCGCGCCAGGTTGCCATTGGGCATTCTGCCGGAGGTCACCTTGCGCTGTGGCTCGCGGCGCAACACGATTCGGTGCGCCTGCGTGGTGTCGTCTCGCTCGCCGGTGTGGCGGACCTCCGCAAGGCGTATGAAATGAAGCTGAGCAACACCGTGGTGCGCGATTTCATGGCCGGGCAATCGCCGGACGGCGCACCCGGCGAATACCGCAAGGCTTCGCCCATCGAGCAGTTGCCGCTGGGCGTTCGAGTGCGCCTGCTGCACGGCGACGCGGATGACATCGTGCCCATCGAAATCGCGCAGCGGTATCGGGCCGCGGCGGTGAAAGCCGGCGACGACGCCAAACTAGTCACTCTGCCGGGCGCCGATCACTTCGCCGTGATCGATCCCCGGTCCCCGGAATGGACACAAGTAGAAAAGGCGGTCTTGGAACTCATATGAATTTAGGACTTTCGGAACGGACCGCGATCGTCGCGGCATCGAGCCAGGGGCTTGGATACGCCGTGGCGCTGGGCTTGGCGCGTGAAGGCGCGAGGCTCGCCATTTGTTCGCGGCGTGGCGAAGAAATCGAGAAGGCCGCCGCCGCGATTCGCGCGGAATGTGGCGTCGAAGTGCTGGCGAGGCCAGTGGACGTAACGGATCACGATCAGGTGAAGGCGTTCGTGTCCGATGTGTTCGACGCCTACGGCCGCATCGACATCTGCGTCACCAACGCCGGCGGACCTCCGTTCAAGACGTTCGACAAGACTTCCATCGCCGACTGGCACACGTCCGTTGGCCTGTCTTTGTTGAGCACGGTTTATTTCGCCCATCATGTGCTGCCTCGTATGCGCGAGCAGCAGTGGGGACGCTTTTTGACGATCACCTCAGTATCGGTATTGAAGCCGATCGCGGGTCTTGTGCTGTCCAATTCCATTCGCTCGGCAGTCGATGGTCTGGTGAAGACACTGTCGGTCGAGTACGCGAAAGACAATATTCTCATCAACAATCTCTGCCCCGGGTTCACGGCAACCGAGCGATTGACGCATGCGGGAAACATTGACGAAATCGCAGCCAGGCTGCCGATGGGCCGCGTGGCGACGCCTGAAGAGTTTGCGAACCTGGCGGTGTTTCTTGCGTCCGAACGCGCCAGCTACATCAGCGGCGAATCGATTTCGGTATCCGCCGCGTCGAGGTGGAGCTGAGTTTTGCCAGTCACGATCAAGAAACCTCCAGTCCTGTTCGAGAAGACGCAGCCGCTCCTGCGGAAGGTGGAAGAGCTGCTGCAGGTTCCGTTGCTGACGTATTGGAACTCGCCCAACGGCTCGATCTGCGGCAACGATGTGGTGGGCCTGTACGGCGTGCTGCGCGAGATCAAACCGTCTGAAGAGATCGCATTCTTCATCAAGTCCGATGGCGGCAACGGACAAGCCTCGCTGCGCATGGTGAACCTGCTGCGGCAGTTCTCCAACCGCTTGCGCGCTCTGGTGCCGCTCGAATGCCAGTCCGCGGCGACGATGCTCGCGCTCGGCGCGGATGAGATCCAAATGGGCCCGCTCGCTCATCTGTCGGCCGTGGATACCTCGCTCACGCACGATCTGTCGCCGATCGACCGCGACAACGACCGCGTGAGCGTCAGCCAGGACGAACTGCATCGCGTCATTCGACTGTGGCGGCAGGAAGATGGGGACAAGTCCACGAACCCGTATCAGGCGTTGTTCGGCCATGTGCATCCGCTGGTGGTCGGCGCCGTGGACCGGGCGAGTGCGCTGTCAACGCGCTTGAGCCAGGAAATCCTCTCGTATCACATGAGGGATACGAAAAAGGCAGCGCGCATCAGCAAGGCGTTGAATTCCACCTACCCGTCGCATTCGTATCCGATCACGCTACGCGAGGCCAAGCGCATCGGGCTGAACGTCAGGCCGCTTGACGGCAAGATCAATGCGCTACTGTTGGAACTCAACGAGGTCTATTCGGAAATGGGGCAGCGCGCGGTGACCGACTTCGACGAGCAGCGGCAGCACGACAACGGCATCCTGAACATCCTCGAAGGGCGCGGCGCGCAAATCTTCTACCAGCACGACAAAGACTGGGTCTATCGCAAAGAAGAGCGGCGCTGGGTTTCGATGAATGATAAGAGCTGCTGGCGGCGCGTGGCGATGGTCAAAGGCAAGCCGGTTACCACCGTATTGCACGTTCGGTAGCGCCTATTCGTAGCGCAGGGCCTCGATGGGATTGATCCGCGACGCTTTCACGGCGGGGTAGATTCCGAAGACTACGCCCACCGCGACCGACACCGTGAATGCAATCACGACGGACGAATTGGTCACGATGGTTCGCCACTCGGCGGTCTGCGCGATGAGCCAGGCGAGAAAGATTCCGAAGGCGACGCCGAGCGCGCCTCCGCCGACAGAGATGAGAACCGACTCGGTCAGGAACTGCCGTACGATATCCCGGCGGCGCGCGCCCGTGGCCCGGCGGATGCCGATTTCGCGGGTGCGCTCGAGCACGGTGGCGAGCACGATATTCATAATGCCGATGCCGCCCACCAGCAATGAAATCGCGGCTATGGCGACCATTACGTAGGTGAAGATGGTCTGCGTGCGCTTCTGCTGCGCGAGAAGAGCGGCTGGAATGGTCACGCTAAAATCCTCGACGTTGCGATGCGTAGAACTCAAAACGGCGGTCACCACCTTGGCCGTTTCCACGCTGTCGGTTTCAGGCTTCAGGCGCATGTCCACACCGTCGAGTTCGTCTTTCATGAACGAGCTGCGATCCCAATAGCGATATTGGACCGCGCTGAACGGGATGTAAATCACGTTGTTCTCGTCCACGATCTTCCCGCCTTGCGACTTCGACGCCCCGCCCGCGATGCTGCCAATCACGCCGATGACTTCGACCCAGTTGTCGTTGACCTTCACGTGCTTGCCGACCGCGTAACCATAGCCGAGAATGCTCACTTTGGCGGCCTCGCCGAGCACACAGACCGGCGCAGCGGACTCTTCTTCGAGTGGATCGAAGAACCGCCCCTCCTCGAGTTTCAGGCTGTGAATGAGCGCATAGTCGGGCCTGACGCCATACAGCGCCGGAACCTCTTTCGAAGGCTTGGGCAGGACCTGACCGGGCCGCAGCGACCGGCGAGGCGAAATGTATTCGAGCCCGTCAATATTGGCCTGCAGGATGCGCACGTCGCGTTCCGTGAGCCCGGGCGAAGACTTGCGGCGTTCCTGCAATTCCTCCTGACTCGTGGCCGGGCGCGAATCGATCAGCACGTTGCGAACGCCCAATTGCTCAATGAATCGCAGCGATTCTTCGCGCGCGCCGGCGCCGATCGACAGCATACCGATCACGGAACCGACGCCAAAGACGATGCCGAGCGCGGTCAGGAAGGTACGCGTCTTCTGCGCGCGCAAATTGGCGAAGGCGAAACCGAAGTCCGCGAAGAGACGCTTCATGTGGTCTTGCCGCCACCCGGAAACGCGGATGCGGCGCCACCTGCGGCGGGACCCTTCTTTTTGCTGCCCTGATCCGGGTTCGCGAGCGCCACGGTTTGCCCTTTCTCGAGCCCTTCAATGACCACCTGCGCCTCGCTGCGGCGGATGAGCTTGACGTCTTTCGGAACGAAGCCCTTGTCTGTGCTGAGATACACGAACGTCCGGCCGTCGCTATCGAAGAGCGCCTGTGACGGAATCCATAAGACATTTGTGAGCTTTTGTGTGGTAATCGTGACGCGAGCGCTCATTCCCGGCCGCATCTCCTGGGCCGGATCTTCGAGTGCGATCTTGCATTCAAAGCGCCGGTCCCATGGGGGGCCCTGGGTGCCGCCGATATTCTTTACCTTGCCCTTGAATACGCGGCCCGGAAGTGCAACGACGCTCAATTGAGCCGCCTGTCCCTCCGCAAGATGCCCACGATCGAGTTCGCCGATGCGCGTCGAAGCCTCCCAATTCTTGAGGTCGGGAATCTGTGCGATCGCGACGCCCGCGCGAACTATGTCGCCGACTTTGTACGCGGGCAGGAGCGTGCCCCACATCCAGTTGCCGTCGGAATTGCTCATCAGCGCGACGTATCCGCTGGACTTGGCTTTCAAGGTCAACTGATCGATATTCTGGCGCGCCGTATCCGCTTTCAGCTTGGCCTTTTCGAGCACCGCCTTTTGCATCGCCACGCCTGCGGCGGCAGTGGCCTGGCGGCTACCCATGTCCCGTTCGATTTGCCGCAGGCGATCCCGCGATTCAGACAAAGCGAGTGTATTTTGCTTTTGCACCATCGCCGGCAGCAGTTCGTTCTTGCGCAGGTCGAGTTCGGCGATCTGCACGTCCGCCTGCGCCTGCAACAACTGATAGCGTGTTTCCTCTTCTTTGGCGATGGCTTCCGCCTCGGCCTGCGCTACGTTTTGCTCGGCTTCTGCAAGGTCCGCCTCCGCCTCGCGCATGCGGAACTCCTGCTCGGTTGTATCGAGCTGTGCCACTACTTCGCCTGCATTCACGAGGTCACCCGCGGCGCGCAAGGTAGTGATCGCCACATCGCCGCCACCGGCAGCAGGGGCCGTAAGCAATTCGGAATTGCCGCCTTGCAACTCTCCCTTGGCGGTGACTGTCACCACAATATCGCCCCGCTTCACCGTGGTAGAAGGAACTTCGGCCACGGTCGTTTCGGCGGGCAGTTTCAGGTTGCCGAAGCGCGCCCAAGAGGCTGCGGCGGCCATGAGCAAAGCGAGAATCGAGAGCATCCAAAGCAGAGTCTTCATTGCTTTTTCGGCGCCTCCGGTTCGATAAGGGTCACCGATACGCCTGCTGGAATGCCTTTGATCGCGAACTCATCCGGGTTGCGAGCCAGGATCTCGATGGACGCCATCTCGTAACGCCCCACGCCCCCGGCGACAAACACCACAGGTTTGCCATTGTGCGTGAACACCGCTTTACTGGGGATGCTGATGGCGTTGGGGATGCGATTCACGATCATGTCCATCGACGCGTTCATCGCCGGACGCATGCGGGAGTCGGGTTTTGGAATCTCTACATAACCGCGAAAGCTGCGGGTGGGCGGAAACTCAAAGCTCTCTTCGGTGAGCGGCGAGATGCCGCGCAGTCTGCCGACGACCGTTACTTCAGGCAGCGCGTCCACTCGAACGCGCACGTCGGAACCGATCGACAAACGGCCGCGGTCGATTTCTTCGAGTTTGCCTTCCATTTCGAGCGTCGAGAGATCGGGGATTTCGGCGAGCGCGGCGCCGGACCACGCGCGGTCGCCAACCTTGAATGGCTTCGCGTTCACCCAACCCTGCGAGTAGTTCGGCAGATAGATGATGACGCCCGAAAGCGGCGAGCGGACCTCCATCTGTTCGAGCCGCTTCTTCATGATGTCCACTTCGTGCTGCGCCTGATCGCGAGCGCGTGTGAGCGCGGCGATGCGGGTCTTGTCCGTCACCTGATGGGTTCGAACCTGGGCGCCGGTCACCTTTTGCTTCTGTTCCGCGACGCCGAGGTCGATGCGGCTTTCCTCGCCTTGAATGCGGCTGACGATTTCCTGTTTCGAAACCTCGAGCTTGGCGCGCTCCACTTCATAGAGCGACCGCGCTTCGTTTAAATGATCCTGCTCGGCGAGGATGTTCGATTGCGCCACCGCGGTGTCGAGCGCGGCTTGCGCCTGTTTGAGGGAAGCCTCGCGTTCCTGTAACTGCTGCTTTGCGCTCGACGGATCGAAGCGCACAACGGCTTCGCCTTCTTTCACTGCGCCGCCGCTGCCGGCCTGCCAGTTGATACGTAAATCGGGCACATTCTTGGGAGCAAACACCTGGACGCTGCGCCGCGCCTTCAATTCACCGCGGCTGCGCACGATCACCAGAAACTCGCCGGATCTCGCCGGCGCCGTAGGCAGGGCCGCTCCCGCGCGTGAACGCCAAACCTGCCACAGCGAGTATCCGCTCGCGCCCATGACGGCCACAATTACCGACATCCAAATGGCGCGCAGGATCATGGCGAGGGCCGCTCCACTACGATTGCCGCGGAAAGGTCCGGCAGCAGTTTAGGATCGCTTTGTTCCAGCCTGAAACGCGCCGTGAAGGTCTTGATGGGGCTGCCAATCGGAGCAGACGCGACGGGACTCGCCGAGACGAATACCGCCGAAAAAACCGCTTCCGGATAGGCGTCCAGGTATACTTTCGCCTTGACGCCAGGCCGAAGGATCCCGCCATCGGGTTCGCCGACCAGTGCGCGAACCTCCATCTCGCTCGCATCGAAAATCTTCAGCAACGGCTCGCCGTTGTACAACTGGTCGCCTTCCTGCGGTTTGCCCATACTGCCGCTGCGCCAGATGGTTTCAAGCGCCACCATGCCTCCCAGCGGAGCTTTCAGAATCAGCTTTTCGGCGTTCTTTTCGGCGCGCTCCCAGGCGATCTTCTGGCGCTCGCGTTGCAGTTCCAGCACGCGAACTGACGCGTCTTCCGCCTTCACGCGGAAATCGTGCGACTTGCGGAGGCTCGCCACCCGCAGTTCCGCGTCCTTCGCTTTGACTTCGTTTTTCAACCGGTCGATATCTGCAAGCAGAGGGCCTTTGGTGAGTTGCAACCTCGCTTTCGATAGCTCGGCGTCGGCCTTTTGGATCTCGAGCAACCGTGTGGCGCGATCCTGGTCCACCGCCGCCTTTTTCTGCTCGATCTGGTTGGCAAGCTCTTCGTATTTGGCCTTGGACTCACGCGATTGATCCAGCTGTGTGGTGCGGTCGAACTCCGCCAGCGAGTCGCCCTCTTTCACGGTCTTGCCGTTGGCGATGAGTTCAATGAGTGTCTGGCGGCCGCTCTGGCCCTGGATTCGCGGAACCGTGATGTTGAACGCCCGCACCGCCTGAATCCTGCCTGTGGCGCGAACCTGCCGCGACTTCGCGAGTTCCCTGGCAGGCTCCCCGGACGATGCCGCTTGCACGGTTCCGGGTTTGCGCGCAGCATCCCCGCAAGCGCACAAAAGTGGCGACAGCGCAATGATCGGCAGCACCGTGGTCCGCATTGTTACCACAGTTAGACGAAACGACCCCACCTTTTGTTTACTGATTATTTCAGGATTTTTTCAGGGATTCGGCGATCGCGGCGGCAATGGACTTTCCGTGAAATCGGCCGTTCTCTATGAAGATTTCATTGGTGTGAACGCCGGCCACAATGACGCCCGCCAGATACACTCCCTTGGTGTCGCTCTCGAGCGTATCCGGGTTCGTACGGGGACGCCTGGTTTCGGGCTCCAGTTGGATGCCGTGCGCGCTGAGGAACTCGAAGTCCGGGCGATAGCCGGTCATGGCGAACACGTAATCGTTCTTGAGGCGGACTTCGCCATCCGGAGTCGCTATGCGAACCGCGTCCGGCAGGATTTCGAGCACCCTCGAATTAAAATAGGCGGGAATCTCGCCGTTCTTGATCCGGTTCTCGATATTTGGCTTGATCCAGTATTTGACGTTGTTGTGAATGACAGGTCCGCGATGCACCATCGTCACGCGGGCGCCGGTCCACCAGAGTTCGAGCGCGGCGATCGATGCGGAGTTCTTCGCGCCGACCACAAGCACGTCGTGATTGTAGAACGGGTGCGCCTCTTTGTAGTAGTGGATGACCTTGGGCAGATCCTCGCCCGGCACGTCGAGGTAGTTCGGCTTGTCGTAGTAACCGGTGGCGAAAATCACCTTGCGGCACGGGTAGGCGCCCTTATCGGTCACCACCGTGAACTCGTTGTCGGCGCCATCGACGCGTTCGACGCGTTCGTATTGATGGATGTCGAGCTTGTAATGGTCGGCGACGCGGCGATAGTACTTCAATGCCTCGTTGCGGACCGGTTTCTCGTTCAGCGACGTCATCGGAATGTCGCCGATCTCGAGCAATTCCGGTGTGGTGAAGAACACCATATTCGTCGGATAGTGGTACAGCGAGTTGACCACGCAGCCCTTGTCGATCAGGGCCGCTTTCAATCCCAGCCGGGTCAGTTCGATCCCGCAGGCGAGCCCCGTAGGGCCCGCGCCGACGATGACGGCATCCAACATAGCTGCTTGTTAGAGCATTCCTTCCACGGATGCGTAAGCGGCCTGCAGAGCGCCCGGCAGGGCTTCGACATCCTTGCCGCCGGCCTCCGCCATGTCGGGACGTCCACCGCCCTTGCCGCCCACAGCCTGGGCCACAGTGCTGACGAGTTTGCCCGCGTGGACCTTGCCGGTGAGGTCTTTGGTCACCGCGCCGACGATCGAGATGCTTCCTGATTCTTCGGTCGTGGCGAGCAACACCACTGCGGACTTCCACTTGTTGCGTAGAGAGTCCACGAGTGTGCGAAGCTGGGCGCGATCCATGCCGTCGAGGTGCGCCGCGACGATTCGCACGTCCTTGATCGTGCGGGCCTCGGCTTCGAGTGAAGCCGCCTGCGAATGCGCGATCTTCTCTTTCATCAGGTCGATCTGGCGTTCGAGCGTCTTCTGCTGCGAGATCAGCTTTTCGAAGTTCTCGAGCAGGTCGTGTTCGGACGATCGGGTGAGGTGCGCGAGTTTCGCCAGCGAGGCCTGCGAATCCTGAAAACGCTTCAGCGAACCTTCGCCGCTGACCGCTTCAATACGGCGAACGCCTGCCGAGATCGATCCCTCATAGGTCACCTTGCAGAGGCCGATCTCGCCTGTGGCGCCAACGTGGATGCCGCCGCAGAGTTCCTTGCTGAAGGCCCCGATCGTGACCACGCGAACCTTCTCGCCGTACTTCTCGCCGAACAGCGCCATCGCGCCGGTGGTGAGTGCCTGATCGAGGTCCATCACGTCGGTGTTGACCCGCGTGTTGTGCAGGATATTGACGTTCATCAACCGTTCGACCTCGGCCAGTTCCTCGTGCGAGAGCGCCGTATAATGCGCAAAGTCGAAGCGCAGGCGGCCCGCATCGACGATGCTGCCTGCTTGTTTCACGTGCGGCCCGAGTACAGTTCGCAAGGCCGCATGCAGCAGGTGCGTACCCGTGTGGTTGCGCATGATGGCCTGGCGCGCGGGCGTTTCCACGCGGGCGATCACGACATCACCCTCTTTCACTTCGCCCTTCAGCGCAATGCGGTGGACGTGAGTTCCCGGCGCGGGCTTGTAGGTGGTTTCCACCTGCGCGATGACGTCGCCATGAGCGTTGAGAATGACGCCGGAATCGCCCACCTGGCCGCCGGCCTCGGCATAGAACGGCGAACGGTCGAGAACGATCTCGGTCCGCCCATCGATCTCGATCACTTTCGCCACCACGGCCGGGGATTCGAGCGTTTCGCGGCCGATGAATTCAGTCGACGGCAGCGTCTTATAGACTTCGGCGACGTTGGTCTTGTCGGCGCCTTTCCATGACGCGCGAGCGCGAGCCCGCTGCTTGTCCATCTCTTCGCCATAGGCGGCATGATCGATCGAGAGGCCGAACTCGCGAGCCATGTCTTCCTGCTCATCGAGCGCTAGCCCGTAGGAATCGTACAGCTTGAACGACGCGCTGCCGGGCAGCACGCCGCCCTGCGCCTTCTTCGCTTCGTCGTTGAAAATCTTTTCCGCGACCTGGAATGTCGTCGCGTAACGGTGCTCTTCGTCCCTCACAATGCGCGACACACGATCGATGCTGTCGAGCATTTCCGGGTATGGACCGCTCATCCATTCGGCGACGTACTTCGTCAGCAAATGCAGATAAGGATCTGTCATTCCCGCGCGGCGGCCATGACGCATGGCGCGGCGCATGATTTTACGCAACACATAGCCGCGGCCTTCGTTAGACGGCACGATGCCATCGTTGATCAGAAACGCTGTCGCGCGCGCGTGATCGGCGTTGATGCGCATTGCCGTATCGGTTGCCGGCGCGGCGCCGTACTCGACCTTGAAGATCTCGCCAGCCTTCCGGCAAATCGGCTGGATGAGATCGGTATCGTAATTGGAAAGCTTGCCCTGCATCACCGCCGCGATGCGTTCGAGGCCCATACCGGTGTCGATCGAGGGGCGCGGCAGGGGCGTTAGCTTGCCGCTCTGATCGCGGTCGAACTGCATGAAGACGAGGTTCCAGATTTCCATGAAGCGGCCGCCGCCGTCTTCTGGAAAGACCTCGTGTTCGCGGCCGGGTTCCGCGGCTTCCGGACCGAGGTCGAAGTGGATTTCCGAGCACGGTCCGCACGGGCCGGTGTCGCCCATCTGCCAGAAGTTGTCCTTTTCGTCGAGACGGAAGATCCGCGACTTCGAAATGCCGGTGACCTCCTGCCACAGGTTTTCCGCGTCGTCGTCCTCGCGGAACACCGTCACATACAGCTTGTCTTTCGGGATTCCGTATTCTTTGGTGATCAGTTCCCACGCATAAGCAATCGCCTCGCGTTTGAAGTAGTCGCCAAACGAGAAATTGCCCAGCATCTCGAAGAACGTATGATGCCGGCGCGTGTAGCCGACGTTCTCGAGGTCATTGTGCTTACCGCCGGCGCGGACACATTTCTGCGAAGTCGTGGCGCGTGAATAGTCCCGCTTTTCCGCTCCCAGAAACAGATCCTTGAACTGGTTCATGCCTGCGTTGGTGAACAGCAGCGTGGGATCGTTCGCGGGAACGAGGGAAGAGCTCTTCACGACGCGATGGCCGTTTTGAGAGAAATAGTCCAGAAACTTCTGGCGTGTGTCGTGACCGGTCATGGTGTGGGGTAACTTCTAGTTTCTCATGGCTCGCAAGACCAGCCCTCCGCGGCACGGACCAACCCGGCTTGCTGATACAATTTCTGAGCCATATGCAGAATCGTCTTGTTGCGGAACTCCTCGCTGAATTCATCGGGACCATGGTCCTTCTCCTCTTCGGACTCGGCGTTGTGGCGTCGGTCGTTCTTTTCGGCAGGGGTGCGGCCGGTGAAGTAGTGAACGGCGGCACAACCAACATCAACATCGCCTGGGGACTCGGTGTGACGATGGGCATCTACCTCGCGGGCAAAACCAGCGGCGCGCATTTAAATCCCGCGGTGACGGTGACCCTGGCGGTGTTTCGTGGATTCGCCTGGAATAAGGTCGGCCCGTACATCGCGGCGCAGATCCTGGGCGCCTTTACCGCGGCCGCACTGGTCTTCTGGAACTACCGCCCTGCATTCGACCAGTTCGATCCGCAACTGGAAAGGACTGCCGGCATTTTCGCCACATTCCCCGCATTTCCGGCCGCGGCGATGTCGGGTTGGATCGATCAGACCATTGGCACGGCTCTGTTGCTGATGCTGATTCTCGCTATCAGCGATGAGCAGAACCAACCGCCAGGCGCGAACATGACGCCGCTGATGGTCGGCCTGATCGTTGTCGCAATCGGCATGTGTTTCGGCGCGATGCACGGTTACGCCATCAATCCGGCTCGCGATTTCGGACCCCGTTTGTTTACGATGCTTGCCGGGTTCCAAAACACCGGGTTCAGCAATGGAGTGTTCGTCGTGCCGGTCATCGCGCCGATCATCGGCGGCCTACTGGGCGCGGCGGTTTACGATTTCGGGATTCGCAAATATCTACCCGAGGTAACAAAGAGATGACGATTCTCGTGGCAGCCGCCATTCTCATTGTGGCGGCATTCGTTGGATTCAAGATCCTGAAGTTTGTCGCGTCGATGGTGATCAAGATGGTGTTGTTCTTCCTGATCCTCGGCGCGGCGGCGTACTGCGCCTACCGGATGCTCTGGTAGTCATCACGAATGTTGCGGCTCGATTCCGATCAGGTTCTGCGCAGCGGTATCCTCGGGGAACTGGCTTGGTTGCGGCACGGCTTCGGAACCCGCCAAGCCAGCAACTGGCCCGGCGCCACGGCGACGCTCAAACAGATCCACTCCGATGCCGTGTTCGCAGTCAAGGGCCCAGGCTGCTCGCTCGCGGAACTCGGACAAGGCGACGCGCTCATCACAGCGGAAACCGCCATCCCCTTGTCGATCCGCACTGCCGATTGCGTGCCCCTGCTGCTGGCCGACCCGGTGCGTCGCGTCGTGGCGGCCGTACACGCGGGCTGGCGAGGAACGCACGCGGGAATCGTCCGCAAGACCGTAGAGACAATGGGCAAGGAGTACGATTCCCGGCCCGATGACATCCTCGCGGCCATTGGACCCGCCATCGGGCCCTGCTGCTATGAAGTCAGCCCGGATGTCGCGCAACGATTCGAACCATACCTGCCGGAATGGACTGGCTTCGGTAAGACGCACCTCGACCTCTCGAGCATCAACCGGTGGCAACTGCTCGACGCGGGCCTCGCTCCCTCACACATCGACTCGGAACCCGCGCAGTGCACCCGCTGCCACGCGGATCTCTACCATTCGTTCCGCCGCGATGCGGAGTTTTCCGGCCGTATGCACGCAGTAATCGGGATTGTCTAGATCTGCGGCTTGATCACCGCCACGCCCAGCGGCTTCATCACTTCCACCAGCCGGCCGAACATCGCTTCGTCTTCAAACAACCCTGAGATTGCGCCGCCGGAGCCCGAGAAGTGCGAGCAGGCGCCAACCGAGCGCGCCGCGTGGATCATCTCGAGGTTGCCCTTGTCGATCTTGTAGATGCTCGTGCGCAGATCGAAGTTCTGGTTGATCAGGCGATGCAGCTTTCCAAAGTTCTGCGCAAGGATCGTATCGCGGCCTTCGAGCGCGATCTCGCCCCACTTCTTCATGGCGTCGACAATCTCGACATCGCCGCGATTCCACCGGTCCCGAATGTTGTTGTGAAACACCTCGGTGCCTTCGCTGAGGCTGGTGCGGTAGGCGACGTAGAGATTCGGCAGCAACGAAGGGTTCAGCCGCTCATACTCACCATAGCCCCGCGACTCCATGAGATCCCGTTGAAAGTCCATGTACACGAGCCCCTCGTACACCTGGATGACACGATCCTGCGGACCCGCCGCGACGCCCAGTTCGCGAGTCTCAGTCTCGAGAGCGATCTTCGCCTGAATGGGGAGCGGGATCTCGATGCCGTAGTACTGGCAGAGGGCGCGCAAAGCGGCAATGATGATGGAACTCGACCCGCCCATGCCCAAACGCAGCGGGATCGTCGACTCGTATTCGATCGTAAAATTGCGGTTCGGAAGTTCGATGCCGTTCAGCCGGCAGTAGTCCATGAAGCGCACGAGCAAGGCTTGCAGAATGCGGATGCCGCCGTAGTAACCGCGCCAGCGCGTGGTGGCGTAGACGTCTTCCAGACTTTCAAAGACCGGCATGTCGGCCTTGGAGGGTTTGATCTCGAGCCTCGCCGACGGATAGACCAAAACACGAGCTCTGAAGTTGCGAACCAGAAAGGCGATCGTGCGTCCAAAGTAGCCGTCGCTGGGGTTGCCGAGCAGGCCGGCGCGCGCGTATGCATACGTTTCAATCATTCAGAAAATCCTTTTCTACCTTATCGTCCGGGAGGGGGACTTGCAAAAGGGGGGGCAACTGCGAGACGCTAGAAGGTTTTCCGGTACTGTTTAGCGAACTCTCCTGATGCGGGTCAGAATTCTTTATCACGATCATTGCTTTGATGGCGCGGCATCGGCTGCTTTCTTCAGCCGGTTTCTCAAAGCGAAGTTTCATCCCAGCGCCGATTTTCTCTATACGGGCATGGCTCACAAGGCCTCCCAATTGTTTGAAGACGAGCTCTTCGACGGCGATGTCAACGCCATCGTCGACTTCAAATATTCACCCAATCCGTCGCTCACGTGGTGGTTCGACCATCACCAGAGCGCCTTTCTAACTCCTGAAGATCAGGACCATTATCAGCGCACGCGCGGCGAGCGCCACTTGTTTTTCGATCCTACGTATCAGTCCTGCACAAAATTCATTGCCCACGTCGCACGCGACAAGTTCGGCTACCAGCCGCAAGACCTCGATGAACTCGTCAAATGGGCGGACATCGTGGACGGCGCGCGCTACGAATCGCCTCAGTCTGCCGTGGAGCTCGGGCATGCGGCGATGAAAATTACATTGGTCATCGAAGGCGCCCAGGGGTCCGGCCTGGTGCATCACGTGATCCGCCTGATGCAGGAAAAGACGCTCGACGAAATCATGCAGGATCCGCGAGTGCATGCTTTGTGGACCCCGCTTTACGAACGCCACCTTCGATCGATCGACCTGATCCGCAAGGCGTCAACGCACGATCACGGCGTCGTATTCTTTGACCTCATCGAGTACGAAGTGGAAGGATACAACAAGTTCATCCCGTACTATCTGCATCCGCAATCCGTCTACACGGTGTCGGTGAGCAATCAGAGTTTCCGGACAAAAGTGTCCATCGGTTCCAACCCGTGGGTGACGGGTCCGCTCAAGCACAACCTCGCGACCATCTGCGAACGTTATGGCGGAGGCGGGCATCCTCGCGTGGGCGCCATCAGCTTCCCTAAAGGCGATATCGACACCGCGCGGCGCGTCGCTGCGGAAGTCACCGCGGAATTGAAGAGCTAGGCGGTGGCGGCGCCGCAAGGCCAATGGATCGCGCGCGGTTCGGCCCTGGCTGGAGTGCTGGTTGCCGAGTTCCTGCTCACCACGATTTCCTTCGACACGAAAGATCTGCTGAAAAAGCCCGGCCTCCTGACGTCGTGGATTGAGCGATGGTCCCCGGGGATTCTGCAGGCGTCGATCGTTTTTGCGCTCGCCTTCGCCGGGCTGTTGTATTTGCGGCGGCAGCAGGCGTTGACGCAGATTCTGGACCGGCACGCGAACAGCCGCATCCGGCCGGCGCATCTGGCTGCGCATTTGCTTTTCTTTGCGCTCGCGTTTGCCTCCGCATGGCAGTTCTTCGCGGCCAAACCCGTCGTTTCGCTGGCGCCGGATCTGCTCGGAGCCGCCTGCATTGCGCTTGGAGTCATTGCGCTCGCGTTTCTATTACTCGCTCTCGCCCCAAGCGCCATGCTCGCGGAACTAGGCGCTGCCGGTGGCGAGAACTGGGTCTTCGCCGGCGGCGCGGCGGTGTTGACCAGCGGAATCGGCCTGGTGATCCAGCGGTTGTGGTCGCCCGCCACCGTACTCACCTTCGCCATCGTCAAATGGCTGCTCTTGTTCTTACCGGGCGAAATCGTAGCAAACCCGGCGGCGGCGGAAATCGGCACGCAGAAGTTCAGTGTGATGATCGCGAAACAGTGCTCGGGCCTCGAAGGCATCGGGCTCTTTCTGGTTTTCGGCGCAATCGGCCTGATCGTGTTTCGTACGGACTTTCGGTTTCCGCGGGCGCTGTTGCTCATGCCGCTTGGCATTGTGACCGTCTACCTGTTCAACGCCGTTCGCATCGCGCTGCTGATCGCCATCGGCAACGCGGGCTACAAGGACGTCGCCGCCGGAGGATTCCACTCCCAGGCCGGCTGGATCTCGTTCAACGTCGTGTCGCTGGGGTTGTTCGCCTGGGCGCGGGCGAGCGCGTTCTTCTCTTCGAAATCGCCTGGAGAGCCCGTCGCATCCGAGGCGGCAACCGAAGCCGAAGGCGACGTCGCGCCGTACCTGATGCCGTTTCTGACGATTCTCGCCACTGGCATGCTCGTGCGGGCGACTTCAGCGGAGTTCGAGTGGCTGTACCCGCTCAAGTTCGCCGCCGCAGCCATCGTCATCTGGAAGTACCGCGAGCACTACCGGGCCAAACTCGACCTCCGGTTCGGCGCGCCGGGAATTATCGCCGGCATTGCGGTCTTCCTCCTCTGGACTGGCCTTGACTTTCTCACCCCTATGCAGGAACGTGGAATGCCGCAACCCTTGGCCGCCGCCCCGCTCGCCCTGCGAATCGTGTGGATCGCCTGCCGGGCCGCGGCAGCCTCTCTCACAGTCCCAATCGCTGAGGAACTGGCCTTTCGCGCGTTTCTCCTCCGTCGCTTTGTCTCAGCCGGCTTCGAAGCCGTCAATCCTCGACATTTCACATGGCTGGGATGGATCGCGTCGTCGCTGATTTTCGGTCTCCTACACGGCGACCGCTGGGTGGCCGGATCGGTCGCGGGCGCGATTTACGGCTGGGTAGTGCTCCGGAATGGCCGTCTCGGAGACGCGATTGTAGCCCACGCCACTACTAACGCCTTACTATCCCTAGTGGTACTGTTGTTTAGTGCTTGGAGATACTGGTAGGCTTGTGTCATAATCTATCTGTGCGATCTGCACAAGTTTCTGTATCTTCGGAGGGTACTTAATGGTTGTTCGTATTGCTCTAGCTCTGATCGCGATCTCCTCGGCGGCCTTCGCCGCGGATGTGATCACCCCAGAAATCGACGCCAACATGGGCGTTTCCGCCATCTCAATGCTGGCTGGCGGCCTGTTGGTTCTTCGCGGCCGTCGCAGCGCCAAGAAGTAGTCGCATCGCTATCCATATTTTCTACAAAGGCGGATCTCTTCGGAGGTCCGCTTTTTGTGTTAATAGAACCAACGTACTGGAACCTTCGGTTTATTGTTTAAACCCTTAGTACTGTAGATTACCCCTTGGCGCCTCCAAAACTCTCTGACATACTAGGGAGGTGCAGTTTTGCACGAAGACTCTATTACATTCGGAGGATCCCTAATGGTTCGTTTGGCTCTCGCTCTGCTGGCGGTTTCGTCGGCAAGCTTCGCTGCTCTCACCGCGCCTGTGCCGGAAGTTGACGCCAACATGGGCGTTTCGGCCATCACGATGCTCGCAGGTGGCGCGCTCGTGCTTCGCAGCCGCTTCGGTAAGAAAAAGTAAGTACAGCAGTATTTACCAAGAGAGAAAAGGCCTCCCGTTGCGGAGGCCCTTTCTATTTCATTACGGCTTCAAATACCTCCGCAGGAACTCCCAGATTTCCGCTCTCGATTCCCTCGCCAGTTTCGTATCAATGCGGTTGAAGTGGTGCCCGCCCGGTGGATTCGGATACACCTTGTAGTCGAACTGCTTTCCTTCGGCCTTGAGCGCCGCGATCAGCCGTTCCACCTCCAGCACGTTCACGTCCTCGTCATTGGTCGCGGTATGCACCAGCAACGGCGTTTTCAGCTTCCCGGCATGGCTCACAGGAGACCGCCGCAGGTATTCCTTCACGTCGTCGTTAGCGTCTTTGCCAATATGGTAGTTCGCCGAAAACAGCCGCCGGTATCCATCGCTCTTGTACCCCATGCGCGCCACCAGATCGCTCACCGGAACCCCTGCGTACGCGGCGGCATAGGCATCGGGATGCTCGAAGATGTTCATGAGCGTGATCATGCCGCCATGGCTCCAGCCGATGATGCCCACCCGTTTGGGGTCGATGAAATCGTAAGTGTCGAGCATCCAGTTGCGCGAGGTCCATACGTCATCGTTCTCACGGTCGCCGTAGTCGATGGCGCGCCAGTACCCTGCCCCGTAGCCCGTCGATCCGCGATATTCAGGCGAAATCCCCGCGTAGCCTTGCGGTACGAGTTCGCGCACGATGTGCGCGGAATTCGCCGGCGAGCCCGACATGAAATTGGAGTGTACGCCGCCATGAATCAGAACGATGAGAGGATGCTTCTTGGTCCGGTCCATCTTCTTGGGCAAGAAGGTGTAGGCGTACATGATGAAGGGATTCCCCGCCCCCTGCGCCGTCGGGTTCAGTTCCTTGCGTAGCGGCGTGCTGGTGAATACCGCCTTATCCACTTCGGCAATGTCGCCGAGCTTCAGGTGCCACATGAGATCGTCCGCGGCCTTGAGAATCATGTCGCCGCGATGATCTTCCCCGGGACCCTGTTGTTGCTGCTGCGGCGGCGTCGCAGGAGGCGGCGTCGCCGCCTGCAGCAGCCAACAGGAAAATGCGAGACTAGTCAAAACCATGGGATCTAGTCTAGCGAACGTCAATGGGCCAAGCCGAAGATGTAGTATAGAGAGACCCGCCATGCGCCACGTCACACTCGCGATCTGCGCGGCAGCCGCTTTGATCTCCAGCAGCGCCTGCTCGAACCCGTCACCCACCAAATCCCAACAGGAGCCCGCGTCGAAACCCGTGAACCAGAAAGTCACCAAGAAGGAATGGGGCAAGACTGCCGCCGGCGAAACCGTCGACATCTACACGCTCGAGAACGCCAAGGGCATGAAGGCCCGCATCTCCACCTATGGAGGCACGATCGTTTCGCTCGAAACGCCAGATCGCACCGGCAAATTCGGCGACGTCCTGCATGGCTTCGATACGCTCGAGGGGTACCTGGGCGACCATCCCCATTTCGGCACGCTCATCGGGCGCTATGGCAACCGCATCGGCAAGGCGCAATTTACGCTCGATGGCAAGATCTACAAACTCGCGGCGAACAACGGCGAGAATCACCTGCATGGCGGAACCAGGGGCTTCGACCTGATGGTCTGGAAGGCCCGCGTCCTCGATCAGTCCCCCGACGCCTCGATTGAGTTAAAGTACACGAGCAAGGACGGTGAAGAAAACTACCCCGGAACCCTCGAGGCGACCGTGGTCTATGCGCTCACCGCCGACAATGCGCTCGAGATCCACTACAGCGCCACTACCGACAAGAAAACGGTGGTGAACCTCACCAACCACGCTTACTTCAACCTGGCTGGCGAAGGCGACATCCTGGCGCATGAGGTCACCATCAACGCCAGCATGTTTACGCCAATCGACAAGGGGCTCATCCCCACCGGCGAACTCAAACCCGTGGCGGGCACGGCGTTCGACTTCACCAAACCGGCCCCAATCGGCGCGCACATCAACGACACGAAGGATCCGCAAATTGTCTTTGGACTCGGTTACGACCACAACTGGGTGCTCGACCGGCAGGGCGACGGCATGTTTCTCGCAGCTCGCGTGCACGACCCTAAGTCCGGCCGCATTATGGAAGTTCTGACCATGGAACCCGGCTTGCAGTTCTACACAGGCAACTTCCTCACTGGCTCGATCAAGGGCAAAGGTGGAGTGAGTTACGGCAAGCGAAGCGCCTTCTGCATGGAGACCCAGCATTTTCCGGATTCCCCCAACAAACCGCAATTTCCCAGCGTGGTGCTGGAACCGGGTAAACTGTATCATACGGCTACCGCTTACCGGTTCACGGCCGACAAGTAAGTCATAGTAGAATAAAAGAAACTTCAAGGTGTGAAATTTCGTCTGAGGGGTTAGAGCAGACTTGTTGAGAAGATCAATTACAACGGCAGTGCTAATCTCTGTTGGTTTGGCGGCGGCCGTAATGGCCGGCGGTGCGCCAGAGGGGGAAGATTCCGCCTCCACCGACCTGATTGACAAATATGTGGCTGCGACGAAAACCAACGTTTTGAACGGCATCCGCATGGATGCGGAGGTGGAAGCCTCACTGCCTAGACTGCAGAAGTTTGGCACGCTCAGCGCCCTGCGCACCATCACCAAGATGGGCAAAATCACGTGGGATAAGTTGCGCTTCTCCGGCGACAACACGATCAAGAAAGACGTCATCGCGCGCTACATCCAGGCCGAACAGGAATCGGTCGGCGATATGGAAAAGATGGCGATCAATCCCGAGAACTACAAGTTCAAGTACAAGGGCCTCGAACTGAAGAACGGCACTCGTGTGCATGTCTTTCATGTAGTCCCGAGGAAGCGGGCAATCGGCCTGTTCAAGGGCGAACTCTGGCTCGATCCGGAAACGAGTCTGCCGCTGCGCGAAGCGGGCGAGTTCGTCAAAAGCCCCAGCATCTTTCTGAAGAAGATCCAGTTCGCTCGCGAATACGAAATCGTGGATGGCCACGCGGTTCCCAAACACGTCGAAAGCAAAATCAGCACGCGCGTGTGGGGCGCCGCCGAGGTGAGCATCAACTACCGCAACTTCAGCAAGGCCGACGACGCGGCGGTCAACACCAACAATTAAAGTGTCAGGGGCGTCTGCCAAGCCTCGCGTTCTGCTGCTTCACTGGAAGCAGGAGGAGATCGCGGAACTGGCGGCGCGCATTTCGCCTGGCTTCGATGTCGATGCCTGCGTTCCCGTGAATAGCGAGGGCATGAAGGTTCTCGCCCAAAGAGATGTCCCCAGCGTTCTAGTGGTCTGCCTGGACCGTCTGCCTTCCCACGGCCACGCTGTCGCCCATCATTACCGCAACCGAAAAGCCACTCGCCACGTGCCAGTCGTTTTCGTGGGCGGCGTTCCTGAAAAAGTCGAGAAGATCCGCGCGGTGATGCCGGGTACGCGATTCTGCTCATGGAAGACGGTCGTCAAAACCGTGCGGGAGGCTTGCGAAAATCCGATAGTCTCACTCGCGGATGCAGTGAAATCGAAGCCCCAGCCCGAACGTCCGCTCTACTTGAAACTGTTCCTGCGCGAAGGCATGCACGTCGCTCTGCTCGCCGCTCCGCGCGACCTCTCGAGCCTGGTGCCCGACTTGCCGTTCGAACTCGACATCACCGAAGAGCCGCGCAGGAACACGGACCTCACCATGTGGTTCGTGCGCTCCGCCGCGGAGCTCGACGACGGCTTTGCCTGGATCACCGCCAAGATGGCCAAGCCCCGCATATGGGTCTTCTACAGCCGCCAGAACCCTGAGCGCGTCACCTGGGCCTCGGTCAGCGAAATCGCCGCGCCATACGGTCTCGGGCAGTTCAAAGTCCTGCGGCTCGACAACCAGTGGACGGGCGTTGCTTTCGGCCGGCGCAGCAATGCGCCGAAAGAATGACTACCATAGCCTCAGGATGCTGATGTCGCAGTCGCCGAACGAAGACGCCGCACAGCTTCGCAAGTACGCCTTGCGCTGGGCGATCGTATTCGCCACATTAGTCGGACTCATGGGGTTCGCGTTGTGGTGGTCGAGCCGAGCGCTGAACTATGGCGCGTCGCGCATCCAATCGACGGCCCGCGCGACGTACAAAGTGCATGGCGTCGTCGTGGATAAGACGACCGGCAAACCGGTTGCATGGGCCGACCTCGAGGACGACCCGGCGCTGCGGCCGCCTCGTTACCGCACCTCCGCGGATTTCGGCGGAAAGTTCGAGTTGGTCACCCTCCCGGAACCGCACCAGATTGTGGTGTCCGCGCTCGGTTACAAACCCGGCGTGCATCTCACCGGCAAGGATTGGTACCTGTGGATGCCGAAAGGCGAAGAAAAGGTCCGCATCGAGCTCGAACCCGAGTGAAGATTCACCTCTGCTGCGTGATGCGCCACTCGCCCTGTTCCTGGCGCAGGTAAAACTCGGCCGAAGCACGGCCGCCTTCCTCATTGCGTTGAAACGTCACGATTGTAAGGGCGCCGCGCCCGCCCACTTTCAGCTCCCGCATCGAGAGCGCGTCCTTCGACATCTCCTGCATCATGCCCAGGAACTTCGCCTTGTCGCCGGATGCCATCATCTGATCGAACCTGGGCCGCTCGCCTTCGACAATGTAGCTCCGCACGGCCTTTTCGTCTCCTTTGGACATCGCGGTAAGAAAACCCTTCGCGGCGATTGCCGCCGGATGTTTCCCTGCCCCTTCGCCGGTGATCTCCTGCGTCTTTGGGGCCAGCTTTTCGAGCGGCGCCGAAATTTGCACGTCCACCGAAGTGGCGGGCCAGTCCGCCAGTTGAATGGGTTCGCTGGTATAGAGCCTGCCCGCCAGTATGGTGGTATCCGCGGGCCCGGGGGGAAGGTCGAATTTGAGCTTGGAGCCGGATGCGGTTCCGGCGGTGGAGAGCGAGTACGAATAGGTGCTGCCCTTGGCAAGCAACATGCCGGACCTCCACGCAAAACCAGGCTGTTCGAGATAGGCGACTAGAGCCGGAGGTCCGTCGGGAGTCGCAGCCATGCGGGCGCCGATCAAGCGGTAGGTTTCGCGGCATGACGCCGCATCGATCTTGGGAGCCCCTGCGAGGACCAAGGCGATACGCGTCTTGTTTTCGTCAAACGGATCGGGATCCTCATAGGCGCAGGCAATCACCAGGCGAACGATCTTCCCTTCCACAGTGAGGGTGCCCTCCGTCGTTGAGGAGGCGGATTGACCACTGGCCGTCAGGGAAACCAGCAGTGAGACCGCAAGAAGACGGGGAATCATCATCATTACAAGCGTAAAACGACGCCAATTCCCTCATCCTAGCTCACGGAATCCAGCGGCAATTCGATAAGACCAATGAAGATGACCTCCGTAGCCGCAAATCAAGCTCGTGACTCGGCGATGAAGGCGCTGGAAAAACTCCCGTCCTTATCGCCTACGGTAGGCCAGTTGCTGGGCACACTGGCCCATTCGATTCCCGACATGGGCAAGCTGGAGCGGCTGATCAACAAAGATCCTGCCCTGGCCGGAACGTTGCTCTCGGTTGCGAACTCCGCCGCCTACTCCCGCTACGCCTCCACGTCATCCACGATGGATGCCATCTCGCGCATCGGCTATTCGAAATTGAAGCGGTTCGCACTGGCGCAGGCGTTCGCGAAAGTGTTTCGCTTTGGCCGTCCGGCGGCAGTCTGGTCGCCGACTCGTTTTCACCTCCACTCGTCGGCGGTTGGCATGGCCGGTGAAATCCTGGCCGACTGCCTGCCGGTGGAGCACGGCGATCACGCGTTTCTGTCCGGCCTGTTGCACGATCTTGGAAAGCTGCTCATTGCGGTGGCGTTTCCCGAGCAATGGCAGCGCATCGACAGTTACGCACTGCACGGCGGCCACCCCATCGAGAAAGAGCGGGAGCTGCTAGGCCTCGATCACGCGGAGCTCTCGGCAATGGCCGGCGCCCGCTGGAATCTGCCTGCGGCCGTCTGCGACGCGATTCGCCGCCATCATTCGCCTTCGATTGAAACCCCGGCGCTCATACCGCTCAGCCGCATGGTGCAGGCATCCGACCTTTTCGTCAATTCCCTCGGCATCAGCGTCATGAGCATCAAACCTGAGGGCGAACCAACGCTCCCCAGCTTCAACGGGCATGACTTTGATACAGACGCTTTCACCAACCACTTCCTCGCGGAGTGGGAGACGATGAGTTCGCTGTGTTTCTAAGGAACTCGCCTGCGCAACGGAGCCGGACGACGCAGTGAAGTCGAGTTTCTGTTCCATTAGTGGGCCGTCCGGCCCTGCGCAGGCTTTTGAGGCACTCGTGCAAAACGGGTGCGGCACGAACGGTTCCTGGTCAATTGGCGCTGCGCCGGGCCGCACACCTTTGCACTTTTGACCTAACCCCAGCGGCCCTTGAGCGCTGGATAGAGAGCCTGGTAGTCCTTATGGGCTTCTGCGTAGAACGCTGCATTAGACGCGCTCGGTTCGCAGCGATCCACTTCGCGAATCACGGCCTGGCAGCACTCGGCCAGGGACGTGAACTCGCCGGTCCCCACCATTGCGAGCAGCGCCGCCCCGTGCGCGGAACCTTCCTGCGTCTCGAGCGTCACCACCGGCTTGCCGAATACATCCGCCAGCAATTGCCGCCAAAACGGGCTCTTCGCCCCACCGCCCGAAACACGGACGCTCTTCACCGCCACGCCCATCTGCTCGATGATCTCCAGGCAGTCCTGCTGGCTGAACGAGACGCCTTCAATCAACGCCCGGATCAGGTCCGCGCGCGTATGCTTGGCGGTCAGACCTATCCAGCCGCCGCGCGCTGTCGCGTCGAGGTGCGGCGTCCGCTCGCCCATCAGATACGGCAGCCAATACAGGCCTTGCGAGCCTGCTGGCGCCGTGGCCGCTTCGGCCGTAAGAGAGTCGTAGGAGGCGCCAGGCGCGAGCTGATTGCGGAACCACTGCAGGCTCAACCCGGCGCCTTGGGTGACTCCCATCACATGCCATGCGCCGGCTACTGAATGGCAGAAGGTATGTACCCGGCCGGCCGCATCGTAGGCGGGTTTGGCGAGGTGCGCAAAGACGACGCCGGACGTCCCGATGGTGCAGGAAACGATGCCCGGTTCCACGATGCCGTTGCCAGCGGCGCTGGCCGCCTGATCGCCCGCTCCGCCCACCACTGGAGTTCCGGCGGCGAGGCCGGTTTCCGCGGCGGCTTTCGCACTCACACGCCCGGAAATCGCCGAGGATTCGACGACGGCCGGAAGCATGGACCGGTCGATGCCCAGCTTGTCGGCAAGCGGGAACGCCCACGTGCGGTGAACTACGTCGAACAGGCCCGTACCGGAAGCGTCCGAAACGTCGGAGACATATTCGCCTGTGAGTTGGAAGCGGATGTAGTCCTTGGGCAGCATCACCTTGCGAATGCGTTCGTATGGCGCCGGTTCGTTATCGCGAACCCATAGCAGTTTCGGCAGGGTGAACCCTGTGAGCATGGGGTTCGCAGTCTGGTCGACAACAAACGAGGGACCGGCGGTGGCGTTGACCCAATCCACCTGGCGCTGCGAACGCTGGTCGCACCAGATGAGCGCCGGGCGGACGATTTCGTCGCGTTCGTCGAGGAGCGTGAGTCCATGCATCTGGCCGGAAAGTCCGATTCCTGCGATCTCGGATCCCGCAACCCCGGATTGCTGCAGGACTTGCCGGATGGCGTCGCGCGAGGCCTCCCACCAGTTCTCGGGACGCTGTTCCGCCCACAACGGCTGCTCCATCCGCATATCTTCATGAGCGACGGTGACCGCCGCGCGGATCGCGCCTTGGCGGTCCACCAGCAAGGCCCGGGATCCACCGGTGCCAATGTCAATTCCCAGCCAATACATTGAAGTCCCCCTGAAATGGGGACACTCCAGGAGTGTCCCCTCTGTC
>JACXTT010002240.1_pt1 | contig 30949 bp, 20 predicted proteins | sample 9270951 | NCBI WGS metagenome assembly JACXTT01 (sample SAMN15532306, study PRJNA645909) | rock metagenome | isolation source: weathered quartz diorite | place: Puerto Rico | collected 2017-06-21
TAGCCGGCCTCTGCGACCTTCGACATCTGGCGCTCCAGCGTCATGCCGGGAAAGAGGGCTTCGACCCGCACGGAGAGTTTGAAAGTAGATGTTGTGGAACGCATCGATCAGTCGAGTGGATAGTGGATTAGAATAGCTTCTGTCACATCATATGCTGCTGAAGAGAGTCGTTGTTGCGTCTGTAGCCCTGGTTGCGGGGTTGCAGGGTGGCCAAATCCGCGTCATCCGTTATTCGGAAGGCGTGCCGTTCACGATGGGCGAAGTGACTTCGCGTCGCATCGTCCATCCGGGGCTTGGCGCCAAGAAGACCACGCTCAACCTTTCCATATCGAAGCCTGGGGCGGAATTCGCGCAACACGTGCATGATTATTCGGACGACACCATCCTGGTCTTGCAGGGTGAAGTCGACCTCCGCCAGGGCGGCGTCAAGCGGCGTTTCAAAGCCGGGGAATGCGCGTTCGTGCCCACGGGCCAGATTCACGGCACCATCACGGCAGGCGACAGTGAAGCGACGATGATCAGCTTTCAGAATCCTCCGGACTTGATTCTCTATACCGGCGCGCGCGATTCGAAAAAGCCAGGCGCGGCGGCGCCTAAAGGCGTGATCACTCCCGGCGCCGTGCAATACGTCAATTTCTCGAGGCAGGACGGAGAGTTCACTAACGCCGCGATGGGTTCGAAACGCGCGGCGGGAGCGCATCTGCTGCTCGAGCCGTCCAAGCCGCTCCACACCAAAGTGGAAGCGGGCGGCGAGCAGATTCTGTTTGTCTGGAAAGGCGCGATCACGGTGACGGACAAGGCCGGAACCAAGTACACAGCCGGCGAACGCGACACCGTGTTCGTGCAGGACGCCGCCGAGCTGGAGGTGACGGGGAAAGCGGAATTGATTCAAGTGCAGGCGAAATAATGACACGCCGCTCATTTGCAATGCTTCCACTCGCAGCCTTTGCGACGCCGGGAAGAACGATCGCCGCGGCGATGATCGGCACCGGCCACGGCCATGCCGCGAGCAAGATTCGCGCCATCGTGAGCATGGCGGGAACCTACGAAATCGCCGCGATCGCCGAACCCGACGAGCCCGCGCACCGCGAACTGGCGCCATTTCGCGACGTGCCATGGAAGACCATGGATGCGGTTCTGCGCGATGCATCGATTGAAGTCGTGGCGCTCGAAGCCGCGGATCCCGACACCAACCTCGCGCGCGCCGAAGCGGCGATTCGCGCGGGCAAGCACATCCATTTGGATAAGCCTCCGGGATCGGATCTACGGCGCCTGCGTGCTCTGCTCGCGAGCGCGCAGGAACGCCGGCTTGCCGTCCAAATGGGTTACCAATGGCGCTATCACGCTGCGATGCAGGCCGCGATCGAGGCGGCAAAGCAAGGTTGGCTGGGATCGATCTACAAGTTCCGCGCGTCGATCGACAAGCTCATTCCGGCCGGCGAACGGCGGCATCTCGCGAAGTATCGGGGCGGCATGATGTTTTCAGAAGGCTGCCATTTGATCGACCGTGCGGTTGCGCTGCTGGGGAAACCGGAAAAGATCAGCAGCTTCCTGCGGCATGAATCGCCCCTTGCCGACGGCCTCGCGGACAACACGCTGGTGGTCCTCGAGTACAAACACGCCATTGCGGAGATCTCGCTGGCGGGTTTCGACCCCGCGGGCGCGAGTCACCGCCACATCGAGATCTTTGGAACCAACGGCACGGCTCGCGTGCAGCCTTACTCCGCGCCTTCGAACCTCACCGTCACGCTGGCGCAGCCGGCGGGCCCTTACAGGAAGGGCGCGCAAACGCTGCTGCCGCCGGAACCTCCCGGCTTGGGCTACACACCCGATTTCGCGGAACTCGCAGCCGTCATTCGCAAAGGCGCCAAGCCCAGCTACTCGCACGAACACGACCTTATTGTCCAGGAAACTCTGCTGCGCGCCTGCGGCATGCTCTAAGAAGAGAAGGGATTTAAAATCAGAATGTCCAACATCACTCGCCGAACTCTCGCCGCCGCGGCGCTGGTTCCATTTCAAGCCGTCCGGGGCTCCGCACAGAACAGCGCCATCCAAGTAGGCCTCATCGGCGCGGGGAGCCGCGGCACGTATACCTCCGGCATGGTCAACAGAGATCCGCGGGCGAAGATTGTCGCAGTGTGCGATATCTACGACACGCAGATTCAGAACGCCAAGGCGAAGATCAAGGCGCCGAACGCCAAGGAATACAAGGACTACAAGCAACTGCTCGCGAGCGATATCGACGCGGTCGTGATCGCCTCGCCTGTGTTTCTGCATCCCGATCATTTCGAGGCGGCGGTGAAGTCCGGCAAGCATATTTACATGGAAAAGCCCGCCGGGCTCGATGTCGCCGGCTGCAAGCGCGTCATGCGCATCGCCGACGCGGCGGACCGCAAGCAGAACATCACATTCGGTTTCCAGCAGCGATACGGCGGCGTTTACGTGAAGGCCAAGCAGATGCTGGACACGGGCGCGATCGGCAAGATCCGCGAAGTGCATGGGGAGTTTTTGAAGTTCGCCTTGAAGGGCGATGAGCCGGTTCCGCCGCTGCCGCGAACTGACGACGAGAAGATGGAGCAATGGAAGCTGTGGCGGGCGACGTTCGGCGAGGTGATTGTCGAAACCTACGTGCACAACCTCGACGCGATCAACTGGTTTTTGGGCGCCCATCCGCTGAAGGCGTACGGCACGGGTGGGCGAACGGTTGAGAAGCGGGGCGACCTGCTCGATCACTTGAGCGTGACGTACGACTATCCGGCTGGCGTGCAGACGACGTTCCTCGGGTCGCAGATGACGCCACGGTTTTACCGTTCGAACTTCGAGCGCTACATCGGCGAGAACGGGGTGATCGAGACGGCGCGCGAGTATTGGATGTACAACATCGGCAAGGGCCCAGTGCGAGAGACTTCGCAGCAGGACATCAGCGTGGACGCGCTCACGGAGTTCGTGCGGCGGGTGTCGGAAGGCAAGCCGGAAAACACCGGCGTGCGCGCGGCCGAGAGTACTCTCACATGCATCCTCGGGCAGATGGCGATCGACAAGCATCGCGAAGTGACCTGGGACGAGATGATGCAGTCCGCGTGACTTATCAAGCGTTTACCAGCATTTGGTGACAGACCGCGTATGTCACCAGTGTCCCCATTCTATCCCTTGGGAGAGGGGAATTCCCGTAGCGAGGATGCAGTGCTAAACTTGGGCAATCCGGATGGCGATTCAGACGTTTCAGGTTGGCGAACTCATCGGCGATCACGAGGTCATTGAGATCCTCGGGGCCGGTGGCATGGGGCAGGTTTACAAGGTCCGGAACACCATTTCGGACCGCGTAGAGGCCCTGAAAGTCCTGCTGCCGGACCTCCAGGGCAATCCGACGCTCGCCGACCGGTTTCTGCGTGAAATCAAGGTGCAGGCGGCCATGCAACACCGCAATATTGCGGGCCTGCTAGGGGCGCAGCGCTCCGGCGACCGGATCCTGATGTTTCTCGAGTATGTCGACGGCATGAACCTCGGCAAGGCTCTGGAACGGGGTCCGCTGGGACCGCAACTGGCCGCGAGCATCATTGCCCAGGTGGCCGACGCCCTGAGTTGCGCCCATGCGCGGGGAGTCGTGCATCGCGACATCAAGCCGGAAAACATCATGCTGCAGCGCGATGGCGCCGTCAAGCTGATGGACTTCGGCATCGCCCGCGTCACGGAAGACCGCAAGCTGACCAACACCGGCAACACGGTGGGTTCGCTCTACTACATGTCGCCGGAACAGATTCAAGGCATGGGCGAGATCGATGGGCGTTCGGATCTGTATTCGCTCGGCATTACCCTGTACCAGGCGGTGACAGGCAAGCGGCCGTTCGACGGCGTGAGCGACTACTCGATCATGTCGGCGCATTTGAACAAGCAACCGGTTCCGCCGGTGCAGATCGACGGATCGGTGCCGCGGGCGTTGAACGACTTGATCCTCAAGGCCATCGCCAAGGATCCGGGAGACCGGTTCCAGAGCGCCGATGCGTTCCGCTGGGCGCTGGACGACGCCATCAACGGCGAGTACGTGCCCGTCACGATTCCAACGACTGGCGCCCCAATGGCGCCGCCCGGCCGGCCGCCACAGGTCCCCACGGCGCCAACGGTGGCGGCAATACCGGTCACTGCGCGCGTCGCGCCCCCCGTACTGCCGCCTCCAATTCCTCCGCTACCGCTTCAACCGCCTCCGCCCTTGCCAACGCCGGCGGTAGCCACGCCGCCGCAGTTGCCCGCGATGATGTATGGGCCGCCCCCGGCGCCGCCGCCCGCGCCGCTCGCCTCTGCAAAGAATCCGGTGTTGGCCGCCGCGCTCGCCCTGCTCCTCTTTCCGTCTGTCGGCGCCTTCTATTGCAAGCGGAAGGCGATTGGCTTCCTTCTCGTATTCGTGGATATCGTGATGCTGGCGCTCAACAGCGAAGACACCGGTGTGTTGTTCTCGCTCGGGTATCGGGCGGTGATGGCCTGGGTTTGCTACAACTGGGCTCGATCATAGCCTCGACCCCTCAAGACGTCAAGAAGGCCAGTCCGCTCCTTAGAGCAGGACTGGCCTTTTCATGAACCAGCAAGCGAGAAGGGAAGCTATCGAGCGGCACGACGGCGGCGGCGGAAAGCCAGAACGCCGAGTCCGGCGCCGGCGCCAAGCATCGTCCAAGTGGACGGCTCGGGATTCTCGACGATATCGTTGGCGCAAGTCGCGGTTCCGGTGAAGATGCCGACAGTACTCGCGTTGAGCGCGTTTGCAACCGAAGATCCAGCGGCGTAGGCGAGATTGATCGTCACGAGCCAGGTGGTGCCCTGCGCGGCCCCGGAGGAGACGGTGATGCTGCCATTGGCTGCCAGACTTGCCTGGGTGGTGTCGATCCAAACCGGGAAGCCTGGGCGGTAGTAGATATCGGTCGGATTGTTCAAGACAACGTCAGAGGTCAACAACGCGCTCGGGCTGTTCGCCTGATAGAGCTGGCCTGCAGTGGCGCTGCCCCAGGTGGCGGTGGTGCGATCAAAGAGCGGAATAGCGTAGATTTGGCCACCTGAGAAGATGAAGAGGTCGGCGACCGAGATCGTCGTCTTGGAGGTAACAGCGAACGGAGACAAAGCGTTGGTGTTGTTTCGGCCGGACGGGCCGAAATCAAAGTAGAGGCTGATTGTGGCTGATGTCGCAGCGAACGAGAAGTCCGCGCGTTTAAAGTCGAATTCTGTTAACGGTCCTACAACATCGCATCCAACGGTCTGGCCGGGTGGACACTTGGGCAAGCCAAACGCATCAATGACGGTGAAGCTGCCGGCAAACGCCCCCGAGGCAAGTAATGCCGCTAGCAGTGCAATTCTATACATGGACGGGTCCTATCTAGCGAAAATCCCTATACTGGGTCTTCTATGGATAGTACAACTGTTTTGATCGTATGGGTACCCCCTTCTGTGAGAAAGTGAGAATTTTCGATGGGTACTAGAACTCCTATGGATCTAGTAGGGTATTCTGGGTCACGCTAGAAACCGCAGCGCTTCATCTAGAAACATCTGCAACTGATCGTGATGGAGCCAGTGGCCCGCATTAGGCACCTTCACGCACTTCCGGTCGCGAATCGCCGACACTCTGGCATCCGTCTCCGGATCGGTCGCCCAGCTTTCCATTCCCCAGAACAGCAGCACGGGACACTCGATGTGGCCGAGCACCTCTTCCATCTCGTCCATACGCTGGCCGTAGGGCGGAAATACCCGTGCGAAGTTGTCGAACTTCCAGACAAGAGATCCGTCGGCGTTCCAATTGGTGCCGTGGATTGTGAGGTGGCGCGCCTGGACGTCCGACAGATGCTTGTTCGCCTCTTTCATTCGCGCTACGGCCGCTTCGAGGTTCGGGTACGAGCGTGATTCCCGGGTCTCGGCTCCGCGGATGTTTTCGATCCATCCCCGGATGCGCTCCGAAGCCGGACGGAACATCTTGGAATTCGGCGGGGGTCCCCAGCCTTCGAGGTTGACGAGCTTGTGGACTCGCTTGGGGTAAAGCCCCGTATAGATGGTCGAAATCACCCCACCCAGCGAGTGGCCGATCAGCCGAACGGGCTGATCCTGGTTGGCTTTCACGACAATATCCACGAGGGCGGACAGATCGAGCACGTGTTCTGCGATCGCATAGGCGGCGCCTGGCGCCCATTGGCTGTTGCCGTGCCCGCGCAGGTCCCAGGCGTAGACGTGATATTGCTGCATCAGCACCGCCGCCGAGAAATCCCAGTTGCGCGCGTGGTCGAGGCCGCCGTGGGTGAGGATCAGCGGAGGTTTGCCTTCACCGCCGTAGTCCCACAATTGCAGCTTGAGCCGGTGCGAGTAGAAGAAGTGGGAGGACGGTTCCATGATCGTTACTGTCTTTGATACACGATACGGCCGCCAAGAATCGTGTAATCCGGCTTGACGTCGAGAATTTTTTCAGAAGCGAGGGTGAGCAAGTCGTCCGAAAGCACCAGCAGGTCGGCGAGCATGCCGGGGGCGAAGGTTCCTTTGATCTTTTCTTCGCGGGTGAAATAGGCGCCGCTCGCGGTGTAGGCCTTGATCGCTTCCTGCATCGTGATGCGTTCCTGCGGGCCGTAAACTGTGCCGCTCATCCCTTTTCGGGTGGTGGCCGCGTAGAGGCCGACCATCGGGCCAATGGGCAGAATGTCGCTCGATAGCGAGGTGAAGATGCCGTATTTCTTCATTGGGGTCGCCACGGGATTGTTGAGTTCCAGGCGCTTCGAGTCGAGGTTGTCGCGGTACCGCCCTTCGAGCGTGTAGGTGAAGTTGGGTTGTTGCGCGAGCCAGATATCCGCGGCTTTCATCTTGCGGTAGGTCTCGTCCGGCGGCGTCATGCTGAAGTGGTTCAAATAGTGGCGATGGTCTGGACGCGGCTTCTCTACGAGGATTTTCGAGAGCGAATTCACGGCCAGTTGGATTGCGCCGTCGCCGATTGTGTGGAGCCCCAATTGCCAGCCCATCTCGTGGGCGCTGCGGAAGGCGCGGGTCAGCTCTTCCTCTTTCATGGTGAGCTTGCCGCGATAATCGCCCTGGTTCATGTACGACTCGATGGTGTACGCCGCGGGTCCAGTGAAGCCGCCATCCACGAAGATCTTGATGGCGCCCACGCGGAGGCGCTCGTTGCCGTCGCCGGTCTTCTTGCCGAACTTGCGAAGCGTTTCGGGCAGGGTCCAGCGGATCTGCAGGGCGGTGCGCGGCAAATCCTGATCTTTGGCGAAAATCTGTTCCCATTCGGGGTAGTCGTTGGCTGTCGTGCCGGCATTGATGATGCTGGTGATGCCCTTCTCAAAGAGGGCTTTGAGATGTTCCACGAGGCTGGCGCGAAGCTGCGCGGGCGTCGCCTTGGGAGCAAACTTGTAGAAAAGGTCGGATCGCTCGCGCACCACGCCGGTGGGCTCGCCGGCCGCATCGTGCTCGATGACCCCTTTCTCCGGATCGGGCGTGGACTTATCGATTTTCGCGATCTCGAGCGCTTTGGAGTTGGCGGCCGCGGAATGGCCTCCCGCGCGGGTGAGCACAACCGGATTGTCAGGCGCGGCCTGATCGAGATCTTTGCGAGTGGGTTTGCGCTTTTCCTCGAGCTGATCTTCAGACCAGCCGTAGCCCGTAACCCACTGGCCCTTTCCGACCTGCTTCGCTTTCGATGTCACGCGCGTGCGAATTTCCTGAATGGACTTCGCGTCGCCAAGTTCCACGTAGTGCGGGGCGTCGCCTCGAATGTGGATGTGCGTGTCGTTGAAGCCCGGAATCACCAAGCGGCCGTTGAGATCTATGACGCGGCCCTTGTAGGTATCCGCCATCGCGTTGGTTCCGGTGGCGAGCACCTTGCCATCATGGACCACGATCGCCTGCGTGATCTGGCCGGTTCCAGGGTCGAAGACCTTGCCGTTTTTGAGAATGAGGTCAGTTTGGGCTAGCAGCAGCGAAAACAGCAGCGCAGAGGTCATTGATGCAGGGTATCAGGTGTCACGGTTCCGTTATTCCGGCCAGGGACTTCGCCAGTTGGCGCTTTTCTTCGATGTTCATCTGCCGCTGAATCTGAATGCGCTGGGCCTGCGGGCTTCCGGCGCCGTGCATGGATTCGGTTAGATACCCGACCGCGTTGCGGCCGAGCGTCATGTTCTCGATGAGCCGCAGAATCCGCATACGCGCTTCTACGGGCACTCCGGCGCGCCCTTGCAGGTATTTCTTCAACCGCGGACCGACGGTCTCGTTTTCGAAATCCTTTTGCGATGGCATGGTCGCGACCAGGCCTCCGGCGATGTCCTGGGCGATGCGCGCGATTTCGTACGGGAATCGCGTCACGTTATGCTTGCAGACGTTCGCGAGCAGGTCGTCGGGCTGATAGTTGCCTGCGGCGGTCTTGTGGGATTCGTGTGAGGCCGCGATTCCCGCGCCGTAGATGGTCTCGTTGAGGTGCGCCATCTCGACGAGCTTATCCTTGATATGCGACGCAGCGGCCGCGCCATTGTAGTCCGCGGCCAGCGAAGCCGCGCCAATCAGGACGTCACCGAGGCCGGTCTTGCAGACGTAGGAGCGGCGGTGATAAGACGTGAATCGCTCTACGAGCATCGCAGCGAAATCGGTCTCGCCGTTCATAAAGATCAACTCGTCGGGAATGAAGACGTCGTCGATCAGAATCATCGCCTCCTGCCCGGAGAACCGGGCATTGCCGAGATCGATTTCCACGCCTTCGAGGGCGCGCGTGTCGCAGGACTGGCGGCCGTAGACGAATGTGAGTCCCGGATGGTCGACGGGGATGGCGCCCACGATCGCGTAGTCTTTGTCCGCAGGCCGCATGCGCATCGTCGGCATGACGAGGATCCAATGCGAATTGAGGCAGCCCGTTTGATGCATCTTGGCGCCGCGAATGACGACACCATCGGAGCGGCGTTCGACCACGCGCACAAACAGATCGGGATCGGCTTGGTCGGCTGGGGCTTTGCCGCGATCGCCCTTGGGATCCGTCATCGCGCCACCGATGACGTAGTTCGCCTCCTGCATTTTGACGAGGAATTGTTTGAATCGCTCGTGGTACGGCCCCGCGATTTCGAAGGTGGTCGAGTAGAGTGAATTGATGGCGTCCATACCGACGCAGCGTTGAAAGCAGGTTCCAGTCAACTGGCCGAGGCGGCGCTGCATGCGGTTCTGGCCGACGACGTCGTCGACGGATTCGGTGACGTGTAGAAAGCGGTTGACGCGGCGATTCGAGAGGCTGGACCATGCGGTGGCGAGATCGGGATGTTCGAGCGCGAGGTCATAGGTGCGCGCCACGGCGTGGATCGATGGCCGGATCACCGGGTGATCCACCGGTTCCGACACGCGTTCGCCGAGGAAATAAACTTCGAGGCCGCGGCCGCGGAGGCTCTCGATGTAGTCCGCGCCGGAGACGATGGTGGAACTGGCAGTAGCTGTGGGCACGGCTGAAGTTTATCAATTTATTAGTAGCAACAAACAACGGGATCGGCATCGTGAAGGCCGGTTACAATCGGGACGTGATTTACTCACGCCGTACACTTCTCGGGGCCGCGTCCGCCTTGGCCAGCTCGGCGGCTCGCGCCGCTGACGCCAGGAAGTTCAGCGACCGCTTGTGGTCCTCGATCACCGGGATTTACGCCGCCACTTTGAAGCACCCGTTTCTGACGGGGCTTACCGATGGATCGCTTCCGAAAGATCGCTTCGAATTCTACCTGAAGCAGGACTCGCTCTATCTCGTCGCGTTTGCCGAGGGCCTGGGTGTGCTCGCTTCGAAGGCGCCGCGCGTGGACTGGCTGATGACGCTCAACCAGCACGCGATCGATTCCGTCAAGACCGAACGCCAGTTGCATGAGTCCATCTTGCGCGGCGCCGCGGCGCGCACGATGGCGCCGGTGAACTACGCTTACACCAATCATTTTCTGGCTGCCATTCACAGGAAACCGTTTGCGGAGGGGCTGTGTTCGGTGCTCCCCTGCTATTGGATTTATTGGGAAGTCGGCCGCGAGTTGAAGAAGCGCGGCTCGAAGAACGCCGACTATGCGAAGTGGATCGATCAGTATTCGGATCCGGCGTACGGCAAATCGGTGCAGCTCGTTCTCGATATGATCAACGAGGAGTCGAAACGCCTGGATGAAGACCGCAAACAGGCGTGCGTCGATTTGTTTGTGACATCTTCACGCTATGAATACCTGTTTTGGGACATGGCGTGGCGCCTGGAGGCCTGGAAACCGTGAGGAATTTCTTTGTACTGTCCGCGTTGTGTCTGACCGTTTCGGCGCAGGAGCCGCTCAAGGTTGGCATCGCGGGCCTGGTCCACGACCACGTGCGGGGGTTCCTGAACCGGAACCTGGCGCGGCAGGATTTTAGCATCGTTGGCATTTCGGAAGCCGATGCGAGCGTCGCGAAGATGTATGCCGAACGCTTCAACATCGACCCGGCGAAGCTGTACCCCACGCATGCCGAGATGCTCGATCAGGCAAAGCCAGACGCGGTGATGATCTTTTCGAACACGTTTGACCACAAGGAAATCGTCGAGCTCTGCGCGGCTCGCAAGATTCCGGTAATGATGGAGAAGCCTCTCGCGGTCAACATGGATCATGCGCGGGCGATCGCGGCGGCGTCAAAGCGCAGCGGCATCCCGGTGCTGGTGAACTACGAGACCACGTGGTATCCCGTCAATACGCCGATCGCGGATATGGTGAAGGATGCCAAGCTGGGCGAGATCCGCAGGATAGTGACGCATTATGGGCACCAGGGTCCGAAGGAGATTGGCGTCGGCAAAGAGTTCTTTGCCTGGCTGACTGACCCAGTGAAAAACGGCGCCGGCGCGCTGTTCGACTTTGGATGCTATGGGGCTAATTTCGCAAGCTGGCTGCTGCAGAACGAGCGTCCGCTTTCGGTGTTCGCCATGACACGGACGAACAAGCCCGACATCTATCCGAAGGTGGAGGACGAAGCGACGATCGTGGTGCAGTATGCGAAGACGCAGCTCATCATCCAACCGTCGTGGAACTGGCCATATAGCCGCAAGGACATGGAAGTGTATGGCCAGAAGGGGCAGTTGCTGACGGCGGATCCGCGGCGCTACCGGTTTCGCGTTGGCGATATGAAAGAGGAGAAGGCGGAAACGGCGGGTCCAATGGCGGGGCCGGAGGATGATGTGGTGCATTACCTCGCGGCGGTGGTGCGAAAGCAGATCCAGCCGGCGGAGTGGGATTTGTCGAGCCTGGAAAACAATCTGATTGTGACGGAGATCCTGGCGGCGGCCAAAGAGTCCGCGCGGACGGGAAAGGCAGTGCAACTGGCGCCCTCGCGCTGATGGCCGGCGGTTCGCACCTTGGGTTGGGGACACTCCAGGAGTGTCCCCTCTGTCCCCGTTCTACCCCTTGGACACCGGAATTTCCGGGTCGTCCTTTTGGGGAGGCCGCTCGCCAATTCGGGGCCTTGATATCACGACGGGCGAGCTGATACTCTTCCGCCTGCGCCTCGTATGCCGATTGACTTCATCCACTTAAGGTGGAGTTCTGCTACTTTGCTCATCCGCCAAATCCTTCCGGTTCGTCGCTCGCTCGCAGTGTACCCCCCAAGTCAACCTCCCCGATTGGGGACACTCCAGGAGTGTCCCCTCTGTCCCCGTTCTACCCCTTGGACACCGGAATTTCCGGTGTGATTCATGACCTGTCGACGGCGTCCCTGCGACGGTGATATCCTTTTCACAACCTTGACTACGAATCGCCGAAAGTTCCTGCAACACGCTGGCGCCACTGCTGCCGCCGCTCCGTTCTTTATCAAGAACCTGATCTCCGCCCCGCCCAGCGGAACCGTTCGCCTCGCCAGCTTCGGCGCGGGAGGCATGGCTTACGCAACGCTGCATGGCATCGCGACCCATCCCAAAGTGAAGCTTGTTTGCGTCGCCGAGGTCGATTCGACGCGTCTCAGCGATTTCAAGCGGAACTACGATGCCGCCAAGGTTTACGAGGACTGGCGCCAGATGCTCGACAAGGAGCACAAGAACCTCGATGCGGTTTGCGTCGGCACGCCGGACCATATGCGTGCTCCCAACGCCATCACGTCGATGCAGCATGGGCTCCACGTTTACGGTCAGAAGCCGCTGGCGCATGAGATCTACGAGATCCGCAAGATGACGGAAATGGCGCGTAAGAAGAAGCTCGTCACGCAGATGGGGATCCAGGTCCACTCGAACGCCGCGTACAAGCAGGCAATCGCGATCGTGCAGAGCGGGGCGATCGGCAAGATCAAGGAGGTCCACTCCTGGAGCGAGAAGAAGTGGGGCGACATGGACCCGCTGCCCGACCGTTCCGACCCTGTGCCCACGACCCTCAATTGGGACTTGTGGCTCGGAGTCTGCAAGCCCCGCCCATACTTGAAGGGGTATTTCCACCCGGGCAACTGGCGCAAGCGGATCGACTTTGGCACGGCGACGTTTGGCGATATGGGCTGCCACATTTTCGACCCTGTTTTCGGCGCTTTGAAGCTCACTGCGCCGCTTACGGTGCGTTCCGAGGGCCCCGCGCCGCCGGCGCAAAACTGGGCGATCAACACGATGATCGAGTACGTGTTTCCGGGCACGCCCTACACAGAATCCAAGAGCGTCCAAGTGTATTGGTACGACGGCGACGAGCGCCCACCCAAGCATATTCAAGGTATGGTGGGTCCAAAGCCGATTCCCGGCCAAGGCTCAATTTTCATCGGCACAAAGGGTACGATGCTGCTGCCGCACGTGGCGGCGCCCGGACTCTTTCCCGAGCAGAATTTCAAGGATTACAAGCCGCCTGCCGCTGAGACCACGAACCACTATCACGAGTTCGCAGACGCCGTGCTGGGCAAGGCTACAACGTCCACGCCGTTTGATTATGCGGGTCCGCTGACCGAGAGCGTGCTGCTTGGCCCGGTCGCGACGCGGTTCCCCAAGACGACGCTCGAGTGGAACGTGGCGAAGATGAAGTTCCGCAACTCGGTGGAGGCGTCGCATTTGGTCCGCCGCGAATATCGCGCGGGTTGGAAGGTGAAAGGACTGAGTTAGACGGTAGCCTCGCGGGGTTGTGATATTCTCGACCTCATTTAGGAGGTCCCCCGTTTGTTCCGCCTCATCGCCTTCCTGCCCATCGCTGTCGCCTATGCAGCGGATATAAAGCCAGCCGATCTCTACGAGCAGCATTGCGCGGCCTGCCACGCGAACCCCGGCGGTATGCGCGCTCCCTCTCTGGCAGTGATGCGGCAGATGTCGCCCGAGAATATCCTCAGTTCCCTGGATAACGGGCTCATGAAGCAGCAGGCAGCGAAGGTCGAAGCGGCGCAACGGCGGGCGATTGCGGAATGGTTGGCGGGAAAGGCGATTGGCGTCGCGCCGAACCAACCAGTGGCGGGCATGTGCGATCCGGCAATCCGCGCGAAGGACTTCGACAACATCGCGACCGCCTCCGGTTGGACCGGTTGGGGGAACGGCATCGACAATCCCCGTTTCGTCAACGATCCGATTCGCCCCGAAACTCTCGAACTGAAGTGGGCGTTCGGATTTCCAGGCGCCGCGGTTTCGTTCGCGCAGCCGTCCATCAGCGGAGCGCGGATGTTCATCGGTAGCGCGTCGCGGAAGGTCTATTCGCTCGATGCGAAGACCGGCTGCATTCACTGGATCTTCGAACCACAAGCGAACGTGCGTGCGTCGATCACCGTCACGCCCGAAAAAACCGCGCTGTTTGCCGATCAGCGGTCAAACGTTTACGCCGTGGACGCTCGCAATGGCGAACTTCTGTGGAAGAGTCATGTAGACGAGCATCCCTCCGCACATGTGACTGGAACGCCTACCTATCACAAAGGACGCTTGTACGTCCCGATTTCTTCCGGCGAAGATGGACCCTCGCTCAATCCCAAATACGAATGCTGCACAGGCCGCGGCGGCGTGGTTGCAGTGGACGCGAAGACGGGCAAAATTCTCTGGCACACCTACAGCGTCGCCGACGCGCCCAAGCCGACGAAGAAAAATAAAGTGGGAACCCAGATGTGGGGACCCTCAGGGGCGAGCATCTGGTCCGCGCCGACGATCGATGCGAAGCGCAACCGGCTATATGTAGGCACAGGCGACAATCACTCGGAACCGGAAACGGACACCAGCGACGCGATTCTCGCGATGGATCTCGATACCGGCAAGATCGCCTGGAAGCAGCAACTCACCACAGGCGATAAGTTCAACATCGCCTGCGTGGCGGTGGATCAGTCGAACTGTCCGAAACCCGAGGGCCCGGATCTCGATATCGGTTCTTCGCCGATCATCGTGGGCAATCGGCTGATCGTCGGGCAGAAGTCCGCGGTAGCGCACGCGATGGACCTCGACAACCAGGGCAAGATTCTGTGGCAGACGCGAGTGGGTAGAGGAGGTCCACTGGGCGGGATTCAGTGGGGCATGGCCAGCAATGGCTCGCAGGTGTTCATCGCGGTGTCGGACGTGGCGTTTCGCGAAGGCACGGGGATTTTCGGCGCGGGCAAGGGCTTCGATGCGGATCCGAGGGTTGGTGGCGGACTCTTCGCGCTCGACATCGCGACGGGCAAGAAGGTCTGGAGCGCCCCGCCTCCCGATTGCGAATCGCGGACGCGTTGCAGTCCGGCGCAGTCGGCGGCCATCACAGCGACGCCCAACGCGGTTTTCTCAGGCAGCGTCGATGGACGTATTCGCGCCTACTCGCCGAAGGACGGGCATGTGCTGTGGGAATACGATACGGTGCGTGAGTTCGAGACCGTGAACGGGGTGAAGGCGAAGGGTGGATCGATGGATGGACCGGGCCCGATCGTCGTGAACGGCCTGCTATATGTGCCGAGCGGCTATGGCAACTGGGGCGGGAATGCGGGGAACGTGCTGCTGGCGTTTGGATCCAAGTGACGGGAAAAGCCGAAACGGCGGGAAGCATTTCTGCCTCGCCGCCGTTTCGGGAGGGGTTGATCCGGTTAGTTGATGGTGAGAGTGAACGACTTGGTTCCGGTTGCGGCGGTTGCCGCGCCGGGAGCCGTCGTACTGTCGGTTGCGGTTACCGTCACCGTCCTCGAAGTGGAGGCAGGGGCGGCGTTGGTTATGGTGACAACGCCAGTGCTGGCGTTGATGGCCAACCAGGCGAGCGCCGCGCTCGTGGTGTCGAGAGCGTAGGTGACCGTGCCCGTGTTGCCGGTCGCGGACATCGTGGTGATGGTGCTTGCAGTACCGTTTGCACCGTTGACAGGCGTGGTGTTCGAGACTTTCAACGCCACCACGAGATCAAAGTTAATGGCGCCGGTGAGCGGCGTGTCGGCGGTCGAATCGGTTGCCGTGATGGCCATGTGATAGACGCCGGCAGGCGTGTACGTGCTCGAGCTGAGAACGCCGGAGTTCGGATCTACGGCGACGCCAACAGGCACAGGCGAGGGACCGGTGATCTCGTAGGTGTAGGGATACACGCCGCCTGAAGCCGTGACCGTGGTGACAGTAGCGTCGGCGATGCTGAAGGTTTCCGCCGTGACGGCGGTGGAAGTCAGCACGAGGCCGCCAGCGACGGTGAGCGTGAAGGATACCTTGTCGGAGATCGGGAAGTTGGCGTTATCGGTTGCGGTGACCGTCACCAGATAGGATCCAGCCGTGTTCACGGCCGGGGTTCCGGTGATGGCGCCGGTTGTGGGATTCAGCGACAGGCCGGACGGGAGCAGCCCTGAAGTGACCGTGTAGCGATAGGGGGCCGTGCCTTCGGTGGCGACAACCGTAGCGGAAGGCCACGCGACGCCCACGGTTCCGACGAGAGCGGAACCGGACGGACCGACGACCTTGAGCTTACGGGTGACCCACACGTTGACGCGAGCCTGGCTGCTGCGGCTGGTGCTGGTGACCACGACGGGCAATTGCACCGGCGTGGAGATCGCGCTGAGGCTGGCGCCCGCCGAAGTAGTGAACCCGCCGGCGGCAGAGCCCGGCAGCTTGACGTTGATCTGGTAGAGGCCGGCGACCTGGTCAGGAACCCATCCTGCGTAGGTCACCGTGCCTGCGACGCCGCCGATGGTTACGGTCGGCACTCTTGCGCCGCCGCTCGCGAAGCAGGGAACGAGACGGTTCGTGTTGAGGAGGGCCGAATTGATGATCAAGCCGTCGATCGAGGTGAGAGACGTGGTCGCGTAGTTGTTCACCGAATCGAGATAAGTGGAGATGCTGACGCAGTCTGTAGACCAGGTGAAAGCGGAACCAGCGGCGGCGTTGTCGCCAGTGCTGGTCGGTGCGCCGAGCCCCGTCACGAAGAATTGCACGACATCGGAATCGGCGGCAGTGGACCGCATGCCGGCTTCAGAACCAGGCGCCACGGGACTCAGGTTGGGGTTGAGGATCGCGCCGTCCCCCTGCCCATCGGAACCGACCGTAAAGAGGCCTGGATTGGTGTCTTCCACATTGACCTGGAAGGGTTGGCTGCTGAGCAGGTTCGCACCCGTACCATAGCCGAAGCTCACCACCATGTCCACCGAATTGCCGGATTGGGCGGCAAGAGCGGCCGGAGTTACGATGTTGATCTGGTTGTTGGTGGTGAACAGAATCGGCGCGCTGGCGATCACGACGGGAGGCACGGCTCTGGTCTGGAACGTGACTTGCAATTTGCGCTGCGTGGCGCCCGCTGCGTCCGGACTGACAAACGTGGGATATCCACCGGTGAGCGGATCCGGCGCGCCTTTGATCACGTCACTGCTGGAGCAACCCGTGCCGCCGGACGAACAGAAGTTCGCGCCAAAGATGCTGATCAGATCGTACGGTGCGATGGTCTGAATCGTGGGAGCCGTGACCTGCACAAAGCTCGATGAGCTGGCCACGGACTGTATGAGCGGGTTCGAACCGATGATGAACGAGAGCGAACCGGTGGGGGTGGTGCAAACGCCTCCCGTCGGATTACAGACGCCGAGGATCACGGTTCCGCCGGAGCCGCTTGGGGAGAAGGGCAGGTTGGTCGAAGCCACAACCGGAGCGACGATGGTCAGGATAATGCTCGAGCTGTTGACTACGTTCACGGAAATGTTGGGGTCGATGGTGAAAGTCGAACCATTCACGATTCCCACCCTCGTACGGATGTTTGTATCGCTGCTGGGGATGAAGGAAGTCCCCGTCAGGACCAGCGTAAAGGTCGTGCCGGCGGGAGCGGTTGGCAGGCTGGCGGGCGAGATTCCCGACAGTGTCGCGCCCGGCGCCTGCACCATGACGGTGAAATTCACTGTGATGGTCGCCGAGGGGCTGCCCCAGGTGAGGTTTACGGTTCCTTCGAGCACCGTTCCCGGCGCGGCGGCGGCGAATACGTTCGGATCGAACGTCACAGGAATTGGCGTACCGAAACTGTACGCAATGTCTTTCAGGTTGACTGCCGCCACGATGGGCTTCAGCGGCCCGCTGGTATCTACCGTGTACGGGATTGGCGAATCGGAAGATACCGCCGTAACGTACGGCGTCGGCAAAGGAGTGCCGATCGTCCAAGTGATGTTTCGGCTGATGCCCTCCGACACCGACAACCGAGGCGCCTTGTTGTTCAACGAAAGGCTCACGGGGAGCACCATGTCGTCGTAGTTCGACACCTGCAGACGCACGGAAGCCGAATACGTGCCCGGGGCCATCGTTTCGGCAACTGCCGTCACGCTGAAGCGCAGCGTCCTCGGCACGGAGCCGGTCATGGAATCCACCGTCAGCCACGAGGGCAGACTCGCCGCGCTGACGCTGAAGAATGCTCCAGGCACCGATACAGAAGTAATCGAGATGTCCGCCTTGCCCGGAACCGTCGCGCCTTTGGTATGGCTGATCACCGCGGTGGCCGGCGCCGCAACCAAGGGAGTCGGCGGCACAACGCGCAGCGACACGGCGATGGATTTGTCCGGTGAAGGGGCGTTCGACAGCTTGACTGTAAAATTGTTGGTGCTGCCCACCGCGAACCCGCCGCATCCGGCGGCTGCGACAAAACTCAGATCCACCGAGGTGGACGTCGCTGTACCACCTCCCATCGGGGATACCGTCAACCAGCTCGGAACCGCCGGTGAATTGCCTACTGTAAATGGAATGCCGCCCGGGGTCGTGGATTTCACCTGCACCTTCTGTGCGAGCCCCGGAGTGAACGTCGGCGAGCCCCCGGGCGTCCGCATGCAAGTCAGCGACACCGAGGTCGGCGTCGTAACAAGGGGCGAAGCGGTTCCCACAGTCGTTGTGACGTTCGCCGTGACGACGAGATCCACACTACTAGCCGTCAACGTGAAAGTCGGCGCGGAAGCGCCTGCCGGGGCATTCTGGCAGCCATTCTTCACTTTCACTGTAAAAATGATTCCCGCCGCCTGATTGGCGGTGCTCAAGGTCGCCGTTGCCGGAGGCGTCACCACCAGGCTCGCGCCAACCGTGCCATATGTCACCGCCAGCGTACTGGAGCCCGTAAGCAGGGTGAATGGTTTGACAACGACGTTGACCGCCGCCGAAGGCCCTGTCGTCGTGCTGCAGGTTAAAGTCACTGTGCCGGGCGTCGCCGTCAGGGTCGCCGCCATCGACGGCAACGCCGAAGCCGCCAGGGCTAGCATCAACCCCGTGAGGTGGCGATTGATCGGGTGTGATGAGAAATTCATTTTTCGGAAATCCTTTTCGAGGCTGTTGATGGGAAATGAGTCCTTCATTCCTTCATCAACGATCTCTTCGGATTCACTGAGGATATGTTTAAGAAGAATCTGGGGATTAGGAGTTTCCCCTGTGCCCCGGGCCTGAGTATTGCGCCGCCATTCGCCGTAGACTCTCTGAGATGCCCGGTGTACACTCAATGCCATGTTGCATTACGGTGTTTTGAGAGGCCCTGTCGTCGATTCCGGCCGTGAAGACGGCGGCAGCAGTCCTCATTTTCAAATTGTCATTCACGCTTCGGATAATCGCTGGCGCGTGCCAGTGAACGTGAAATCCACGGACGGTTCGATGGTGCTGTTTTCCATCGTCGAGCCGCTGGTTAATCATCGTTTGATCGCTCAACTGGGTTCCATTCCCGAAGGTTTTACGCCCGAAGGATCATCCAGCTCATTTTTTCTCGATTATGTTCGCGAACCGATGTTCGATATCACGGCCATGCGGGCGTTGCCGTCCTCGGCTACCGGACCGGAGAACGACCTGCAGGATCTGATCGCCGCCAAAATCGCCATTGCGCAACGCGACAGCCTTCCGGTATTCGCTTTCGGAGCGCAGTTTCCGGGCGGCAGCCCGCGCCCGGCGGACAAACAGTTCAAAACCAACGGCGGGGTGCACGACATCCATATGAACCAGGGCAACCCGGCGGGCGGCGGTTTCGCCGGCGACAACGGCATCCATCAGGATGGCGGCCTGATCATCCAAACCGGCGTCAATACTTTTGCCGGCATCTTTCTTGCTTTTCAATCGCAATTGATTCCAACCGACGGCCGCGGCATGCCGTTGCCCGGCGCCGGGCCGATCAAACCCGCGGATCCGGTCACAGGCGATACCGCAGGTTCCGCCGCTGATTTATCGATTGTCGGGGCTTGCGTCAATCCTTTAGGCGACGACGTCGGCAAGGAAACTGTGATCCTGCTCAACGCCAGCGCGGATCCGGCCGACTTGTCGAAGTTCGCAGTGGAAGACAAGCAGGGCAAGCGCGAGCCGCTGCATGGAACGCTCGCTGGCGGCGACGTATTGAAGGTCGTTCTGAGCGGGCAGGGCGCGCAGCTCAGCAACAACGGAGGTGTGATCCGGCTGGTCAGGCTTTCGGACGGCGGCGTGGCGCACGCTGTGACCTACACGTCGCAGGGCGCATCGAAGCAGGGACGGACGCTGGTGTTTTAGTAGGCAGCCGAAAGGCAGGGGTCCGGTGGGGATCCCTGCCTACTCCAGCCGGTAGTTGGGAGCTTCTTTGGTGATGATCACGTCGTGGACGTGGCTTTCGCGCAGGCCAGCCGGGGAAATCTTGTAGAACGTGGCCTTTTGCTGCAGTTCGGGAATCGTGGCGCAGCCGGTGTACCCCATACCGGCGCGCAAGCCGCCGACCAGTTGATACACCAGATCCGCGAGTGGCCCTTTGTAAGGAACACGGCCTTCGATGCCTTCGGGCACCAGCTTGCCGGTCGAGGCGTCCTGCGAGTAACGGTCGGAGGAACCCGCCGTCATGGCGCCCGTGGAACCCATGCCGCGATACGACTTGAAGGTGCGGCCCTGATAGAGAATCGTCTCACCGGGGCTCTCGTCGGTGCCCGCGAACAGCGAGCCGATCATGATGCAGTCGCCGCCGGCGGCGATCGCCTTGGTGATGTCGCCCGAATATTTGATGCCGCCGTCGGCAATGAGCGGAACGCCTGTTCCGGCCAGCGCTTTGGCCGTGTCCTTGATCGCGCTGATTTGCGGAACTCCGGCGCCGGAGACCACGCGCGTGGTGCAGATCGATCCCGGTCCAATGCCGACCTTCACGCCGTCGACGCCGAGGCTCACCAGGTCTCGCGCGCCTTCGAAAGTCGCCACGTTGCCCGCCACGAGATCGACATGGGGAAACGCCTTCTTGATGGCGCCAGCCGCGGCTAGCACGCGTTCGCTGTGGCCGTGCGCGGAATCGAGAACCAGAACGTCCACCTTGCGGCGGACGAGTTCATGCGCCCGCTCGAGATAGTCGCCGGACGAGCCGAGGCTTGCGGCGCATCGCAGACGGCCTTGCGCGTCTTTCGCGGCGTTCGGATACTTCAAACGTTTCTGGATGTCTTTGACGGTGATGAGACCCTTCAAATAGTAGTTCTCATCCACCACGAGCAGTTTTTCCACGCGGTTTTCGTGCAGGATACGCTGCGCTTCGTCGAGCGTCGTGCCTACGGGAACCGTGATGAGCTTCTCTTTGGTCATGCGCGTCTCGATCGGGAGATCGAAGCGCGTTTCAAACCGCAGGTCGCGGTTGGTGAGGATGCCAACGAGGCGGCCGTCTTTGGTGATCGGCACGCCGGAGATCCGGAAGCGGCGCATCACATCGAGCGCTTCTGAGATCTTCTGGTCGGGCCGCATGGTGACCGGGTCGACAATCATGCCGCTTTCCGAACGCTTCACGCGGTCCACTTCTTCCGCCTGGCGCTCGATGGACATGTTGCGGTGGATCGCGCCAATTCCACCCTGCTGCGCGAGGGCGATCGCCAAGTGAGATTCGGTCACCGTATCCATCGCCGCGGATGTGATCGGGATGTTCAACGCCACGTTTCGCGAAAACCTGGTCCGGGTGTCCGCATCGGTTGGCAGCACCGAAGACCGAGCCGGCACCAGCAAAACGTCGTCGAACGTGAGTCCTTCTTGCAACTGATCGGGGATCATTTGATTTTCTAATGATAACAAGCGGGCATCAAACGGCATATGCTGGCAGGGAGCGTCCGGCAAGGCGATGGCTTGGTACAATGGAATTTACCCCTCTAGGAGTCCTTAAGCAACACCCATGCAAGTTTCAGCAACACAACTGCGCCCGGGGATGGTCATCATCTTCAACAAAGAGCTGCACTCGGTTTTCACGATGACGCATCGCACGCCTGGCAATTTGCGCGGTTTCGTGCAGGTCAAGATGCGGAATTTCCGCTCCGGTTCGATGTTCGAACACCGCTTCTCGTCGGAAGACAAGGTGGAGAAAGCGGCGCTCGAGCAGCACGACATGGAGTATCTCTACGATGAAAACGGAGAGAATTACTACTTCATGAATATCGAAACCTTCGAGCAGATCTACCTGAGCCGCGAGATGCTGGGCGACGCCGTCGGTTATCTGTATCCGAATCTGAAGGTGCAGGTGGAGTTCTACGAAGGCAAGCCGATCAGCGTCGACCTTCCGGCGTCGGTGGAATTGACGGTGGTCGAAACCGAACCGGGCATCAAGGGCGCCACGGTTTCGAACGTCGGCAAGCCGGCGAAGATGGATACCGGGCTCGTTGTGCAGGTGCCAGCGTTCATTAACGAAGGCGAACGCATCCGCGTCAGCACCACCGACGGTTCCTACCAGTCCCGCGCCTAGTCATTTCGTTTTTTATCAGGACCGGATCAACTCGTTGACCACACGGCCATGCACGTCCGTTAACCGGAAGTGCCTCCCCTGGAACTTGTAGGTGAGTTTCGTGTGGTCAACGCCCAACAAATGCAGCAGCGTCGCCTGCAGATCGTGCACATGCACGGGATCTTTCACGACGTTGTAGCTGAAGTCGTCCGTCTCACCATGGATCACACCGGGCTTTGCCCCTCCGCCGGCCATCCAGATGGTGAAACACCGCGGATGATGGTCCCGCCCGTAGTCGGTTTCCGTGAGCCGGCCCTGGCAGTATACGGTTCGCCCAAACTCCCCTCCCCAGACGACTAGCGTATCGTCGAGCATGCCGCGCTGCTTGAGGTCCAGGATCAGGCCAGCGGAGGCTTGATCGGTTTCCGCGCAGCGCTTCGGCATTCCCGCGGGCAGGCCGCCGTGATGGTCCCAATCCCGATGGTAGAGCTGGATGAAACGCACGCCGCGCTCGGCAAGGCGACGGGCGAGCAGGCAGTTCGCGGCGAACGTCCCGGGCTTTTTGACATCCGGGCCGTAGAGGTCGAGGACGCTTTGAGGTTCTTTGGACAGGTCGGTCAGCTCAGGCACCGAGGCCTGCATGCGGAACGCCATTTCGTACTGCGCCATGCGGGTCGAGATTTCCGGATCGTTGTATTCGTCAAGCTGCATCTTGTTCAACGAATTCAAGCCGTCGAGATACGCGCGGCGGTCGTCGCGGGTGAAGCCGGCGGGATCGGACAGGTACAGCACCGGGTCGCCCACGCTGCGGAACTTCACTCCCTGATAGCGGGTGGGAAGGAAGCCGCTGCCCCACAAACGGTCGTAGAGGGGCTGGCCTCCACCGCCGCTGCCGGGCGAAATCATCACGCAAAAGGCGGGGAGTTCCTGAGTTTCCGCGCCGAGGCCGTACGACACCCAAGCCCCGAAGGACGGCCTGCCTGCGATTTGCGAACCCGTTTGCAGGAACGTCACCGCCGGGTCGTGATTGATCGCCTCGGTGTACAGAGACTTCACGATGCACATCTCGTCAATGACCTTCGCCGTGTGCGGCAGCAAGTCGCTGACCCAGGCGCCGGATTGGCCGTGCTGCTTGAAACCGAATTTCGACGGGACCATCGGAAACGCCAGTTGCGTCGCGGACATTGCGGTCAGCCGCTGCCCCATGCGGACGGATTCCGGCAGGTCTTTATTGGCATGCTTGACGAGTTCCGGCTTGTAGTCGAAGGTTTCGAGTTGCGAGGGTCCGCCGGACTGGAAGAGGTAGATGATCCGCTTGGCTTTCGCCGTATGGGTCGGCAGGCCGGAAAGTTGTGCGAAGGCCGCCGCGCCCGTCACGGTTTGCGCCAGAAAATGCCGACGTGTCAGGTTATTCATTGCTTGGTGATGGCCTCGTCCAGATTCAAAATCATGCTCGTGACGCTGGTGAGTGCGGCTAGTTGTTCGGGATGCTCCGTAACTGACTTCGAGTTCCCTATCTCGAGAAACTTCTTCGCGCCTTGGGGATCTTTGGCGAAACGCGTCTGAAAACGTTCGAGCGCGGTTTGCAAGACCTGAAATTCCTGCTTCGAGGGTTCGCGGCCGATCGCCAGCAGAAAGGCCCGCCGCAGGGGCGCAGACTCCGTCGAAACGCGTTCGGCGAGCTTGCGCGACGCCTCGAGGTACGTCTCATCGTTCATCAGGTTCAACGCCTGGAGCGGCGTGTTGGTGCGGTTTTCACGGACCACGCAGGTTTCGCGGTTCGGCGAATCGAAATTGACCATCCCCGGAGGCGCGATCGTGCGCCGCCAGTAGGTGTAAATGCCGCGCCGGTACAGGCCCTCTCCCTGGTCCGGCTTGTAGCCGTCGCCGCCGGTGAGTTCCTGCCACAAACCGGCTGGCTGGTAGGGTTTGACGGAGGGCCCGCCAAACTTTTCCACCAGCAGCCCCGACACGGCGAGGGCCTGATCGCGGATCATTTCGGGGGACAGGCGCGCGCGGGGTCCGCGGGCGAGCAGGCGGTTTTCCGGGTCGCGATCCTGCGCCGGAATCTTCGACGCCTGCCGGTAGGTTTCGCTGACGACGATGGTTTTCAAAAGCTTTTTGACGTCCCAGCCGTTGTCCATGAATTCCACGGCGAGCCAGTCGAGCAGGTCCTGCTGAACAGGTTGCTCGCCTTGCGAACCGAAGTCCTCGACGGTTTTCACCAGACCAATGCCGAAGAGCATTTGCCAGTAGCGATTCACGGTTACGCGCGCGGTGAGAGGATTGTCGCGGCTGATCAGCCATTGTGCGAGTCCAAGGCGGTTCCGCGGCCATTCCGGCTTCCACGCGTGCAGGGAGGCGGGGGTGCGCGGCGTGAGTTTTTCGCCATGCCGGTCATAGGCGCCGCGGACGAGCACAAACGAATCGCGCGGCGGACCTTCCTGCATCACCATCACCGTCGGCAACGTCCTTTCGAATGTATCGAGGCTTTCTTGCGCCTTCACCCAGTTCGATTTCACACTGGCGAGGTTCGCAGGCAGGAAGCGTTCGCGGAAAGCGAGGTCCAGTTTGGCCTGTTCCGCCCTGCTGCGCGAGGTCTTGCGGGCAATCGAAGAGAGCGTTTCTTCGAGCGCGATCGCGGCGACTTCCTCCGGGCTCAGCTCGCGCGCCCAGATCTGGGGACGCTTGATTTCGCCCTGAAAACTCAGCCCCGCGCCTTGTCCGAGACGTAGCGGCGCCTTGTGATCGAGCGGCCACAGGTTCGAATTGAACAGCACGTTCTTTTCAACTTCGACGCCGTTAATATAGAGCCGCACGCCCTCGGTATACATGCCGCCGTCGTAGGTCACGGCCACCTGCTGCCATTCGCCCTGCTTCAGTTCCTGCCTGGTTTCGAGGCGCATGCCGAGGTCGGTCCAGCGGAAGTTGTAATGGAACCGCAGTTTGCCGTTCATCACGTACAGGCCGTATCCGGAGCCTTCCATGTAGTCTTCCGTACGCGTCAGAATCGCGCCATTGCGTGTCTCGGGCTTCACCCAGACCGACATCGTGTAGGGATCGCGATGATTGAATTTGGCGGTGGTTTCGTCGTATTTGACGACTCGTTTGCCGTCAAACTTCGTGTCGCCGAACAACTGCGCGTCGAAGATCAGGCCTTCATGGGAGGTCCAGTCGAGGTCCCCTTTCGCGATCTTCTTTTCCCATTTCGCCTGCTCGCTCGCCACGTGCGTCTGCGCATGGTTCCAGGCGTCCTTCGCAACGTCGCGGGCCGTTTGCCGGCGGAGCCATTCCTTTTCCTGCGGCGGCGTCGGGGCTTTGATAAACGGACGTTCGTTGCCGAAGTTGTAGACGAAGCCCTTTTCGGGAACGTTGTTGAAGAAGGCGAACAGCGAGTAGAATTCCTTCTGCTCGAGAGGGTCGTACTTGTGATCGTGGCAGCGCGCACAGCCGAAAGTCAGGCCCAGAAAGACCGTGGATGTGGTTTCCGCCCGATCTGCGACGTACTCTACGCGCCACTCTTCATCGACGATGCCGCCTTCTGCGGTGGTGCGATGATTGCGGTTAAATCCGGACGCGATCTTCTGGTTGAGCGTCGCGTTTGGCAGCATGTCGCCGGCGATCTGTTCGACTGTGAATTGGTCGAACGGCATGTTGCGCTGAAACGCCTCGAGCACCCAGTCGCGATAGCGGTACATGTCGCGAACACCATCCGACTGGTATCCATTGGTGTCTGCGTAGCGCGCTGCCTCGAGCCACCGGATCGCCATCCGTTCGGCGTAGCGGGGCGAGGCCATCAGCCGGTCCACCACCTGCTCGTATGTCACCTTGCCGTTGACGAACTCGTCGATCTCGGCTGGCGTGGGCGGAAGTCCGGTGAGGTCCAGCGTGACGCGGCGAATCAGCGTGCGGTTGGAGGCCGCGGGGGATGGCGCCATCCCTTCTTTCGAGAGCCGCGCGCGAACGATCGAATCGATGGTCGCCTTGGCGTCGCGAAGCGGCGGCGCAAAAGACCAGTGCGACTGGAACCTCGCCCCTTCCGCAATCCAGCGTTTCACCAGTTCGATGCTCTTGTCGTCAAGCTTCGCGTGGCCGTTGTAGGCGGGAGGCATGCGCAAAGACGGGCTGTTGCTGGCGATGCGGCGGTACACTTCACTTTCCTCAGGCTTGCCCGGGACAATCGCGTATCGCTTCGATTTCAGTTGGGACTTGGCGTTCGCTTCGTCGTCGAGACGCATTCCGGTCTTGCGGTTGCCGGCATCCGGACCGTGGCAGGGATAGCAGCGGTCAGAGAGAATCGGCCGGACCTCTCGATTGAAATCGACAACGCTAACTACGAGGAAAACGAAAGGGAGCACTCTGCTGAACAGCATATCAATCCGCCACCGCAAACCGGCGTCCTGCAGGAACGATCGCCAAGCCGATCCTGTTCGCCTTTGAGCGGGCTTATACTGGTGTCAACCCAATCTCAATTGAGGCGCGAGTCGACTTTGTCCATCACCATTGCCGGAATCGGCGAAGCTCTGTTTGACCTGTATCCCGATGGCCGTGCGGTAGTGGGCGGCGCTCCGTTGAATTTTTCCATTCAGGCGGACCGGCTTGGCCGCCGCATCGGCAAGCGCGCGGCTCCCATCAGCCGCGTTGGCGCCGATGCGTTGGGCAACGACCTGATCGCGCGGCTTTCGTCGCTCGGCGTTGCGACGGATCTGCTGCAGCGCGATCCGGAGCACCCGACGGGCGCCGTTGCAGTGTCCATCGACGCTGAAGGGCAGCCCTTGTACGACGTTACTTCCGGCGTTGCGTGGGATCATCTGGAACTGACGCCCGAACTCGAGGACTTCGCCGCGAACTGCGGCGTGATTTGCTTTGGCACGCTCGCGCAGCGCCGCGACGAGAATCGCGAGGTGATCGAATTGCTGCTGTCCAAGGCGAAGCGGGCGATCCGGCTCTTCGACGTAAATTTGCGGCAGGACTACTTCGACGTTTCGATGCTGCGCCGCGGCTGCGCCCTGGCGACTGCAGTGAAAATGAATGAAGCGGAATTGGACGTGATGGCGGGCATGCTGCAATTGCGCGGCAACCGGCACGGCGACTACATCCACGCTCTCTTTGACCGCTTTCCGGTCGATCAGATTCTGCTCACTCGCGGCGCGCGCGGCTGCATTCTATTCACGCCGAACAATCGTTGCGAGGTAAAGCAGATTTCGTATGAACCGGAATCGGATGCGGACGCAGTGGGCGCGGGAGACGCCGCGGCCGCGGGCTTTGTCGCCGGACTGCTGGCCAAGCTGGCGGAGCCGAAAGTGGTGGAACTCGCCAATCGCGCCGGCGCCTGGGTGGCCTCGCGCCACGGCGCGACGCCGGAGTTGCCGGAAGAGATTCTCGCGCTCGTGAGCGGCTGAATTTGACCGGTTCGGCGCCGGATCCACGCATGAACGAGTAGCGTGCACAGCCCATTTTTGATCCGCCATCTTTTGAGGACTCGCGAACAACGGGATCGGGGTCAAGGGTTCCTGGCCCATTGGCGGATCGCCCAGCCGATCCCTGTTCGCTTCTGAGGAACTCGCGAACAACGGGATCGGGGTCAAGGGTTCCTGGCCCATTGGCGGATCGCCCAGCCGATCCCTGTTCGCTTCTGATCGCCGCGATCGCCGCGCTAAACTTCGGGGCAAGTTTGTGGATGGTGCGTTGGGCGAGCCATACCTTTCGCGATGCCGCCCTGGCCGAGAGCATTCTTCGCCGCGCCGCTTCGCTGGCCTATTCCGCTGTTTCGCTATTCGTCATGCTGGGAGCGTTCACGCTCGTGATGGAACTCGAGTTTACCGGGCGCGCGGCGCAGTGCTGGAAGAACAATCGCTTGTGGGCCGCCATTGAGCCGGGCATGGACAGGGCGGAGGTGGTTCGCATGCTTGGCGCGCCAAACGACATTCATTACGAAACCTTTTATTTCTATGATCTGCATCCGTTCAACCACGTGAGCAGCGATTTCGTGGAGTTCGACGAGCAGGGTAAGGTCAAGTCCAAGAGGCCTTCCGGAGAAGAGATCTCGCGGGAGTGGTTGCCACCCGGTTTCGACCACGCGTTGAGAGACTTCGCCAAAGGGTTCTCCGTCGTCGCGTCTGTCATCGGCATCGTCGTGTTGTTGGCCGCTTCGCTGTTACCAGTTGGCATGGGCAGGGGCTGGGCGGCATTGCCGCTTTACTACCCGCTGTTCGCGCTGCTTCTGGTTGCTGCCTACGAATGGCCGCAGACTGGAGGCTGGCGGTTTGACCGGTTGCTGTTGGTCCCGGTTTACCTTGTGGTTCTCATTGCATGGGCCTTCCGCGTCTACGCAATGCTTCGCTTGCGGTAGGTCCTGCAGTCATAATGGCTAGAGTGTCTCGTCTCGCTGGCGCGGTGTCTCTTCTTTGTTGCGTTGTCGGGATCGCGCAACCATCGAAAATCAGCCCTGAGTTGTCCGCCAAAGCCTCGGCAGTGGCGGGCGGCGAACGGTTGCCGGTCTTTGTTCTGCTGGCCTACCAGCCGCAGGCCGCGATTCTCGCGGTCACGAAGATGGATCTCGCGCGGGATCGATTGATGAGCTTGGAAACCCGGCAGGCACGGTTGCGGGTGGCGTTAGAACGCGAGATCCGGCCGATGCAGGAACGCCTGCTGGCATCGCTCGTGGCGGGAGGCGCGACGCATCCTGGCGCATATACGGCGATCAATATGATCACCGCCGAAGTTCCGGTGGCGATGTTGCCTGTGATCGCCGCAGACCCTGCCGTGTCGCAGGTGTTTCTGGCCCAAACGCGCCAGTCGTTGGATCTTTCGTTGAGTGTCCCGGCGATGGGCGCGCCGGCGTTTTGGAACGTAGGCCGCACCGGCAATGGCGCTTCGGTGGCGCTGATTGACACCGGAGTTCGAACGAATCATCCGGCGTTTGTTGGCCGCAACATCGTCAATCAGACGTTCCTCACCTATGGCTCGTTGAGCCCTTGTTTTGACGACGACGCTTCGACGGCGGAGGATTCGCAAGGTCACGGCACACATTTGGCCGGCATCCTCATGAGCCAGGGTTCTCCGGGGTTTCTCAACTACCTTGGCGTGGACAAAGGCCTTGGGACACTTTACAACCTGAAGACGGCGTACAAGGTCAAGGCGCCGTGCTCGAGCTCGATCGGAGAGGTTGACGATCGCGATCTCATCCGCGCCCTCGAATGGGCCGCGCTCAATACTCCCAGCAGAATCGTCAGCCTCAGTTTTGGCGCGGCGGCGATCAGCGATGGGGACGACGTTTTCACCAAGACCGTGGACTTCATTTCGGACATCTACGACACCTTTATCGCGGTCGCCGCGGGCAATGCGGGGCCGAATCGCGTCACCGTGCAAACGCCGGCCATCGGCCACAACGTGACGTCGGTCGCCAACTGGGACTTTCGCGCGGGGCGCGTGATTTCGAATACGAGCAGCCGCGGACCCACGATTGAAGGCCGCTTCAAGCCCGACATCGCCGGGCCGGGCGTGGACATAACGTCCACGAATTTCGCCTGGGACGCGAGTCCTGCGACGGCGGATGACTACGTGTCGAAGTCCGGGACCAGCATGGCGGCGCCTCACGTGGCAGGCGCGGCGGCGCTGCTGTTTTCCGCAGGCGTGACGGACCCGTTGCAGATGAAGGCGATTCTGCTGAACACTACCGGAGACAGCAACTGGCTCGCCGATCGCGGCTGGGGGTTCGTCAATCTGGCGAATGCACAACCACAGTTGGGTTTTCGGGATAGCGTGCTGCTGCAGCCGGGCGGGTATCAGTTCTATCGCGTCTCCCCAGCGCCAGGTCCGCTCGCGGCCACGATCAATTGGAATCGCCATATCGACGGAGGCGCAGCGTTCATCCCGCGATTCAACAATCTCGACCTGTTTGCTTATGATCGCGTGAGCGGCACACAGCTTGGGGCTTCCGTTTCTGTCCCGCAGAATGTCGAGAAATTGGTGTTGAGCGAAGGCGCCGGTGATGTGGTGGTGAAAGTGGATACGGCGGCTCCAAACCCGAGCATCGAGTTTTACGGCATTGCAATGTCGAAGGCTTTTACGCGGGTTTCGGGGCCTGTGTTGACGGCGGTGTGCAATCCTCCGGCGGCGGCTTTTGCCACGATACCCTTCTCGGTTCCTTGCACGGTCACCAACCGCGGCGATCTGCCGGCGTTTGGCGTCACGGCCGCAGGGGTCAACCTCGGCGCCATCGCTGCGGGGGCGTCGGCAGCCGGCAATCTTTCGTTTACTGGCGCGAATACCGGCACGGGATCTTTTACTGCTTCAGTGAACAGCATGTCGTACGGCGAGGCTTTTGCGACGTCGGTTTCATTCACGGTTCCGTTGAGCGCGCCGCCGCCGGCTCCTGCTGCTGCGACGAATCCGGTTCCGGCAAATGCGGCGGCCGGCGTGTCTTTGAACGGTTCGTTATCGTGGACCTCTGCGGCTGGCGCGACGGCTTACGAGGTTTACTTTGGCGCGACGAACCCACCACCGTTCTTCATGGCATCGGCTGCATCGATGGTGGCTCCGCCGTTGAGCGGCAACGTCACGTACTTCTGGCGAGTGGTGGCTCGCAATGCGGGAGGATCCACCACCTCGCCGGTTTGGAGCTTCACTACTGCGGCTTCATCCGGGCTGCGGTTTGTGCCCGTCGCGCCGTGCCGGTTGGTGGACACGCGAGAGACGCAGATCTTAGAGGCCGGTTCCACGCGATCGTTCGCTTTGGCGGCTCATCCATGCGTGGCGCCTGCTGTTCCCGCCGCGTATTCGCTGAACATTTCTGTCGTGCCGGAGGCTTCGCTCGCGTACCTGACGGTTTGGCCGGCGGGACAGCCGCAACCGCTCGCCGCAACCTTGAATTCGCTCGACGGACGCATCAAGGCAAACGCGGCGATTGTGCCCGCGGGCGCGGACGGTGCAATCAACGTGTTCGCGACGGACCGCACACATGTGATTGTGGACAT
>JACXTT010002241.1_pt1 | contig 30944 bp, 29 predicted proteins | sample 9270951 | NCBI WGS metagenome assembly JACXTT01 (sample SAMN15532306, study PRJNA645909) | rock metagenome | isolation source: weathered quartz diorite | place: Puerto Rico | collected 2017-06-21
ATCAAAATATACCTTCAGCTCATCAAGGTACAGCTCAAAATTGACTACGGTTTTGTTGGCCACCGCCTTGCGGTACTCCGCAAGCGCTTTTGTTTTTTTCAGCGCCGGCAGGGCCTCCCAGAGATTTTTTCCCAGCACATCCACGTCGCGCACACCGGTAAGCTGCGCGGCAATGGGGTTCCACCAGAGCACGTTGAAATTAAAATCAAGGGCAATAAAGCCATCGGTAATACTGCTCAGTATATTGGTAATGTGTTCCGAATAGCCCTGCAACTGCTGCTCCGACTGTTTGCGATCCGAAATATCATGAAAGCTCACAATAATGCCGTTAATGATAGGGTCGTTCAGCTTATTGATGCCCTTGCCTTCCATCCATACCCAATCGCCTTTTTTATTCCTTATGCGGGTATCGATGATAATATTCTGCCCCGGGTTCTTTTTCAATTCGTCCAGCGCCTTTGCCACGCGCTGCGCATCTTCGGGGTGAATAAATTCCAGCCCCACTTTGCCAATCACTTCTTCTTCATCATAACCCATCACTACTTTTATGGAAGGCGTAACAAAGGTAACCCGGTATTGGTCGTCCAGCACATTTACAATGTCGAGCGAACTCTGGAAAAGCGATTTAAACTTGATTTCACTTTCCACCAACCTACGTTCACTCTCCTTACGTTCCAGCTCTTTTTCGGTAAGCAGCTCATTGGCGGCCTGCGCGGAAGCGGCCAGCAGGATATCTTTTTGAACCAGCGCCGCCTCGGCATGTTTCATCTCGGTTATATCGCTGCTGATGGAAAGTATGGATTCCGCCTCGCCGTTTTCGTTAAACTCCGGGGCCATCGTATTCAAAAAAATAAGCCGGCTCCCGTCGCGCCGCAGTATATCTACCGTAAGCGTTTCGGTAGTTTTATTGGCAAATACGTTGTCAATGGCCTGCATAATTTTTTGCAGCGCATCGCCGGTCAGCCCCGCCTCTGCGGGTGTTTTGCCAATTATGCTCCGCGAGGGTGTACGCATCAGCCGCGCAAGGGTACGGTTATGATATACAAAGCGGGCATTTTTATCCAGCCGGGTTATAATAGCGGGCGCATTTTCCGCCAGGTTCCTGAATTCCTGTTCCTTACGGCTAAGCGCATCCTCCATTTCCTTGCGCCGGGTATCGTCGCTGAAATAAACAACCATCGACTGCACGTAAGGATGTGTAAGCAGGTTGTGCCCGTGCGTAGCGCACCAGAGCCACCTGCCATCGTGCCGGCGCACACGGATAACGATGTATTCCTTTTTCGATTCATTCTGCACCCGTTCGGCAAAGGCCTGTTTTGCCAGGGGCACATCGTCGGGGTGTACCAGTGTAAATATATTGGTGCCAATCAGTTCTTCGGGCTCATAACCCAGGATATTCTGCACCGAGGGAGCTACAAAACTCACGTTCCCTTCTGTATCGGTTAGTGCAATACCATTTAATGAATTGCCGATAAGCGAACGGTAAAACGCTTCGCTGATCTTAATGCTTTCTTCCGCCTTTATTTTTTCGGTAATGTCGCGGTTTACAAAAACATAGCCCTGTACACTGTCTTTTTCGCCCAGCAGCGCAGATACCGTGCTTTGCAGGTAAACGAGGTTGTCCTGCTGGTTACGGAAAATAACTTCTCCCCGCCAGTTGCCTTTCTCTTTTATTTCCTGCAATACATTTTCAACCGTGCTGTTGATGTATATATAGCGGATAAGATCCGGCATATAGTTGCCGGCGGCCTGCCCGGCAGTTATGCCATAGATTTTTTCCGCCATCCTGTTCCAGGTAAGTATATTAAACGCACTGTTGGTAGAAATAATAATATCCGATACGTTTTCAATCAATCCTGCCTGGAAAGCAATTTTTTCTTCTGCCAGCTTACGGTCATGGATATCCACTACCGAGCCCATATACCCGGCGAAAAGGCCAGTGTCGTGAAAGCGGGGTACGGCATTGGCCAGCACCCAGCGGTATTCGCCGGATTTGTGCTGCAGCCGGTATACCAGGGAAAGCGGGGTTTTTTCGCGGTATCCCTTATCGTATTGGGCAATGACGCCGGGCATATCGGCGGGATGGATAAGTATGTTCCAGTCATTGCCCGATAATTCGGAAAATTGTATGCCGGTAAAATCAGTCCAATATTTATTTACATATGTAAACTTATCGTACTCATCCGTCAGCCATATCATTACCGGGGCCGCATCGGCCATCATCATAAACTGCGTTTCGTTTTTACCGGGAGTGCGGGCGGCATCTTTTCCGCTTTTGTTTTCACGTGCTGTCATGTTGCCGCTCATCATTTTTACCGACGCTGCCGTTCCGGCGGCTACCTGTTTTTCAATACCAATCCATTGTAATACAAAATATGTTTTGCAGGCCGACTGGCAGGCGCTCAGGAACCACTGGGTGGAAATAATCCTGCCGTTGAAGAAAATAGGAATTTCGTATTCAAGCGTGGAGCCACTGCCGGTAAGGGATTCCATGTCTATGGCATCAAAAATAAACCAGCCGTTTTCGAGGTAAAAAGGAAAGAAGGTGTTGATTAATTTATCGGGCTGCAAGCCTGTATTCCGGGCAAAAAAATCATTTACAGAGGTAATGACCCCATGCAGGTCCGTCTGCACAAAGTACACCCCCGGAGAATACTGGTTCATCGCAGGCCTGGATTTCTTAGGGGTTGTAATCATAAATACCCGTTTAAAACGTATAGGTACAGAAGAAAGGAAACCTACGGTTATAAGGGTTTGCTATCAGCAATCATTAAAGGTTTACCACGGTCAATTTAATGAAAAAAGACGCCCTCTACAGCAGCGTCTTTCATATATTTTAATTACTTAAGGGTTAACACCTATCTGCCAGTATTTACCGCAGTTTGCATCCATTTGGCCAGCTGGGGGCAGCTCTTATAATCGTCGTCCACCATCACGTAATAGGAGGAGATTTTACTGTTGAACCATTTTTCAATGGCATCCGCTTTTTTCTCTTCCAGTGCGCGTTGTGCAATACGATTGTAATCGTCTTTCATGTTTTCGCGGTGCGGCTCGGTGCGGGTTTTGAGGTAGATGATCCGAACGCTTTTTTTACCACGCTCATCGGTAAACAGGGAAGGCTGGGAATATTCGCCCGGTTTCAACTTAGGCAACTGGGTTACCACGTCTTTATCCAAATCGCCAATGGAGCAATAGGTGCTGCCATTGGAACATTGCGTCATACCACCGGTATACTTGGAGGTTTCATCATCGCTGAACCGTGCTACCGCTTCGCCAAAGCCAATAGAACCCGTAGCTAATTTTGTACGTACGGAATCCAGGTGAGCTATAGCCAGTTTAATTTCTTCGTCGGTAATCTGGGGTATTTTTAAGATATGGCGTATCGTGGCATCATCACCGGCGCGGTTAACCATCAGGATGATATGGTATCCGAATTTCGATTTAATAACCGGCGAAATCTGCCCTTCTTTCAGCCTGAAAGCGGCCTGTAAAAAAGTAGGGTCCCATTGCTTTTCCGTGCGGTTAATGTTATACATACCTCCCGAGCTTTTGCTGCCGGGGTCGTCTGTATACAGGCTGGCCAGGGTTTCAAACTTGGTTTGGCCCGACTCTACGCGCTTTTTATATTCGTTCAGTTCGTCTATGGCATTTTTTTCCAGTTCGCGGCCCGCTTTGGGATATACGATTACCTGCCCTATTTCCACTTCACTTTCATAAAACAGCAGGCTGTCTTTTGGTATCTTATCGTAATACGCTTTTACTTCAGTAGGGGTTATTTTAACGCCTTCCACAATTTTGTTGCGCATCAGGTCGGCCAGTTTGCGCTCGCGGAAGGGTATCCTGAAATCTTCTTTAATCTGGTATACCGAACGGCCGGCAATCTGCTCCAGCGCATCTTTTGAACCATAGGCCTGTATAAACCCGCGCACCTGGTTTTCCAGCAAGGCCTCAATTTCATCTTCACTCACGGTAAGCGAATCTTTCTCGGCCTGCAGCACCAATGCTTTCAGGGCCAGCACCTGCTCCATGATAAGGCATTCCGCGTTTTCGGGCAATGCTTCATTACGACGCTGCCGGTCCAGCATTTCGTTGGTGATATCTGATTTGAGAATGATCTTATCGCCTACAATGCCTACAATTTTGTCGGCTACTACTTTGTGCGTTCCCTGTGCTGCTATGGTACCCGAAAAACAGGCTGCCAGGATAAAAAGGTAAGAGAATTGCTTCATAACAAAATTCTAAGTCTTCAAAAGTATTGCGTACTGCTGTGAATGAGGATAATGAGAACGCTTTTAACAAAAGTTTCTGGTAAAAAATGAGTTGATGGAGGGTAGTTGATAGTTGATGGCCGCTTATCTCAGCAAATGCCTGTTAACTATCAACCAACCACCATCAACTTCTTATAATGTCCGTTTAACTTCTTCTTCTTCAAACGCTTCAATAACATCGCCTACTTTAAGGTCGTTGAAGCCCTTTATCGTCAGACCGCATTCCATGCCCGACGGAACTTCTTTGGCATCGTCCTTAAAGCGTTTCAGGCTGCCCAGCTCTGCGCTGGCGCCCTCACCCCTGGGGTATTCCACGATGCCATCGCGGATGATGCGGATTTTGGCATTGCGGGCAATCTTCCCATCGAGCACAAAACAGCCGCCCACCGTAGCCTTGTCAAATTTGTACACTTCCCTTACCTCTACGTTGGCCACGATCTTTTCAACCATTTTCGGCTCCAGCATACCTTCCATTGCGCTCTTGATTTCTTCAATGGCGTTGTAAATGATGGAATAGGTTTTTATTTCCACGCCCTCGCTTTCGGCCAGGCGCGCAGCCTGCGAAGAGGGGCGAACGTTAAAGCCTACCACCACCGCATCGGAGGCCGTTGCCAGCAGTACATCGCTTTCGGTAATGGCGCCTACGGCTTTATGTACCACGCTGATGGCCACTTCTTCGGTAGACAGTTTCTGCAATGAATCGCTCAATGCTTCCACGGAGCCATCCACGTCACCTTTAATAATCAGGTTCAGTTGTTTGAAATTACCCAGCGCCAGGCGTCGGCCAATTTCATCCAGCGTAATATGCTTCTTGGTGCGGATACCCTGTTCGCGGAGTATCTGGGCACGCTTGGTAGCAATTTCTTTTGCTTCGGCCTCATCTTCGTATACTTTAAATTTCTCACCGGCCTGTGGCGCACCGTTGAGACCCAGTATCTGTACCGGTGTAGAAGGCGGCGCTTCTTCCACCCGCTGGTTACGTTCGTTGAACATGGCTTTTACACGACCAAAATGCTGGCCGCTCACCATCAAATCGCCCTGGCGCAGGGTACCGTTCTGAACCAGTACGGTAGCCACATAACCACGGCCCTTGTCGAGCGAGGCTTCAATAATGGAACCGGTAGCTTCCTTGTCGGCATTGGCCTTCAAATCGAGCAGTTCGGCTTCCAGCGCTATTTTTTCCAGCAGCAGGTCTACGTTCAGGCCTTTCTTGGCGCTCAGCTCCTGGCTCTGGAACTTACCGCCCCATTCTTCCACCAGGATGTTCATGCCCGCCAGCTGTTCGTATATCTTTTTCGCGTTGGCGCCGTCCTTATCAATTTTGTTGATAGCAAAAATCATGGGCAGGCTGGCCGCCTGTGCGTGGCTGATGGCCTCCTTGGTCTGGGGCATCACCGCATCGTCGGCAGCAATTACAATAACCGCCACATCGGCCGCCTTGGCACCACGCGCACGCATAGCAGTAAACGCTTCGTGACCGGGTGTATCGAGGAACGTGATCTTTTTGCCATTGGCGGTGGTAACCTGGTAGGCACCGATGTGCTGGGTAATACCCCCTGCTTCACCGGCCACCACGTTGGCGCTGCGGATATAATCGAGCAACGATGTTTTACCGTGGTCAACGTGCCCCATGATGGTAACAATGGGAGCGCGGGGCTTCAGTTCTTCGGGATCGTCTTCTTCCTCCTCCTCTTCCATCTCCGCCTGTTTGTCCATATCAATGAACTCCACGTCAAAACCAAATTCGCCCGCTACCAGTTCAATAACGTCTGCTTCCAGGCGCTGGTTGATGGATACCATCAGGCCCAGGCCCATACACTTGCCAATTACTTCTGCATAGCTTACGTCCATCAGGTTGGCCAGTTCGCTCACGCTGATAAACTCGGTCAGCTGCAGCTTGTTGTCCATTGCGTCGCCGCCTTCCTGGTTTTCTGCTTCCTGGCGTTTTTCGCGGCGGTATTTTGCCTTGAGGCTTTTACCGCGGCCGCCGGAGCCTGCCAGCTTGGCCTGCGTTTCGCGTATCTTATCCTGGATTTCTTTCTTATCGATTTCTTTTACCTCGCGCGGGTTCCTGCCGGGCGCGCTGCCTCCGCGATGAGGGGCATTGCCACCCCTGCGGAAACCACCACCCTGCTGTCCTCCTCCATGCCCGCCACCCTGTGCAGGACCCCTGTTGGGGCCACCGCCTTGCTGGGGCCGGAAGAATCCGCCGCCGCCACCCTGCTGGCCTTGCCCCTGCTGTGCGGGACCACGGTTGGGGCCCTGGTGAGGGCCGCCACCACCACCCTGCTGTCCCTGCCGGGCTACAAAGTCGCCTTTCTTGTCTATGGGTATGCGTTTGCGTTTGCGTTTTTCGTCGTTGGCCTTGGGTCTTGTATCGCTGTCTACCGGTAGTTCAATCTTACCCAGTATCTTGGGGCCTTCCAGTTTTTCGGCCCGTATGTTTTCAATAATTGGCGCCTGGGGCTCTTCCATCACCGGCAGCTGGGGCTCCGGTTCGGGCTCTTTTGGTTTCTCTTTTACGATAACCGGTTTTATCACCGGCTTTTCTTCTGCTACCGGGGGTGCTGCCACCGGTTTCGGCTCTTCTTTTTTCTTGTTTGCTTTTGCAGCTTCCTCAGCATTTTCGGCCGGTTCCTTTGGCGCCGGTTCTTCTTTTTTCTTAGCCGTTTTTTTAGGACGGGTAGAAGAATCGATGGCCGAGAGGTCTATTTTATCAAATACTTTGGGGCCTTCTATTTCGGGCACTTCCACTTTTACCACTTCCACTACGGGTTCTTCCGCTTTTTCCACTTTGGGGGCAACGGGCGGCGGTGGCGGCGGCGCCACTTCTTCCACTACTACCGGTGCAGGGGGTTTTACTTCCTCTACAGGGGCAGCGGGCTTTTCTTCCTTTGTTACTTTCTTAACTACAATAGCATCTTTCTTGAAGGAAAGATCTTCTTCATCTCTTTTCTTCCTGCCGTCGGCTACGCCTCCTTTGGGCAAGTCAATCTGGTCGCTCTTGATCTTGGCCACTTTATCGCTGTTAAACTCCTGCTGGAGCGAGCGATACATGTCCTCCGAAAGCTTGGAGGTCGGCTTCAGATCATCGCGGCTAAAACCCTTACCAGCCAAAAACTCAACAAGGGTCTCTTTACCAATGTTGAACTCTTTGGCGGCAGCCATCAATCGTGGTGTTGTTGTTTCTGACATTCAGTTGTAATAAAATTTATTTATCCTTTTTGAAATTCTGCTTCCAGCACTTTCCTTACATCGTTGATCGTTTCTCTTTCCAGGTCTGTTCTTCTTTCCAGTTCTTCCGCGGTTAAATCGAGTACGCTGCGGGCCGTATCGCAACCAATGCGTTTCAGTTCATCCAGTATCCAGGTTTCAATTTCATCGCTAAATTCATCGAGGTCGATATCAAATTCTTCTACCTCGCCTTCGTTATCGCGGAATACATCGATGCTGTAGCCGGTCAGTTCCTGCGCCAGCTTGATGTTTACCCCTTTACGGCCAATGGCCAGCGATACCTGGTCGGGCTTCAGGTATACATCGGCCTGCATTTTTTCATTGTCCAGGTTCATACTGGTAATCTTGGCCGGTGTAAGCGCACGCTGTATAAGCAGTTGCGTATTGGCCGTCCAGTTGATGACATCTATATTTTCGTTCTTCAGTTCACGTACAATGCCATGAATACGGCTTCCTTTCATACCCACGCAGGCGCCTACGGGGTCAATACGGTCGTCGTAGCTTTCCACGGCCACCTTTGCACGTTCTCCCGGGTCGCGAACAATCTTTTTGATGACGATTAATCCGTCAAAAATTTCGGGTACTTCTATTTCCAGCAGCTTGGCCAGGAATTCGGAGCTTGTTCTCGACAGGATAATTACGGGTGTATTGTTTTTTAAATCCACTCTCCGTACCACGGCACGGATGCTTTCGCCTTTCTTGAAGTAGTCCTGGGGTATCTGCTCGCTTTTGGGCAAAATCAGTTCATTGCCTTCTTCGTCCAGCAGCAGGATTTCTTTTTTCCATACCTGGTAAACTTCTGCGTTGATAATATCGCCTACGCGGTCGTTGTATTTCTTAACCAGTACATTTTTCTTCAAATCGCTGATACGGCTTGCCAGGGTTTGTTTGGCGGCAAGAATGGCGCGGCGGCCAAAATCCATCATGTCTATTTCTTCGTACAGTTCTTCGCCTACTTCAAAATCGGGTTCTATTTTAGCAGCGTCTTTATAAGCTATTTCGGCCAGCGGGTCATTTACTTCTCCGTCGTTAACAATCATACGGCGGCGCATAATTTCCAGGTCACCTTTTTCTGCATTCACAATTACGTCAAAATTTTCATCACTTCCGTATTTCTTACGTAATAATGTCTTGAAAACGTCTTCCACCACTTTCATCATGGTGGGGCGGTCTATGTTTTCCGCATCTTTAAACTCCTGGAATGCCTCGATGAGGTTAATACTTGCCATAACACATTCAGTTTTTAGACCCTGTTTTTCGTTCGTACATTTTTAGTGCCGGTTTACGAAGTACAGGGCAGTTAAAACAAACTTTGAATTTTTGTTGATTTTATATTATCGAATAAGAAGGTATGCTGCAACACTTCCTTCTTTTTGTTTTTACCTTTTATTTCCTCTACGTGAATTTCCTTTTCATCCACGGCTACCAGTTTGCCGGCGGTGCGGGAGCCGTCGTTCAGCACCACTTCTACATTGCGGCCGGTATTTTTTACGTATTGCCGGTGCATTTTTAATGGTTCGTCCAGCCCCGGGGAGGATACTTCCAGCGAAAAATTGCCGTCCGGGAAGAGGCCGGATTCTTCCAGCAGTTTGTACAGTTTGCGGTTGTACGACACACATTTGTCGATAGACACACCCGTGTCGGCATCCAGTGCAATCCGCACATTATTAGTGGGTTTGATACGAATTTCTACCAGGAAATATTCCGGGTTCCCTTCCAGCAGCTGCTGCATCATTGCAGTGATAGCCTGTATTTGCGTTTCGTTTGCCATTGCTACAAAGAAGAAGGGAACGGTGTCCGTTCCCTTCTCTTGAATCTTTTTCCGACACAAATGTAAGACATTGATTGTATTCAATCCAAATCGGCGATTAAATAAACATTAACAGCATCGCATTGTTACAAAGCTGTACCTTTATTTTTACTATGAACGGCTATTATATTCTACTCGCGCTCGGCCTTTACGTGGTATACAAACTGGTGTTTGACATCATTGTTCCCATTTACAAAGCCTCCCGCCAGATGCACCGCCAGTTTCGCGGTATGAACGAACGCATGCAACAGCAGCAACAGGGCAACCCTTCACAAAACGGCTTTTCCGGCCAGCAAAACAGCAGCAGGCCTTCGCGCCCCGCGTCCAAACCCGCCCCCGGCGATTACATTGATTTTGAGGAAATTAAGTAAGGCATCTCCAAAATTGTCATCGGCGCTTTCAGGTGAAAGGTCTTCAACCCCACCGCTTCCGCCCCGCTGAAATTGGAGGCCGTATCGTCTATAAACAGGGTTTCGGCCGGTACCAGCCCGTTTTCATCAATCACCAGCTGGTAAATGGCTGCATGGGGTTTTCGCAGCTTAACGGCATGCGAGTAATAGGTTTTCTCAAATATATCCTCCAGGTAGCCGCCGCTTACCGCGCGAAACCGCTCCTGGAACTCCCGCAGGTGGAGGGCATTGGTATTACTGAGCAGGAAAATGCGGTATTGTTGCCGGAGGGCCCTGAGCAGCTCAATACGCTCCGGTGGAAAATCCAGCAGCAGCGCGTTCCAGGCACCAATGATTTGCTGCCCTGTCAACGGCAGGCCCGAAAGCGCCTGCACCCCTTTTATAAACGTTTCATCATTGATTTTACCGGTTTCGTAGTCTTCAAACAGGGGCGTTATATGGTGCTGTGCAATATGGGCCGCAAATCCATCCACTCCCAAATCGGCAAAGGCCTTATTGGTCAATCCAAAATTGATGTTCATGATTACGCCGCCCAGGTCGAAAATGATATTTTTTATTCCCGTCATCGTGTAAAAATAATGCGGTCGTTTGAGTAAACGCGCTCTTTTTTTTCTATTTTTGCACCCCGGCAGGTGCCGGAAACAATGGACCCTTAGCTCAGTTGGTTAGAGCATCTGACTCATAATCAGAGGGTCGCTGGATCGTGCCCAGCAGGGTCCACTGGAAGAGTCCCGACTAAATCGGGACTTATTTTTTGCAACATTTAACAATTTTCATCTTATCATTACTTGCAAGCAAGATACATTTGCTGCTCATTCTCACAACTGTATTATGAAACGAATTGTATTACTGTTTTCTTCCCTGTTGCTGGTAGCTGCCTCTTTCGCCCAAAAACAACCGGTTGATTCCACGGCCAAAAAAGCCCTGGCAACCAAACCGGCGGCTCCTACCACTACCCCAAAGAAAAAAGACTGGAGCAAGGTAAACCTGGGCAACCGCGCCAACGATCATTTCCTGGTGCAGCTTGGTTACGACGGCTGGGCCCAGATACCGGATACTATTCATACCAAGGGCTTTTCCCGCAGCCTGAACGTTTATTTAATGTACGATTTCCCCTTTAAGACCGACCCCCGTTTCAGCGTAGGCGTAGGCGTGGGCATCGGCAGCAGCAATATTTTCTTCAACAAGCAGGAAGTAGGTGTTGAAAGCCTTAATGCCGGCCTGCCTTTTCCCGATAAATCGCAAACCGACCATTTCAAAAAATACAAGCTGGTATCTACCTATGCCGAAGCCCCCGTTGAGCTGCGTTTTGTAGCCGACCCCGAGCACAACAGCAAAAGCTGGAAAGCCGCGGTTGGGATTAAGGTGGGTACCCTGCTCGATGTCCATACCAAGGGTAAAACCCTCCAGAGCTCTACCGGCACCACGCTCAACAACTATATTCAGAAAGAAGCCTCCAAGCGCTTTTTTAATGCCACCAAGCTGGCCGGCACCGCCCGCATCGGGTATGGCCATATCAGCCTGTTTGGGCAGTTCCAGATAAATAATTTTATTAAAGACGGCCTTGGCCCCAATGTGCATCCATTTAGTTTGGGTATCACGTTCAGCGGGTTATAGGCTTTTTTAGCTGCAGGCTGCAAGCCGCAAGCTACAAGTACCATCGCAGCAAAAAGCCTGCGGCTTGTAGCTTACGGCTTGCAGCTTTTTTTATTGCTTCACAGCCCCCAACAAGCTACCTTTGCTGACCTAATTTTATAAGCAGTGCTGGATAAGAAGAATAGTATACAAACCGAAGTAAAGGCTGTGCTGGTGGGACTGGTAAGCAAAGAACAGGCCGGCGACTACCAGGCCAATGAGTACCTGGATGAGCTGGCTTTCCTGGCCGAAACCGCCGGGGCCATTGCCGTAAAGCGCTTTACTCAAAAACTCGCCCACCCCGATAGCCGCACGTTTGTGGGCAAGGGCAAGCTGGAGGAAATCAAGCAATATGTGCTTACCCGTGACGTGGGACTGGTTATTTTCGACGACGAGCTCACCGGCTCGCAGATCATGAATATTGAAAAAGAGCTGAATACCGTTACCATCGATCGCTCCGATTTAATTCTCGACATTTTTGCCCGCCGGGCCAAAACGGCCCAGGCCAAAACACAGGTAGAGCTGGCCCAGTACCAGTACCTGCTACCCCGGCTCAAGGGTATGTGGAAGCACCTGGAACGCCAGGGAGGCGGTATCGGCAGCAGGGGACCGGGTGAAACGGAAATAGAAACCGACCGTCGTATTGTAAAAGACAAGATTTCGCTGCTGCGTAAACGCCTGGCGGAAATTGACAAACAGGCATTTACCCAGCGCAAAGACCGCGGCGAATTTATCCGCGTGGCGCTGGTAGGCTATACCAATGTGGGCAAAAGCACCCTCATGAATATCCTCAGCAAAAGCGAGGTATTTGCCGAAAACAAGCTGTTTGCCACGCTGGACACCACCACGCGCAAAGTAGTGTTTGAAAATACCCCCTTCCTGCTCAGCGATACCGTAGGGTTTATCCGCAAACTGCCCCACCACCTGGTAGAAAGCTTTAAAAGCACGCTCGACGAGGTGCGCGAGGCCGATATACTGCTGCACGTGGTAGACATCGCCCACCCGCAGTACGAAGACCATATTGCCGTGGTCAACAAAACCCTGCAGGAGCTGGACGCCTACGATAAACCGGTCATTACCATTTTCAATAAAATGGATATGTTTGAAAAGAACCATTTCGATCCCTGGCTGGAAGAAGCAGTAAAGCTGCAGATTGTGCAGGAGCTGAAAGAGCGCTGGGAAAACGAGCTGCAGGGCAATTGCGTATTTGTATCCGCCATCGAAAAAAGGAATATAGAGCAACTGCGTACCACCATTCTCAACAAGGTAAGGGCCCAATACCAGGTTCGCTACCCTTATAAAGCAGAATACTTTTATTAATGAGCGCTTTTGGCAAACATCACTGGTATAAAATTGTGGAAACGGAAGCCGAACTCATTTTTGAGAACGATATAGCCGTGGCCACCGTAAACGATAAAAAGATATGCCTGGGCCGCTTTGGCGACAAGCTGTTTGCCTTTGCCCACAAATGCCCCCATGCCGGCGCCTTGCTCTCCGAAGGCTATATTGATGCCGTGGGCAACGTGGTATGCCCCAGCCACCGGTATAAGTTCAACCCCCAAAACGGGCGCAATGTAAGCGGCGAAGGCTACCATTTAAAACACTGGCCCGCAGAGCGACGGGAGGATGGTATTTATGTGGAAATGGACGGGGGCTTGTTTGGATGGCTTAAATAACTTCCTGTAAATACAAAAAACCGGGTTTAAACCGGTTTTTGTGGGCTCCTGCTGCTGGACTTGAACCAGCGACCCTCTGATTAACAACGCCGCCTAAGCGCTTTTTTTACTTTAATCAGGGTTAACTGGACTTAACTTAACCATTTGGTTTTCAGCAAAATGGATTCATTTTCTAATTTCGTGTTTTTCGCCGTCGTATGTAAAAAAAAGGCCGTTTTACTGGCAAATTCACTGGCAAATTTTGAGGCGAAGAATTAGTGAAAATAGAAAAATGAAATGCCATGTCTGTATCAATTGCAATTACCCTGGACACCAGGAGACTTAAAAAGAAAACAGGTAAATACCCGGTGAAGCTGCTGGTAACCTATAACAGTACGCCGGAGCGTTACCAGACCGTTTATGACCTCTCACAAGAAGAATTTGATAACCTATCCGCTTCCCGTGTAGCGGAGAAACTAAAGAAAATCCGGGACGATTTAAGGCTTATCCAGCGAAAAGCCGCGGATGCCGCCGCCTCATTGGAGCCGTTCACCTTTGAGGAATTTGAGAAGGACTTTATTGCCGATAACCCGCTTTTTCGCCAGCGCAAGTCTGTTCGGCCCAATCTGGTGCCGGTTAGCTATAAATTTGATGTTTCAGTATACCAGTACCGTTTCCCCATCCTCAAGCTTCCCCTACCGGAGCGGGGGACCATCCTCGAAACCTTTCTATTCTATGTTAATAAACTCCTTGAAGAAAACCGCGTCCGAACGGCGGTAGGTTACCAAACGGCTTATTTTGCGCTTTCAAGGTTTAGGGGTAATGTGAAGTTTACAGATATAGGTGTAGCCTTTCTGAAGCAGTTTGAAGCATGGATGCTTCAACAAGAATATTCCAAAACAACCGTTGGCATTAATACCCGCTCCCTGCGCACGATTTTCAACGAAGCCATCTTCCAGGGCATTATTAAGAAAGAAAAGCATTACCCGTTTGGCAGGCGGCTGTATCAATGCCCGGCATCCCGCAATATTAAAAAGGCGCTTACGCTGGAAGACGTAGCAAAGATTTACTATTACGAACCAGCCTGCGAACAGGAACGGAAAGCAAAGGATTTCTGGCTGTTCTCCTACTTCGCCAATGGCATTAACCCGACCGATATAGCCTATTTGAAATATAAGAACATCGAGGACGGCTATCTCATTTTTGAGCCGGCCAAAACAGAAAACAGTATACGATTAACTTCCAAACCGATTACGGTCTTTATTTCGGAAGATATACAGCGAATCATTGACTATTGGGGCAACAAGAATAAAAGCCCTAATAATTAGATTTTCCCTTTTATGGAACATGGCATAACCCCTTTGAGGCAGGTAGAGCTTATTGAGTTGTTTGTTCGGTCTATCAATGACTGGCTGATAAAAATCAAGAAGTATTGGGTCATACTAATAATGAAAACCACTGAAAATTACCTCGATAGCCTTGAAAAGGAGGTGAAGAAGGAGTATGCTAATAAGCTAACCGCTTTTAAAAACATCACCATAATTAATTGATTTATAAGTATTTTTATTAGACTAAGAAAGATTAAAATAAACCTATAAGTTGATTCTATGAAATTAATTCCTATCTTTGTATCAGATAATTCGGAAGATGGTCTTTGGTCCATTCACTTAGATGGCGAATCGCAAAATGAGTTTGACAAGTTCTTTGATCTGATGAATGATATTGAATGGCTTCATGGCTTCTTTGAAAAGAATAAAGGTGATCTCAACAGCGGTTTCTTTGGGCATATTACTATTAAAGTGGCAGTACTAAGAACTCTTAAAGAAGTGGAAGAAATGGAAGATGCACTATACGATTATTCAGAGCGAGGATTTTCGGGCCACAGTAATCTTCAGCATCTTTTTAAACCATTGAATAATTTTGAATACGCGATAACCATTCATCAGAAAAGCAAGGCAAGGATCAGGAAAGGATGGCTTCGGCTTTATGCCATTCGTCTTGCTGAAAATTGCTATTTAGTGACTGGCGGAGCTATTAAGCTAACCGAGGACATGAAAAAAGGGCATTTGCAAGCCGAATTAAAAAAATTAGAGCGGGCTAAGCTATTTCTAGGCGATAATGGAATAGCTTATCCTGAAGACTTAAATACTTTTAGAGATGAGTAATTTAAAGGAAAAATTATCCAAACTGGCATCTGGCCAGCCTTCAGACTGGAAGGCAAAAGCAAAATACCGTCGCGACAATCGCGAATGGCTGAAAAAATCTGCAGCTATTGCAGTAATGGTATTGGATGCCCTGAAGGCGCAGCAGCTTTCTCAAAAGGATTTGGCGGAGCGTATGAATATTTCTCCGCAGCAGATTAATAAGATTGTTAAAGGTCAAGAAAACCTGACACTGGAAACAATATCAAACATGGAAATTGCGCTTGGTATCCAGTTAATAGATGCGAATGCCAATCGTAGCCCAACTCTATTGAAAAAGAAGAAATCCACTGCTTAAAAACCCTCATGGTGTTGATAAATAGCCTTTTACATTCACAAGCGATATAAAAGTAACCCCTTCGGCCATTTTCAAACATTTTCCACTTTTGGGCCTTTGCTGTCTTTTGTTTGAGCTTTAAACCTAGTGGCACCGGACGATGCAACTGCTCTATGAATAGCACTGCCCACGGGAATAAATAAACCTCCGTTCAATGGGTTTAGAACAACTTCGTACCAAGGGATACACGGTAATTAATGACTTGTATACAAATAAAGAAATCAGGCTAATTGCAGAAGAAATCAATCGGGCAGATTCCTCAAAATCAACATTCCGGAAAACCAATGACTTATTTGCTATCCGGCAATTCATTAAGGAAATACCGGGTGTCATTCCATTAATTTTTAATGAAAGGCTGAATGCCGTTGTGCGCGAATATTTTGGTGAGAGTTATTTCATGGTAAAAGCCATCTATTTTGATAAACCCGAAAACTCTAACTGGTTTGTTGCATGGCACCAGGACCTGACCATTTCGGTTAATAAGAAACTTGACTTACCTGGATTCGGTCCCTGGACGACAAAACAGGATCAGTATGCCGTTCAGCCTCCTTTGAGGATTCTGGAAAATATTTTTACTATTCGCATTCACCTTGATGATACAGACGAAAAGAATGGAGCGCTCAGGGTAATTCCGGGCTCTCATCTCAGGGGAATTCAAAAATATTTCCCAAACGAATCGAACCATGGGGAAGAAATTTGCAGGGTGCAAAAAGGAGGTATCATGATTATGCGCCCCCTGTTGCTGCATGCATCCAATCGCACGACAAACACCAGCAGACGGAGAGTAATACATATTGAATTCTGCAGTTTATATTTGCCAGAAGGGCTGGCCTGGGCAGAATCGCATTCGATTGGGTATTTTTACTGAAAAGAATCTAATTGCTTAAAAGATTTTCCTAAACTGTTCGGGATTTCCGAACGATAGACAATAACGATATAATCAGTTAATTTAGAAACTTTAGACTATAATAGCTTTACCGAGAACTGCGTTGAGGAACTAAAAGTTTTACAGGACCAATTTCAAAAGGACTATAGTATAACCTGGTATGAGGATTGGTTTTATAATCAAACAACAGGACTCTTGACATTTTCAACCGGTGACAGTAAGCTAAATTTTAGATATTCCAGGTTAGTAGCTTTTCAGAGAACTTGCAAACATGGAAATGGTCTTGGGACAACGAATCCTTGACAAGGTAAAAGAAAAGACTCCGCCTCATTTTGCTGGCAAATTGGTCGAAAAATACGAAAAGGCCGTAAGCGGCCTTCGTAATTTGTTGAAAATCAAGCTCCTGCTGCTGGACTTGAACCAGCGACCCTCTGATTAACAGTCAGATGCTCTAACCAACTGAGCTAAGCAGGAATCTCTCCCGTAATTGGGGTGGCAAAAATAAGGATTTTCCCTTTCCGGCAAAGAGAAAGCTCAATTTTATCTTAAATATGTCAACCACATGTTAAGCAGGCCCCGTTAACAAGGTTCGGAAAAATAATTGCCTGCACAAGTGAGTTAAAAGGCGGCATTTATCCTTCAACAGGGTAAAACCGTCCATCTAAAACCCATTTTAAATTAAAAACAGCTTTTCCAATGAAACGATCACTTTTCGCAAAAACACTTTCCTGCATCCTGTTGGTTTCCTTTGGCCTTATTTCCATGGCCAAAGCCGGTACTACCCCCGCGTGGGGAGAACACCCTTATTATATCCATGCCCTGGAAGACCTCAGGGGCGCCCGCTGGATGCTGGAACACCGTCCTGGCAACTGGGAAAAGACCATGGATGAGATAGAAGCGGTAAAACAAATCGATGCCGCCATCAAAGAAATCAAAATGGCCGCCATCGAAGACGGAAAGGATATCAACGACCATCCGAGGATGGACGAACATCCTGACCACATGGACCGCCTGCGCGATGCGCTGGACTTCCTGCGCAAAGCCCATAAAGATATCGGTCGCGATGAAGACAACCGCTTTGCCGAAGGCCTGCAGGCCCGCGCCTACCTGCACATCGATAATGCCATCGATGCCACCAAGCGCGCCATCCACCAGTAACACCGGTTATTGAAGAAAAAAGGTATGCCATACTTTAAAAGTATGGCATACCTTTTTTCTTTTATACCTTCATATCCTTCCCCTTATTTCTTCACCTGTATTAAAACCGATTGTATGTCAAAAAACATCGCACAAAAAGTGGTTTTTAAAAACACTACGCCAAAAGCCCTTTACGACCTGTACATGAATGCAAAAAAACATGCCATCGCCACCGCTGCGCCAGCCACAATTACCAATAAAGCGGGAACCAGCTTTTCCGCGCACGGTGGTTATATAACCGGTACAAACATTGAGCTGGTAAAAGACCAGCTGATAATACAAACCTGGCGCGGGCAGGACTGGAAGAAAAGTGATCCTGATTCCGTCTTTATCATCCACCTGGAACCCAAAGGAAAAAATACCGTGCTGCACGCCATCCATACCGGTGTGCCCGATAAGCATGCCGATGGTGTCAACAAGGGCTGGCATACACATTACTGGGAGCCCTGGAAAAAATACCTGGCCGGGAAACCGATTGCCAAACCGGCTGAAATGTAACGGCTAGCTGTATTGCCTCCCCGCCTGTTCCAGCCTCCGCCTGATTTTCGAAGCCAGCAGGCGTGGCGCCAGTACTTTTATGTTCTCACCAAAGCCCAGTATTTCTCTTTCCAGTTCAAAATTCAGCACCACGTCTATCCGTATAATAACGCTGCCGTCTTCTTCTTCTTTCAGCACCGCCTGCGAATGATGAATGGGTTTGGTCAGTACATAGGGAGCATTGTATTTATCTACCTGCAGTATCACTTTATGGGGCCTGTCCTTTTCGGATTTGGTAACGCCTACCAGGTCATCAAAATACCGGTCAAAATCCACTCCTTCCCAAGGCACAAAATGCTCTTTGGGCTGCTCACTGAAAGCCACCACCCGGTCCAGCGCCAGGGTAATCAATAATTTTCCTTTCCGGGGTTTGGCAATCAGGAACCAGCGATTGCGGTATTCTTTCAGCAGGTAAGGAAAGTAAATATCTTTTTGCGATTCCCGGGCCTTAAACGATTTGTACTCCACCAGCAATGATCTTTTATGCAGGATGGCCTGGTACAGCGGGTTAATATGCTCCAGCCCTTTTAGTTGTTTATTGCTTTCAAACTGGATGTAGTTGCCGGTTTTATGGGTTGACTTATACAGGTTGTTTTCCAGCCGGGTAATCATTTCGCTCATCTCATCAAAATAGTTAAACCCGTTAAACTGCTTCAGCACGCCAACAATTTCCTTCATCTTCTCCACATCGGTATTGTTGATGGGCATTTGGGTAATGCTGTAGCCGGCATCGGCATACGAATAATATTTCCTGGCATTCACCATAATCGGGGCATTGTACCCCAGCTTATCGCTGCGCATCAGTTGTATATCGGCCTGTATGGTGCGTTTGCTCACCCCCGAATTGATGCCTTCGTATTCATACAGCACTTCAGCCACTTTTTCAATCAGGTCATCCAGTGTCCATTTGCGATAGCGGTTGCGCAGGCATTCATCAATGGCTTTATAGCGAATGAGGGCTAGTTTGTTGACAGGCATGGGCGGGCGTTTACGGTTGTATCAAATATAACCCAGGCGGCTTAAACTGCGCAATACAACTGCGTAATTAATTATTGGGGGGGCAATTGTAAAATATTTACTCATCTATTCTATTGATTATTAATACAATAGACAACCGCCAATTAATTTATTTTCAACTGCGCAGGTATGCTGCGCAGTAGTATGTGCATATTTGTTGTAGCAAAAGCAGGTCAAGAAAAAGTTACTTCAATCCTGTCAAGAACTTTCTCCATTACCGTTTTTGTATTGAAGCAGTAGCTCAGTTGGCAGAGCAACGAAAAAGTTTTAAAATTACCATGCAGGTCAATTCAAACATATTTCCATCGGAAGGGTCTCCACGGAGATTACTGGTTCGAATCCAGGCGTTTGGAAATTACCGACCCGGTCAATTAAGGCTTACGTCCATATTACTCCGTGGGTCGCGGGTTCGAATCCCGCCTGCTTCACTTTATCGAGGTCAATTATTGCTTACTACCATCATTGAACAGCAATAAGATTACCTGATTTTAAATACAACCAATATGAATCAAATATTAAAAGTAAGTCTTCGTCAGAATGCCGTTTTTATTCCTGCGGCAGTCATCAGCACCGGGGAAGAAAAACTAACCCATACAACATCCTTACTGGTAGCCAACCTGTCTAAACTTGGCTTTGCCGTATCAGAGCCATTACTGAAAGCCCTGAATGGTACTACACCGGGCTTCCAGTCCCAGCTGCTGGAAACATTCCGGGAAGTGATGGGTGTAAACAAAAACTGGACACCATTGGTAAAAAGCTGGGACACACCAACCGGTGAATCCCTCGTGGATCATGTACTCACCTTTTTTGCAAATGTGTTCAAGACCGAAGGAACCCGGCTTTCCTGCGGGCATATTATTCCGGCTAATACATTCCCGCTGGAGCGTTACAACGGATGCCCGTTTTGCGGGATGCCCTTTGTGGTGAGTGAGCTGGAGCACTATAAACAGGGGAGTGAGATAAAAGTACTGGAACTGTGGATGGAAGAGGATGCCAATGCGTTTTTAACCGGTTTATTGGCGTCAAAGACCGCATTAGACGCTACCCAGGCAGATAGCTTAAAACTATTGCTTTCAGTGATGCCGGTTCCGGATGTGAAGCCGGCTATCAAAGAAACTGCTATGATCGTTATTAGCACTTACGTTGACCAGCAGCAGCCGGAAAAAGCACAGGCATTGTTTGTTTCGCCGGCAGATATCCTGAGGTACCTCTGGTATAAGCATACCGGGTTCTTGCAGGTTATTGAACCAAAAACGATTATCCGGCGTAAAGGGGCCAACAGCCGTCACCTGGGCTTTTACCCGGACAATAGCGCCGGTGCAAAACTGGCCGCAGCAGCAGAGCTGAAATTAAAATACACCCGAAAGGATTGCCTGTTGATCGCAACATGGCTTAACAACCTGGAAATGGATGTAGAGAAAATATGTGAAACAATGCACCCCAGGCGCGGTATGTGGGTGCGCTTTATCCGGGCATTACGTCTGGCTGAATACAGTAAACGTAAAGACTTTGAGCAACTGGCCGCTATACTTGATAGTTTTTACAACGAAAAATACGAGGTATGGCAGGGATATATAAATCATTACCGTCTTCGCAATGACGCTGAAAAAACACTTGAACTGCTAAAACAACGGCCTGGATTATTTGCCCGTTCACTGTTCTCCAATATGCTGTGGTTTGGTAACGACATTGTAATACCGGCATTTGCTGAAATTGCAGATAAAGTACCGGTGCGCCTGATTTTTACCCTTAATATGCATGCAGATACCTATTTCGATAAAGCAGGCAAAAGATCGGTAAAACCGCTGGGAGGGAACAGCAAAACCATACCTGCTAACCCCCTGGTACAATTATATGATAAAGAACAGCTTCGATCCATGAAATCCGCCATTGAAGATTTATGTATGCTGGTAGTAAAAAAACGTTTCACGGCAATCGAAAATACGAATAAGACCATATATATAGACCCGTTGTTGTTTAAACGCCCTGTTAGCATTGGCGACCGCAGTACTGCCATACAGGATTTGCCCGCGGTTTTGATGGGTACCCGTTTCGCAGTGGCAGGTAATACAATTCGCCTGTTTATGCAATGGGGAGCCGGACTGCCTGCTCAGCATATGGACATGGACTTAAGTTGCCTCGTTGCTTATGAATCGCGTATAGAACGTTGTTCTTTCAGTTCGCTTGCTATCACCGGCTGTAAACACAGCGGCGATATCCGGAGCATTCCGCACAAGGTAGGAACAGCGGAATATATTGAAATCGACATACAGGCGCTGCAGCAAGCCGGGGCAAAATATGTCAGCTTTGCCTGCAATGCCTATAGTACCGGAAGCATTACCCCTAATATGGTAATAGGTTGGATGAACAGTGCTTACCCGATGATGATTTCAGAAAAAACAGGAGTAGCATACGATCCTTCCTGTGTACAACAACAGGTGCGTGTGGTTAGCCCGCTAAATAAAGGACTGGTATTTGGCGTCCTGGACATAGCGGCACGTGAAATAATATGGCTGGAAATTCCTTTTGCCGGGCAGCTGGTGCAAAACCTGGATACAGAAGGCGTAACGGCTCTATTGAAAAAACTGGACAGTAAATTGAGTATCGGGGCTTTGCTGCGCATCAAAGCCGAAGCACAGCATTTGCAACTGCAGGATACTACAAATGCAGACGAAGTCTATACAATAGAATGGGCCGCCAACACAGCAGCTGTTACAAAGTTGCTTGTGGATTAAAAGTCATACCGTATCCTTAAATAAAGGGTACAGTTATAACAGAATAGAAGATAAAATGAACAAGTATGAACGGCTTAAAAACGACCTGGAAGCAGCCGGAACAGGAAAATTAAAGGCTTTTGGCAACTCCATGTTACCCCTGCTGAAAAACGGGAGCCTGCTCACGTTTGAACGCTCAGGTAATTACGATATCGGGGATATCGTTTTTTGTAAAGTAAAAGGGCGGTATATTGACGCACATAAAATTGTAAAAAAAGACAGCAACAAAGGTTTCCTGATAGCCAATAACCACGGATTTGAAAATGGCTGGACAAAAATAATCTACGGCAAAGTGGTGCTGGGAGAATTTCAAAACAAGGTAATTTATACAGCAAAGTGAACATACAAGTACATATAATCAATAAGCTGGCGCAAATAGAGCAGGAAAACAATATAACAATGTTGTTTGCCTGCGAATCTGGCAGCCGCGGATGGGAATTCCCTTCACCCGACAGCGATTACGATGTGCGGTTTATTTATGCAAGACCGTTTCAATCCTACCTCTCTGTACTGGAACGCAGGGACGATTTGCGCTTCCCGGTAAATGATGAGCTGGATGTGTACGGCTGGGACATAAGAAAGGTGCTGAAATTAATCCGGAAGTCCAATACCACACCCTTTGAATGGCTGCAGTCGCCCATTGTTTACCGGCAGGAGCAGGACTTTAAAAACGAACTATGGGCTTTGTGCCCGCACTATTTTGATGCTAAAACCAATATCCACCATTACCTCGGAATAGCAAAAGGCGCACTGGATACCATCGTAAACGAAGATGAAATAAAAATAAAAAAACTGTTTTATATTCTTCGTCCCCTGCTTTCCGCAACATGGTGCCTCGATAAAAACAGCATAGCGCCCATGACGTTCGGCCCCCTAATGAAACTGATGCCGGCTAACCTGTACAACCTGGTAAACGATTTGGTTATCCTGAAAGCAGGCGCTGAAGAAGGTTTTATTATCAAAATAGACCCGCGGCTGAAGCGGTATATCAACAAGGAGTTTGAGCGGGTTTCAGCGGCCGCAACCATACTTGAAAAAAGAAATTTCAGCGTGGATGAACTGGACGCGTTTTTTCTAAAAACCATCAGGCATTATGACCATTAAAGAAATAAAAGACAATGGATTGTTACTGCTGAAATGTATCAGCGGCAGCAAGGCTTATGGACTGGATACGGCAACATCAGATACCGATATCAAGGGTGTTTTCTACCTGCCCCGCGACCGGTTTTACGGGCTGAATTATGTAGCGCAGGTAAACAACGAAACAAATGATGAGGTGTATTATGAGCTGGGGCGGTTTATGGAACTGCTCATAAAGAACAACCCCAATATGCTTGAGCTGCTGGCAACGCCCCCGGATTGTGTACTGTTCAGGCATCCCATAATGAATAAGCTTGACATATCGATGTTCCTGTCAAAGAGCTGCATGGATACATTTGGGGGTTATGCGTTTACTCAAATCAGGAAGGCAAGAGGTTATAATAAGAAAATCGTAAACCCGGTAAGTCGTGAACGTAAAACAATACTTGATTTTTGCTTTGTGATGAAGGGCAGCACGTCTATACCCCTGCAGGAATGGCTTAATGAAAACAGGTACCGGCAGGAGCATTGCGGGCTCACAGGCATTCCGCATTCAAAATGGCTGTACAGTCTTTTTTATGATGCGTCAGCCAAACTTCATTATAACGGTATTATGAGCAGTGCATTAGCAAATGAAGTTTCCCTGTCCTCTGTCCCAAAAGGTGAAAAAGAGCAAGCTTACCTGTTTTTCAACCTTGAAAGCTATTCTTCCTATTGCAAAGAGTACCGGGAGTATTGGGAATGGGTGGATAACCGCAACGAAGACCGCTACCAGGGCAATATGCAGCACGGCAGGGATTATGATGCTAAAAACATGATGCATACCGTCCGCCTGTTGCAGGTGGCGGAAGAAATACTCCGCACGGCACAGCTACAGGTGCGGCGGTCTAACCGCGATGAGTTATTGGCTATAAAATCGGGCGCGTTTGAGTACACGCATTTATTGGCGATGGCCGATGAACTTATGGAACGGATAAAACAGTCAAACAAAGAAAGCCGGCTGCCCGAATGGCCCGATAAGCACAGGCTGGAAGCTGTTTTAATTGAAATGAGAAATGAATTGTACGGTTAATGACTACCGAATAAAATGTAAAAACACGAACATGAACAACAAAATAACCGGGCATACCCTTTTAGCCATTGGCTACCCGGAAGGAAAGATACTGGGGCTGGCGCTGGAACTGCTGCCCCAATTAAAGGAGTTGAATGAAGAAGCGGTACTGGCTTTACTGAAACAGGTAAAAGACCATCCCGAAAGCTTCCTCGACAATGAAGCGCTGGAAGGCCTTGCCACCGCCATGATAGAAGAGGCCAAAGCGCCCGTGGATACTACCATTGCATTACTGGAACATGCCGCCGACTATGCCGTGTACGGGGCAGATCAAATAGAAGAGGGCGCCAAAAAGCAAATGGCCATTGCCATGAAACTGCCGGTTACGGTAGCTGGCGCCCTGATGCCCGATGCCCACCAGGGCTATGGCCTGCCTATAGGCGGGGTACTGGCTACCCGGCATGCTGTTATTCCTTACGGCGTTGGGGTAGATATCGGTTGCCGCATGGCGTTATCGGTGTTCGATATCCCCGAAACGCATTTTGCCGAAAATGAAGCCAAATACAAACGGGAGCTGATTGCACATACCAAATTCGGTGCGGGTAATGGGTTTCATGGAAAGGACAAAGCCGATCATGGTATACTGAACCGGCATGAATTCAACCTGGTACCGTTTATTAAGCAATTGCACGATAAGGCCTACACACAGCTGGGATCTTCGGGTGGAGGCAATCATTTTGCCGAATGGGGTATCATTGAGTTTGCCAAAGCCGACGAAGCATTAAGCATAGCTAAAGGGCGTTACCTGGCTTTATTAACGCATTCCGGCTCGCGCGGGTTTGGAGCTACCATTGCCGGGCATTATACGCGACTGGCCAAGGAGATCTGCAAACTTCCCAAAGAAGCATCCAACCTGGCTTACCTGGATCTTGATTCGGAAGCAGGGCAGGAATACTGGATGGCCATGAATCTGGCCGGCGATTATGCATCGGCCTGTCATGAAATCATTCATCAAAAACTGTCAAAAGCCATCGGCGCTAATACCATTGGCAAAATTGAAAACCATCACAATTTTGCCTGGAAAGAAATATGGAACGGGCAGGAGGTGATTGTACATCGTAAAGGTGCTACGCCTGCCGGCCTGGGCGTAATGGGTATTATTCCCGGCAGCATGACGGCGCCCGGCTTCCTGGTACGCGGCAAAGGAGCAGTCCATGCCATCAACTCCGCCTCGCATGGCGCCGGCCGTCAAATGAGCCGTACCAAAGCAATTCAAAGCATCAGCAATGAAGCCATGAAAGCCATATTGAAGGAACATAATGTAACCCTTATCGGCGCGGGACTGGATGAAGCCCCGATGGCATATAAGGATATCAATATGGTGATGAAGGAACAACAAGAACTGGTGGATGTCGTGGCAAAGTTCAGCCCTCGTATGGTACGTATGGCTGATGATGGTAGCCGTGAAGATTAATAAAAAACGGTAAGGTATTTTATTACCTTACCGTTTTTTATTAGGTTACTTCTTATAAATAGTTGACCACCGGGAAACAGTTTATCCCATCCACCCGCTTATACGAATCGGTGGTATATATTTCATCCACGGCATCAATCGATATTCCCTTACTGAAAATGCCATGCGATACCACCAACACCACTTTTGCGGCGCCCTTTTCCCGCAGCATTTTTGCCGTACCGGCAAAGGTTCCTCCCCCGTCACAAATATCGTCAATGATAAAACAGGTTTGTCCATCGAGATGGTCTGCGGCAGTCTTGAAATGGGTTAATGCTCCTGTTTTTACATCCCGTTCTTTCATACATTCCACTACCTGCTCCACGCCCAAAAACTGCGCTAGTTTATGAATCTTCTTTAACGCGCCGGCATCAGGCGAAACAAGGCAAAAGGATGCGTCCTGATGTTTATTGAAATAATCGGCCAGGGCATCTTTCACAAATGCGTGATTGGAAACGCTATAGGCTCGCTCTATAACCGCCGTCGCTACTTCCGAATGGGGGTCAAAAATGTCTATCCTGCTAAAACCCGCCTGGTTCAGCATATCGGCAATTACCTTTAATGAAAATGGCTCGCCGTCCAGCATCACCCTGTCCATGCGTGCAGCCATCAGGTAAGCTACGCCCAGTTGTACGCGTTCAAATTCCAGGTAATCCAGCGCGTTTTTTACAAACAGCACCATCAGTACATCAGCAGGGCTGGCAATGCGGGCAAGCACCCGCAAAGGCTCCTGCCTATTCAGCTTCGATGCGCTGGCTACGTCTATTTTAATATGAGGCTGACCATCGGGAAAAACCATTGTTTTAAATAAAATATCCGATGCGGACGGGTCAATAAGATGGAGCGTATTCATATTTATTCCGTTTTTAGTTATTTCTGCCTTTTTCATTGGGGTATAACTGCTGTACAATATCCCCCTGGTAGTATTCCTTTGTTTCAATATTAATAGCCGAAAGCCGGCCAGTAAATCCTGCACCGGTATCTATATTCCATACATTACAGGCCTGTATGGGTATCTCCGTATCATAATTTGTGGTAGGCGTATGACCAATATAAATTTCCGGGAATAACAAGAGCCGTTTAGGATACCATTTTGAACTCTTTTTCATCTTTTTGTCTGTTGCCAGCGCCATTTCCCAAAGGGTCCTGTCCCAAAAGAAATTACTGTCGTAGTGTTCCTTTGAAGGGCCGTGCATGGATGAAAAACCGGCATGAACAAACAGCCGGTTGTCTTCATCCATATAATAATTGCGCATCCGGCTAAAAAATTCCAGGTGGAGCGTTTTTTGTTCCGCGGGCATGCCACTATAGCTTTCCACGGTTGCCAGGCCGCCATGAATCAACCATTCCGTATCGGCCTCTTCGCCGGCTAACCAGGCTTCACACCAGGCATCATGATTGCCTTTGATAAAAATACAGTCATTAGCTTTATCCAGTTCTATCAAATAATCAATCACCCCAGCCGACTGCGACCATCCATCCACATAATCGCCCAGGAAAATAAGCCGGTCACCCTGCCGGGGGTTAATTTTGATTATTAGCTGTTCCAGCGCTTTCAACGCTCCGTGTATATCACCTATAGCAAATGTTCGCGGCATCAAAAATTGGTTTTGTTATTAAGCCTTTCGCAAAGCGTTTCAATGTCGTGCCTTCTTGCCAATACCTCCAGCCAGCCGGCAGGTATTGATTCATACCCATAATACAGTCCTGCAAGCCCGCCCGTAACAGCACCTGTTGTATCCGTATCCTCTCCCAGGTTCACGGCTTTTAATACAGCATCCCTATAGTTGCCGGTATTTAAAAGACACCATATTGAGGCTTCCAACGTGTGTATTACATAACCCGATGATGCTATTTCACCTTCTTGCAGGTTGGCAATATTCCCCGATAAAATCCTGGCGAAAATATCCCGCTCTTCTGCCGGACAAACGGCTGTTTCGTCCAGGAACGTATTGACAGCACTACATGCCTGCCGGTAAGCAGTTATGGGATCAAAGCCTTTTTTTATTTCCAGCGCCAGTTCGAGATAAAAGAAGCAGCCTATTACGGATCGAATGTGCCGGTGTGTTAATGATGAAACATCGCTGATTATTGAAAAACGCTCCTGCATATTTTTATGCTGAATGAAAAAAAGCAGGGGCAGTATGCGCATGAGCGAACCGTTTCCATTGCTTCCTTCATGGTATCCCCCTGCCAGAACAGGTCTTATGCCCATTGCCAGATCCTCTATGGCAGCCGAAGTTGCAATGCCTATATCGAAAACATTCCCATAAGGGGTCCAGTATGCGTTTTGTTTCCAGTTAACAAACCGGTTAGCGAGATTGGTTAAATTATAGTCTTCACATAGCATCTCTGCCAGGCAAAAGGTCAGCGAACTGTCGTCCGACCAGGTGCCGGCAGGCTGCCCGTGACTGCCATACGCCCTCATGCCGGTTACGGGCTCACGGGTTAGCAAATACCGGGGTTGGAATTCCACCGGAACGCCAACAGCATCCCCTATGGCTACTCCAAGCAGGGCATCTTTTACATAATTTCTGTTTAGCATAACTATTCTTCTTTAAAGTCAATATATTCTACTGGCACATGATCCGTTAACCACACCCCGTTCTCCGAAAGAAAAAAGAGAAAGCCATCGTTGTGCATCCTGTCGCTGTTTATACTTAATAAGATAGCCTCGCCCCGGCGCTCGCCTACGGTTACAGCCGTTACTTTGTCTTTGCTCAAATGCACATGTTGCCGGTCCTTCTTTTTTAAACCACTGGCTTTAATACTTTCCAGGAACCGGGCTACTGTGCCATGGTATAATATACCCGGGGGTATTACCGGTTCAAGATTTAATTCCACGCTGATGGAATGCCCCTGGCTGGCCCGGATTTTTGAACCGTCTTCATTAAAAGCAAAGCGCTGTTTGTCATTGGTCAATACCACTTCTTTTAACTCGTTAATTGAAAAGGGGTGCTGATGCACTGCCGCTTTGGAAAGCAATTCTCCCACATCCGCCCAGCCCTGTTCATCCAGGTGCAAGCCGATGGTACCCGGGTTGTGCCTTAGTATAAGGCTCAGGAATTTGCTTATTTTATTTTTATCTCTTTCGTTCACTTTATTTACTTTTTTTCAGTTTGTCCCTTACTTCCATCAGGGCATACCCCAATAGATTTTGCCCTTTCCAGGCAGCAGGGTTTTCTGCCATAGGATGATCTCCAGCCATACCAATACCCCATATACTGTCCACAGGGCTCGCTTCAACAAGTACCCGGTCGTTTGTATTTAGTAAAAAGCCCTTCAGCACCGGGTGTTGAGAAAACTTATAGTTGTTCCCCTCCACAACAAGATCAAACTTTTGTTTATCCCATGCGCCGGGCTCAAAACCCTTCACCATCCTGCCGGCCTTTTTTGCTGCTGCCGGCGATTTCGATATCAACACCTGCTCCAAAGCAGCGTTATCATTAAACAACCGGGCTTTCCCCGCCATCATCCAGTGCTCGGCTGTTTGGTAAACAATGTCATCTACTTCAAACGGGGCTACCCACCATTGACTAAAACAGGTTTTGGTAATACTGCCGTCCTTAGCCGGCTGGTGCCCCCAAAAGAAAAGGAATTTGATATGCTCTCCTGCATTATGCTTTTCAAGCAACCAGGTATTGTTGTACTTCATTTCATTTAAATTTTAATAATGCTTCCGCCAGTTTCCCGTTTTCCGGCAATACAAAGCGGGCACCAAAAAACACATTCACCAGGAAGATATCTCCTACAATATTGTTGTTAAACAATTCCAGTTCTTCCGCCGGCACCCATAACTCATTATGAATTATACCACCCACATTCTGTACGGTATATTTTGAATACAGTTCTTCTTTCAGTTCAAACGCAGTAACGATACCGCAATAGCCGGAAAATTCATCTTCCGTATTCCATTGCCGGGCTATCTGTTCGGCATAAGCCTGGTTTAATACCGGGTAGAAAATGGGTTGCCATACCAACCTGGCCGGAAACTTTTTCCACCCCGAGCCGGCAATCAACTCCAGTTCCTTAATACCTACGGGACGATATAATTTTATCGTTTTCATGTTCGCTGTTACAACTGCGCTTTCACCCGTTGCCGGATTTCCTCCAGCGTCCGGTTCACCAGCAATTTTCCATCTTTAAAAATTGTTTTTAACTCACCCTGCCTTTCTTCCTCCCAGGTACATTGATCCTTAAGCACCAGTTTACCCGTTTTTTTATCGCGGTACACCTGCATCAGGCCTTTGGCGGATTTCTTGGTACCATCATCGGTTTTGGGATCTTTAAAAATATCCCGTCCTATGCCATTTACTTCACCATAGGTGGCTTTCATGGCAAAGCCAAACGTATCGCGGGTTACATATTCGTAGGTGTAGGAGCCAATGCCCAGCACCACATTATAACTGGCAAACCCTTTTTGTTTTAACCCTTCCAGTATAGCCAATTGCCGTTCGGTAGTGATGCTGTCGCCGTAAATCAGGCCAATATGACCGTCCAGTAGTTTATACCCCTTTTCGGTAATGCTGCCGCCGAAGGTTTCCCACAGGCATTCGATGGCGCCTTTGTATGCCGGGCTGCCCGGGATGGCGTCTTTGTCGCCGATAATGATTTTCACGGGGTCGCCGCTATCCGGGCGGATCACCACTTTACCATTGCGGGCCAAAATCTTTGGCTTTAATGCCGGCAGGAATTCGGTAATCACCTGCCAGAAATCCCAGGTATCGCTTACAATCGATACAATGCCCGCCGGGTATACTTCGCTGATCAAACGATCAAATGTTTTTATTTCATTGTCCTGTGTACCCATACACATTACACTGTGTTCGGTAGCCGGAACAGACCCGCCAATCAATTCCTTTTCACAATCAGCCCCGTAAAACGCTTCCAGGAAATCAATGGCGGGTATGGTGTCGGTGCCGGAAAAAGAAAGCAAATGGCCAGCCCCGCTCATTACAGCATCTTCAATACCACTCATGCCCCGGAAAGAGAAATCATGCCCCTGCCAGGGTATAAAGCCGGCATCCGCTCCTACCGTTTCTTTTGCATACTGCGTAAAGGTTTTCAGGTATTGGAAGGCGGTGGTAGCCGAGGTACAGGGTTTCCACAATACGGCGCTCAGCAGGGTTTCCAGCATATTGGTAAGCCAGAAAAACTCCGGGAGGGTATTCTTAATGGTAAATACCGGCACCCGCATAGGCACCAGGCTTCCTTCCGGTATAGCTTTTATTTCCAGCGGCAGGTAACCCAAATCGTGCAGCGCCGCTATATGATGATAGCTAATGCTGTCCTTGCCCAGGTAATTGTCCATCCGGCGGGCATATTGCCCAAGTACTGCT